>JGI24711J26586_10000006_pt1 | contig 193935 bp, 174 predicted proteins | sample BioPla3DNA1_FD_26586 | JGI IMG/M metagenome (IMG submission 26586)
GATCTGTTCGGTGAACAAGCCGTTCTTTGCGGCGGGGTTTGCGCTTTGATGCAGGCAGGTTATGAAACCTTGGTTGAGGCTGGCTACGATCCGAGAAACGCCTATTTCGAATGTATTCACGAAATGAAATTGATTGTTGATCTTATCTATCAAAGCGGCTTTGCCGGAATGAGATATTCTATATCAAACACTGCTGAATACGGTGATTATATTACAGGTCCTAAGATCATCACCGAAGATACCAGGAAAGCTATGAAGCAAATTCTTAAAAACATCCAAGACGGTAGTTTTGCAAAGGATTTCCTCCTCGATATGTCCCCTGCAGGTGCTCAGGTTCACTTCAACACTATGCGAAAGCTTGCATCCGAACATCCTTCCGAAATCGTTGGTACCGACATCCGCAAGCTTTATAGCTGGAGTGACGAGGATAAGCTTATTAACGACTAATGTAAGGTGCTGCTATGGCAAAAGAAAATATAGTTGATGGTGTTCAAAATGCGCCTCATCGCAGTTTGTTCCACGCCCTTGGTCTGACTGAGGAAGAACAAAAAAGACCCCTGATCGGTATCGTCAGTTCCTATAATGAAATCGTACCGGGTCATATCAATCTGGATAAAATCGTGGATGCGGTTAAAATCGGTGTTGCGATGGCCGGCGGCACACCTATCGTTTTCCCTGCAATCGCCGTTTGTGACGGCATCGCTATGGGACACACAGGAATGAAATATTCTCTGGTAACCCGTGATCTGATTGCCGATTCTACCGAAGCAATGGCTTTGGCCCATGGTTTTGACGGTCTTGTCATGGTTCCCAACTGCGATAAAAATGTACCGGGTCTTTTAATGGCAGCAGCCAGAGTGAATATCCCTGCTGTCTTTGTTAGCGGCGGACCGATGCTGGCAGGTAAAGTAGAGGGCAAGAAAACAAGCCTCTCCAGTATGTTTGAGGCCGTAGGCTCTTATAATGCAGGCAAGTTAAGTGATACCGAGCTCAAAGAATACGAAAATAAGACCTGCCCCACATGCGGCTCATGCAGCGGCATGTACACCGCCAATTCAATGAACTGCCTGACCGAAGCGCTAGGCATGGGGCTGCGTGGTAACGGTACGATTCCTGCTGTTTATTCAGCTCGTATCAAGCTTGCCAAACACGCAGGTATGGCGGTGATGGATATGGTAAAGAAAAATATCTGTCCTCGCGACATTATGACGAAAGAAGCATTGATGAATGCACTTACAGTGGATATGGCGCTTGGCTGCTCTACCAACAGCATGCTCCATCTGCCTGCAATTGCTCATGAGTGCGGCGTGGAACTGAACTTGGATATCGCCAACGGGATCAGTGCTAAAACTCCCAATCTATGCCATCTGGCACCGGTAGGACCCACCTATATGGAAGATCTTGACGAGGCTGGCGGTGTATATGCTGTAATGAATGAGCTTTCAAAGAAAGGTTTAATCCATACCGATTGTATGACCGTAACCGGCAAAACTATCGGCGAAAATATCACAGGCTGTGTTAATCTCAATCCTGATGTTATTCGTCCTGTGGATAACCCTTACAGCGAAACAGGCGGCATTGCGGTACTCAAAGGCAACTTGGCGACTGATGGCAGCGTAGTCAAACGTTCTGCTGTTCTCCCTGAAATGCTTGTTCATGAAGGTCCTGCCCGTGTCTTCGATTCCGAGGAAGAAGCACAGGCGGCGATCAATGCCGGCCAGATTATCGCAGGTGATGTGGTGGTTATTCGCTATGAAGGCCCCAAAGGCGGTCCCGGTATGCGTGAAATGCTGAATCCTACTTCTGCGATCATGGGAATGGGCCTTGGTAACAGCGTTGCCCTCATTACCGACGGTCGTTTTAGTGGTGCTACTCGTGGCGCTTGTGTCGGTCACATAACACCTGAAGCGGCATCCGGTGGTATGATCGGTGTTGTTGAAGATGGCGATATCATCAGTATTAATATACCCGAGAACACAATTGAGCTGAAAGTAGATGAGGCCATCCTTTGTGAACGCATGAAAAACTTTGTTCCCAAAACTAAGGAACTTTCCGGTTATCTTAAACGCTATGCGGCACTTGTATCGGGTGGTGCTTCGGGGGCTATTTTGAACTGATATGAAGAAGTTAAGAGAACAACTGGAAACGTTATGCATATTCAGAGAACTGCTGAATGATGCTGTCATCGCCTCTTTATACGATTATCTGGGGAATCCCACAAGCTCGGCCTATGCCGAGTTTGTGGCGGTTCTTTATGAATGCAGTGGCGGGAATCTCGGTGAACACATAAAAGAGCTCTGCACTAACAGCGAAAATGTATATGTAAAAACAATCGGCAGCGGGAAAGATGTGCCGGACTATATGCACTCCTCTCTCGTGGCGGAGCTTGATATTTTACAAGAGGTGGCAGATCTTGATAGGGATAGTCTCTGTGCCCCTCTCGAATATAAAGGCTTCCTGCCTGAATTTACAACTACAACTCTACGCCTTAAAGACATCTATCTGCACAGAACCGAGAATATCGAAAAATATGGCTACGGCATTTATGCGAATAATCGTATGTTTTGTGTGGATGAACAAGGTAGTATCTCTCCCGTGCTTCATCCTGACAAAATCGAGCTGTCTCAGCTTGTAGGTTATGAGCGTGAAAGAAAAATCGTTATTGATAATACAAAAGCTTTACTTGACGGTAAGCCGGCAGCGAATATATTGCTTACAGGAGATGCCGGTACAGGTAAATCCTCAACGGTAAAAGCCGTTGGTAACGCTTTGTGGAGCGAAGGACTCCGTATTATTGAGATGAGAAAGGATCAGCTGCGGAATATTCCTAAAATTTTGGATGAGTTGTCAAGCAATCCGTTGAAATTCGTGCTTTTTGTTGACGATCTGTCTTTCGTGAAGGATGATAACGATTTCAGTGCCCTTAAATCGGTACTTGAAGGCTCGGTTACGGCAAAATCGAACAATGTAGTTATTTATGCTACAAGTAATCGTCGTCACATAATCAAGGAAACCTTCTCCGGGCGCGAGGGCGATGATATTCACCGCAACGATACAATGCAGGAGCTTATTTCGCTATCAGAGCGTTTTGGCATACATATATCTTTCTCAAAGCCCAATAAAAAAACCTTCCTGCACATTGTTCATCATTTAGCGGCAGAAAACGCTATTAAGATGCCGCTCGACGAGCTGGACTTGCTCGCCGAGCGCTTTGCCTTAGAACGTGGCGGCAGATCTCCCAGACTTGCCCGCCAGTTTGTTGACGGTTTGCTCTCAAAATAATATTATGGACGACCGCAAGTTGTTGGGCGGCCGTCCTTTCCTGATTATCCCTGCAGAGAACATAAAGCAAAATAGAGATTTATACTTCGCGGTTCAGAACACGGTAAACCAGATCCATATCCAAACCATTGCGAACGGCAGTAGCCAACAGATCATATTGGCGCTCTTTGTACTCTTCAATATCAAAGGTTCCCAAGGCGTCAAAGTCAAGTCCTTTTTGGACACAAAGGGCCTTTAAGATCGTGTCGCTGATACCGGGGCCATCAAAAATACCGTGGATGTAGCTTCCATAGACGTTGCCGGCGCCAACCAGCGCAGGCCTTGTCTCCTCGCTGCGGCCCATGTGGATCTCATAACCTTCATAGCTCTTTCCGTTCAACCCGGATAGCATACCCCTGACACCCTCAAATACACCCTTGGTTTGGGTCTGTACTTTTTTGCCCAGGAGAATTGTATCCATATCTAAAAGGCCCATTCCGGTAATCTCTGTAACACCCGCAGCTTCTACCTGGTCGGGATCGGAAATTTTCCTGCCCAGCATTTGATATCCGCTGCAGACACCAAATACCAAAGTCCCGGCAGCTGCAGCCTTTTGAATCGCTGTTTCCAAGCCACACTGGCGCAGCCATTTTAAGTCGGAAATTGTATTTCCCGTACCCGGAAGGATGATCATATCCGGCTGATACAGATCGCCAATATTATTTATATAGCGCAAAGATACATTCCCATATCGCTCAAAAGGACTAAAGTCCGTAAAGTTGGATATGCGCGGCAAACGGATAATCGCAATATCAATCAGTTTACGCTCGGTCACTTTATCAAATCGCTCCGTCAAGCTATCCTCGTCATCAATATCCACACTGGTGTAAGGAATAACGCCTGCCACCGGCACACCGCACAATTCTGCGAGTTCTTTAAGTCCCGGATCTAAAATGGCTCGATCGCCACGGAATTTGTTAACGATTATTCCTTTGACACGGTCACGTTCATTTTTTTCCAGAAGTGCTACCGTACCGTAAAGCTGGGCAAAGATACCGCCACGGTCTATATCGCCTACCAATAGTACCGGCGCATCCACCAGCTTGGCAAATCCCATATTTACGATGTCTTCCTGTTTCAGGTTTATTTCGACAGGACTTCCGGCGCCCTCAATCACGATAATGTCATATTCAGAGGCCAAACTGTTGTAAGCTGCCAGTACAGCAGGAATATACTCGCGCTTCCTGCGATAATATTCCGTGGCTCTCATATTGCCCTGAACCTGCCCGTTTACAATGACTTGGCTACCCACATCAGTTGTAGGCTTTAACAATACAGGATTCATGCGGGTGTCAGGTGCGATACCGGCTGCTTCTGCCTGCACTACTTGCGCTCGTCCCATTTCTCCACCGTCTTTGGTAATAAAGGAGTTTGACGCCATATTCTGACTCTTAAACGGAGCGACACGATAGCCGTCCTGCTTAAAAATACGGCAGAGTCCCGCCGCGAGCAGGCTTTTCCCTACATTGGACATAGTTCCTTGAATCATTATATTTTTTGCCACAGCAGCTCCTTTCCGCTCACCCCAGTGAAGATAATCATTCTGTTCCTCTAGCTTGCATGGTAAAAATATAGATCGGATTCTGTCCGGTCATAAGATGATAAGGTCCGGCTTTTTTGCCACGTGCAACCTGCAGGCTAATAATCTCAGTTTCCTCAAAAGTGAACTCTTTGATGCATGCAGTCAATTCTGCAATGGATTCCAGAGCAATCGCTGTTGCAACGATGCGGATATGGGGGTTCTTCTCTAATAAAAGGGTCAATATTTCCCGGATTTTGCCGGAGCTGCCACCGATAAACGCATGGCTGGGAGCAGGCAGATCAAGACAGGCTTCCGGCGCACAGCCACCTATAATTGTCAGGTTGCTAGCTGAAAACTTGTCCTTATTCAGATTCAGCAGTTCTACTGCAGCACTCTTGTGCTCAATGGCATAGACCTGTCCCTTTTTTGCCTGCAAGGCCATCTCGATTGCTACGGAACCCGTCCCGGCTCCAATATCCCAGCAGACAGCGTGTTCCGTCAATTGAAGTTTAGAAAGACATACTGCACGGACTTCGCTCTTGGTCATTGGCACGACATCATCAGCTCCGACGCTACGCTGAAATACGCTGTCCGGCAGACCATGAGTAATAATAGCATCAGGGTGGCGATTCTCCAGCAAAGCAACACTCAATGAATCATAAATGCCATCGGCAAGCTCTGCCGCAGTTCCGCTTGTAATCTTTTCATCCGGATAGCTCAAACGCTCGCCAATGCTCATTTGCACACTTCCCAGACCGGCACTAATTAAAGTGCGACACAGATCGTTCATCCCGTTTTCACTGCCAATCAAGACAAAAACCCGTTTGTTGGCACGAATATCCGGGATGATATCATATTGCCTGCCATGTAGGCTGGCGACAAAAACATCTTCATAAGATGTCTGCAGCCGTGCACATAAATACACCAAGGAACTTAAGCCCGGCAAGACTTCTACTTCACATGTGTTCAATAAAGGAAGCAGCTTTTTTGTACCGCTAAAAAATCCGACATCACCTGACATAACGACTGCAAAGCGTCCGTATTCACGGTGGGACATAATAAAGTCTGCGATATCCGTAGAGGCAATGGCATCATATACGCATTGGCCGGGGGCGGCGACTGCTTCCAACATTCGCTTTGCTCCGATTAAGCAATCTGCTCGTTCGATAGCTCTGCGCACTTCCTTTGTCATTGCCTCAAGACTTCCAGGACCGATGCCAAGAATATGGACATGAGGTTTACAGTGGCAGCCAAAACGTGAACACAGCAGCTTTATTGTCTCGGGGAAAGAGACACCTTCTCGCTGTAGTGGGCAGCCGATGACTACCATACGAATCCCGGCTTGACGTGCAGCAGAAACCTTCGCTGCAAAGCCTCCCTCTTCACCACTGTCCTTGGTAACAAGCCAGGAAGCAGATACAAAGCGAAGCATGGCCAGATTCATCTCTTCAGTAAAGGGTCCTTGCATAGCGATGATATTTGCTGCTTTCAGGCCAATGGCATGGCAAGATTCTAAGGAAGAATCCAGAGGCAAAATGCGGGCATATACGCGTTCAGTAAAATTAGTGAGTTTTGCGAATTTACCAACTTCCTTGCTGCCAATAGTCAAAAGGATATTGCCTTCAGTACCATCGAGAAAGTCAACAGCCGCTTCAATGTCGGAAACGTACACAGCATCTGAAGATATCTCCGACGACTTGCGCAGAAGGCGCAGATACTCTGTTTCGGTTGCAGCGCAAGCTCTGGAAATGCTTTCTGTTATCGAAGTCGCATAGGGATGGGTAGCATCAATAACTAAATCAAATGATGAGTCTGAAAACATCCGGGTAATCTCATTTGCCGAAAGCCGTTGGGCCAAAATAGTCAGATTATCTGCGGCGGGTAGGAGTGTCTCACCATATTCAGTCGCAACGCAGGCGGTAACGGCCACAGGCTGCGAGCTTAGAAACTCTACCAGTTCCCGTCCCTCTGTCGTCCCGGCAAAAACACATATCTTATACATCGCAATATCCTCTCGGTGTTACCATATTCCCGGCAATCATTTTCGTCATTTCATTGCCAATAAAAACGGTGCAAAACATATCCACCTCTGCCTCCTTAAGTTCCCCGAGGGACATCAGGCGTTGGTTCTCGCCATCTCTGCCAATATTGCGGGCTATACCGCAAAGGCGATCTGCCGGTAAATGGCGCAACAGAATTTCACAGGCCAGGCGCAGATGGTCCGGGCGGCTTTTGCTGGCGGGGTTATAAAGTACAATGGACAGATCAGCAATAGCAGCAGCTTCCAAACGCTTTTCAATCTTTTCCCAACTGGTAAGACGATCACTAAGGCTGATAACCGCAAAATCATGTGTAAGCGGTGCACCAAGGAGCGCCGCACCACTGCAGGCAGCTGTTAGCCCGGGAATGACTTCGACCTCCGGTTCGGTACAATCTCCTCTGAGCTCGTAAATCAGAGCTGCCATACCATAGATCCCGCTGTCGCCGGAGCAGATCATGGCAACATTTTTGCCCTGTTGCGCGATATCAATTGCCATTTGACAGCGTTTGGCTTCCTGTGTCATCGGCGTAGTCATAAACTCTTTGTCCGGATAGCGCTCCTTGACCAGATCCACATAAACATGGTAGCCGACAATGACATCGCAGGCCTGCAATGCACGATCAGCTTTAACCGTCATATTTTCATAGTCACCGGGACCAATGCCAACAACAAATAATTTAGTCAAAGCGCACCTCCAAGCTTTCTGCAGCAACTGCGACTGTTACGCCATTTAAAGCAGTCTTTTTTACGACTAATGTCTCTGCGCCCATCAACGCAGCTCGCTCGCAAATATTATCTAAGCCGGTTATACCTTGCACAAATTCAGATGGAGTGAATTCTCCCTGTACTGCTTGGAGCTCCTTTGCGGAATAGAAAATAAGGGGCCAGCCATTATCTTGGCAATATTTCAGGAGACCTGCTTCCTCTGCTTTCAAATCAATGGATGCCACACATTTGATAGCCCGTATATCAATCTTATGCTGATCAAGAACCATTTTTAAGGCTTCATCGATTGCTGTGTCCGTTATTCCTTTGCGACAACCGATACCCAGATGAAGAATCTTTGGGATCAGTCTCAGAGTTTGCTCAAAAGGTGTCTTTTTCTGCCAGGAAATACAAATCCCCAGCTCTCCGCTCTCACCCGATACCACACCATTAGGATAGTCAGTCAGGATAGGAAAATCACAATAAAGCGGGATATTTCTCTCCAAAATAGCCGCTGACACCATCTTTGCATGTTGGATATTATCAATCACAAAACCATTCCCGGCTGCCCAAGTATCTACTGAGAATCTTTTGTTAATATCGGTAGCGGTAGTAATCACCGGGGTAGCTTTTAGCTGATCCGCTATCTGCAATGCCATTTTGTTGGCACCGCCGATATGGCCTGAGAGCAGAGGAATTACAAAAGTTCCTAATTCGTCAATGCAAATCACTGCAGGATCAGTCTGCTTATCACGCACGTGGGCTGCAATCTTCCGGACTGCAATTCCACAGGAGGCAATGAAGATCAATGCGTCCGCCCAGTTAAAAAGCTCTCCATAGAATGGCTTTGTGGGACGACAGATCGGGGAAAAACCTTTCTCAATAAATCGCTCCATCGTATAAGCCTTTATTTCAGCCTCCGGGAAATATGACATTGTCTTACGGGCGGTACGGCATCCCTGGCGGCTGTAGGCAAATATAGCTATTTTCATTCTGTTGCCTCCCGATATTCCGTCGTGAAACCAGGATCGTACAATTTAGAGCGCAGATACTTATCACCCATACAGTCGCCCACAATGATCAATGCAGTCTTTGTTAAGCCGTTCTCTGTCACAGTAGCGTGAAGCGTTCCCAGAGTGCAACGAAAAACCTTTTCCTCCGGCCAAGTGGCCTTATAGACTACCGCCACAGGAGTATCATCAGGATATCCGCCTGCCAGCAGATCCGCCTGCAGCACTTTGGTCAGAGAGGTGCTGAGAAACAAAATCATTGTAGCTTGGTGCACCGCCAGCGCACGAATGGATTCTCGTTCAGGGACCGGTGTTCTCCCGGCAGTTCTGGTGATGATTACCGTCTGGCTGACATCAGGCAGAGTGTACTCTGTCTTTAAAGACGCCGCTGCACCGCAGAAAGAACTGACACCCGGGCAGACATCATATTCAATGCCCAACTTGACCAGCTCATCAAACTGCTCTCGAACTGCTCCGTAAATACTTGGATCACCGGTATGAAGGCGCACTGTAACTTTTCCGGCCGCTTCCGCCTTTTTTATTACTTCAATCACCTGTTCCAGCGTCATCTTTGAGCTGTCGTAGATCTCACAACCTTCTTTGGTATATGAAAGCAGATCGGGGTTTACCAAAGAGCCTGCATAAATAACCGTATCTGCCTCACTAAGAAGGCGAGCACCTCTTATTGTTATCAGATCAACTGCACCGCTGCCAGCGCCAACAAAATGAACCATATACTATTCCTCCGAAATCAGTTTTAAAAGTGAGCGGGCGTTTTCAGTTTCACTTAGAAAGCCATATTGCTTGGAAAACATAATCGCAGCTGTTTTTATTTCACCATCTACGCGGTGATCCAAAATATAAGAAATGCGATCCGAGATTCGCTTTAAAGTCTCTTGACAAAGACCATTCTCTGTCAAAACCCGCAGTGCATCATCGCAGGTTACACATTCCAGCATCTCTTGGATTTGTGCAGAACGAAGCCCTGCAGCTCCGGCATGGGCAGCCATAATCTCCATCCGACAGTCACCAAATTTGGAATGTGTATTCAGGATACCGCCCGCCACCTTTACGAGCTTACCGATATGCCCAACCAATAATGCGCCCCGGAAGCCAAGCTCTTTGCAAAGATCCAGAGCATCTCCGATAAAATTAGAAATTGGAATAGCTAGCTCCGGATTGATGCCGATACCTTCTTTAATATAGTCCAAGCCGTAATTACCGGGAGTCAATAGGACATACTCGGCACCACTTGCCTTTCTCTGACGGAGTTCTATTCGTATCGTATCTACCAAGGCTTGTTCGCTCATGGGTTCCACGATCCCGGTTGTCCCTAAGATAGAAATCCCGCCTACAATCCCCAGTCTGGGATTAAAGGTTTTTTTCGCAAGCCGTTCGCCGTCCGGCACGGAAATCACAACCGACAGGCCGCCGTGATAGTCAGTCAAGCGGCATACTTCCTCCAGGTTTTCGCGAATCATCTGCCGTGGAACGGAGTTGATGGCTGCGGCACCTACAGGCTGATCCAGGCCTCGTTTGGTTACACGCCCAATACCTTGCCCGCCTTCGATAGTAATTCCCGCTGTGTCTGTGCGAGATACATGGGCAAAGACAAGAGAATCCTTTGTTATATCCGGATCATCGCCGCTGTCTTTTTTAATGGCACAAGATACCGCATTTTCTCCTCTTGAGATTTGCAGCACAGCTAGATTCAATTCAATACCCTTGGGTGTATGGATCTGTATTCTTTCCTTTTTCCGTCCGGTCAAAAGCATCCAAGCCGCAGCCTTGGATGCCGCTGCAGCGCAGGAGCCGGTTGTATAGCCCAGACGGAGTTTTTTCCCATCTTTCACGATATATTCTTCCATAGGCATTACCGCATGATCTGGTAAAGAAGTGCATTGCAGATTGCTGCCGCCACATTGCTGCCGCCCTTGCGTCCCCTGGCAACAATATAAGGGACCTCGGATGCAATGATCAGTTCCTTGCTCTCTATCACATTTACAAAGCCAACAGGTACACCAATGATCAGCGCCGGAGCGAGTTTACCTTCCTCGATCATGCCATGCAGAGCAATCAGAGCGGTAGGGGCATTACCGATAACAAAAATGCAGGGCTTTGGCAACTTGGCTGCGCGTTCCATAGATACGATAGCCCTCGTGACACCGCGTTGTTTGGCTTCCTCTGCGACATCCGCATCCGACATAAAACAATGGACCGTACCCCCCAGCCGGCCAAGAATTGTTTTATTGATGCCGGATTTGGCCATCTGAGTATCAGTTACAATGTCGCAACTATTGCGAAGAGCATCAATACCCTTTGCTACTGCATCCTCAGAAAAGACCAAATTATCTGCGTAATCAAAATCGGCAGTGGTATGAATAACTCGCTTAATAACCGCTTCGTTTTGCGGGTCAAGAATTTTGTCACCCAGCAGCTCCGATATTATTTCAAAGCTGCGTTTTTCAATATCCATGGGTTTGATATTCTCAATCATAATGTTGTTTCTCTTTCAGACAGGTTTTATAAAAATTTACGGCAAAATCAGGATTCGAATAAAAATGCAAATGAGGATAACCGGCATAGAGCCGATCCGTTGCATGTACACAACCCCAGCTTTTTCCGGAAGCCTTCACTGCCGTAAAAGAATTTCCTAAATATTCACTGTCCCAACGATGGAATTCATGTGCAGCTATTTCTTCCCCGGCCTTGCAAAGCATATTATCCTCATTGGCTCTCAGGCGAATATAGCCGAATCTGGTCAATTTGCCGGTATCAAAACTTTTTCCGGGCAGATAACCGATCATAGGAATCTCGCCAATAGAATCCGTCAGATACATAAAGCCGCCGCTCTCTGCAATACAGGGTAGTCCTCGCTCAAGCGCAGCTTTTATTGAAACACGCATAGTGGTATTCTCGCTGAGCTGCCTCGCATAGAGCTCCGGATAACCACCGCCAAGATATAAGCCTTGGATATTGGGTGGCAATTCACGGTCAGATAAAGGACTGAAAGAAATTAATTCCGCCCCCATCTCTTTCAGTGCGTCCAGGCTATCCTCATAATAAAAGCAGAAAGCCTGATCCCTTGCTACTGCAATTCGGACCGGCTCTTGCCGGCGAGGTAATTGAATCGCTTGATAGGAAATCTTGGGAGCATTCATTGCTATCTCCAGTATTCCATCCAGATCAATGCTTTGCTCAGCTTGTGCGGCCAGTATTTGCAACTTTTCACGCAAGCCCTGTACTTCAGCCGCAGCAACCAGCCCCAAGTGACGGCTTTCTAAAGAACACTCCGGCAGCACAGGCATAAAGCCCAGAGGACGGACTTTGTTTGAAAACCGTTTCTGAATCTCCTGGGCCAGAACAGAATAAATCTTAGAGCTACATTGATTCAGAATAACACCCTTGATTTGATTATCGGGACAGAAGCCCAAAAAACCTTGAATGGTGGCTAAGATAGATAGTGACGCACCTTTAGCTCCGACAACAAGTACCACCGGGCTTTGTGTGACCTGCGAAACCTCGTAGGTGCTTGCGTTAGTGGTAGTCAAGCCCATACCGTCATAGAAGCCCATGACACCTTCAATAATGCTGATATCACGATCTGTCCCGTTCTTTGCCAGTAGATATTTCAGCACATTCTCCTGAAAAAAGAACAGGTCAAGATTGGCACTTTTGGCACCGATGATCTGACGGTGGAACATTGGATCTATATAATCCGGTCCGCACTTAAAAGCACCGACTTTTAATTTTCGATTGACCAATGCCTGCTGAATGGCACAGCTGATAGTTGTTTTCCCGCAGTCGCTGTTAGTTCCGGCCAGAACAACTCTGGGAATTATGTTATCCATACCTATATCTCCTGTTGGTTTCTGTTGCGATGAATAGGTCTACCCTTCTCTTCCGCCAGTTTCAGCAACTCAGTGCTTTATTGCTTAAATAGCCGCCGGTGTTCCGGCATCAACCACCGCTTCACACTGCAGCAAAAATAGTTTGCCTCCCAAATGGCGTATCCGTCATCGCTTCAAGCTCAACCTCACTTGATCGTGGAGCTATCAAAATGCAGGGTGTATTCTATCAGGTAAGGCTTACTCATAGCGACAGTGGAAGCACTGATAGCCATATCTACATCCAAAACGATCGGGATCTTGAAAGTAGAATTGCCCTCCGTCTGGATGGGATCATACTGAATGCCATCCACAATCATATATTCATAGTTGGGACTGCTCCACACTATCGTTGCGGTAATCGACTTACCATCAACCACGATTGTAGCCGGAGATTCCACATGTGCCCGGCCGGAACCACCGGACAATGTGACTTGAATTGTATGTGTGCCATCAGTCAGTTCTTTTTTACCACAGGTAGTTAAAAGAGAGCAGATGAGCAGACAGGAAAACAAGATTGCGATGGCGCGTCTCATAATATTACTCTTCAAAACCGGTATATCCGTGCGGCAACCGTGGATTATTTCTTTAGTAATTTTCATTTTCATTCCTCCGTTCGGTTAATAATTTTTTTTGGGATCAACCATGAAAAACAACAATTAAAGCTTCTCGTCGGAGGGGCGATTATCGGTTGTATTTTCAAAGTAGATATACACAAAAATGACCGGATATAGGTCCTTTTTGTGATCCACATCTGAAGGAAAAGGCATTATTCAGCTACTAATTTACAAAATAAAAAGCTGCGACAGTCTCTTCAAAGTGCCGCAGCCAATTTCCTGCAAATAGTATGCCCATTCCTCCATACCCGAGAGTTAATAGACATTGATCATTTAAGCAGGTCTCCTGACTCGCATATCGTAGGCTGACCGCATTGCCTTCTCAGGATAATACCCAATGGCTGACTTTCGTCACATGCGGCGCCTCCATGCGTACAGTGGCGGTACCGTTCCGGATTCTAACCGGATTCACTATTCTCCGTCTTTTCCTGTCGAAATTAACGGAACTTAAATGCAATATTCAACTAGGTATCAGTATGCTTCGCAAAGCCTCCTTTTGTCAATTATACGGCAGGCAGCAAATTACAATTGGCTCAGCTCGGGAGCTTCGATCTGGCCCCGCTGGTTACCGCAGAAATATGAAACATAATTTAGAAACGGCTCAAAGTTTACACCCCTGGCTTGCCAGCCCTTCTGGGTCAGAGAATAGCTCATGGCATCATGGATCAGTTTGCCGGCAAAAACCACCGTTTCATGCAGATCCCGTCCGGAAAAGATGCCGGCTGTGACAATGCTGGCGAACAAGTCGCCGGTGCCGTGCATTGCGGCTGCGACGCGCTGATGTCCGGTTTCAGCATAACTGCCGTCGCTGGAAGCCACGGCGTTCCAGATCAGGTTGTCATCATCACGTTCAATGCCTTTGAGAATGATATGTTCACAGCCTAGATCCAATAGCCGTTGACAGATCTCACGTGTCTGCTGTTCGCTCAGGGCCTGCCCCCTATATTCTTTATCCAGCAATACTGCAGCCTCCGTGATATTGGGTGTCAACAGATCAGCTGTGCTAACGAGTTTTTTCATTTCCTGGCACATCGCTTCTGTATAGGTAGCATAGACCGTGCCCTTATCACCCATTACAGGATCAACGATACACAGCATCTCCGGACGGCCGCGAAAGAAGTCCAGAATTATATCAATTTGCTCCAAGGAACCGAGAAAGCCGGTATAGGCGCCATCGATCTGCAGTCCGACTTGATCCCAGTGCCCCAAATAAGTCGGCAAATTCTCCGTAGTATCAAAGAAAGTATAGCTGCCGAAAGCGGTATGGGTCGAAAGATAAGATGTCGGAACCGGCATCGCTTCTAGTCCTGCTGCCGCCAAAACCGGGATTACGGTTGTGAGAGAGCAGCTGCCATAACCGCATAGATCATGGATGGCAGCAATTCTGGGAATTTGCACTTCGTCCGGAATAAACAATTTTGTCATATGCTCAAATCCTTATTTGCTTTTGTTGTTTTGGCGCATTAGCCAGTCTAGCAAATCAGTATATACATTCTCGCGGTTTATTTCATTAAAGATTTCATGCCTTGCTTCAGGATAGAGCTTAAGTTCCAGATCTGTACAGCCCAGCCGGCGATATAAAGCGCAAGCCTGCTTAACACCTTTGCCCTGATTGCCAATGGGGTCTTTCTCGCCGGACATAAAAATAAGGGGCAGCTTCCGATCCATCCGTTCCAGTTTATCTTTATTGCCAATCGCCTTTAGACCGCCGAAAAAGTCAAAATATGCCTGGGCGGTAAAGACAAAATTATCCCTTGGGTCGGCATTGTATTGGTCTACAATATCCTCATCTCTGGTCAGCCAATCATTTCTGGTTCTGGCCGGCTGGAAAAACTTGTTATTCTTACCCAGAGCCAGCCTGGTTAAAAACTCGCAGCGGTAACGAGGTCCCTTGGTTTTTACCTGATATGCTGCCAGGGACTTAGCAATTGCAAGCAGGAAATTTGGGTTCTGTCCGGTGCCGACAATAATTGCTCCGCTCAGATTATCTTGCGGCCAGCGCAGCAAATAATGTCTAACCAAGAAAGAACCCATGCTGTGACCGAAGAGAAAATACGGCAAGTCCGGATAATCCGCTGCAGTCGCCTGGCGCAAAGTATGCATATCAGCCAGGACTTTCCCCCAACCGTCTTCGTCGGCAAAGTAGCCCCAGTCCGCCTGAGTGAGAACAGAATCACCGTGACCCAGATGATCGTTAGCTACCACCAGGAAGCCTTGCTCAGTTAACCAACACCCGAGTTCGTCATAGCGATCGGCAAATTCGACCATACCATGGGCGATCTGCAAAACCCCTTTCGGCTCATCCGGCTGCCAAGACAAGACATTGATCCTGGTTTTGCCGTCAGCAGACAAAAAATCACTTTGCACCTTTCTCATATTTATCTCCTCTCGTTTTTCAGCGACCAAGCCCCTAGACTGTTATGTTATAACTGCTCAGTTAGACTTGCGCTGTCAATAATATGAACAGACTTGCTCGATTGCTCTCTGCCAGTCCTTGAGTCTCTGTCTGCTCTCTTCTGCCGTCATTCCGGGACGGAAAGTTTGGTTGACTTCTATGGTACGAGCTGCAATATCTATGTCGGACCAACAGCCGGCTTCCAGCCCGGCCAGGAGAGTTACTCCCAGTGCGGTCACTTCAAAGTCTACCGGTCTGCCAATCTCGATCTGCAAAATATCACTGAGAAAAGCCAAGAAAAAATCGCTCAAGACCAGGCCGCCGTCTACTTGGAGTGTCGTGAGCTGTAGTTGACTCTCCGCCTGCATGCTGTTGAAAATGGTTGCCGTCTGATAAGCAACCGCTTCAAAGACAGACCGCACCAGCTCTCCCTTGCCTGTTCCCTGCGTCATACCCATGAAAGAAGCTCTGACCCGGTCATTCCACCAGGGCGTGCCTAGACCCGATAAGGCGGGTACGAAATGGACAGCGCTCCGAGTATCAGCAGCTTTAGCAAGCTGATCTGCCTCGCTCGGATCAGCGATCAGATGCAGGCTGTCTTGCAGCCAGCTCAGAGCCGATCCGGCCGTAAAAAAGCTGCCCTCCAGGGCATAAGTTGTTTGACCATCCAAGCGCCAAGCGACGGTCGTCAACAAACCGGTGTCGGAATTAACCGGAGTAGTTCCCGTATTCATCAGCAAAAATCCGCCCGTGCCGAAAGTTGACTTGGCAGCGCCCTTTTGCAAGCAGTTTTGCCCGTAAAGAGCAGCTTGCTGATCGCCCAGCACTGCTAGAATCGGAATTGTCAGATCCGCCAGCTGCGCCCGGCCGAAATCATCGGCCGAATCTCTAATTTCCGGCAGCATCAATCGCGGAATATCAAAAAGATTCAGCAGCTCATCATCCCATTGTCCGGAATGGATATTGAACAGCATGGTCCGACTGGCATTGGAGCTGTCAGTGGCATGTACTTTTCCGCCTGTCAGCTGCCAGATCAGCCAGGTATCGATCGTGCCGCAGAGTAGTTCTCCTTGCTCGGCTCTGAGCTGGGCATCAGGTACTGCATCGAGGATAAAACGGATCTTACTGGCAGAAAAATAGGGATCGAGCGGTAAACCGGTTTTAGCTCTGATCATTGTTTCAGCCCCAGCCTGCCTAAGCTCGGCACAAATTTCCGCCGTCTGTCTGGATTGCCAAACGATCGCTTTTGCGATGGGAAGGCCGGTTTTTTTGTCCCAGACTACGGTTGTTTCCCTCTGATTGGTAATGCCCAGAGCAACAATGCGTCCGGACTCGACTGCCGGCTGCGAGATTGTCTCAGTCACCACCGCCAGGACTGAATGCCAGAGATCAATGGCATCGACTTCCACCCAGCCCGGCTGAGGGAAAATCAGCTCCAAGGCTCGCTGAGCTTTGTAGAGCGGTTTTCCCGCTTCGTCATAGACAATAGCACGGGAACTGGTTGTGCCCTGATCAATGGTCAGAATCAGCGGTTTCATACCGGCTCTCCGTTTCTGCCTCTTCCTCTCCCGCGCCAGTTGTTTCTGCCTCTTCTTCCACAGTCTGCGATTCAATCCCCTCTGCTCTCGTTACTTCACTTTCTGTCTCATCCGCCGCTTCTGTTTCTCCCTCTGCGGTCAACAAGTCAATGTCCGCTGTGACCATCTCACCGTTGATTAGGGGCGCACGCACTGCGGCAGAAGGCTGTGCCTGTTTGCCGGATAACGGTTCCGCTGCGGATAGAGATTGAGGATGCTGTTCCATTCTGTCCGCCTTCGTTAACCATTGTAAAAATGAGCTGCGCAAGCTATTCTGTCGACGCCGCTGCGCCGGCTTGATCAGGGTGCGGTCAAGCGGGTAAAATAAGCGACCGAATGTGATGTCCAACAACCAGGGGCAGAGACTGCCCAGTTCGATCTTGAGCAGGAAGTTCACCACCCCGGAAGCAGCTGAGGTTACTTCATCTTTCTGGTTCATATCGGTAATCAGGAAGAGATGATTGTGCGGTGCCGGTCTCGTTTCGCTTTGCTGATCAATATAGGCGATGCAATCGCGCAGCAGTCGATCCACAATCAATACATTCGGCATCGGCAAGTACAGCAGAAAGACTCGCTCGAACTTTTGCCGGCCAAAAGGCCAGAGCCTGCGAACCGGGCGCTCAAACACCAGTCCCATTGTCCGCCTGCCGGCCTCTACATAGCCTAGAGAACTGAGCCAGAGGATGGCTTCGGCGATCGGGTTCTCGGCGGCTCTGATTTGATGGGCTTGTTCAGGAGAGAGATGGAATTTTTTCATTGCGGCCAGGCGCCGCAGACTCTCTACATTGCCCGGATCGAAGCGCTCCAGCGCATAGCCGAAGAAGCTGTTTCTGATAAAAAGAGCAAACAGAAGCAGATAAAGGGCGATGGCAATCCAGAGTAGAGTCGAGAGCCAGCCCAAGTCTTTCAGTTCCGGAGTATTATTGATTTTGCGATACAGATAATATAATCCTGCTAAGAAGAGGATAAAGATAATAAGCTGATGAATAAAATTTCTAAGCCAGTTCCGTCTTGACATCTTGTTGCTGCCTTAATCTATCAGAATAATTTTCCATCTTAGCACCACGCCTGTTGATCACCGGATAATATCAGACGATTTGTCTGTCTTTGGTATAAAACCATTCCACCAATCTGTCCAAACCATACTGAATAAGTTTGATCAAGATAAAGAAAGCTAAGGGAATGGCTGCTATCAGTATCAAGATGATAACCAGGCGCAAAACCAACCAGAGCCCGCCAAGAATTATACCCAGGATCATGGAGAAGAGATAGCCCGCAAAATCGAACCAGCTAATAGCGCTCTCAATACTTTGATTCACCTCTGCAAAAACATATTCCTGCAGCCCTTCGATCTCCAGGACATACAGAGGCAAAACCGCTTGCAGCAGTGCCCAAAATCCCAGCAGAAACTTGAAGGCATAGAGCAACAGCACCAACGGACGGACATAGAGCGGCATCCGATAGTAGAAGCAGGCAATAATCGGCGTCACTAGCATAAGCATGATGAAGATGATCAGAGAAGCCGGCAGAGGGATGGCCTGAAGGATTCCCTGATAGGAGGGGAAAATGATCATTAAGACATAGACCAGCCCAACCAGTGCTGATACAAAGATATGGATTGCCGTATGTCGTCTGGTTTCGTAGTCAGTATCGGTCCAGACCGGTCCAATTAGGAATCCCTCCAGATAATCCATCTCCGCCTCCACCCGTTAATTGATACCATTATACAACAATAATTAGCCGGAAATAGACTGGTCGTTTTTTAGCTCTTCAGCAATCTCCTCCAGACGTCGTAAGCGATGATTCATACCTGATTTGCCGATCGGAGGTACCATCTGTTCTCCCAGCTCCCTAATCGAAAGCTCAGGCGCCTCCAGGCGTTTTTCGGCCGCCAGTCGCAGATTGTCAGGCAGGCTGCCCAGACCGGCTGTCGCTGCAATATAGCGAATGGCCTCCAATTGCCGGGAAGAAGTATCAACCTGGCGATTGGTATTAGCCTCATCACAATTCATCAGCCGGTTAACCCCGGCGGTAATCTCGTGCCGCACCCGGATATCGACATATTCGAGCAGCAGATCTGTCGCACCGGTCATGATCAAAAAATCGGAAATTTGCTCGGCATTCTTGATATATAGGATCGGAACGCCCCGCCGTACAGTACTGCTTGCCATCAGCCCCCAGTTTTTCAGTCTGGACCTCAACTCCTCCGCTGCTCTCTCACGAGCCAGCTGCCATTCCAAAGCAAATTGCAAATTCGGATCAGCCAGTGAACCGCAGGCCAGGAATGAATGGCTGAGAAACTCACTGCGGGAGAGTATCGAGTCGGCCACAAAACCTGCCGTCTCCAAGCGGGAACAAAACTCGTCATCAAGAGTGTCCCAACTGAATAACAACGCATTTCCTTTGACGAAGGCTTTACGCATATGTACCGCCAGCAGGGCCGACTGCGCAGCATCTACCAGGTAATCCACATATTCGATTTGCTCCGAAATAAAAGTGATCAGACCCTCGCCGGAGCGCCCGGCCACAGTCAAAACCAGACCCAGAATATCGCGGGCCTCACGCCGGCTTAGCTTTTTCCGGCTTCGAGCCAACAAATTGCCGCGCAGACGCTTGCTAAAAGAAGCTGACATTTAACCGGTCCGGCCTGTTCTGGCCATCGGTTCACCGGACCAGTCGCCAATAAACTCCACTTCCGGCTCCAAATCGATGCCGAACTGTTTTTTCACTTCGTCCTGAACTTTGATAAAGACGGCCATGATTTCTGACGACTTAGCCTTACCGTAATTGACAATAAAACCGGCATGTTTTTTCGAAACTCCGCAAGAACCCATGCGCAATCCCTTCAAACCTGCCTCTGTGATCAGCTTGCCGGCAAAATTTCCGGCCGGCCGCTTGAAAGCGCTGCCGCCACTCGCATATTCCAACGGCTGTGATTCGCGGCGCTTGCGGGCGTTTTCCGCCATCCGGCGATAGATAGCCTGACGCTCACCCTTTGCCAGCTGCAGCACAGTCTGAGTTATGATCCAATTATTGTTGGCAAAGACACTGCTGCGATAAGCATGCTCGTGTTCATCACCTTCGACCCAGCCCATTGTACCGGTCTGATCTATATACTGTGTTCTGATCACAAGGTTCTGAAACGATCCGTCATAGGCACCGGCATTCATACGCAGAGCACCGCCAATGCTGCCGGGTATCCCGCAGGCAAACTCCAGACCTGTCAGTGAATTGCGGGCTGCCAGAGCACAGGCTTCTGCAATGCTCAGTCCTGCCTGCAGAAACAGCTGATCGCCGGCAACATCATATCTGGCCATTTTGCTCGCCAGCAATAAAGTCACACCGGGAATACCCCGATCAGCCACCAGAACATTACAGCCTTTGCCCAATACCTGTAGCGGTATATCCTGCTCGTGACAGATTGCAACAATATCAGCGGCTGCCTCGGCAGTCTGAGGCTGAATTAATATTTCAGCCGGCCCGCCTGTCCTGAAATGTGTGTATTCCTCCAACGGATAATCAATTTTAATTTCGATATCAGTTAGATTGGTAAAATAATCCAGCATACTTGACATAATCAATGTTCCTTATTTTGAGATAGAGACTTGCACAATTTCTCTCAGTTGTACGCGATTTATCTACGGAGTCGGTGTCGGTGTCGGTGGCGACGGCGGTGTGTATACCGCATCTGCTGTAAGCGAGATATTTCCTTCCGGATCCGTATATTTAAGAGTAACTTTCCTCTGCCCGGTCAATGTGGGATCAGTAAGATCAGCAAAAGGTGAGGCAAATTCTATATAGTAGTTCCCCGCCTCGTGGGTATATTTGCCATCCAGAGCTACGCTCAGACTGCCTAAATTCTCCAGAAAAGTGAAAGTGCCGCGACTGCAGTTAGCAAGAGTCTTAAGATAAGCATCATCCGGATTTTCCGGATCATCGGGATCATCCGTGAGAGAAACAATATGTATAGCGATATTCGAGCTTAAAACCAAATTTTTTAGGTTTTCTTTGGTAGTTGTACTGCCGGAATCCTTGCCGTAGGTATAAACAACTAGAGCACCTGTATAATCTACATCATTCAGCTTCGTGATCGCCGCCCAGATAGCATCATAGATATGGCATTCCTTGTCTCCCTCTGCCGCAGGCACTATGGCATCGATCTCATTCAATAGTATCTCGGAATCGAGGGCGGTAGTATAGAAGATTGGATCAGGCATATTGTCCGGAACCAAATTGTGCGGTACGACAACCAAACCCATTCTGTTGATCACATTGCCTTCCGGCAAAACCTTTTTTACCAGCTCTTTGTGCGCATCCTTGACTGCTTGCGTACCGGTATCCGTCAGTGTATGGGCACTGGCTTCAATCAGAGACAAAATCTCAATATGGCCATCATCTATCAAGAGTCTGTCGATATCACTAGTATTCTCATCTACAGTTTCCGTCAGAGAAAACGACGCCAGCGGACCCGGTTTTAATTCCACACCATTTTCGTTCAATAAATTGAAATACAGTCGCACCGTTGGGAATTTGGAAGCAACAATATCATTAATCACCAGTTGTATATTTTCGGCAGTGCTTTCCGGCGTCGTAGATTCGGGAGTTGTATCCGGGGTTGTCGCCGGAGTTGTCTCAGTACCCTCACTACCCGTAGACTCTGCCGTATCAGAAGTATCACCAGAATCCGGAGTACCGGACTCGCTGGCAATCGGCTCCTCTATCGGTGCTGTCGTCGGCTCAGGTGTCGGCGCTGTGGTCGGTGCAGCCGTCGGTTTAGGCGTAGGGGTCGCGGTCGGTGCCACAGTCGGTTTAGGCGTAGGAGTCGCGGTCGGTGCCACCGTCGGTTTAGGTGTAGGAGTCGCGGTCGGTGTCGGCGTCATCATGACGATCTCGGGTTCAGCCGTTGTTTCCGGCGTAATAGTAGGTTGTACCTGCTCCGTCTCCGACGTCTGTACCGGCGGCATCGTCCAGACGAAATCATCAGGTATTGTCGCCAGAGTATCCTCCGGCCTTTCCAGATCCAAGGTCGGCAATGTCTGCCAATTAATGATCTCATTATTGGTGGCCTTATCCTCCGGTTGAGTAAACAACAATTTGTTGTCGTCCGACCCACCGCTCTTTAGCAGCAAGATTAGGATGCCCGCTATCAGAACAATAGCGGCCGCCACAGCAAGTAAAATCGGTATCAGCGGATTTTTCTCAGGGACGATCTCCTCGTACTCGTCCTCAAAGTAGTCATCCTGATCGGGAGGATAATAATCGGGATCTGTATCTGAAGCGTACATACTGGCACCTGCCGCCCTGCTGGCTGCTAGAGCTTCCGCTTCAGGATTGTTTATGCCGCAGTATGGACAAAATAGATCATCTTCATTGATCGGTTGTCCGCAATTATGACAATACATGCAGTTCACCTTTTTCATGAAGTGGCGAAGACGCTTTATTCAGGCCATGCCATTCTCAGATAAATATTGCCGTACTACCCATGCAGCCTTCGTCAAATCAAGCACACCTGATCATCCAATCAAGCATGTAGTTTGACTGTTATTATAATAGCTTGCGTCTTTCGACGCAATAATTGGCAATGTCAGCCTGTCTTAAGGAATGTTCTTTGAGCTGTTTTAACCTTTCCTGCCAATAACAAAATGCAGTGTCAGACGCTCTTAATGGAAGCGGTTCGGGTGTTCCGCAGGATCTATTTTGCCGCCCAGCTTTCTGATCGCCATGGCAAATTCATGCCAGGTTTTTTCATCGATCTGATTCTGATGAAGATGCAACCATGACTTCAAAAAAGCCATCGCGCGCGGATCACCGAAACTGGCCAGGCAACCGGCCCCAATCGCTTTTTCGCTCATATAATCAAAAGTGCGCAGGAGCAGCGTCAACACACCGGCTTTGTCACCTTTATGTTGCGCCTTGGCTATGGCATACATGACCAGATAAATGACAGGATGATCGGTCAGGTCTTCCCGAGAAATCAATGTTTCACTCAGCCATTCCATCAGCCAGGCAGGAGAATTGTAAGACGCGCCGCTAAGAAACTGGGCTGCCGCTTCTTGGATGACGGTATCAGGCCTATTGGTGGCGGCCAACTTTTCAACGATCAGAGGGATGTAGATAGCCGCCGTCGAGTTGGCAATCATAGTGAGGAAAGACGCCGCTATTCTTTGTGATGCCTGACTCTCGCAGACGGCATAGTCTATCTCTCCGGGCACAGGATTGATACCGTCAGAGGTTTCAGGAGCAGACTCAGCACCAGTCGCGAGGTCTGTGTCTGCGGCAGAACCGGAGCCAGCCTCAGCCGGGCTGGCTGATGCTGCAGTCTTAGCCGCACTTTTCTTGGCACAAGCAGGAATGGCACAGTCCTCGTTCTTTTTATCCTCATCTTGCATCGAGCTGCCCATGATAATCGTGACATTATCAAAATAATCCGGCAGATCAAACTCGCTCTCATCGTCACAAGCTTCAAAATCCGCCCGCATGATCTCCCGAACCAGTGCATCCATCGAATTGTCGCCGAATTTCTCCAGACTCCTGATCACCAGATCAGGCACAATCATCTCGCCATAAACACTCATGGTAGCTGCCAGACTGATCAACTCTTTGAGATCATCAATTTGGGAAATAAATTCAGCATTGTTCAGGCCCTCCATCGGCGACGGCTCCTGATACCATTTATTCATCAGATCAAGCGAATGCTTGAATACACGGTCTGACAGATCCTGTTCCGTCAGGCTGTCCATATCCCTGATCTGGCTGAACACATTTTCAAAACGGCTGCAAATTGCCTGATTCCAGGAAATAGTAAGCTCACGATATTGTTGATTATTCCAGATCTCTTCTGTCATATAGCCTCATCCATAATATATTCTTCAGCCGATAGAGCATTGCTCTATATATAATGATACACAATCAAACAAAATTTGAATACACAACAGACTTCTTCTCTTTCCGGACCAGTTAGAAAAAGCAGACCCGAAAGCACAGACAGTCAAAAGGCTTTTTTCTCTCAACAGAGCGGTTAATGCAGTATTATATCGATTATTAGTGTAAAAGTTGACAGAAACTTCCAGGCACTGGTACAATCATGAAGCGCTTTTAACCAAATCGCAATGGCGGTATAGCTCAGTTGGCCAGAGCATTCGGTTCATACCCGAAGAGTCGCAGGTTCAAATCCTGCTGCCGCTACCATGGCCCGATGGTCAAGCGGTTAAGACATCGCCCTTTCACGGCGGAATCACGGGTTCGATCCCCGTTCGGGTCACCATAGGGGGTGCTTAGCTCAGCAGGGAGAGCACTTCCTTCACACGGAAGGGGTCGTTGGTTCGAGTCCAATAGTACCCACCATGAAGCCTTGTAATGCTTGCATTGCAGGGCTTTTGTTATAAGAAGAAAGGTGCCGTTATATTTTCCCGTTTGTTTTCAAATGAAAAGAGGAACTGAATCAATATTCAGCTCCCCCATTATCAATTACTTTCTCTTGGCAGTCGGCTTAGATCTAATCTCTCTGTTGCGATCTTTTCTTCTTGCCGGTCAAGAAGACTAATCCGCCTGCAGATATGAGCAACAACGCCAGCCAAGGATAATATCCGCTACCCTCACCTGTCTTCGGTAGAGTATCTTTTGCTTTTTTCTGAACAGCTTTGGCTTTGATTTCTATATTGCCATAGGCAGAACCTGAGGCAGAAACTATCTCCACCGAGTGATTGCCTACAGACAGGCTCTCAAGGAATGCGGGTTTGAAGGTAATAACCGTTGAGCCTTCTTTGGCATCATAGTTGGATTCATCTACCACTTTGTCGTCCACCTTGACATGCAAGAAGTCTTTAAAATCTGCATCTGAAGTGAAGCTGGCGGGCTTTTTCGAACCTTTCCTCCATGCCGGAGGCTGTTGAGTCATTTTGTTTTCAACAGCTTCTGTCGGGGCGGCCTCGGTTGGGTCGGTCGCGGTTGGATCAGTCTCGGTTGGGTCGGTTTCAGTCGCCGTGGGTATAGGCGTGGGCGTGGACGTCGGCGTTGGTATGGGCGTAGGGGTCGCTGCCTCAGCAATTTGGATAGTAAAGTATGCTCTGCAGTCCGTATATTTGTTAGACGCCTCAACTGTGACTTGATAGGTTCCGCTCTTTGTGGGAGTACCCTCTATCGTAGCGGTTGGCCTATCAATATGGTCAACAAGGTCTAATCCCGGCGGCAGCTCGGCAGAGTCCCAGTCCCAGTATTTGGGCGAACCTGTCGCCGCCAAGTCCACGGCATAAGGGACGCCGACCTGTCCGTTCGGCAGACTTTGCGTGGTGATTATAATCTGCTCATAGACAGTGATCTGCACATCTTGCTCGAAATAGGCCCCGCGTTCTTCATCATAGACCTTGACCTTTACGGTCGCTGTACCGGGCGATGTGGCAAGAAACATGCCAGCAAATGTCACTGTTGCATAGGTGGTTCCCGGATCCACCATCTCGAACTGCGGATCTCCCGTGTAGTTTGCACCGTACGGCTCCACATTCCACACGTTCAGCATCTCTTCTGTCCCAGCCGCGATCCTAGTCGGATCGACGCTGACACTATTGATCACTGGCGGCCGCATCCCCGCCAGCACCGTCGTCGGCAATAGCGTGAGCAACATGCAGAGCACAAGCAGGGCTAAAATTATTTTTCTTTTCATGTTCACGATCTCCTTAAAAGCAGATATCAGCTCTTGATATTATTTTAATACAATATTGTCCTTTTGCAATGGGATTATTTCACATTATTTTTGGCAGATTTGAGAGAAACCTAAATTCATCTGACTGCCCTGTTTGGCGGCTTAGCAGTCGAAACCGGGACGGGAAAGTACCCCTTGTGTGTAGTAGTGTTTGATCTCCATCATTTCAGTAACAAGATCGGCTCGGTCTAAGAGTTCCTGCGGAGCAAATCTTCCTGTCAGAATAACCTCAGTGTGTACTGCCTTTTCTGCCAAGGTATTCAGAAGTTCATCTATTGGAAACAGTCCGAAATGCAGCGCAATTGTTACCTCGTCGAGAATAACCAAATCCCAGGCGCCGGAACTTAGTGCCAGACGGCATTTCTGCAGACCTTCTCGGGCAGCCTGTTTATCAGCTTCCTCCACTTCTCTGAGCAAATAGCAACCACGCCCGAACTGATGAATAGTGATATTCTCCAGCAGTTCTTCAATTTTTGTTTCAGAGTACTTCATGCTCTTAACAAACTGAGCAATATAAACTTTTTTGTCTGCCATTGCTGCGCGCAGTGCCATGCCGAAAGCCGCACTGGTTTTTCCTTTTCCGTTTCCCGTATAGAGATGAATAAAGCCTTTTCCCATAGTATTCTCCAAATCAAAGACAAGGCTGTCACGGCCCGCAACTGCGCCAAGATATATGAATCACTTCCTCGGTGACAGGAAAACTGAGCATAGTTCTTGACAGCTTTTTTGATGACTTTTTATATAGTATTCTACAATATTTAGGCACAAAGCTGTTAAGACTGTCTTCGCCGGATGTGCAGAGGGCTCGGCTTCTTTCCGCCGGGTATGTTCTTAATAAGGGCTGCCGCTGTTAACAACCGGTTGGGCGTCACGATTGCCGCACAACACCACCAGAAGATTGGATACCATGGCGGCCTTACGCTCCTCGTCCAATGTCACAACCTCATTTTGGGCAAGTTTTTCCAGCGCCATCTCAACCATACCCACAGCCCCATCAACAATAAGCTTCCGAGCATCTACAATAGCACTCGCTTGCTGGCGTTGTAGCATAACGGCAGCAATCTCTTTTGCATATGCTAAATAGGTAATACGCGCTTCCAGGATCTCAAGACCGGCTTCGTGCACCTTGCTTTGAATTTCATCCTTAATGCGCCGTGCTACCACCTCGCTGGAGCCACGCAAGCTGCCTTCATCCGGTTCACCATCACCTGTCGTATCTACATTGGGTGCCACATCATAGGGGTAGATGCGTACAATGTCACGCAGAGCGCTGTCGCACTGCAAGGATAAATATTCCTTGTAATTATCCACGTTGAAAACTGCCTTGGCGGTATCCACTACCCGCCAGATGACCGCGATGCCTATTTCCACCGGATTACCCAGGCAGTCGTTTACTTTTTGTACTGAGTTGTTCAATGTCATGGCTTTAAGGGAAACTCGTTTACCTGTGGCTTCAAGATCCATCTTGCTTCCTTCGTTCGATATGGTAATGCCTTGCTTACCGGTCTGAACATCGCCACTTTGCCCCAGCCTGGTTTTGGCCGCGGGATTGACAGCTATTGAAAAGGGATGGACAAAATAGAAGCCAGCCTCACGCAAAGTACCGGTATATTTGCCAAATAAAGTCAGTACCAGCGCTTCATTGGGCTTTAGCACCTTCAGACCAAGGAAGGGAATAAAACCGATGATCAGCCAGATGATGCCCAGCACCAAAGGCAGGACGCCAATATTATTTTCGTTTTCCAGCATAATACCACCCAGTGCCAAACATCCGATAGCTGCAAGGTACAGTGCAGCGAATAATAATAGAATCGGCATACCGGGTCTGGCTTTGATTTGTTGCTCTTTCATGAGACAGCCCTCCTAATTCTCTATTTCAAATTAAATATAAATGATAAGAAACAGGAGAAACAGGATTCATGTAATGTCCTGGTACAAAGGAAGTAAAATCAGGATAAATTTTTCCATCAAGTTTGAAGCGTACTATTATCGCCCATAATAATAACAATGGTACCATCATAGACCGTCCCTAACTTATGATTTCTTATGTTATTGCCAAATTGCTCGGAGAAAGTGTGTTCATTCTTTACATCACTTAATAAAGATTTTACATTCTGAGTTGTTTTCTTACATCTAGCTGTCTTGATAGGCCTGCTGCAGCAAATTATGCTTGGATTAGGTAGCAAGTTACCTATTGTGAATTAGGAGTTTTCTATGAATGTCAAACGTGTTCTGATATATATCGCTATTGGATTATTGGTGCTTGGTCTTGCTATCTTCTTTTTTATGAATCAGCAGATCAATAAATATGCTAAGCAGGATTTCAGTATGATTAATATTGCCGGTTTACCTGATGGTATATATCAGGGCAGTGCATCTGCACTATTAGTTACTGCACGGGTAGAGGTGACCGTGCGGGCCGGACAGATCCTGGAGGTAAAGCTGCTGGATCATAATCATGGGCCCGGTTATGGTGCTGAAGCCATTTGCGACAACATCGTCAAGACAAACAGCCCGGATGTGGACGGCATCAGTGGCGCAACCGCTTCCAGCATAGTTATCAAAGCAGCTGTACTGGAAGCATTAAAAAGCGAGCTTGCCCCATGAAACAGGTAAATCTCCCAACTGATAATATCCGCATTCCCAGTGACCTGAGAGATATTGAAGATAGGTATTACCTGTTCGGAATGCTGACTGCCTTTGCCAACCGCATGCAAACTGTGGGAGACAATGTATTTGAAGAAATAACTTGGAAACAATGGTTTGCCCTGTTGAGCGCCAGTATTTTGCAGCCCAATCCTTCTGTTTCTCAAGTCGCTGACTTTGTGGGAACCTCGCACCAGAACATGAAGCAGCTGCTGCTGCGTCTGCAAGCGACCGGCTTAATACGTCTGGAAAAGGACAAAGCTGATCTACGTCGAACACTCGTAAAGCTAACCCCGGCAGTTGAAGCGTTTGAACAAAAATATCAGCAAAGCAGCAGTCATTTTATGGACAGTTTATTTGAGGAAATCACAGATGAGGATTTGGCAGCAGCTCGGCTGGTGCTGGATCAGTTGTATCAAAATCTGAGGACTATAGAAAAAAGTATCAGCCAGCAGGAGGGCAATATATGATAGTAATCGTTTCTGATGACAGTAAAGGAGATTATGGCCCGGCACTGGCGGAAGCAGTGTCACAGACAGAAACCCAGCTTGTTCATTTTTCTGCCAACGCCCTCACTGTCATGCCTTGTGTCGCCTGCGGCAGCTGCAGCGGGAAAACTTATGGACGCTGCATCACCCAGGATGATATGCAGCAGGTGCTGCCCAAAATTGCAGGCTGTCGAGCACTCGTGCTGGTTTCCCCGGTAGTATTTGGCGGTGTCAGTTACCATATCAAAAAGATCATGGATCGTATGGCAGCTGTAGGGGATCCGCGCTACCGGATAAGCGAAGGGGAACTAGTAAAAGGTATGAGCGGACAAGGCATGAACTACTATATGTTGGGCATCGGGGATGAGCTAAGCGCAACGGAACGTGCAGCCTTTTTATCCCTTCATGAAGAAAATCGAAAAATCATGAGCGCTCAAGGGCAGGCATTTATACTTAGCGGCAGATCCGGTCAAGCCTCAATTAACAAAATCGCACAGGAGATTGTCTATGGATAAGTCAGAGATCATGCTCCTTTGTGCCAGTCCCAGACGCAAAGGCACCAGCACTATGCTGCTGGAAAGAATCCAAGCTGTTACCGGCAGCGAAGTGGTTTTTCTACCTCAAAAGGATAGCTTGCATGAGTTGGTGCTGGTCATGCAACAAGCTGCAACCATCGTAATATCCGGTCCCTGCTATATCAATACCTATCCGGCCAGACTGATTGAGTTGCTGGAGGCGGCAGCCCTGGCAGGCGGTTTTTCCGGACAGAAGCTTTATGGCATCATCAACGGAGGGATGCCCTATATTCACACACACCAGCACGGACTTACCTGCCTCCAATTATTTGCCGAGCAGAATCATCTATCGTGGCAGGGTGGTTTTGTACTGGGCTGCGGCGCCATGTTAGACGGTAAACCCTTGGAAAAACACATGAACCGTAAGACAGTTGTGCCGGCTTTTGATCAGTTTATTCGACATATCGCGGCAGGAACCCCCTCTCCTAGCTGCCTCTATGAGCAGGCACAGTCTCCACCCGGCAAAATCATGACTCAGGTTTTTGCAAAACTGCTGACCTTTTTAGTAGAAAAAAGTATTAAAAAGCATGGACACGATCCGAAGGCAGCCAATTGGTATCTACGAGAGCAAGAATAAAGCTGTAGTGACATTATTAAATCTATCTGGTGAATACCGCTGCTTGGAACTTGTTCTTCCGGTAATAATATCAGCGCAGCCCTCTAGCTTTATTCAAATGGCGCACGGTCGAAAGAATTGAATTTATGGATTAGTATTATATGTTTTACTTGAAACTAAATTTCTTATAAAATTACTTTAACGGTGGTTTGCTAAATTAATTTTGGTATTTGATGTAAAAATCACTTGTTTAATATTTTGAGGTTTGAGAGATTAAATTATGAAAAACAGAAATGTTGGTAGAATTATTTGGGGCCTCGTCCTGGTAATTGTTGGTGTCATTTTTACTTTAAATGTACTTGGCCTGATTGAAGTAGATATCTTTTTTGCCGGCTGGTGGACTTTATTTATTATTGTTCCATCTTTTATAGGCTTATTTACTTCACGGGGAAAAACCGGGAATTTAATTGCCCTTGTGATCGGCGTTGCACTACTTCTTGCCGCCCAAGACATTATTGATTTTGATTTGGCTTGGCGCTTACTTATTCCGGTTATTATTATTCTGATCGGCTTAAAATTGATTTTTACTTCTCCATCTAATAGAAGGACCAGCGCAAAAATTAAAGAATTAAAAAACGATAGCAAGGAACCAGGAAAAGATACGGCTGCTTTCTCGTCGCGTGAAATTAATTACGACGGGCAAATTTTTGAAGGTGCGGCCTTGGATGCTGTCTTCGGAAGCATTACTTGCGACCTTAGAAATGCTCTTATCGAGAAGGATTGTGTGATTACCGCTTCTGCCGTTTTTGCAGGAATAGATATAAAAGTACCGGATAATATACGAGTCAAGATTGATTCCAACGCACTTTTCGGCGGTGTCTCCGATAAGAGAAAGAAGACGGTACGTCAGGAAACTCAGCCGAATAATGGATTAACTTTGTACATTGAGGCAAATTGTGTCTTTGGGGGTGTCGATATTATATGAAATCTTGGCACAATACTATAAAATACGCTGCCATAGCTTTGGCCATTCTTCTGATAATCGGTATATTCAGTGCAATCTTCCATGCTTTATCCTTTATTTTCTTTGCTTTTGATCCTAATATCACGGGTGAATATACGACACATGAATTTGAAAATGATATTAGTGTTTTGGATATAGACATTAAAGGCATCAATTTTGAAGTGGAAGCAACGGATAATCCCCATATTGTCGTAGAAAGCAATTACGAATCTTTAACTGTGCAGACCAAAGGAGATGTACTTCTTATAAAAGACAAAAAGACCTTTTACTTCAACACAGGCGGTAAGGCTGTACTTAAGCTTTATATTCCTAAAGATAAAATTTTTGACAAAGTAGATATTAATACGGGCACCGGCCGAACAGATATGGAAAATCTGCAAGCAAAAACTATTGATATGCAATTTGGTGCCGGAAAAACCATGCTGCAAAACATATCCGTAAGTGATAATGCATTTATCGAAGGCGGTGTAGGAAAACTTTATATCAGGGACAGTATGTTTTGTAATTTAAATTTAGAGATGGGTGTAGGCAAGTTAGAGTTTTCCGGCACACTGCTAGGCAGAAGTATTTTAAAAATGGGAGTCGGCGCCAGTGAAATTAGTTTAATAGGTTCTTTGGACGATTATAAATTGCATGTCGAAAAGGGAATCGGCAATATTTATATAGATGGAGAATCTGTAAAAAGCGATACGCAATGGGGACAAGGCAGCACAGAAATTTTTCTTGAAGGCGGTGTCAGCTCTGTCAGTATAGATTTCTCAGAATAACCAAAAGAGAAACGCGGAATCCCTGCCGAATAAATAATTATGAATATGCTTACCTTGATCAAAACAGGAGATGAAATTTCTGTGAAAGGGGCAAGAACTAAGTCCCGATTTGCAACACTGGATCGATCAAGGCTGGGTTACTAGAAACTGAGATCCAGGCAATTTGCCAAAATATTTGCAAACGATACTCTTGCATTTTTCTTTAAAAGCGAAAAAAGTCAGAAAAAGTAGGAAAATAGGCTTGACCTTAAAGTAAGCTGTAAAGATATATTTCAAGCAGGAGGTAGATATGATAAAAATTAAAGAGTTTGCCAATCTATGTCAATGCTCAACCCAAACCTTGAGATATTATGACCAGCTAAAGCTACTATCGCCTGCCTATGTAGATGATGAGAATAATTATCGCTACTATGAAAAAAATCAACTATACGATTATATTAAGATTAAGAATCTTCAATTAGCTGATTTCAGCATTGCTGAGATCAAAAAATTACTAAAGTCGTCTGATGAAGACATCTATGACGCCTTCGATCAGAAAATTAACAATTTAAAAGACAGGCTGGCCAAGACTCTTAAAATCAAAGAAACCTATCATATCGAAAATAGCGCTATGGAAAAATTTCTTCGGATTATCACAGAAAAATTTAAAGAAGCAATGAATACCGAGTTAGTCATGCGAGAATATAGTCTCAGTGAGGCTCAGCTTAACAGTTATGTTGAAGAATGGGAGGAAATGTTTACAAATGCACTTCTTAAGGCGGATAATCTTACAGGATTTGCCGGAAGCGGTTTGACGGAAGAACAAATAATGCAAGCGATGGATAAATTCAAAACGTTGAATTATCAGCCGGATAATAACATAAATGTTACTGACTATACTATTTTACGGGAGTTTCATGGCTGGGATTATTTGCATCAAATAATGACTGATTTATGTGCAATAAAAAATGACGATAATGTCCTCTATTATCTGGAAGTGATTCCGGACAAATTGGAATTGGCCTTTACTTTACCAACCATACTCTTGCAAACGGTATTAAGACAAAATCCTGAAAAATCTTTACAGCTGGAATGCCAAGTTCAAACCAGCACGGATAACTTAAATCATATTTATATTTTAGATAATCAGAGTCAATCACAGACCTGCGATTAGCGCAATAGACACACAGAACAACTGCCATAACTTGGTTTCGAATATACCGGTGCAGCGGCTTTGCCCCCACCGGTATATTCACATATATATACTACTGATGCTGCTGCAAAAAATTATCGAGCGCTTGATTGATTTCCTCACTATGTCCCGTCATCATTCCAGGTTTTTCAGTCGCGGTGTCCATAATTTAGAATGGGACTGCCTCTTTTGGAGACAGTCCCAACAATTTTCATGCTTTTTTCAGTATTTTTCGTTTTATCTCTTCGATTTTCCCTAAGCGATTGCTTGTATAGAGAACACCAATAAGCATTATTACTAGAGCAAAACCATCAATAAAGCCTCGGATAAAATCTGCTAAATTATACCAGGCCCCCTCCCCTTCAAGATCAAGCCATTCAACAATGAGATTAACCAGAGAGACAATGAAACCGAAGATAAACAATATTCTTCCCCTGCTAATTATTCTTTTGTTTTCTTCCTGACTATATTCCGCTACTTTCAAAATAGTTTCTGCTTTTTCTTGTTCCATATTCTGTTCCTCCCTTTCGCCATCAAGAATTTCCCTGATGCTTATTTCATAAAAATCAGAAAGCTCGATCAGGATCGTAATGTCAGGTAAATTCATCCCTGTTTCCCAGCGGGAAACTGTTCTGCCGGAAACATGCATATACTCTGCTAACTGCTCCTGCGTTATCCCTTTGTCCTTTCTTAATTCTTTTAAGAATTTACCAATCTTTTTTGTATCCATTTTCTAACCTCCTGATGGGTCCAGAATAAAAAACTTCCGCTGCAAATAACACGACATAAAGTGAGAAAAACCGAATTGAATCGAAAGTAGACATAGCTTGTCCGGTTCGCATAAGACATTCCTCTAGCAGACATAATTATATTATGTCTTACAAGTTAGGACAAAATTAGTGCAATGAAAATTATTAGTAAAAGAACCACGGACGCGGATCCAAACCGCCAATGCCTTTTTACGGTATAGGCAATGGCAAAATTAAGGCAATAAACATGATTCGAATAATGCAGGTCGGAAACACCGCTGCAAGGGAATTATATCTGAGCGATCCGAGGGCTTGATTGCTTTTGGTAAAATGTGCTAGTATACCAGTGTTGCTCTAAAGATTGCCGATTAGTGTAACGGTAGCACACCTGACTCTGACTCAGTTTGTCTGGGTTCAAATCCTAGATCGGCAGCCAACGCAAAACCCCTGCGACGTAGTAATCACAGGGGTTTTTGCTTGTCTGTATAGCTGAATATTTTTCTGCATAAATTACTTTTGTGTGCAATTTGTGTGCAGCCAGAGCGACTCAGGTTATTTGCTTGATTCATTGCCTGGATAGTACAGGAGTGTCCAGACCAAGACCAAGAGCCACTTATGCGCCATACCGTATAATGGTAAAGATTCGGCCGCAGTGGTATAATTCTACTGGAAGAAGGAAAATCGCATTATATCGCTATAGACAAGCGATTAGTATATAAGAAACAAACTGCTATTGCATATCACGAAGCCTGCCACCTACAGTGTGGGATCAACAAGAAGCCAAGAACATATGAATTAAGAGCTGATTGCTGAGCATTCAAGCAGTTAATACGAATTTAAGACTTAATAGAAGCAATCAAGAGATAGCCCCCCGGACGGTACATGAACTAGCAGACATTATGAATCTGGATGCAGCTCTTTTATACCGTTACCTGTTGTTTATGTCAGAGCGACATATTTACCAATTTAAGACTTAATCAGAAGCAATCAAGAAACAGCCCCCGGCCGGTACATGAACTAGCAGACATTATGTATCTGGATGCAGTTCTTTTATACCGTTACCTGGTATTTATGTCAGAGCAACATATTTACCAAGAACATGGAGACTATGTAATCAGTTATAGCCGGATCATCGTCTATAACTGGAAGACAGGCAGATATTGCCGGATGAAATGAGGTAAACCATGAAAAGAACATTGTTAGTTCTACTGGCTTTAGCACTTGTTCTAGTATCTTTTGCTTGTAGCAAAAGTGAGAAGCCTGTAGAGCCAGAAAAAACTGAGGAAGCTGATATCGAAACTGAGGCAGCTATAGAAGAGCCTACAGAGGCGCCCACTGAAGCTCCTACAGATGCCCCTGAGAAACCGAGCGAAGAACCGGATGAAGTAGAAGCACCGGACGATCTGACAATCGTCATCGGGAAACCAATTATATTTGATAATTTTGAAATAGTGATTACAGAATTCAAAGTCGTTGATACTGTTGATGGTAAATACGCACTTAGTGCCACATATGATTGGATTAATACAAGTGACCAAGAAGAGGCGCCTATACATACTTTCGTCTTAAGAGGATTTCAAAATAATGTTAAAACAGATTTCATTGTGATGGTTGAGGATAATTCATGGTTAGCCATGAAGGAAGTAGAGCCGGGAGGAACAGTCACAGGAATACATGAAACTGTTCCTATTGAAGACATCAATGCGCCTTTACGGCTTGAGTTGTTGGAGCGTACATACACATTTGATGAGGGAGTAGTGTATTCATTGGAATTTGAAGATTTGAACAAATACAAATAATTACAACAAGCGAGCCGGCTCCGCTTCTCTCGTAAAGCAACCGGAACCGGCCGCACAATAGCCCTAAAGATGTATCAGTTGATTTTATCAATCACAGCCTCCGGGATAACCTGGAGGCTTTAATATGCTTAAAAATGCGTGACAAAGAAAGCAAACTACCTATTAGCTCTATTTCCTCAGGGCGGTGGCGGCAGATTCGCCGGCGATGATGCCGCTGGCAAAGGCGAAATGGAGATTATAGCCTCCGGTGGCGCCGGTCACGTCCAGCACTTCGCCGGCGATGTAGAGACCGGGGCGGCTGCGTACCTCCATAGTGCGTGGATTCAAGGCTGAGGTATAGAGTCCGCCCAGACTGATCTGGGCCTGTTCATAGCCTCTGACGCCGCTGATGCGAAGGCGCCATAAATTGAGTACCGCGCTTGCCGCTGCAACCAAGTACTCGTCGGAGCTATTCGCTGTGCCATCCGTTTCGGCAACACGATTATGTATAGCACTGCTGCTATTAGGTTCATTATTTACCTGTCTGTTTTCACCGGCGCTTGAGTTAAATCCAGTCCCAATTTTGCCTGCAATAAGTTCACGCCCCAGATATTCTGCCAGCGGCAAGGGCAAGATACCCGTCAACAACTGATATTTATTTTCTGCCGGTAGACTGCTGAGGCGCTGCCAGAGACTGGCTTTTACTTCTTGCGCTGACAAATCCGGTACTAAATTAAGATCCAAAACTAATTGTTCATCTGGCCGTAGCGGATACCATTTTGCCAGCGGACGCAATTTGGCTCTCCGGATTGGCAGTTCAGGACCCTCATCTGCAGGGATCTCACACCTGATTGCGACTTCGTCCGCCAGCTCCATAGCGGCAATACCGGAAAGACCGTAATCAGTAATGAGGAATTCACCTTGTGTTGACTTCAAAGCTCGACCTTCACCATCTGCCTCAGCTGTAAGGTTCTTCAGAACCGCTACACCGCGGAAGCGAGTTCCTTTAAGTTGCTGAGACAGAGCAGGCTCAGCCAGCACCAGCGGCGTAAGCGAGGGATAAACTGCCGTCACTGGCAAGTTCAATTTGGCAGCGAGCAGATAGCCTGATCTGGAGCCGCCGAGTTGCGGTGAGGCCAGACCACCGGTAGCCAGAACTACTTTTCGGCCTTTAATCATGTGCCCGGATAATAAAGTCACAGTCCAGTGACCACCCTCAGACTTCAGCCTGATGACGGGACTTTCCGTCCGGAGTTCAACTCCGGCCCGGCTTAATGCCTCTGATAAAGCGTTTAAAATTGTTGCAGCTTGATTGGAAAGAGGATAAACCCTGCCTTCAGTATCCACTACCGTCAGCACACCTAGCCGTTCCCAGAACCCCAGCAATTCTTCAGTTGACAGACGGCGCAGCAAGAATTGTACAAAGTTTCGATCCTGACCGCAATAATCATCAACACTGAGGTCAAAATGTGAAAGATTGCAGCGCCCGTTGCCGGAGGCCAATATCTTTCTTCCGGGTTGCTCTTGGGCTTCCAGCACCAGGATGCGCAAACTATCATCTTGCTGAGATGCGGCAAGGGCTGCTGCCAATCCTGAAGCGCCACCGCCAATAATTACCAGATCAAAGAAATCTGTCATAATTTGCTCCGGCTCATTGAATCAAAAACGGTATCACGGCTTCCGTAGTAATAATCAGGGCTCTGCCGCCCGGAGCAAGATATACCTGTCGCAGCGGAGCTTCAAAGGCCACACTGCTGGTCAGGACGGAATCCGTCAAATCATAGAGATAAAGTTGTTTATCTGAGGGCAGCAAGAGCCAACCATCGGCAGCAACAGGTGCCGCTGACAGCAGTGGAATCGCTGTGGTCTTGTTATCACCGGCAGACGAAAGCCGGACCAGCCAAGACTCTTCTGCGCCGCTAGCTGTTCCGAGCACAATAATACCTGTACGATCCGCTAAGAGATGGGAGAATCCCTCCGGCACAGCATAGAGGGTCAGATCCTCCGTCTCCATGTCTGCCAGGATGATCCGGTCCCCGCAGTATGCTGCAACTACATCGTCCGTTCCATGTAAGAAACTGCCAAAATAACCTGATAATCTGACCTCTGATTTCTTTTTGCCATCCAGGCCGTAGCGCTGAACAAGACATTCCGGATCAACCTGGTCGATATCCAAGATCAAGACATCAAAATAATTTCCACCTGGAGCAATACGAGCCAGCAGCGGATAGCCGGATTCCTGATACTCGAGCACAAACTTCATCTCATTGTGGGAGAGATCATAGTATCTGATCTCCCCTTTGTTATCCTTGCCTTGATCCAAGATTAACAGATCATCTCCCCGCAGATCCGCCCCAACAGCTTTACTTTTAACTTTATCGGCAAAGACAATGCCCGACTCCTTGGCCACTACAAACTCGGGACTATCTTTATCACTTAGTATCAAGCTGTCGTATGACCTGCTGATGATTCGCGCCGAGAGCAAATTAGTTTCATGCCAGGCATGCTCCCTACCTTTGGCATCGAGATACAGCAGTCCTCCCTGTTCAATTCGGACCTGATAGGAACCTACCGGGTATAAAGAAACCTCTTCGTCTGAGGCTAGCTCATAACCCGAACCGCCTTGTATCATGCGCTGTACTTCGCTGCGGGCATTTATAATGGCGTTGACATTGGGATCAAAGATTAAAATTACAGCAATCGTCAGGACTATGGTCATGATCAATAGCCACACCAAAAGAGGGGTATCCCCTACCAAATATCTGCGTCTTTCATCCGGCAGCGGCTTTTTTTCGTAAACAACCATCAAAACTTCACTTCACCTTAGTTTATCCGGCCGGCTAACAACCGTATTTTTTCTGTTCCTATCTTATCATAAGATGCCGACAAATTAAGAACAGCCCTGTCCATGGACAGGGCTGCCAATAACTAAATCTATTTAGTCGCTATCCTTAATACATGCCGCCTTGGTTCATTGGAGGCATGGGCTCTGGCTCAGGAATGTCTGCAACAACAGCTTCCGTAGTCAGTAGGATGGAGGCGATTGAAGCCGCATTCTGCAGTGCGGAACGAGTGACCTTGGTAGGATCAATAATGCCGGCTTTCACCATATCCGTATACTGGCCATCTAAGACATCAAAGCCGAAACCCTCCGTGCTCTCTTTGACTTTTTCACAGACTACACTGCCGTCATAACCTGCATTGGTAGCGATCTGACGCACCGGCTCCTCGAGAGCTCTTGCCACAATGGTCATTCCGGTTTTTACATCACCATCGGCAGATGCCATCAGCTCAAGAACAGGCTTAATGGCAGAAATATAAGCGGATCCGCCACCGGGAACTACGCCTTCATCAACTGCGGCTCTGGTAGCTGACAGAGCATCTTCGATTCTCAGCTTCTTTTCTTTCATTTCTGTTTCGGTAGCAGCACCGACTTTGATTACCGCCACACCGCCGGACAACTTGGCCAGTCTCTCCTGCAATTTCTCACGATCGAAATCAGAGGTCGTCTCTTCAATCTGAGAACGGATAGAATTGACACGGTCTTTGATATCATCTGCTGCGCCGGCACCGTCAACAATAATAGTAGTATCTTTGCTGATCTTAACCTGACGTGCACGTCCGAGGTCGGAGAGTTGAGTATCTTTTAGTTCCATACCGAGTTCGCTGGAAATAACCCTGCCACCTGTCAGGACTGCGATATCCTGCAGCATTTCTTTGCGGCGGTCGCCAAAACCGGGGGCCTTGACTGCTACACAGTTGAAAGTGCCTCTGAGCTTGTTCAGAATCAGGGTGGATAGTGCTTCACCTTCCACATCTTCGGCTACAATGAGCAGTTTCTTACCGGCCTGGACGATCTGTTCCAATAAAGGCAGAATATCCTGTACGGATGCGATCTTTTTATCGGTAATCAAAATATACGGGTCGTCGTAAACTGCTTCCATCTTGCCGGTATCAGTGACCATATAAGCGGAAATATAGCCGCGGTCAAATTGCATGCCCTCGACTACTTCTAAATCAGTACCCATGGTCTGGGACTCTTCAACAGTAATAACGCCGTCTGAAGAAACTTCCTCCATGGCGCGGGCAATCATTTCACCGATCTCATCGTCGTTAGCTGAAATTGCTGCGACACGAGCAATATCATCACGGCCGTCAACAGCCTTGGAACAAGCTTGAATCTTTGTGACAGCAGCTTCTACCGCTTTATCAATGCCTTGTTTGAGAATGATCGGATTGGCACCGGCTGCAATATTGCGCAGACCTTCGCGGATTAGAGCTTGGGCCAGAAGAGTTGCTGTAGTAGTTCCATCTCCGGCAATATCATTGGTTTTGGTTGCAACTTCCTTAACCAGCTGGGCACCCATATTCTCAAAGCGATCTTCCAGCTCCACATCACGGGCGATAGTAACACCGTCATTGGTGATCATCGGTGAACCGTAAGTTTTGTCCAAAACGACATTTCTGCCCTTAGGTCCCAAGGTAATTTTCACTGTATCGGCCAGTTTGTTGACACCAACTTCCAGTGACTTGCGAGCTTCTTCTCCATATTTTAAATCTTTAGCCATTATTTTATCCCTCCGTTAATACGCCGAGCGCTTACTCAACAATTGCGAGTATGTCACTCTGACGCAAAATTGTATACTCGACATTATCGATCTTGACCTCGGTACCAGCATATTTGCTGATCAGGACATGATCTCCAACTTCAACTTCCATAATTACATCTTTGCCGTCAACAATCCCGCCCGGGCCTACTGCCACAATTTCTGCCACTTGCGGTTTTTCTTTTGCTGAGCCAGGCAAAACAATACCACTCTTGGTGGTTTCTTCTGCTTCCAGCATCTTGACCATTACACGGTCAGCCAATGGTTTAATATTCATGTTGATTCCTCCATATATAATGTTAAATTAATTTACAGTAATTAGCACTCAGGCTGTCCGAGTGCTAACTAAGATTAATATAACGCCAGAGATATCCTTTGTCAAGCTCAGCCGGCAATATTCTTCAAGTTTGTATCCAGGCCGACACTTTTGCTACAGTTTGCACCGCAATCAGTCAAAAAATGGTTTCCAACAAACTCAGGAAATAGTTTTTCTCGCGCAAGAAGCTAGCTATATGAGAATTTTCCTGCCAAGTACCAAATTTAGGAACCCAAGGTGTCAGAGCCGACATCAAAAGCAAAAGGAAAACTATAATAATCAGACCCAAAGCGAGATTACTTATACCGCCGCCTACCCTATTCAAAAAACCGACCAGATATATATTGTCCAACATTTTGGTCAGACCCCTGGTAGCCAATTTTAAAATTACATTTACCAGGATAAATAAAATCAAAAAAACCACAACGGCAACTGCCAGCTTAGTTAAAACCCGTGCTATATTCTCAATCCAGCTCTGATCATTACCGCCTGTCTGATCCGTAAGATAACGAATCCACACATTGGGCAAGCCGAGTTTAGTAAGAACATCCGTAATCAGTCCATTATTATCTGTTGCGACAACTTGAATTTTTTGTGTCAATTCTTGCATTTTGCCGCCAAAAAAGCCCTGCTGCAAAAGCCAACTGCTCCCGGGACGAACCAAGACAAAAGAAGTTGCCATGGCGATCAGGATTATGACCAAGTCGGCCACAGAACGCAATAAACCACGTCGCAGACCCCAATAGAATGATCCTGAAAGAATAATGATGATAAGGAGATCAAATATCAGTTGAATATTCCTCCTCATAACCGTTGGGATTTTGCTCCTGCCAGCGCCAGGAATCGAGACACATCTCCTTTAGATCACGCTCGGCCCGCCAGCCCAGGACGCTGGCAGCCAGCGAGGGGTCAGAGTATACTTCCGCCAAATCGCCACTGCGCCGCTCTGCGATTTCATACTTGATCGTGCGTCCTGAAACCTCTTCAAAGGCCCGAATCACTTCCAGCACACTATATCCTCTGCCGGTTCCGAGATTAAAAGCTTGAACTCCTTTGATCTCAGACAGATAGTCCAAAGCCAGGAGATGTCCTGCAGCCAGATCAAGCACATGCAAATAATCCCTGACTCCCGTACCGTCGCGGGTCGGATAATCTGCACCGAAGATTTGAAGTGACTCTCTCTTGCCCACAGCTACTTGTGTAATATATGGCATGAGGTTATTGGGAATACCTTTAGGATCCTCACCGATACGCCCGCTCTTATCTGCTCCAATGGGATTAAAATAGCGCAGCAAAACAATCGCAGCTTCCGGTTTCGCCGCAGCATAGGAACGTAAGATCTCTTCATTCATCAACTTGCTCCAACCGTAGGGATTGCTCGCACGCAGAGCTGACTGCTCTGACAAAGGCAGTGGAGAAGTTGGATCATAGACGGTAGCGGAAGAGCTGAAGACAATTTTTGTTACTCCAAACTCCGTCATTAGCTCCAATAATGTTAGAGTGCTGTCCAGATTATTGCGGTAGTAAGCGAGCGGAACTGCAACAGATTCAGCCACAGCTTTCAGACCGGCAAAATGAATGACAGCATCAATCCGGAAATTTTCAAAGATGCGGTGCATAGCATCGCCGTTGCAGACATCAGTCTGGTGAAAAGAAAAATCTCGGCCTGAGAGCTCACCGATCCTGCGCACAACTTCCATTTTACTGTTTCTGAGATCATCGACTATGATCACCGAATGACCTTCCCGCAACAGTGCCAAGACTGTATGACTGCCAATATAACCTGCTCCGCCTGTAACCAGAACTGTTGACATTGTTTCCCTCCGGTCAAACTGGATTTCAGTTGCTTATTATACCATTCCCTTATCCGCCTCGATAGGAGTACATGTTATAATCATTTACGTGGCGGAAGCAATGCCGGGAAACTTATCATCTGCACGCATGTAAATAATTTAAGACTGCAAGGTCTGTAGAGAGAATAATATGGCCTTAGATCAAGAAACATTGAACAAAATCATTATCCTGAAAATTGTCAGTCAGCTCCCGGGTATTCGCCAGGGAATGCTGGCAGATGCCGCCGTGGATTCTCTGCAAATGAATTTCATCGAATACAGCCTTGCACTGGCAGAATTAAAAGAAAACAAGTTAGTTCATCAGGCTATTAGAAAAAGCGAACCACATCTGGATGCCGCCAACCAAGCTGTCGAAAGATTGGATATTACAGCTCATGGTCTGGAAGTGCTAAAGGCCTTGGAACACCAAATCCCTGCCTCTGTGCAGAAATGGCTGCAACGTAGGATTGTTCAATTATCCGGAGAGAAACATCAAATTGAGGCACATAGTTCACGCATACAGCCAACCGCAGCCGGAGAATGGTTGCTGATTCTGGAACGTTTTGAGCAAGAAAATCCTAATTTCCGGCTGGAACTCACTTTTCCTACCAAAGATATGGCGGAAAAAGCCGCCTCCGCCTGGGAAACGGCTTCATTTGATCTGTACGAAATAATTCTGCAGCATTTACTTGCAGATTAAGCCGCTATTAAGTCAACAAAGTCTCCGCCGGCAAAGCCTTGATCTTGCTGACCAGCTCCTCAGCTAAGCGCTCCAGGGCTAGATAGTCTTCCTCTGCGGGCAGACCGAGACAGAGAACAGCCGGCAGTTGTTCAGCTTTAACCTTGTCCAGCAATGAGAGCATGGTTTTTTCTACCATCGTGCCCCAGCCATAAGAACCGATCAAACCCATAAATTTAGTTTTCACACGCATAGTATTCAATAACAGCGCTACATAAGCCTGATTAGGATGCGGGCCACCCAGCACTGTGGGCGTGGCCAGCACAATCGCAGCAGCGTCAACCGAGCGGTACAAAGTTTCACCGGCTGTGGCACGGAGATCTCTGTCGCTATCACCCAAATCAATTGTAGCTACCTCCAAACCAAGCTCTCTTATTTTCTGCTCCAGATGCCGAACCATCAGCTCCGTAGAATCATGCATGCTGACATATGGTATGACAACTGTAGGTGTTACGGCCTCAGATGTCCAGCGCTCATACAGACTCAGAATCAAATCCGGATCTCGCCAAACAGGGCCATGAGACGGCAGAATCAGGGCGGGATTGAGATCCCTGGTCCATTGGGTATATTTACCCACCTGTCGACGTGTCGGCATCATAATCTCCGCATAGTATTCCCGGGCAGCCCTTTTTTGTTTGCTGAGATCGGGCCGAGCCGCATCTTCCGCTGCATAGTGCGAGCCGAACAGATCTGAGGAAAACAGCATTTTCTCCTCCGCCAGATAGACCATTGTATTGTCCGGCCAATGGGCAAAGGGTATGGTCTTAAAACGCAAAGTCAAGGAGCCCAATTCGAGTTCTTCGTTATCGCCCATGATGATAAAATCAGAGCAGGGGATGTGGAGATGATGCTCCATCAGCTCTGCAACCTTGGCACTGCCAACCAATTTGACCTCCGGAAATACTTTCAGCAGATCAAGAGTCGCTCCGGAATGATCCTGCTCTGTGTGCAAGCAGATCAAATAATCCAGCTTGGCAATGCCGAGTTCCTGCAGATTTTGCAAGAGGATATCTTTCTTGCCGGGATCTACAGGATCTATCAGGGCAGTTTTCTCATCTTGGATCAGATATGAATTATATGTGGTTCCATATTCGGTAGGAACCAGCTTATCGAAAAAAAGCAGTTCCGGATGGGGGGCACCTACCTCATAGACAAAATCAGAAATCTTTAACATGGGAAATCCTTTCAATAATTAAATGACCGGTTATTGGGCAACCGGCCATTAGAAACAATTCGATACAGTCCTATATAGCTTTAAATTTCTCTAGTCAGTCGGTGAGAAATCTTCAATTGCAGCTCCGCAAAGCGGACAAACCCAATCTTCAGGAAGATCTGCAAATGCTGTACCAGCTTCTACGCCGTTGTCCGGGTCACCCAGCTCCGGGTCATAAACCCATCCACAAAGATCACAGATATATTTTTGCATTATGTGTCCTCACTTTCATTAAATATAAATATTTTTAATATTTAAATAATTACTGAACAGATTACATCAATTATAACCTCATTAGTCAAATGATTTGCAAATTATAAGAAAATTCAAGGAAAATTCAAGATTAGTTTCTAAAGTTACCTATTGCACTGATTTTATTCAGTCTGTAAATTCGAACTCCGTACCATCGAGCAAGACTGTATCCCCGTCTTCCATACCTGCAGCCCGCAAAGCATCTTCCAACCCGGCCTCGTCAACTTGTCTCTGGAAATGGCGCCGAGATTCATAATCGCTGAAATTGGTCGACTGGATCAGCTCGCGAATCCAAGCTCCTTTAACAGAAAGCAGCCCGCCTTGCTTAACGATAGTAAATTTCTCTTCCGGCTCAAAGCGATAAATCTTGCGCAACTCTTCGGCTTCAGCCGGAAAAAACGGCGGCAGCTTAGATACGGTCGCCGCCAGATCATTGACCAGTTTATCTATTCCCTCTTTTGTCGCTGCCGAAATCTCATAGACCGGGTAACCCTCCTGTTCCAATTGGTTTCGCAGCTCTTTGATTTTTGCCGGATCGGCCAGATCAATCTTATTCAGTACAACCCATTGCGGTCGTTGGGCCAGTTCTTGCCTGTACTGCCTGAGTTCCTGATTGATAATTGTGAAATCGGAATATGGCTCCCTGCCCTCCTGCCCGGAAGCATCCACCAGATGCAACAAAATTCTGGTGCGCTCAATATGTCTTAAAAAATCATGTCCCATACCGGCGCCATCGGCAGCTCCTTCAATCAAGCCCGGAATATCCGCCGCCACAAAGCTGAAATCTCCTTTGGTCACCACACCCAGAACCGGTTCCGTTGTCGTAAAGGGATAGTCTGCTATTTTGGGCTTGGCCGCCGAAATAACTGATAATAAAGTTGACTTACCGGCATTAGGAAACCCGATCAGGGCCACATCGGCAATCAATTTCAACTCCAACTTGATCTCTAACTGCTGCCCGGTCTTACCTGCCGTAGCAAAACGAGGTGTCTGCCGCACGGAAGTAGCAAATTTGGCATTGCCGAGGCCGCCTCTGCCGCCTTTGACCAGCACGACCTCGTCATCAGGCTCAACCAGATCGGCAATCAGCTCATCCGTATCTGCCCTGCGCACCATAGTTCCCGGCGGTACCGTGATGATCAAGTCGTCGGCAGATTTGCCGGTTTTTTTATTGGCGCCTCCCTTGGCACCATGTTCAGCAAAAAATTTATGGCGGAAACGGAAATCAATCAGAGTATTCTTGGCAGTGTCCACACGCATTATCACACTGCCGCCTCTGCCGCCGTCTCCACCATCAGGACCACCCGTGGGAATATTCTTATCCCTATAAAAAGACATATGTCCGTTCCCGCCATTGCCGGAACGGACAATTAATCTAGCACGATCGTAAAACAATTTACTCTAGCGGATAAACACTGGCACAGGTGCGGTTGCGACCCATCCGCTCATAACGCACCAGACCGTCAATGGTTGCAAACAAGGTATCATCCTTGCCTTTACCTACATTGGTACCCGGATGAATCTTGGTTCCGCGCTGGCGATAGATAATGCTGCCAGCCAGGCAGAATTGACCGTCGCCGAGTTTAGCGCCCAATCTTTTGGCACGTGAATCGCGGCCGTTTCTGGTCGAACCCATACCTCTTTTGTGTGCCAATAACTGCAAATCTATTCTAATCATTGTAATCCTCCTGACTCTAATTTTACTTCGACGGTAAGGAACTGACTGCCGTAGCTATCTTGTATCTGTCTAGCTCCGATCTCCACAGCTCGCATCAGGGCATCCGCCTGAATCCGTCCGGTCTGATCTAATTCTTCTTCCTTGATCCGGCAGCAGATATCCCCCGGCTTGAGAGTATAAGTCGGCTCCAGTCCGACAATCTCCTGCAAAGATCCTATTATGCTCTGTGCCAGGCCGGAAGCGGCGGCACAGACGATATCTTCTCCATATTCTCCCTGCCCTGCATGACCTGTCATGTGAAAGGCATGGGTAAAGCCTGAACCGGTGCGCCAGATAGTAACTTTAATCATCTTAAGGCAAGATCTTGGTGATCTTGACCTTGGTATATGGCTGGCGATGACCCTGTCTGCGGCGATACTGTTTCTTGGCTTTGTATTTCAGAATCCTGATCTTCCTATGTCTGCCCTGCTTAACAATCTCCGCCTCAACTTTAGCTCCCTCCAGGAGCGGGGTGCCGACTTTAAGTCCGTCATCCCCGGACACAGCCAAAACCTCGGAAAATTCTACTTTATCCCCGGCCTCACCGGCGATCTTCTCGATAAAAAGTTCGTCTTCTTCCCGAACCTTATATTGTTTACCGCCAGTCATAATGATAGCGTACATCTAATTCCTCCTGCATTCTCGCTCGAGTATTAGGGTTTTCGTCCATACGAAATTGGATACCCCCCCAAAGCGGTTGCCGAACAATAATAACGCAGCCCCGCTCTAATGTCAATTATCGTAATCCATCGTAATCCAAGTCTTCCTTGCAGCGAGGGCTGCTTTGCCAGGGACCGTTTAAGACAATAATCGCGGTCACGATCAGGATCAGACCGATCGCATAATCGATAGAGAAGTACTCATTAAACACCAGAACACTGACCAGCATCCCGACCGTCGGCTCCACAAAGGTCAGCAAAGCTGCTTTGCTGACCTCCATATGTTCAAGACCCTTGGTATAGAGCAAAAAGGGCATTAAAGTAGAGAACAGGCCCAGTATAACCATGCTCAGAGCAACTTTGCTCTCGGAGAATGTCAACTCGATCATCCGCGGGAAATCCGAGAGTGGGAATAAAGCAATGATCGCAAACACAAAAGTATAGGTAATCACGGTTAACCAGCTATATCTGCGTAAAGCAAAGCGGCCAAAGACCGTATAGAGCGAATAGAAAAGACCGGATAAAATTCCGAACCAAAAGGCTCGTCCCGTAATTTGCGCAGCGCCGCCGCCGATCATCCCGGTAATAAAGACAGAACCTACAGCTGCTAGCACAGTGGCAATTCCTTTAGTAAGTGTAAACTTCTCCTTGAACAACAAAACGGAAAAAATCATCAGAAAAATCGGCGAAGTGTGCAGCAGAGTAACTGCCACTGCCATTGTACTTTCCTGCATGCAAATGAAAAAGAAGATATTGAATAAAGCGACACTGAGCACCCCGGTACCAATAAACATCCATGCATCCCGAAGGCGAATCTTCAGCAATTCCCGCTTGCGAAACAAGAGATACAAAAACAAAGTGCCGCCTGCCACCAAATCGCGCCAATGTGTGACCTGGAGCGGTGTCAGGCCGACTCGACGCAATTCATAGGAAAACAGGCCGATCAAGCCCCAGGCCAGCCCGGCCAGGAAAACCAGCAAAGGTGCCAAAATACTCCAATTAGTCTTCTTGCCTCCAGTCATCCACATTCTCCGGTAATTATCTTATCTCTGCGAATTGCTTTATTATAAAGCAATTCGTCTAAAATGGCCGATGATTTACGCTTGGACTAAGAATGATTATAATTAGCCCATGATGTATCCGGTTTTTAATTCTGCAATTGTAGATGGTCTGGGCAAAATCCTGCCCGCCTCTTGGTCCGAACCATCTATTCTCTCCCGTTCCGCCGTGCAATGGCTCACAGCGCTCTGTATGGTAGTTTTAGCCTTCGTCTTGCGCAAAGTTTTTGCCAGTCTGGTAATATTACTACTGTCCAAAATCCGTTGGCTGGGCGGGCAGCTGGGGCGCGAACGCTTTCAGAAGCTCAAATCTACCTTGAGCTGGATCTTGCCGGCAATTGGCTTGCGCTGTGCCCTGATTTATGTGCTTGACCTCAGCGGCGGCCAGGCCGACAGCGCCACCTCCATCCTGCTGCAAATCATCTTCATCCTGATCATCCTGCTGCTGTTCGATACCGCCCTGCAGATACTCTTTCGCTGGCTGGAAGCCAGAAATCCCTTAAAGATGACGGAGGCGGTGCAGCAATTCTATCTGCAGATCATCAGAATCTTCCTGGTCATCCTCGGCCTGATCATGATTCTCAGTGCTTTCGGTCTCAATGTATCCGGCATAGTCACCGGTCTCGGTATCGGCGGACTCGCCGTCTCGCTGGCGGCCAAAGACACATTGACCAACCTTTTCGCCGGGATGACGATAATCTCTGACCATATGTTCGAGCTGGGTGATCTGATTCAAGGTCCGGACTTCGAGGGCACTGTCGAATATATCGGTCTCAGATCATCAAGACTGCGAGGGCTCGATCAGACGGAATTCATCGTGCCTAATGCCTGGTTGGCCAATAATGTCGTGATCAATGTAAGTAATATGACCAAGCGGCGTCTGCGTCTGCTTTTGACCTTGCCCTCATATGCGACACTGGACCAGGTAGATCGTCTCAAAGACAAATTGGAGACTTATATCCGCGACCGGCAGGGGATCACCGAAGACCCGCCCCTACTCGTGCTGGAATCTCTTGCAAATAACAATCTGTCCTTGATGATACTGTACTTTTTGCATGATCCCGATTTCGGAGCTTTCTGTCAGGAAAGAGATGAGGTTCTGCGCTTTGTCTGGAATATGCTGGAAGAGGAGAATCTGCGACTGCCGCGGAGTCAGATCCAGCTGTTGTCCGACAATGCTTTTTTGAATTCCGATACTAATACTGAGCAACCGCCGCAATAGTAAGCGACTCAATCCTACGTTAATCATCCCAATATCAAGAAAGTGTAAATGGTAAAGCTATGCAGGATAATGTTCCAACAAATAAACTGAACCGAAAGCTCTGTGTCAACTTTGATCCGGCACAGGAAAATCAACCCCCCTTCATTTCGCAATTCATCCAGCCCGGTAAGAAAATTTTCTTCATTGGCATCGGCGGCATCAGTATGTGCGGACTGGCCGAGTTCAGCCTCAGCCGCGGTGTTAATGTCGCCGGCTCCGATGCCATCACGAACAATCGCACTAAATATCTGCGCCGGCTGGGCATCCCGATAGTCACAGGACATAGTGCCGAAAACATCAGCGACTTTGAACCTGACTTGGTAGTTTATTCCAGGGCCGTCTTCGACGATAATCCGGAGCGAGCCGAAGCCAAAAACAGAGGCATCCCCTGTGTGGAACGAGCTGTCTTTCTCGGCGCTATCAATTGTCTGTTTGAGCGGGTAACCAATGTGGCGGGCACCAATGGCAAATCCTCAGTGGTAGCTATGTGCGCTCTGATCATGATCGCCTCTGAGCTCGACCCGACCGTTCACCTCGGCGCTGAACTATTGCAGTTTCAGACTACAATTCACGTGGGCAGACCGGATCTTTTACTCTCCGAAGCCTGTGAATTCCGCCGCGGTTTCCTGAACTACCGCTCCGATATCGCCGCTGTAGTCAATATCGTGCATGACCATATCGACTGCTATCCGACACCGGAAGATATGATCTCCGCCTTTGCCGACTTTGTAGTACTGCAGCCGGCAGGCTGTATCCTGGTCCTGCCTACTTTTGATCCGAATATAATCCCCATGCTGGAAGGCGTGCAAAAAAAGCGCAACGGCGGTCTGTCCACTTTGGAACTGATCTGGTTCGGCCATCAGGAGCAATTGATCCCGGCCGGACTGGCTGATTTGGCTGCCCGCGAAACTGCTCCACTGAAGAGTCTGGCAGCAGGATCGGAGCCAGACTATAGCTGGCATGATGCCGACTTCAGCACCGGTTTCCCCTCTTTTTCCATTCGCAAGCACGGCCAGCCTTACCGCCGGGTCCAGCTCCAAGTACCGGGCGTATTTAATATTGAGAATGCTATGGCTGCAGTGGCCTTGGCCGATCTGAACGGCGCCACGCCTGCTGCCGCCGAACAGGCTCTGGCCGAATTCGGCGGTGCTGAAGGCCGCTTCACCTATACCGGCATGTTCAACGGCGCCAGAGTTTATGCCGACTATGCCCACCACCCTTCCGCCGTGCGCGTGACCATTGAAGCCGCCCGCCATATTCCGGCCAAAAGACTCTGGGTCTGCTATCAGCCCCTGACACACAGCAGAGTGCGCGGATTTTTCGATGATTTCGTCTCGGCCCTCAAAGACGAAAAACCGATTATGATGTCTGAGATATATGATGACCGGGAGCGCGACACCAGCATCAGCTCCAAGGATATCTGCGATGCTATCAATGACCTGGGCGGCGAAGCTCTCTACTTCCCTACTAACGAAGCTTTGGAAGCCCATCTGCGAACAATAATCGAACCGGGTGATGTGCTTTTGATCATGGGAGTTGACCTCAGAAATACCGCCGACATCCTCACCGGTCGCACGGATCATATGAAGAAAGTCGAATAAAAACTGCCGCCCGGCATCTCACCGGACGGCAGCTATTTTATTATTCCTTAATCCTTACAAATCCTTACAGTCACCCTTTTAGGTATCGGTTTTGTTTACCGACAGTTTTTCTTGATTAAAACGGCTGTGACGAAGGCGACTCCGGGTCATCCGCCGCTGCGGGCTCAGTATCCGGCGCGGTATCAAGCGCCGCATCTGTTACAATCTCCACTCCCGCCTCTGACTGCAGATCTGGCTCTGAATCAGATGCCAGTTTAAACTGCTCCTCATCGCCGGGCAAAGGCTGATAATTAGCGGCATGACGGCGATAAAGCTCTTCGAACTCCTCGCTCTCGACCTTTTCAACCTCCAACAGCCTATGCGCCAGCGCTTCCAGCATCTCGTGATTCTCACGCAGTATTGCTAAGGTACTTTCATAAGCCTCATCGAGAATCCGCTTTACTTCTTCATCAATCACGGCAGACAAGCTTTCACTATGCTGTTGCATATGGGTATAGTCACGCCCCAGGAAAACTTCTTGTTCCTTATCCACTACAAAATTGCCCAGGCGCTCACTCATACCATAATTGGTAACCATATTCCTGGCAATTTTATTACATTGCTGCAGATCCTGGCTGGCACCGGTGCTGATCTCGCCAAAAGTCAATTCTTCCGCCGCTCTGCCGCCGAGGGCGATCATAATCTTGGTTATCAGCTGGCTCTTCGTCTGGAAGTACATATCCTCTTCCGGCTTAAAGGCAGTATAGCCACCGGCGCCGCCGGCAGGAATGATTGACACCCTCTCAACTCTTTCTTTGGTAGAAGCAACACGGATCACAATCGCATGTCCCGACTCATGGAAAGCGGTTAGTCTTCTTTCCTCATCACTGATAATGCGGCTCTTCTTTTCCGGCCCGATCGTAATCTTGAAAACAGCTTCGGTAATATCGCTGTTTTCGATCTCTTTGCCGCCTCTGCGCGCCGTCAGCAGGGCAGCTTCATTAAGCAGATTAGCCAGATCAGCACCCGTAAAGCCGGGAGTGATCTTGGCAATATTGCCCAGATCAACATCCGCCGCCAGCGGCTTATTGCGCGCATGAACCTGCAAGATGGCCTCGCGCCCAATCAGATCGGGACTCATAACTACAACCCGGCGATCAAAACGACCCGGCCTTAGCAGAGCAGGATCGAGAATGTCCGGGCGGTTAGTAGCTGCCATTACAATTACACCCTCATTAGGGCCAAAGCCGTCCATTTCCACCAGCAGCTGGTTCAAGGTCTGCTCACGTTCGTCATGGCCACCGCCAAGGCCGGCACCGCGGTGACGCCCCACAGCATCAATCTCATCGATAAAGATAATAGAAGGTGCCCGTTTTTTGGCATTGTCAAATAAATCCCGTACCCGCGAGGCACCGACGCCGACAAACATTTCCACGAAATCGGAGCCGCTGATGGAGAAAAACGGCACACTGGCCTCTCCCGCCACAGCTTTGGCCAGCAAGGTCTTGCCGGTACCGGGAGCGCCGACCAGCATAATGCCACGCGGCATCTTGGCCCCCAAATCGGAATACTTCTTCGGGTTTTTAAGGAAATCTACAATCTCCTGCAGTTCTTCTTTCTCTTCCTCCGCACCTGCCACATCTGCAAATGTGACTTTATTCTTGCTGGGATCATTGAGTTTGGCTCGGCTCTTGCCGAAGCTGATAGCACTCTTGCCATCACCCTGGCGGGAATAATTGATATAGATAAAGACACCTATCGAGGCCAGTAGCATCACAATAATCAAAATATTCAGAATCGCGGAGATATCCGTTGGTCGATTATAGTCATAGGATTTGATCAAACCTTTGTCGGCAGATTCCGCCAGATATTTCTCATAATCACCGATTGACTCCAGAGGAATCTCTTTCGTGATGACCTCCTGCGGCTGACCGCTGACACTTTTCATGACCATCTTCAGGGAACTGCCGTTGATCACCACTGATTCGACTTTCTCGTTTTCAATCAGTGATCTGACTTCGGAAAGAGTATATCCCTTGCCGCTGGACATATTGGACATGAAATAAGTCATGGCGAAAATGACCAGCATCAGGATCAGATAAAAAGAAAAACCGCCAAAACGCTTTTTGGGGCGCATACTATTCATCCGCGACCACCTCCGCCGTGTCGGACACGGCTGTTTCAGACTGGTCATCCGCCGGGGCAGTGTCCGAATTCAGCACAGCGATCTCAGGCAGATTGCGATACCGCTCATCCAGATCCAGCCCATAACCGACGATGAACTCATCGGGAATTTGCATTCCTATATAGTCCACAAATATTTCTACCTTGCGGCGCTCAGGTTTATCGAAAGCTGTACAGATGCGGATACTGGCAGGATTTCTGGTAGCCAAAAGCTCACGAAGATGTTTCAAGGTCAGACCTGAATCGACAATATCTTCTACGATCAGGACATGCTTGCCGGAGATATCCGTGTCCAGATCTTTAACAATTTTAACTACACCCGTTGTATGTTGTCCGCTGTAACTGCTGACCGACATAAAGTCTACCTCACAGGGCAGATCAATCTCCCTGATCAGATCAGCCAAGAAAACAAAAGCTCCTTTGAGTACACAGATTAGTACCACCTTCTTGCCTTGATAATCCTCGGTGATTTCACGACCCAGACGGGCGCAGATCTCGGCAATTTCTTCCTTGCTGACTAAAATGCGCTTGATTTCCATTCCCATATTACACCGTTTCCATTCATAAAAATAAATATTTACACTACTGATAATACTTTAATTTACTTAGCATCAAAACATTATAACAGCAGGTCGGATTTTTTTATAGAGATAAGCCTAAATTTACCCCCCTGCTTATAAGCTGTGCAGCTACCAAGAGGGAAATGTAATTATACAAGATAAACATAGATTGAAACTTGATCTGTGAATTGCTGTGACTAGCGCTACAAAATAGAATTAGCACCCGCAATCTGATCTGTCGTCAAAGCAGTCACCAAAGATGAAGCGCAGTGTATTGGCATAGACCTCCGCCTTAATACCTTTTTGCAGATCCAAAGTATTCAGCAGCGCAGTGTCCGCCCCACAAAGCTGCCACAGCTGGTCTTGCAGTTTTTGGGACAGCACTATTTTCGATAATGTTGTATTGTTGTCAAGATGACTTCTCATAGCTTCATTGAGGCCCAAATTTAAGGCTTTGCCACTAATTGCCCGCGGCGCCAGACGCAAAACCTTAGTACTGAGAGAGCCATCAGGTAACAGTGCTCTTTGGTAGAGTTCCGCAGCTGCTGTTTCCAGGGCCATTGCTTCCGTTTGCAGATTCTGCGCCAAACGTGCCAGCTGCGGTGTCAAATCAGAGCCCACAATCTCCTGCCACAAAGGCAGCAGTTCATTGCGCAGCCTATTGCGCCGATAATCCGGCTCCAGATTCGTCTGATCGACTGCCCAGGGAATCTCAGCTGCCCGGGCGGCCGCTTCAATCTCGACTTTGCCCCGGTGCAAAAACGGTCGTAGCAGTCTGCCGCGCAAAATCGCCATACCGGTTAGGCCTGACAGTCCACTGCCCCGACCCAGATTGAGCAGCACGGTTTCCGCTTGATCCTGTTCATGATGAGCGAGTGCTACCAGATAATCCCGCCGGGACTCAAGCTGCACTTTGGTTCCTAATTCCTGAAAAAAAGCCAAGCGGGCAGCGCGCCCGGCTTCCTCCACACCCTGACCTCTGACTTGAGCCAAGGCGAATACATCCGTCTGTCGGACATGGCAAATTACCTGCTGAGCCCGACAAAAGTCCTCAACCACCGCCTGATCTTGATCTGCCGCCGGACCGCGCAGACCATGATTCAAATGAGCAGCTACAATTTGAAATGGGATTTCCCTTTGCAGGTGAAGCAGATAAGCCAGCATGAGCATAGAATCTACACCACCTGATACGCCGGCGATAATTGTGGTCTGATCAGAGATGGGAAGTTGAGGTGCTGCTGTCAGAGCTGAAGATAATTCTGACTGTACTTGGGGCCGGCAAACGGAAATCACTTGCCGGCAGTCGGCAGTCGCCGCAGAGGGCAAGACGCCCGCTTGACTCAGATCATTTGTGACTGCCTGGAAAAAACGGTAGGTTGCCCGGGGAACTGGCTGAATCACAGCGGCGGCTCCGGCAACGGTATATCTGCAGTATCAAAAAAGCTGGTCAATGACGGCTTCCAGGCCAGCTTGAGATTGCCTGTCGCTCCGTGGCGGTTCTTAGCTATGATCAGTTCAATCTCATAGACTTCCGGTCTGGGTGCATCAGTATTGGCATCCTTATCATGCAGGAACATGACAACATCAGCATCTTGCTCAATCGCACCGGATTCACGGAGATCAATCAGCATCGGCCGGCGGCTCGTCCTTTTTTCACTCTCGCGGCTGAGCTGTGACAGTGCCAGGATCGGAACTTCCAGCTCCTTGGCCATGATCTTCAGCATACGTGAGATCTCAGCGATTTCCTGCTGGCGGTTTTCAGCCCGACTGATCCGACCCCCGGAAGACATCAGCTGCAGATAGTCAACAATCACGAAATCCAGGCGATCCTTGATCTGCAGTTGCCGGCAGCGCGCCTGCATCTCCACTACATTGGTAGCTGATCTGTCATCAATATAGATTGGTTTATTATAGAGGGCGATCAAAGCCTGGGAAATCTTATCCCAGTCCGTATCCTTAACTTTGAGCTTCTCCATGCGGTCAGCCGAAACCCCTGCCTGACTGACGAGAATTCTCATTCCGACTTCCTCTTTGGACATCTCCAGACTGAAAATTCCCACATGATGCTCAGCTTTCTGTGCCGTCAGATGAGCAATATTCAAGGCCAGTGAAGTCTTACCTATACCAGGTCTTGCAGCCAAAATATAGAGACCTCCCGGACGAAGACCGCCGAGAATGCGGTCAATAGAGGGGAAACCGGTTTCGATCAGACGGGGACGATTGCCTTTGGCCAGCTCATGGAGCTCATTAATCTTGTGATTAAGGATATCGCCCAGCGTGCTGAAGCCGCTGATATCCCTATTTTCACGGATATTATAGATGCGATTGGCAGCCAGATTGATCAGATCTTCGACATCCTCTCCGGAAGTATAGGCCAGATCAATAACCTGCCGCAGGGCCAGAATCAGCTCTCTTCTCTGGGCATGCTGGCGCACAACCTTAATATAGTGCGCCTGATTCTGCATAATGGGCGTCTTCTCCGGCAGGGAAATAACATATTCCGCACCTCCGGCCTCCGCCAACTGCCCTTTCAGCTCCAGGCGGTCGGTAACAGTCAGAATATCTACCGGCTCTTGTCTGGCTAGCAGCTCCAGAATCGTGGCAAACACAACCTGATTGCGCTTGACATAAAAATCGGACACCTTGAGTTCAGCCGCCACATTGGCCAGATACTCCTTGCTAAAAAGAGCACTGCCCAGTACGGATTGCTCCGCCTCATCACTATAGGGCATCACCAGCCGTCTGCTATCAGGGGAAGACATTTTTGCTGACCTCGTTTAAGCTGTCGGGAACTCAGCTTTCAGCGCTGACTACATCCAGCACAAATTGAGCCGTAACCTCAGGATGCAGACGCACGTCAACCTGATATGTGCCGGCTGTCTTGATCTGCTCCGCCAGCGTGATATTGCGCCGATCTACTTTGTATCCGGCCTCTTCCAACACTTTAGCGATATCCATATTGGTCACTGAGCCATAAAGGCGCCCTTGAGTGCCCATTTTAATCTTCAGGACAAAGCGTTGATCGGAAATTTTCTCTTTGATTTCTTCGGCTTCTTTCAGCTCGCGCTCCGCCTTGGCTTGAGCAGCAGCTCTCTTGGTTTTGACAGTATTGAGATTGGCGGGAGTCATCTCTACCGCCAGATTGTGCTTAAACAGAAAATTATGTGCATAGCCGCGAGCCACCTCGACCACATCTTCTGCTTTACCGAGACCTTTTACATCTTGCAAAAGAATTACTTTCATTGCCATACCTCGAATCATGATCTAAATAATTGTTCTGTCATTTCATGTTAACCATTGTATCACAGCCCGGGGGATTAATTGGAATCGGGTGAAAAAAATAGAAAACTTGACAGGGAGGGACCGGTGAGAGTATCATCATTAAGCTGCCCTGCAACTTTCGCAAGACATAAGGGTGGAACAAAGATATATTACAGATGCTCCGGCGCTGTCTTAATGAGGTGGTGAAATAGATGAAAGATAATTTGCATCCCGATTACTATAAATGTACTGTGCGCTGCGCCTGCGGCGAAGTCTTCGAGACCGGCTCTGTCAGGGAACAGTTGAATGTCGATATTTGCTCCAAATGCCATCCTTTCTATACCGGCAAGCAGAAGCTGGTTGATACGGGCGGACGCGTAGACAAATTCAAGCGCAGAATGGGCAAAACACAGACCGAGGATTAGTCCCCCGCTCTGTTTCTGTGACCGGCTTTGCGGCCGGACTGATAGAAAATAGGATTTGTCAGCTCCTGCTGTGCAGATATACAGCAGGAGCTTTATTTTGTTATCTATGTTCCGGAGTCCGAGAGTAGTTTGCCTAGCTGAAGCGGATCATTGTAAAATGCGATCATGAAACAAGAAGCAGATAGTTCCTGTACTAAAAAGACCTCGATTGGCGGTCAGGCTTTGATTGAGGGTCTGATGATGCTGGGACCGGAACGGAAAGCCATAGCCAGCAGACGACCGGACGGTCAGATTGTAACTGAAATATCCGATAGAGCACCGATGAAAGGGCTGGCCAATATCCCTTTTGTGCGCGGATCAGTCAGACTGGTCTCGCAGATGGGTGTCGGGATTTCCGCTCTGCTGAGGTCGGCAGAAATTCAGGAAGAGGCCGAGGCTGAACAGGATCCCCCGCCAGAAACCAATTCGAGCAAGATTGATTCCTGGTTGGAGAAACATCCTAAGTTTGCTCTATGGGGCACTGTATTTGCAGGACTGGGATTTTCGATACTATTATTTATTCTTGTGCCCAGCTTACTGACTGATGGACTGAAATACCTCAGCGGCTGGCAGGCCGGCAGCGCCGGAAAAACGAATCTGGTTTTATCTGCACTCGAGGGTATAATCAGGATCATTATTTTTCTGTCCTATCTCTGGTTCAGCTCGCGAATCAAAGAAATCCGTCGCGTCTGGATGTATCACGGCTCAGAGCATAAGACAATCGCTACTTATGAGGCAGGAGAAGAACTGACTGTAGAGAATGTCAGGCGGCATAGCCGCTTCCATCCCCGCTGCGGCACTTCTTTCATGTTCTTGGTGATGGTGGTGTCCATCTTAGTTTTTGCTCTCGTAGGCCGGCATGGTGCAGTGATGAATGTGCTGTTACGTTTGGCGCTTCTGCCCTTGGTCGCCGGCATTTCCTATGAACTGATCAGACTGGCCGGCCGCTTCGATAATCCGGTGACCCGCCTGATTTCTCTGCCGGGTCTGGCTCTGCAACGCTTGACGACTGCAGAACCGGAGGATGCTATGCTGGAAGTAGCGATTTCCGCTATGCAGGCGGTGATACCTGCCGATCCGGACAGCGATCAATGGTAAGCAGATGTCTATCTCTCTCAGCGATTTTGTGACAGAATTGACCGCATTATTTGCCCGGTCAGGGCTGGACGAGCCTCGTCGCGAAGTTCGTCTGTTCTTGCGGGAGATTGCCGGGCTGGAGCCGGAAATCCAATTTACCAAGTCAAAAATGCGGATCAGTGAGCAGCAGGCTCTGAATTGGAGGGAGCTGGCCGGGCGCCGGGCCCGGAGAGAGCCGCTGGCTTACCTGACAGGTACAGCTTGGTTTTATGGCCGCAGCTTTCTGATGATGCCGGGTCTGCTGGTACCGCGTCAGGACTCCGAAGTGCTGATAGAAGCAGCATTGGCTGAGCTACCGGAGCCCAGCAGACAACAGGGTTTGCAGATTCTGGACACCTGCTGCGGCTGCGGCTGCCTGGGGCTGACATTGCTGGCTGAACTCGAGAAATCAAAGGATGTCAGGCTGCATCTGTTGGACAGCTCGGAAGTGGCTGTGCAAACAGCAGAGCAAAATGCCGTCAGATTAGAACTGCAGAACAGATGTACCTTTGAGCAAGGTGATATCTGGCCGGTGTGCGCCTTCGCTGCCAAAAACAGATTCGACTTGATTATCTGCAATCCGCCCTATATCGCCACAGCGGATATTGCCGGCTTAATGCCGGAGGTCAGAGATTTTGAGTCTCATACGGCTCTGGACGGTGGTGAAGACGGCCTGGCTTTCTACCGCCGGATTGCTAAAGAATATCGGCATTATCTGGAGCCGGAGGGAATTATGGTTCTGGAGTTGGGGGCCGGCCAGGCGGAGGCGGTGGCCGAGCTTTTTGCCGCCGAGACGGATAGGTTGGCTTTTTATCCTGATTATGGCGGGCATTTGCGGGCGCTGGTCCTGCGCGGATACGGCTAGTGTTACTATTTCATCTTCACTTCCTGTTCCATGTATAATAACAATGTGCTTTGCGCATATTGCGAAAAATTACGGCTATAATTGAGATCGCCCTGATTGAACATGGGAGCGGTGAAACTCTAGTGCAGCGCTGAAGTTGCAGCCGTAATCGGCTCGAATGATTTTAGATGCGGCTGACAGGCCGCTGGAGGAATATATGTCTAGTGACAGAGATATAAGATTGGACGCTACGGTCAGCCGCTATGAAGAGCTGAACGAGCTGTTGGCTGATCTGACTATCATGGCGGATCAGAATCGGTATCGCGCTCTGGCGCAGGAGCATGCTTCGCTCTCCGATCTGGTAGCGGATATCAGGCGCAGCCGTAAGCTGCGCGCGGAACTGGAAGAAAACCGCATTTTACTGACCGAATCCGAGGATGCGGAATTTCGGGAGTTGGTCAGAGAAGATATTAATTTATCCGAAGCTGAACTGGAAGAGATAGAGAACCGAATCGAGATGGCGATTGCTCCGACAGATCCTAATGATCAAAAAAATGTCATCATGGAGATCCGGGCCGGAGCCGGTGGCGAGGAAGCTGCCCTGTTCGCGGCGACTTTGTTCCAAATGTACACTTCTTACGCCGAGCAGTCCGGCTGGACTTATGAGATTATCGATCAGAACGAGACCGGCATCGGCGGTTTTAAAGAGATTATTTTCGAGATTGACGGCAAGGGAGCTTTTTCCCGCTTTAAGTACGAAAGCGGCGTCCACCGGGTACAGCGCGTCCCCGTCACGGAATCAGGGGGCAGGATCCACACTTCGACAGTCACCGTGGCGGTACTGCCCGAAGCGGAAGAAGTGGAATTCGAGATTGATCCCGCGGATCTGCAGATCGATACTTACCGCGCTTCCGGTGCCGGCGGCCAGCATGTAAATAAGACCTCTTCGGCAATCCGCATTACTCATCTGCCATCAGGTGTAGTTGTCACTTGCCAGGATCAGCGCTCACAGCATAAGAATCGTGATAAGGCAATGCGACATTTGCGCTCAATCCTACTGGAGGAAGAGAGATCACGTCAGGCGGCGGACATTGCCAGCGAGCGCCGTGACCAAGTCGGCACCGGCGACCGCAGTGAACGGATCAGGACCTATAATTACCCTCAGGGCAGAGTCACCGATCACCGCATTGGTCTCACCCTTTATAAGTTAGAGAGCGTGCTCGGCGGCGATCTCGATGAATTGATTTCCGCCCTCAATGCCGCAGCCCATGAAGCTAAAATTCGCGGGGATGATCAATGGCAACCAAGCTGATCACAATCGATCAAGACGGCAGCGAACAGGAACTAAGAGCTGTTGCCTCTGCACTGGTACAGGGAGCCTTGGTTGGCATGCCGACAGAGACAGTTTACGGACTGGCCGGCAATGCCCTGCTACCGGATACCGTGCGCCGGATTTTCGCTGTCAAGGGACGCCCCCAGGATAATCCGCTGATCGTCCATCTCTATGATCAGTCGCAATTGGCTCAAGTCGCAGAGCAGGTGCCGGCGGAATTTTACCTGTTGTACGAGAAATTTTGCCCCGGCCCCCTGACCATGGTTATGACCCGCAGCCAAGTTCTGCCCTCTGAGGTTAGCGCCGGTCTCGACACAGTAGGGATCCGCTTCCCCGCACAGCGTACTGCACGCAATCTGCTGCGCCTGGCAGAAGTTCCGGTCGTTGCCCCCTCGGGCAATCTCTCCGGCAGACCCTCCCCTACCCAGGCTCAACACATGCTGGACGATCTGGATGGCAAGATTGAGTATATCTTAGATGACGGCCCCTGCGCTCTGGGAGTCGAGTCAACAGTCCTCGACCTCACCGTCAGCCCACCGCAAATCCTGCGCCCGGGTGTAATCACGGCGGAACTGATTCTTGAGCGCACAGGTCTCACAGTCCATGAAACATCTTCGGCCGTTTCGACGAAGGCGTCCCTGACCGTCTCGCCTGCCGAGGCCAAAACAGAGGAATGCTCACAGCACGGCTCAGTCATTTTTACACCGCGTTCACCAGGCCAAAAATACCGCCATTATGCACCTCAGGCTCCTATCTTTATTGCCCGAGGCCGGGACAGCCATGAGCAGATCACCTCTCTTCTGTCGCGCATAGAATCGGAAACAGATAAACGGCTGGGTTTTTTCGGCGCCGAAGATACCTTCGACGCCTTGCGGCGGAGGATGTCGGAGATGAAAGGATTGCCGGCGGTAAATATTGTGACCTATCTATACCCGGGCTCCGAACAGGTTGAAACAGCAACCCATGAGTTATTTGCCGCTTTCAGAGAGCTTGACGCAGCAGGAGTTGAACTGATCTTAACCCCGGCTTTTCCGCGCCGGGAATTTGGTATAGCCTACATGGACCGTCTGGAAAGAGCAGCCGAAAGCGAGGAGAAATAAATGCAGATATTATTTGTTTGCACCGGCAATACCTGCCGCAGCCCAATGGCCGAAGCCATGTTCCGTGCTCATACACCGAATCCCGACTGGCAGGCAACTTCCGCCGGTATCGCCACTTGGGACGGGTTGATGGCTTCTGTCCTGGCCTGCGATGAAATGGCTGCCAGGGGACTGTCACTTGACTACCACCGCTCCCGACAGATCAATCAGGAGATCATGACCGCCTCCGACCTGATTCTGACCATGACCCGGCAGCAAAAAAAGGTTTTAGCAGCCAGCTATCCTGACTTCGCCGACAAAATATTTCTCTTAGGTGAATATGTTGGCCAGATTGAAGAAGTGACTGATCCCTATGGCGGCTCTGCTGATGATTATTTGGACACAGCCAATCAGCTGGTCAAATTGTTGGAAGCTCTTTTCACCAAATTAGAGGGAATTACAAGCGAATCGCCAGAGACAACAACTGATGAGCCGTCTTGAACCGCTAAGCAGCGACCTGAGCAAAAATGAGCTGTGATTGACGCTTTTCTTCCGATCATTCTTATGGCAAGCTGTAATTAGAGGCGGACGAAGCGTCAGCCCACGGTACAGTGCCTGCGGGCATGATTTTTGAGGATATCCGGTACTACAGCTAACACTGAACCGGTTTCGGAGTATAGTCGGCTGTGCAGCACTGTATAGATCGGCGCCAACAGTGTCGGCTTGACGTAGGCTTCCGGGGAATGATATTATTATTTTCTGCGTCGAGAGGCGCAAATCCTCGCTCTGTACAGATACAGGGCCGAAGACCAGGAGGAGGTGACAAAATGAGAACTTACGAACTGATGTATGTTTTGAACCCCGCCATCGGCGAAGAAGCGATTGAAAGCGAGATGAAACGGATTCAAGACATAATTGAGACCCAAGGCAAAATCGTCAATATTGATGTCTGGGGTCGACGTAAATTGGCTTACGAGATTCAGGACGAACAAGAGGGCTATTATGTACTTGTTCATTTCGAATCCGAACCGGATTTCCCCAAAGAAGTCGAACGTCTGCTCAAAATCTCGGATAGTGTACTGCGCTATCTGACAGTGTTGTACGAAGGCCAGAAGTTAGCAGAAAGGACATAATCATGAACAAAGCCATCTTGATGGGAAGATTGACCAGAGATCCGGAGCTGAGGACGACATCGAATAATGTCTCCGTCTGTACTTTTACTCTGGCGGTAGACAGAAATTACAAAAATCGTGACGGTGAGAGACTGACTGATTTTATCCCGATCGTCGTCTGGAGACAGCAAGCTGATTTTGTCAGCAAATATTTCAGTAAAGGACAAAGGATGCTGGTGGTCGGATCGATCCAGCCGCGTAGCTATGAAGACCAGAGCGGCCAAAAGCGTTATGTGACCGAGGTTATCGCTGAGGAAGTCTACTTTGCGGACTCCAAGCGTGACAGCGGCAGCTACTATGAGGAAGATAGAGAAGATAGAAGGACTGATCAAGCCGAAGCAAGATCCTGGAAGAAACCGGAACCTTCAGAAGATGATTTTTTCCCCGGCGACAGTGAAGATGCGACCTCTTTGCCCTTCGATATGTAATGATATTGCTTAAGGAGTTAATTTAGAAATGGAAGAAAAAAGCAATCGCTCTGCCCGCGATTTTCGCAGAGGCAGACCACGCCGCAGCAGAAGAAAAGTTTGTATCTTCTGTGCCGAGCATGTTGACCATGTAGATTACAAAGACTTGAATCGTCTCAGCAAATTGATTTCCGAAAACGGTAAGATTTTGCCTCGGAGAATGACCGGCACTTGCGCCGGACATCAGCGTCATGTGACCACAGCCATCAAAAGAGCCAGACAGGTCGCACTATTGCCCTACACTGACGCCTAATCTGACGATAATAACAAGCTGGAAGCCGCCTCGCCCAGATTATCTGCGAGGCGGCTTTTTTTGTTGTTAATCTTTTTACAGAGCTAGGGGTTGGCAGTGAAATATTGCAGCAAAGCCTCGGCAATGCCACGAGCGATTAGGGCCTGACCCTCCTGGCTGGTTAAGCGTGCCCTGTCTTCAGCATGGGAAAGAAAGCCACAGGTGAGTTGTACTGATGTCACGTTGTTAAGGCGTAATACAACTAAATCGTCTTCAAATACTGCCTCCAGATTTGACTTCAGGCGCGGGTCCAGCGTTGTAAGTCTATCCTCTAGCAAGGTGGCCAGACTCTCGCGCCTGGCGGTATTATAACCGCTATAATTGGGTGCATGAGCCAGGGCATCCGTACCGACCGCATAACTATTGTTCATATCATGCACATATTCTTTGCTCATATAGCGCACGCGCACACCTTTGTCCTCTGCCTGTTCAGATGCTTCCAGATGTAGCGAAATAAAAACAGTATCCTTATACTCACCTTGAATATCGTAGATCAGTTTGAGATTGGGCGGAGTTCCGATAGAGCCAAAGATGCCGCGACCGCCTGAATCCTGCAGCCCGGAATTGATTCTGATAACATCCTGCATTAGCAAGCGCAAAGGCTCCAGCGGTTCCGGATTATAGCCGGCCTGCTTGATATCTGCGGCATAGCGCTGTAAAAGCAGATCCGCCGTATAGGCCATGATATAAAAATATGAATGCTTTTCATCAGTCGAACGCGTAAGCCTGACTTCGGCACCGAGACGCGTTAATTCCTCCTGGACTTTGGTCGCAATTTCCAGATTGAGCGTCTTCTCCAGCAGAACCTCACTTTCACCTTCACCTTGCCAGCTGACACCGACGTCCGAACCGCCGTGGCCGGGATCCACAATGATAAAAGCTCCGGCCAGGGGCTTATCTTCGGTAGCCTGGGCGAGAACGGCTGTCTCAGAGGAGCCCACTGCCGGTACACTGGATTTCTCCGGCCAGACTCGGAGTTTTGAACCATCGGTTGTAAGTAAATCAGGATCATTGTCAGTGAAAACCAATTCCTGCAAAGACTCATCCTCTACCGGATCTATCTGTTCAGCTGTCGTTGGCACCGTCATTTGATCAGCATTAACTACAGCACTGGTATCCGATTGATTATCTGCCGGAAGCGTATTTTCAGAAACAGGCCCTGACTGATCGGTCAGGATCAGTTTCTCCGGATCCGGCGGCAGAGCAAAAGGTCGATCCAAAACATCAAAATAAGACAGGATCAGCAATACAGCACTGACCAGAAGCAGCCATAGAACAATTTGTGCCGCTTTCTTCTGCTTCACGATCAGACCCCGTACCGACTGCGAACCAAATTGGCCACCTCATCAGCTTTTTGTTGTATATCTGATAAAAACTCACCTTCGACCATGACTCTGATCTTGGCTTCAGTTCCGGAAGCGCGGACAAAGATGCGTCCTTTCTCACCCAGATCTGTTTCTATGCGCTTGATGGCTTTGAGAACATCCTCATCAAGCAATGATCTGTTTTTGTTCTCATTCGTCACCTGGACATTGACCAATACCTGAGGAAAAACTTTCATGATTTGGCGAGCAGCACCAAGACTTTGGGCGGAATTCTGCAAAGCCTGCAACAGACGCAGTGCGCTCAGCATACCATCGCCCGTAGTAGTATGCTCCAAGAGAATCAGATGACCGGATTGTTCACCACCGAGCAGATAGCCGGAGCGGAGCATCTCTTCCAGAACATAGCGATCACCAACCTGGGTGCGGACAATTTCGATACCATTATCCTTGCCCATATAAAGCAGGCCGAGATTACTCATGACAGTCGCTACCAGAGTATTGCGAGCCAACTTGCCCTGCCTCTTCATATCATTGGCGATAATAGCCATGATCATATCGCCATCAACATTTTCTCCATTTTCGTCAACTGCCAGCATCCGATCAGCATCGCCATCAAAAGCCAGCCCCAAATCACAATTTTCACTGCGGACAATGCTCGCCAGTGTGGTCAGATCTGTCGAACCGCAGCCCAGATTAATATTGAGGCCATCAGGTTCAATGCCCAGCGGGATCACTTCAGCGCCCAGATCTCTGAATAATTTAGGAGCGATCGGGGCACTGGCGCCATTGGCGCAATCCACAGCAAGCCTAAAGCCAGATAGATCCACACCGATGCAATCCATCAGATGTTCGGCATACTCTTGGGCAGCATCAGTCATTTCATAACGGTGGCCTATCTTATCGCCGATTGGCCAGTCTCGACGCGATTCATCATAAGATTTGACCAGGGCTTCAATCCTGTCTTCAATCTCGTCAGACAGCTTATAGCCATTGCCGGAGAAGAGCTTAATGCCATTATGTTCATAGGGATTATGTGAAGCAGAAAGTACTACTCCCGCGTCATAGCCATGCTTGCGCGTCAGATAGGCAACGCCCGGCGTGGGAATAACGCCGGCCAGATAGACATCAGCGCCCGCCGAAGTTAAGCCTGCCACCAGCGCAGCTTCCAACATCGTGCCGGAGATTCTGGTATCTCTTCCGACCAGAAAAACCGGTTTATGCAAATTCTCATCCGCCAGGATATTAGAACTGGCCCAGCCAAGTCTATAGACCAGATCAGGAGTCAGATCCCGATTGGCCACACCACGAACCCCGTCCGTTCCGAACAATCTAGTCATAAATCCTCCGTTGGTTGATTTTAGGGATTATCTTCAGAAAACACATTAACAGTAATATGTCCGGGCAATAACTGTTCTGTATAGGTTGAAAACACGGTACCCGCATCAATCTGAACGGGCAGACTCTGAATGCCCAGCTCGGAGACTTGCCCTAAATCAACAAAAGCTACAATATCATTAGCTGACAAATCCTGCAATATGCGGTCACGGCCTTTAAGTCGGACCTGGACTGTTACCAATGGAAAACTCTGGATGCCGTATCCATTGTCGGCGGCAATTTCCTCGCCGCGATATTGCAACTGAACATTGAAATCCCTGGTCTTAATCGGATTGACAGTCATTTGCACATAGAACCAGATCGAAAAACCGATCAGCAGTGAAACGACAGCCAGCAGCACTTGATGTTTTTTGATGGAGAACTTGCGCTTTTTACGGCGATCAAAGCTGATTTTTTTCTTTTTACTTAAGCGGGAGCCACTGTCGGCAGGCACCTGAAAGCGCTCAGAGAAAGAAGCAGGAACAGTATTTGTCTGTTCCGACACTGCCGCAACTTGGGGCTCAGCAGCACCGGTTGCAGATTCTGCCGCATGTTCCACAGCAGACTCAGATGCTAAATCCGCAGCACTGAATTCTTCACTCTCGAACTGTTTAAACTTTTCACTCTTTTTCTGCCGCAGACCTAGCAGACGTCCCAAGCCGGTTCTTTTTTCCTCCGGTTCAAAGCTCAACAGGCTGTGCAGCCGTTTGCGCAAAACATCGGCACTGCTGAGGACATACAGTCTGCCTCCTATACCAAGGGAGATAGTACCTCTCTCCTCCGACACGACTACGGAGATCGCATCGCCCATCTCGCTGGCACCAACCGCAGCCCGATGTCTGGTACCAAAATCGCTGCGCAGATGGTAAGTATCTGTCAAAGGAACATGCACCCGCGCTGCTGCCACCCGCCCGTGCCGCACCAATACCGCACCATCGTGCAGGGGCGAACCGGAATAGAAAATCTGTTGCAGCAAAGAGCTTGTAATCTGAGCATCCAATGCTACTGCATTTTCCTGCTCCTGAAGTTCACTTAGCTTAGTCGTGCGCTCGATAATAATCAGGGCGCCTGTCCGTTCTTTGCTCATTTGCTCGCAGGCAGTGACAATTTCTTCTATCAGTTGGCGGATCGAATCCGGGCGTCCCTCTACTGAAAATGTGGAAGTAATCACATTGAAACTACTGCGGCCAAAAGTCTCCAAAGCCCTTCTCAGTTCAGGCTGGAAGATGACAACAAAAGCAATGGCAAAGAGAGAGATGGTTCTGTTCAGAAGAAAGCCGATCGTATCCAGACCAATTACACCGGCAAAGACTGCAAAAGCGAAGATCAGCAAAATACCTTTGAGCAATTGCCAAGCTCTGGTCTCCCGCATCAGTTTCAACAAATAATAAATGACTAGAGTGGTGGCAAGAATATCGATAATCGCCATGAAGGTATCAGCGGGCCCGCCAAAGAGTAATAGCCCATCCGAAATAATCTCCCAGACACTGGAGAAAAAATCCTTGATTGACTGGACTATATTAGATGGCATTACATAACCTCCGCCGGCACACTCTGCTAAGCATACCGCAGTAAGCGATTTAACTCATTATAGCTATAAAATCATGCCTCTTACCAGTCCACCTGTTTAAAAGACTGTGGTAAATAATCTAAAAGCAGCTCAGGAGTAATGCTTCTGGCTGTTCCTAGTTTCTGTAATGCCAGATCCGCCGCCAGACCGTGTATATATACAGCAGCCGGGGCAGCAATTTCTGCCTTATAGCCCTGAGCCAGTAGGGAACAGATCATCCCTGTCAATACATCACCGGAACCGGCTTTAGCCAGACCATTATTGCCACTGGTATTGTATAGACAAACTCCTGAGGGCAAAGCTGTAACAGTAGCCAATCCTTTCAAAACAACAATGCTCTGAGATCTGGTTGCCAAAGCCAAAGCCGCACCCGCGCGATCCGCTTTAAGCCTTTCTTCCAGATCCGGTGCCAGACGCAAAAACTCCAGCGGATGAGGGGTCAATATGGCAGGGGCAAGCCCTGACTCTGCCCGGCGGACAGTCAAAATCTCCCAATCTGACAAATCAGCCAAATAATTCAGGGCATCGGCATCGAGGACCAATTGTGCTGCAGACTCTATCAAATTCGGTAAAAAGTGCAGCCAATCACTCCCTCCTGCTCCCGGCCCGCAAGCCACTGCCTCCAGCTGGCCGGTCAGCTGCAGCAGTTCGGCAGCTGTTCCCACTTCAGAGATCAAGGCAGAGGGCAGGGCGTCTAACAGCAGCGGTAAAATCTCCGGCACTGACCGCACATAGGTGTAGCCGCTGCCGGCCGCCATCATCCCCCTGGCAGCCAGGATCACAGCTCCCGGAATCCCCGGACTGCCACCCAGGATAAGCCCTCGGCCAAAGCTGCCCTTATTGCCATCGACACAACGCTCAATACGGCGGGAACTAAGCCAGTCCTTCGTCACAGCCAGATGAATGGTTCTGTCTTTCCCCAATGCTTGCTCAAGTTTTTGCTCTTGCCATGCATTTGGCATACTGATGGGCGCAGAGATCACCTTGCCGGCAAAAAGACAGCCCGGTGCAGAAAATAAACCCACTTTGGGTCGACCAAAGCTGACCGTGTAGTCCGCAACTATAGCGTTTAAAATAGCTTCTCCGGTATCAGCATTAACCCCGCTGGGAATATCGATCGCCACTACCGCCCCGGCCCTTTCGCCTAGTCGGTTGATCTGTGCCAGTAGCTCGTTCAGCTCTGCAGTTAACGGCCGATTTTGGAAGCCGGTACCAAAAATACCATCAATAATAACATCAGGAACCATCTCAATTCCAACTAAATCGTTCGCAGTTACAACCACTCCGTCCAAATTTAGATAAGCCTGGCGATTGGCTGCAGCTTCCGGAGGCAAAACCTTGCCCTCAGACAGATCAACCACTGACACAGATAGATCATATGCCAGGAGTTGACGGGCTGTCGCCCAGGCATCTCCGCCGTTTTGACCCATCCCCGCCAGGACTAAAATCTGCATTCCTCGAGCCGCATCGACACTTAAATCAGGTATGACCTTGGCAGTCCTCACTTCATCAGATGCTAATGCAACTTCTGCCAAACTGCCAACGCCGGCAGAATCTGATCTTGTACTCAGCAAAGTCAGCACTAATGTTGTCACTGCAGAGGCAGCCTGCTCCATCAGGACAGAAAGCAAAAGGCCTGTACTCTCAGTCCAGGCCTTATCCAATGCTCTTTGTTCAGCTCCGGTCATCAGAAGTAAGCCGTTCCGCTTCAGTTCTGAAATAGCGTTATAGTTTGAATCTCCGGTGCCGGCACTATTGTCATTACTAATCAAGAATCTACTCCCTCAATTACAAAAATTTATCTATCAGACGCACAAGTTCTTCAAAGGACTTGGCTCCTACCTGTCTGTCAGCAATTTCACCATCCTTAAAGAGAAGTAACGTAGGAATACTCATCACATGATAACGAGTGGCTAGATCCTGTTCCTCATCAACATTGACCATGCCAACATTCAGGCGCCCCTGATAATGTTCAGCCAGTTTTTCTACAGCTGGAATAACCAGGCGGCAAGGCCCGCACCAAGCGGCCCAGAAATCCACCAAGAACGGTTTGTCGCTATTCAGAACCTCCGTGTCGAAGTTCTGTTTTGTAATTACTGTGGTCATTAATATCATCCCTTTCGTATATGACTTCATTGCAACTTTTCGCACTTAAGTCAATTTCAACTCCTGACCCAAAGGCAAAAATGGATCCAAAATTATTGTGACCTTTCTGCACTAATTAATAAGTAACTGGAGTTACTCTCTCCTTAGTCCGCCTTCTTACAGCCGGAAAAATTTACCTTTCCTCGGACCGGCCACTTGATAACCAAATGAAATCACTTTCCCCTCAGCCGGATCTCCTGTCTCCCAAGCAAGCTTAACTTTCCCATAGCCTCAGCATCAATCTAATCCCCCCTCATACAGCTGAACTCAAATAAACTCCTGCAAGATAGAATCCGCCGGAACTATGCTTGGACTCACTGACGGTAGATTGGCACAGGCTTCCGCAAGTTGCACAGCTTTTTTAACAGCTCTGGACAGATCGGACCAGCCCGCGGGATTAACCGTATTCCTGGAAGGCGGCAAAGTTCCTTTTAGCAATCCATCCAAAGAGGCATGGATCTGATCGCGGGCTAAAGTGGCTGTCACCATAAACTCATAGGGTAACAGAGTGTTGATATAGAAATCTGCCGCCGCCAAATAGTTGGGAATAAAGTCCTGCTCAGCACGATCAATCATCGGCCAATAGTCAATCGTAGCTAGTGCCGACGAACCGCGCTGCCTGACATCACGACTGATCCTGCGCAACATGCGTATATCCGAGCCGGAAAGCATCCTGGCATCGGAATGCACCCTGCCATGAGGCATGATAAATAGTCCCAATGATTCTTCCGTCGGCAGATGGTTGATAATTTCCGGTGACAAGCCATGCAGGCCCTCAATCACCAGCACATCCCCCGCTTCCGGTCGGATGGCTTTTTCCGGCTCAAAAATGCGCTCTCTGGTTTTAAACAGAAAGGTCGGCAGCGCAACTTCCCGACCATGATCAAACTTGAGAATATCTTCCAGCATCAAGTCCATATCCAAAGTCTCAATGCTTTCAAAATCCGGTCTGCCATCCTCATCATAGCTGACCTCTTCCGTTTTATAATAATCGTCCATTGACAGCAAATAGGTTTTGCGGCCGGAGGCACTAAGAAGCTTGGTAAAATGAGTGGAAAAGGTCGTTTTGCCGGACGATGTCGGCCCGGAAATAAAAAAGACTTTCACCTGTTTATTATCGATCACGCAATCGGCCACGGTTTTCACCTGCTCGGCAAAATTCGCTTCCGATTCTGCAACAAATTGCTGCAATCTGTTACTGCCCAGATTGCCTTCTAAATCTTCAACAGATATTTCAATTAATTTGCTCAGCTCAGCCATCAGACTTTCCTCAAACTACTCCCGCTGATTTTGGTCTTTAATCTGCCTTTAAATAATTATTACACTGATTTTAGCTTAAAGAGAGGAAGTAAAGCTATAATAGCATAGGGATTAATAATCCCGGAGCTTTTGTTCAAAATATTGACCGCTGTCAGGCTCAAGGCCGCGGCCGTCAGAATATGAGGTGGAAGTATGAAACTTGATTATCGCAAGACATTTCTGATCGGCTTCGGCTTTCTTGCCAGTTCTCTGGCCTGGAGTCTTTACAATGCTTATGTACCGACAATGCTGGAAGAGCGCTTTGCGCTCTCGACAACTGTCATCGGCACTATTATGACGATCGATAATTTCTTCGGCATTATTTTTCAGCCGATCGTCGGTATACTCAGCGACCGCACTCACACCAGATTTGGTCACCGGATGCCCTGGATCATGGTTGGACTACCCATCTGTGCCGTTCTTTTTGCCATCATACCCCAAATGTATACTCTAGCCGCCATGATGGCTGTTCTGATCGGCTTCAANTTTGTTATGTCACTCTGGCGTTCACCTGTGATCGCTCTAATGCCGGATGTCACACCACGTCCTCTGCGCAGCAAGGCCAACGGCGTCATCAATCTGATGGGCGGTCTGGGCAGCATCATCGCCTTCTTCTTCGGTGGCAAGCTTAGCCAGCTCGATCCCACCAATGAGGCAGCTTTCCTGATGGGAACCGTAACTATGCTGGTATCTTTACTGATGCTGCTTCTCTTCGTCCGCGAGCCCTCAGCCCTGCCCCGCCGGGCTAAACAGGACCCGGCACTGATGGCGGCCTGGCAAAACGATCGCCGCCGGCGGATCGAGGAACAACACCGTCAAAGAGAAGAGGCGGCCGCGAGCAGCTCAAAGCTTTCCCGCTGGGAAAAGTTGAAACAAGAATTTTTCGCCCTGTCTCCCGGCGAACTGCGCTCACTGCTATTCATGCTGTTTGCAATCTTTTTTTGGTTCTGCGCTTATAATGCAATCGAAACTTTCTTCACATTGTACGCCGTCAATGTACTGCACCTGTCCCAAGGTGAGGGAGCAACAATGCTGACCGCTTTCTCTCTGACTTTCGTAGCCTTTGCTATCCCTGCCGGTCTACTAGGCAGTAAGTTGGGCCGCAAACGCACCATACTGATCGGTCTGACCGGGATTACCCTGGCCTTCATCCCGGTGCTCTTCATGGAGAGCAAACTCATCATCATGATCTTACTGGCAGTGGGCGGCATATTCTGGGCCTGCATCAATATTAACTCGCTGCCCATGGTAGTTGAGCTGGCAAGTAAAGATAAGGTAGGCAGCTTCACCGACTATTACTATTTCTTTTCGTTCTCGGCGGCAATCTTGGCTCCCATCACCTTTGGCGCCATCCGCGATCTAACGGATAATTATTCTCTGCTATTCGTCTTTTCTTCGGTAGCCTTTATCCTTGCTTTCATCTCCATGCTCTTCGTCAAGCATGGCGAAGCCGACCCCAGCTAAAACAGCGCATAAAGAAACAAATCCGAGGCACCACTCTCGGATTTGTTGCATTGGAGGAGAAAAGTATGAAAAAGGAAATATTCAAATCCTCTATTAATACAAGTACAGAATAAACAGGATAAATGACAAATTTAAATCTCAAATGTAAACAAAAAAATAACAGGTTTCATTCTCATTACTAAAAGAGCGAAACCTGTTATTAAATTCAGGAATTAGAATAATTTTTCTTAGCTAATCCAATTTTGTCATAGCTCTGTCTAACACCAGATCCGCCGGCTCCTCCGGTTCTGTGATTAGAAAACCACCCTCCGGCGTCGCAATGCGCATAGTGATCGAATTGGCACTGGCTGAAAAATCGTTTTCATCATAACCGATGACTTCAGCCCTGGCCTTTGCATAATCGAGAAAGATTTCCGCCGCTTGCTGTTCGCTAACACTATTCTTCAGCACTACAATGACTGCATCACTTTTCATCTGCTCAATCGCAATCCCACTTAGTTCATGCTCCAAATCAGCCACAAAGTGCTCTTTAATTTCAGCTCGTTCTCCATCACGCTTTAATGAGAGCAAAAACGCGACCGCTAGAAATACAACCAACAGCCCGGCGATAACCGAGGTTATCAGGATTCTGCTCTTAGCAGGCATTTTTAAATCAGGAATATCCAGCTGCGGCAGCACAAATTCATCGACTTTTCTGCCCTTGACCCTGCGTTGAGTTACCTGAGGAGCAAAGACTGCATCGCGCACCGGCTGAACTACCAGCGATGGGCCGGTATATTCCGGCTGCTCCTCGTTAGGAAATTCGTGATCTCCGGGAAGCTGCATCGCAGCAAAAGCGTCTTCGTTCAAAAATACTGCGCCGCAGAAGAGACATTGTCCTTTTTCCATCTTCGGATCGAGAATCAGGAGTGAACCGCAATTGACACAACGACCTTCTTTTAAAGCCATATTTACCACCTTGTCTTGATCTTTCGTCATGCTATTATAATTGTAATCATCACAGTTAGCAAGAAAGGAACAGGCCCTTGACCACTACAGACAATGTCAGCCCCGGCTTTGACCTGGCACGGGATATGCATTATATGCACAAAGCTTTAAAGCTGGCTGAACAGGCTGCCGCACTTGGCGAAGTACCTGTCGGTTGTGTTATTGTGGACACTGACAAGATCATAGCAGCGGAATATAATCAGCGCGAGACGGCAAATGACGCTACAGCCCATGCTGAACTGCTCGCTCTGCGTGCTGCGGGACGGTCCAGGCCAAGCTGGCGATTGGACGGATGCGACTTATATGTTACGCTGGAGCCCTGCCTGATGTGCTCCGGGGCGATTATCCAGTCGCGTATCCGCAGATTGATCTTTGGCGCGGCAGATCCTAAAGGCGGGATGGCTGGTTCGGTCTCAAATGTTTTTGAGCTGCCGTCAAATCATCAGGTGCTGATTACAGGACAAATACTGGCAGAAGAATGCAGTTTACTATTAAAGAATTTTTTTCGTGCTCGGCGCTGAGTGCAGGGAGAATCATATGAGTCAGACTAAAATTGACAAGAATAAAGGTAAACGGACGGAACGCACTATAGAAATGCCACATAGAGGATATCTGGGGAATTTCCTCTTTAAATTAGGTATGTTACTGACCAGAATGTTCACCCGCTTTCGGGTCACCGGACAAGAAAACCTGCCGGAACCACCATATGTCATCGCTTCCAATCATGAAACACTGATTGACGGCATGTGGATCTGTGCCGGATTACCCAAAAAACACCAAAAAGTCTTTGCCGCTATTGCCGGCTCTGATCTCAAAACCGATTATGGACTGTTCGGTCAGATCATGATGCGCGTTGGCAGAGCAATCCCTATCAATCGCTTCGGCAATCCGATACGCGGTCTGATTATGGCCAAGAAAGCCGCTGATCAGGGTTACATCCTATTGATTCATCCGGAGGGCACCAGAACTTACGACGGCCTGCTGGGAGAATTGCAGAACGGCGCAGCCTATATCAGCACGAAATCCTCGATTCCCATGGTTCCTGTCTATGTGCACGGCGGCTATGAAGTTTTCTCCCGCCATATGTCCGTTCCACATCCCATCGACTGGAAAAAATTCCGCCGTAAGCAAGTCACGATTGAGTATGGTCAACCGTTTGATCCGCACGATTTTGCCGATGTCAATGAATTGACAGAAGTTCTCCGCAACTGGTATTTGCAAAGACAGGATGCAAAAGAGCAGACATAATCCGGCAGCTAACTGCGGTTGCTACCTGACTTGAGAACCAAAACAGCTTATTTTACAGATATGCCTGTAAGGGACCCGATAGAGAACGAGCTATTCTGCCCTTGAGCTCAATACCTTGTTCCAGATAAGAGAGCTCAGAGATGATGCCGTTGGTCCGGATATGGTTGACCAGGCCAGCCTCCTCGTAAGGGATTAGGATTGCAAAGGACAAGGTTGTGCGCGCAGCCAACTCACAGAGTGCAGACCTGATCTCAGCCAGTCCGCAACCCTGCAGCGCTGAAGCCGCAATAGTTCTCTGGTCTGCATCAGCTTTTTGGTGCAGAAGTAATTTCCATTCGTCATCCTGAGCCTGATCGATTTTATTCAGCACATGTAATCTGGGCTTGGCTGCCGCACCCAGCCTGTTCAGCTGCTCTTCCACCACTGTGATTTGCTGACAATAATCCGGATCGGAAATGTCCGTAATCTGCATAATATAATCCGCCGCTGCAACTTCTTCTAAAGTGGCCGCGAAAGCATCAAGCAGATAGCGCGGCAGGTCACGGATAAAACCGACGGTATCAACCAGAACCAATGGCAGCCCTTGATCAGTAATCAAACGCCGTGCCGTGGGATCCAAAGTCATAAACAGTCTGTCCTCGGCTTCAATCGACGAATCACACAGCGCATTAACAATGGTTGATTTGCCGGCATTGGTATAGCCGACGACCGCCACTGTAGCAATCTCGCGTGAGCTTCTGTGTTCTCTGGTTCGGGATCTGCGGGTAGAGATCTCCTGTAATGATCTGCGCAACCAGGAAATGCGCCGCACGATATGGCGGCGGTCTGTCTCCAACTGTGTCTCACCGGGACCCCTGGTACCGATCCCGCCACCCAGTCTGGACAATTCCTGTCCACGACCGCCCAAGCGGGTTAGTCGATATCGCAATTGTGCCAGCTCTACTTGAATTTTACCCTCATCAGTTTTGGCCCGCCGGGCAAAAATATCGAAAATAATCAAGCTGCGATCAACAATCTCCAGCTCAACCAGATCCTCAATCATACGCACCTGCGTCGGTGATAATTCCGTATCAAAGATCAGAACTGTGGCCTCAAGAGCTGTCGCCAGTTCGGCCAGCTCCAGCAATTTACCTTTACCCAGCCAGTAGGCCCGGTCGGGAGCTTCCCGTTTTTGTACCAAAGTACCGACTGTCTCAATATCACATTCACGCGCCAGGCTCTCCAGCTCGGCCAGCCTTCTTTCGCTGACCAGATCGGATAGAGGATCCGTTCCTAACTGCAACGTCGCCAAAACAGCTTTTTTATCAGTATCGGGATTCACGATATCGCTTGACCACCTTTCACCTAAATCCTATGCAAATTAAATATCCTTATATATCTTACCTCAGATATAGTTACTGTTGTTTAAATCACCAGCTGCCGATTTTCTTTCTGTTATCATATACCTGATGACAAATGATAATGAAAAAATTACTTCTTTCCGGGAGCTGGGACTATCCGATTCTACTTTGGATGTACTCTCCAGGATGAACATTACTGTACCCACCTCAGTCCAGCAGCAAGCAATACCTCCCATGATGGGCTGGTACGATGTGATGGCGAAAGCGCCGACCGGAACCGGCAAGACACTGGCTTTCGGTATTCCGATTATTGAAAATCTCGAGCAACACCGTCGCGCATTGCAGGCATTAATCCTCTCCCCTACCAGAGAATTGGCAATACAGATCGGACAGGATCTGTCTCATCTTGCCATCACCAGACCATGGATTGAAATCGCTGTCCTATATGGCGGACAGCCGATTCGCACACAAATCAAAGCCCTTAGGCGCAAACCGCAGATTGCAGTAGCTACGCCGGGGCGCTTAATTGATTTGCTCAGACGCCGCAGTTTGCGACTGGATGAAGTGGAAATTGCTATTTTGGATGAGGCAGATCGGATGCTCGATATGGGCTTTATCAAAGACGTGCGCTTTATCTTGGATAAGATGCCTCGCGTCTCGCAAATCGCCATGTTTTCAGCTACTTTTTCACGCGAGGTGATGGATATTTCATATCTATATCAGCGTGAACCGGTTGAGATTAGAGTCGAAGAAATTGGTCAGGATAAACCTGACATCAAAGAATATCTGCTTCCTGCGAACGGTGCAGAGAGAATAACTGCTATTAAGAAAATCCTCAGTTTGGCTGATGTCAAACGGGGGATCGTCTTCGTCAATATGAAACAGTCAGCAGATATGGTAGTAAAAAAATTGCGACGCCTAAAAATCAATGCTGCCGCCATTCACGGCGATATCAGGCAACAGCAAAGAGAAAGAGTCCTCAGCAATTTCCGCAAAGGCAATCTGCGCATCTTGGTAGCAACGGATGTGGCCTCACGCGGACTGGACATCGAGAATGTCGATATTGTCTTCAATTACGATTTGCCCCTGGAAAATGAGAATTATATTCACCGTATCGGCCGGACAGGACGGGCCGGCAAAAGTGGGATAGCTGTCACTTTCCTATCGCCTAGCGGTGAGGACAGGCTCGATACGATCGCTCAAATGACAGGAGCTGAATTGGAAGAAATAACCGACCTGGATACATTTACCTTCTAATAGCGTACAATAAAAGTGGAATCCGGTGAAAAGCAATCACTAATTTTGAGGTAAAAAATGGCTAACAAAAAAATTGTAATCGTCGGCAGTGGGATTGCGGGTGTTTCCGCAGCAGAAGCTGCCCGGAAGAACGACAATGAAGCAGAGATCGTCATCTATTCTGCCGATACCGATCTCCCCTTTTATCGTCTGCGTATAGCTGAAGTATTGAAAGATCCAGCCAATGCTGAGAAGCTCTATCTGCATCCGGCAAGCTGGTATGAAGAGCGCCGTATCAAGTTGATGCCGGGAGTTAATGTGGTCGGTCTCGACTGTCAGGATCAGAAGCTTGCCCTGGATAATAATGAAGTAGTAGCTTGGGACCGCTTGATTTTGGCCTCCGGAAGCAGAAGTTTTATCTTGCCGCTCAAAGGATTTGATCGAGAAAACTGTTTCTCGCTCTGGTCGCTGGCTGATGCCAGAAAATTTGCGGCAGCGATCCGCGAACACAATTTGCAAACATGTGCCATCATCGGCGGCGGTCTGCTCGGATTGGAAGCTGCCTGGCAGCTGATTCAAGCCGGACTGAAGGTCAAAATTTTGGAATTTGCACCCAGCTTGATGGCACGGCAGTTAGACCCCCGGGCTTCTGAACTGGTTCGACAATATGTAGAAAGTCTCGGTATCACCGTTTTATTGTCTGCCGACTCAGAGGAAATTCTCGGTAAGGACAGCACCGGTCCTGTTACAGGAATCGTCCTCAAAGATGGTCGTTCCGTCGACTGCGACTGTATCCTGATGTCAGTCGGGGTACGGGCCAATACCGAAGTGGCGGCTGAAGCCGGTTTGGATATCGGTCGCCGCATTAAAGTCAATACTGCGATGGTGACCTCCTGTCCACAAGTTTTCGCTGCCGGCGATGTCAGCGAAGTAGATGAGGATGGCTTCTGGTTCGGTCTATGGTCAATCTCCATGAATCAGGGTAAAATCGCCGGTGCCAATGCCACAGGCGCTCAATTACACTTTGAGAAAACAGTGCCGCCCTATGTCGTGAATACTCTGAATACCCGCATCGTATCACAGGGTGATCTGCCTCAGGAAGAAGGTGCAGGCTACCGCTTTGAGATTACGGAAGATGCTGAGAATTACAGCTATAAAAAGCTGGTTTATAAGGATGATCAGTTAGTCGGCTTCATTTTGCTAGGCGATTATGCTAAAGAAATGGTCAGTCTGCAAAAAAAGCTGTGAAATGCCTTATTTGCGGTTTGAAAAGTAAAATCGCAAAAATAAGGGGGCTGCCGACCCCCTTATTTTTCTTTTGCCCCATAACTATGGAAAAACTTTCGTTGTCAATTATTCCTGCTGCTTACCCTCGTCGTATAAATCAAAACAACGAATTAATGACTGATCTTGGGATTTCTAAACCAATCTTCTTTCCAATACAACCATAATTCCAGTGGCACCAATAAGGCATTTGAGGCCAGCATAGAAATCCAAATTCCCGTCGCTCCCAGACTAGTAAAATTCTGGAAGATAAGCACAAGCGGAAGTCGCAGACCCCATAGCCTCATAATTGATAAAAAGGCGGCATAGCGATGATAACCGGCTCCGACAAAAATTCCTGAAAACACATGAAAATAACCCATTACAGGCAACATCGCAGTAAGATAATACACATATTCCAGTGCCAAAGACCATACCTGTTCAGCATCCGCCCCCGCTTCACCGATAAAAAGATTTAATAGAGGATATCGAATTAGCATCAACAGGACACCGCTTATGACTGTAATTATAGTGACCGACTTAAAGGCGGCCTTGTTAAATTTCTTAACTCTTTCACCTTGTTCCGCACCAAGATTTTGTCCAACAATCGGAGTCATAGCGCTGCCAAGTCCTTGGACAGGCTGTAGTAGCAAACCGCTGACGCGATTGACCGCTGCATAAGCGGCCAGAGTAGTCTGGCCATAAGACACCACAATACTATTCATTAAAGTAAAACCAAGCGCTGCGCTACTCTGACCCAAAGCGGTAGGGAAACCCACGGTAACCAATTCCCGAAATTTTCTGCCGGATAGCTTAACTTTAATTAATTGGAGTTGAATCTCATTATCTGCGGATCGTATAGCACCAAGACCCAACACTACACGCAGAAACTGTGACAGAACCGTAGCCCAGGCCGCCCCTGCAATACCCATATTAAGACCTTTAATGCCGATTAAAGGCACTGTATCAAAAATAAATAGAGGATCCAAGACTACATTTACAACTGAAGTAATCAAACTGATTTGCGTCATGACCCTGGTTTTGCCTTGGGCACCCAGGATCGCATAAAAGGACAGGTAGAGCATCTCAAAAAAGAAACCAACCATGATGATAGAAAAATAGGTGATTGACCTCTCCGCCAATAAGCCAGTGGCACCCATCCAGCCAATGATATTAGGTGCCAGAAAAACAGCCAGGGCACTGAAAAACAAACCTGCACCGAGGCTGAAATAAAAGACATGGGCTGCATAGGATCTGGCTTTCTCCAATTCTTCAGCTCCTATAAGCTGTGATATGATCGAGATCCCGGCCATAGCAATACCCATGCCCAGAGAAACAAAAAGGAAATGCGGTGGCCAGATGAATGATGTGGCTGAAAAATCCACCAGCGATAATTGCGCCAACCATAATCTGTCTGCCAAATTATAGAGCGAAGTGATCACATTGTTGATCATGAGCGGAATTGCAATCGCAAAAAGAACCTGATGTACAGGTCCATTCAAAATATCTATTTTTTTATTTTCTGTTTTTTGCATCCAATATCTAAACTAAACCAAATCAATGTTTCTACTGTATCAATTGCGGTTGAGAGAATGCAAGCCCTCGGATAACTATCCTCTCAGTATGTGCTCTTAAGTAATCCTTGACACATTGTTCTCATAATCCTACTGACCATCATGTCGCTTAAGCTTCAGCTCTTCCGGTCAAAAATAAAAACAACAATAGAGCCAGCACAACCGGTGCGATAGACCAGAGGAACATTTTGCTGTATCCAAAAGCCGCAGCCACATTCCCCAGCAATATAGAACCAACACCGATACCACTATCAAAGGCCGTAAAAAAAGTAGAATTGGCAGCGCCCAGTCGGTCCCGAGGTGCCTCAGAAACTGCCATTGCCTGCAAGCTGGTCTGAGCAGCGCCAAAACCCACCCCATAAGCGGCCCCGGATACAAGAAGTAAACTTAATGTTGATGCCTGTGCCAGCAGCAGCATAGAAAAAATGATAATAAGCAAACCGGGAATAATAGCATAGCCATAATTAAAGCGGTCAACCACCATGCCAAAGACCGGCCTTGAGACCACTAAGGCAATCGCCATCACTGTAAAAAACATACCTCCATTGGCAATGCCACGCTCGATCGCATAGAGTGCCAAAAAACTATTTACGACGCCATAAGTAATCGTGACAAAAAAGATAATGATTGAGGGGCGGATTGCAGTCTTCTCGAACAAAGCTGCTTTTTTTATTGGCTGATCTTGTTTTTCGATCCGACGATATTTGAGAGCAAAGGAGAACACAAGCCCTAACAGCAGCAGTCCTGATGACAGCAAAGAAGCTGCCTGGAAACTGTATTGAGCAATAATATAAAGACCTATGCTCGGAGAAATAGCCATTGCCACATTGCTGGCCAGTGTGAAATAACCCATACCTTCGCCAAAACGGCTGACCGGTATTATATCAGTAGCTATCGTATTGGCAGCGGTATTTAACGCTCCCCAACCAAATCCGTGAATAAATCTAAAAAATAAAATCAGGGCAACTGTCGATAGCCAGGTATATGATGCCGTAATAGCAATAAAGACCAGTAAGCCGGACAGGAAAATACCTTTTCTGCCCAGTCGATCCAGTCCAACACCGATGAACGGTCTAATCAGCAAGGTTGCTATTGTGAAGACACCATTGACCCAACCGACTATATTGTCACCTGCCCCTAAATCTTTGATATGGACAGGCAAAGTGGGCGTAATGAGCTGGAAGCCGAAAAAGATCAGCAGATTGATAAAGGTGACCAGGATGAACTGTTTAGTCCAAAGCTTATCCCTTACCTGATCAGTTGTGTTTTTATTTTTAGATATTTTCTGTTCGAATTTAATCAACCTCCTGATGTGCCTACCTAACATCTCCCTTTATTGATAATTACGATATTATCCTCTAACTCTCAACAATTTGCCAATGGCTAAGAATATGTCAATAAATTTGCGACATTTGAAGTGTGTCACTCCAGCATACCAAAAAAGAGGATTACCGACCGCAGCCGATAATCCTCTTGATATCTGTGTTAATTAGGGAACAACAGATAGTTCCCTAACTGACAAACCTTTAGTCGTAGAGAGCGACCAGGCGTCCCGTCACTTTATTGTCTTCCAGCATCTGAACTCCCTCAGGAATCTGATCGAAGGTGATAGTCGTGATCATCGGATTGACCTGACCTTTGTCCATCATTTCAAGGACATCAATCACGTCCTGAAGCGTACCGCCCATACTGCCGACCAGAGCTGACTGCCTGGTAATAAAAGGAGTAACATCGATGGTTGTATTCAAAACTCCCATCCCGACCAGCACCACTGTACCGAGAACTTTAATCGCTTTCAAAGCCTCGCGGGTTGTGACATCAAAGCCTGCAAAATCGATAATAACATCAGGCTCAAACTGGGCCAGATCTTTAATATCAGCGAATACATCTTTGGCACCGAGCTTCTTCGCCAATTCACGGGCATTAGCATTGGTATCAACCGCATAGACCGTAGCTCCTCTGCTAACTGCCGCTTCCAGCGCAATCATGCCCAAACCGCCGATACCGATCATACCGACCGTCATGCCCTCTTTGACGCCACCTCTGACAAAAGTAGCATGATAAGAAGTCATTCCGGCATCGGTGCTCGCTGCTGCCTGTGCAAAGGTCACATTATCAGGTACATGGGCCAAATCAGCGGCAGGAGCCAGCACTTTGGTGCCAAATCCACCATCATAAACATAGCCAGGGGCACCGGCACCGCTCGGTCCTGTCGGACAAACGGCTACTCTGTCACCGACTTTAAAGTCTGTGACACCCTCGCCAACTTCACTGATAACACCGGCGATTTCATGACCCATGATTACGGGCAGTTCACCCATCAGGGGAATCCAGCCCGGATCTCTCAGTACGCCGACGTCTGAATGGCACAGACCCGCTGCCTTCACATCGATTACGACTTTGCCGGGAACTGCCTTAGGATCAGGCTTCTCTACTAACTCCAATGGTTTATTAGTACCTACAAATTGCCAACCTTTCATTTTAGAACCTCCAATTAAACATTTTATGAGGACTACCGGCCGCAACCGATAATCCTCTTGATACTTGATAATAGTTTGCATTAATTAGGGAACAACAGATAGTTCCCTAATGACGAAAATTTTTAGTCGTAGAGAGCCACCAGGCGTCCCGTCACTTTATTATCTTCCAGCATCTGGATTCCCTCAGGAATCTGATCGAAGGTGATAGTCGTGATCATCGGATTGACCTGACCTTTGCTGATCATATCATTGACATCGATCACGTCCTGTAAGGTGCCGCCATTGCTGCCTACCAGTGTAGTTTGTTTGGTAATCATGGGTGTAACATCAATTGTTGTTGTCAGTACACCCATACCGACCAGTACCACTCTGCCCTGGAAAGCTACCGCTTTTAGAGCTTCGCGGGTTGTGACATCGAAGCCTGCAAAGTCAACAATAACCTCAGGCTCAAATTGAGCTAGATCTTTAACATCAGAAAATACACCTGCCGCACCGAGCTTCTTCGCTAATTCACGAGCGTTGGCGCTGGTATCAGCCGCATAGACCGTGGCTCCCTTGTTGACTGCTGCTTCCAGTGCAATCATGCCCAAACCGCCGATACCGATCATACCGACTGTCATGCCCTTTTCTATGCCGCCTTTAACGAAAGCTGCATGATAAGAAGTCATTCCGGCATCAGTGCTCGCTGCTGCCTNTGCAAAGGTCACATTATCGGGTATATGGGCCAAATCAGCGGCAGGAGCCAGCACTTTGGTACCAAAGCCACCGTCATAGGCATAGCCGGGAGCGCCGGCGCCGCTCGGTCCTGTCGGACAGACAGCCACTTTGTCACCAACCTTAAAATCTGTTACACCCTCGCCAACTTCACTGATGATACCGGCGATTTCATGACCCATGATTACGGGCAGTTCGCCCATCAGAGCAAGCCAGCCCGGATCTCTCAAGACGCCGACATCTGAATGACACAGACCCGCCGCCTTCACATCGATTACGACTTTGCCGGGAACTGCCTTAGGATCAGGCTTCTCCACCAACTCCAATGGCTTATTCGTACCTACAAATTGCCAACCTTTCATTATAAAACCTCCAAAAATATTATTTACAGTTTTAAACCGTTATATATTATACTATATTTTAATTATAAAGCCTAATTGTACTGGCCTCTAGAAAAGCCTAATTATACCGGCCTCTTTTTAACCCACCCTACACTAACAGTTCCCATTATTTGCAGTCAAGGGAAAGGAAGACATAATTAGGCCGAAATAAAATTAACTGAGGAAAAGTTCTGTACTTAAATACAAATTTGCTGTTTTTTGTGATTATTTTAAGTTAATATATTCTTACAATAATCTAAAAAATTTTTAACAATGGTCTGATCCGGAACTATCATCTCGTTTTTCGTTTTTGCTCTCGTTATTTAGAGGTGTCTTGTGAATAAACTGATAGTGACAAACAATTCACTGGTATTTGAGAAATATTGCAACCATTGTGGTGTGATTTATCTTAAGGATGTCGGCTATCTGGATGTACTCTATGCCGTAAGAGACAGGATTCATCAGTCCTATGTGCTTTTAACTCATCCCCTGGCAGGCAGCTTGAAACCAAATCAAACACCCTATAAGAGCATTATTATCACTCGAGGAGAAGCCGGTGTAGATACTGACAGTGTTGTTTTAATTGAAAACAGCATTGCGGCTGCGCAAAAATTTTTGCGGGATCGCAACACACCTTCTTGGAGCGAAAAAATTCTCGGCGATTTCAGGACAGTTGATTTATCATTAATAGAGAATGCAATGCAGAAAAGGTCATTCAATTAAATATAAGTAATAATGGTCTTTTCTCAAATAATCTAGAGGAAAGGGAGGTGAAAATAGTGAAGCTGGAATTAGGGAAAATCCTGATTCAAGATGTTCAATTCGGCGCTAAGACTGAAGTTGTAGACAGAACGCTGTTCGTGAACAAAGAGGAAATCATCGAACTCGTTTTGGAAGACGACAGGCTGATCGGCGCCGATGTTGAACTGGCACGACCCGGTGAGTCAGTCCGCATAGCTCCGGTCAAAGATGTAATCGAACCCCGGGTCAAAGTAACAGGAGGCGGTGTACTATTCCCCGGCATGATCAACAAAGTCGAACAGGTTGGCAGCGGCAGAACCCATGCTTTGGTAGGTGCAACGGTCATCACCTGCGGTCGGATTGTCGGCTTCCAAGAAGGTCTGATTGACATGTCCGGGCCGGCAGCCAAGTACTGTCCGTTTTCCGAAACAAATAATGTCGTTTTGGTAATTGAACCTGCAGATAATCTGGAAACTCATGATTACGAAACTGCTGGCAGGCTGGCCGGGTTGAAAGTTGCTGCCTATATCGGCGAAGCAGGGAAAAATATCGAGCCGGATGAAGTTGTCGTCTATGAGACGAAGCCCCTGCTGGAGCAGGCCTTGCAATATCCTGATCTGCCCAAGATCGGATATGTCCACATGCTTCAATCGCAGGGACTGCTGCATGACACCTATTATTACGGTGTCGATGCCAAGCAGCTGGTTCCCACCTTTATGTACCCGACAGAGATCATGGACGGTGCTATTGTGAGCGGTAACTGCGTAGCACCTTGCGACAAAGTTACTACTTTCCATCATCTGAACAATCCCATTATCGAAGATCTATTCGCAAGACACGGCAAAGATCTCAATTTTATGGGTGTTGTCCTAACGAACGAAAATGTCTTTTTAGCAGACAAAGACAGATCCTCGGATATGACAGCCAAGCTCTGTGAATTCTTCGGTTTCGAAGGAGTTATTATTTCTGAGGAGGGCTATGGCAATCCCGATACCGACTTGATGATGAACTGTCAGAAAGTCAGTCAAAAGGGCATCAAGGTAGTTTTAATCACTGATGAATTCCCCGGCAGAGACGGCAAATCGCAATCTCTGGCCGATACCGTTGACGAAGCCGACGCACTGGTCTCTTGCGGCAACGGCAATGTAATTATTAATTTCCCGCCCATGGAAAAAGTCATTGGTACATTGGATTTTGTTGAAACTATGATCGGTGGTTATGAAGGGAGTCTGAAGCCGGACGGCAGTATTGAAGCCGAGCTGCAGATTGTCATTGCCTCTACTATTGCCAATGGCTACAACAAGCTAGCCGCCAGAGGGCATTAAGGAGCGCAGTATGAGTAAAATAAAAGTAGTTCATTATCTTAATCAATTCTTCGCTCAGATCGGCGGTGAAGAAATGGCCGATATGGAGCCTGAACTCCGAGAAGGGCTGATTGGACCGGGTATTGCGCTTCAACAGGCCTTGGGTGCCGACTATGAGATCGTAGCTACAGTAATCTGTGGTGATAACTACTTCGGCAGCAATCTGGAAGAGGCCCAAAGCAGAATCCTGGAACTGATTAAACCCTACAGCCCGCAATTATTTGTAGCAGGACCCGCATTTAATGCCGGCAGATATGGTGTCGCTTGTGGCACAATCGCTACCGCCGTTGAAAAGGAATTTGGCATACCTGCCCTGACAGGCATGTATGTAGAAAATCCCGGCGTTGAAATGTTCAAAAAAGATCTTTATATCATCGAAACAGCAAATTCGGCGGCAGGTATGAGAAAGGCAATGCCGAAAATCGCCACTCTAGCCAAAAAGCTGATTAACGGTAATGAAATAGACCTGCCCGCAGAAGATGGCTATCATGAGCGAGGAATCCGCGTCAATTATTTCCACGACAAAAGAGGATCTACCAGAGCTGTTGATATGCTGTTGCAGAAAGTCAAGGGAGAGGAATATCAGACCGAATATCCCATGCCATTCTTTGATCGTGTGCCACCTGCCACACCGATTATAGACATGTCGAAGGCTAAAGTTGCCATTGTCTCTTCCGGCGGTATCGTACCGCTTGGCAATCCAGACCGGATTGAGTCCTCAAGCGCAACTAAATTCGGCAAATATGATGTCACCGGCATGGACCGCATGAGCAAAGACGACTTCATATCCATCCACGGCGGCTATGATACCGCGTATATTCTGGAGGATCCGAACCTGGCTATCCCGCTTGACGTCCTCAGAGAAATGGAAAAAGAAGGCCAGATCGGTGAGTTAGCCAATTATTTCTACTCTACTACAGGCACCGGTACTTCCGTCGGCAATGCCGAAGTCTTCGGTACTGAGATCGGCAAGCAACTGCTGGCGGATGGTGTGACCGCAGTCATTCTCACCTCTACCTGAGGAACCTGTACACGTTGCGGTGCAACGATGGTTAAAGAGATTGAAAGATACGGCCTCCCTGTAGTTCACATGTGCACAATAGTACCCATTTCCCTAACAATCGGAGCTAATAGAATCGTACCTACTGTCGCCATCCCCTATCCTCTAGGTGATCCTCATCTCGGTGAAGAAAAGAGCAAGAACTTAAGACGCCATCTGGTCGAAAAAGGGCTAGACGCCCTGCAGACAGAAGTCGACGGACAAACCGTTTTTGAAGAATAAGCTTCAAAGCAAGATATTGCTCTGACATCGTTAAGCAAGCAGGGGCGATCTCAAAAGAGACGCCCCTGTTCACTTATTTACAACAATAGATTATTAACCGACAACTAATTCAAAACCACCTCAGAATTATTATTGACATATGCCATAAATGATGTATAATGTAGTAAATGGCATATGTCAATAACGACAAGGAGGTGAATAACATGCCAAGAAGAGATGGAACCGGCCCTATGGGCGCTGGAGAAATGACCGGCAGAGGATTTGGACCTTGTGCCGGTGGAACTGAAATGGAATATGGTGGTGGCCGAGGTAGAGGCAGAGGCAGAGGATTATGTCTTGGTCTTAACCGCAGGCGAGGTTTCGGCAGAGGTTTGGGATTTGGCCGCGGCTACTCAAGAGATCAAAAAGAACAACTTCAAGAACAAAAAAGTTTTTTGCGTGAGCGACTGGAAGAGATCGACAGGCAATTAGAAAATCTATAATATATCAGGAATAGCGGAGGACGCTCCGACTATTCCGATAAAATTAAGGAATGATAGATTATGGCGAGACCTATGAAGTGGAGAAAAGTCTGTTCCCTGCCTGATAGCAATCGTTTCGGGCCACTTGATTCAACTGTTGATGCCCAAAATCTTATTCAGATGACGGTTGATGAATATGAAGCAATCAGACTGATCGATTTAGAGGGTTTTACTCAAGAAGAATGTGCTAAACAAATGAATATTGCGCGCAGCACCGTCCAGGGCATTTATGTCAGTGCCAGAAAGAAGCTGGCTGATTCTCTGGTAAACGGGAAATTACTATTGATCGGAGGCGGTGAATATCGGCTTTGTGACGGTTCGGGAAATAGTTGCGGTCGCGGCTGTCGCAGACATAGACACAGACGCGGCAGATAATCTGATTGCTCAAATCAATACTATACCCTTGGATAAAATACATATATGGCAGATAATTGTCTTCATGGCATATTATAAGGGCAGTAGATTTTGCTTGCTCACCCCGATTTGGCAGCACTGTCTACGTATACTATGCATAAGGAGTGAAAATGAAAGCTGATCCGGGCAATGAAATCGTACGCCGAGTCTATGCTGCTAAAACAGATAATGCGGAAGCAGATGACTTGATCGTGGATTATATGGGTTTCATCAAGGCAGAAACAGCCCGTCATTTGGGACGCTTCTGTACGGATCAAGATGATGAACTCAGTATTGCCATGCTTGCTTTTTACGATGCTATTCAGAAATATGATCACAATAGTGGCGCTTTTATCAGCTTTGCCGGCCTAATTATCAGAAACAGACTGATCGATTATAGTCGGCGGGAAAACAGGCATCGCAAAGTAATCTCGCTGGATCAGCCGTTAGAACAAGATGCAGAAGGTGTGCCGACAACCATGGCAGATAGGCTCCCGGAACCGAAATCAGCGGATAGTGAGCTCCAGCAACAAGCGGCAGCTTCTGAGATCTCCGAACTAAAAACACAGCTTAAAGATTATGGTATATCGCTTGCGGATGTTGTAGACCAATCTCCCCGGCAAAAGCGCAGTCTCAAGATTTGTCAAGAGGCGGTCCGCTATGCCAGGGAACATCCGCAACTGATCCAAACCTTATTGAAAACCCGCAAACTGCCTCTGAGCGAGCTGTCCAGCGGTGCCAATGTAGCACGAAAAACGCTGGAACGCCATCGTAAGTATCTGATTGCCCTGCTACTGGTCTACAGCAATGGCTACGATAATATCAGAGACCATCTGAAGGCTATGACCCTGTGATAAATACGAGGCCAATATGAAATATTTAATCTTAGAGTGTACTGAAAATGACGCTATTGCCCTCGATGATGAGGGGCGCTTCCTGCGTGTCATCAATAATGATTATCAGGTAGGTCAAAAAGTTGAGCGGGTCACGTTATCACTAACCAATAGTCGCAGACCGTCGAGGATAGTTTACTTTGCACGCTCACTGTCTGCTGTGGCTGCTTCACTGATACTGGCCTTCTTCATTTATTATCTGGTTGCTTTGCGCCCGGTCTCAACAATTAATCTGGCAATCAATCCTGAAGTCACGATCAAATTAAATTCTCGGCACAAAGTCATCTCCCTCCAGGCCGAAAATCAAGATGCGGAAAATATAATTGCGGATTATTCCTATCGCGGCAAGACCGGGCATCAGGTGGTTTTGGATCTGGTCAGCGAATCGATCAGACAGGATTTCCTATCTGATGGCGGGAGAGTTTTAATCACAGGCGACCTGTCCGGCAAAATCGTGGCAGAAGAATGGGCACATCAATTACAAAGTGATATCGACCGCCTTCTCTACCGCAATAATATCCATATTGCACTCAAAATCGGTGTCTATGACCCCTCTCTGCGTTGGCTGGTCGATTATGCCTATGGGCCTTTCGAGACCGAACCTGAACCTGAAGAACCTACTAACCCTGAATCCGATTACAACAGCTTCTATGACGATGACGACGATGATACAGATAAGACCGGACATCAGGCAGACCCCGATCCTGACAGCACCTCCACCAAGCCGACCCCAACACCTGATCGGACCAAGCCGACACCCGGGCAAACCAAGCCGACACCCGGGCAAACCAAACCAACACCTAAGCAGACCATACCGGCCACATCACCTGTGACGACAAAACCTGCTCCGAAAGCGACGCCAACCACGGCTCCTACCAGCAGGCAGACTGCTGCACCAACATATGATGATGACGACAGTGACTACGACGACCTCGATGATGACAACAACTACGACGATCCCAATGATGACGACAGCGAATACGATGATCAGCCGGATGACGACAGCGACTACGATGATGACTGATTGAAGTATATACACGAAAGAACTTAGCCACCAGCACAAAAAAAGAATATGTCAACTCAGATTTCACATTGTGTGTGCTTGTTTTAGTTGCAACTTTTAGTATTTCTAAAGAAATAATGTTATAATTTCTTTAGGAAGGTGGTGAGTGGGATGCCGAAAATTCGTTCCAGCACAGATTTAAGAAATAACTACAATGAGATCTCCGCTTTTTGCAACGAAACAGATGAGCCTGTATTTATTACCAAGAACGGTCGAGGGGATCTCGCAGTAATGAGCATAGAACTATACGACAAGCTTATTAATAAACAGGAGCTCTATCGTTTGCTTAATGAAGCCGAAGAGGATTTCAAATCCGGTAATGAGATGAGCTTCGACGAGTCACTCCAGGAATTGCGCCAAGGTTTAGGTGATGGGACAATATGATGAAACAGTATAAGGTTTTAGTCAGTCGCAGATACCATCAAGACCTTAAGTCAATTCTCGGATATATAATCCATGACCTGAAAGCTCCTATAGCGGCGAGCGACTTCCTGGATGTACTGGAAGAGACTGTTCAAGGTTTAAAGGAGATGCCTTATCGCTTTGAATTAGTAAAAGATGAGACCTTAAAACAGCAAGGGTACCGAAAATGTTCCGTTAAAAACTATCTCCTGTTTTACAAAATAATTGAAAATGAAAAGGTAGTTCGCATTTATCGCCTTATCTATGGCAAAAGAAACTGGGAACGTCTGCTTTAGAAGACAGTTATCTGACAACAGCATAATGGCAATTCCCAATTTCATCCTCAATATCTCGGCCACCTATTATACTGCATAGAAAAAGTGGACGGCACGAAGTTGTCCGTCCATTCAATTTGATACTAATGTCTAGATCACTACCGCCCGCTTACACTGGTACTTTAATCAAGGGCAACATTGCCGACTTAACTGGATACTACTGTTAAGAGCGTTACTACCAACAGGCCGGGCAGAAAATTTGCCACTTTGATTTTGGTCTGCCAGAGCATATTGATGCCGATACAGCAGATCATCAGAGAGCCGACAAAGGAGAGATTGAAGATCAGGATATCACTGAGATACGGCTCGATCAGGCCTGCCAGCAGTGTAATGCTACCCTGATATAAACCCATGGGCAAAGCGGCAAATAGCACGCCCACGCCCAGACTGGAAGCCAAAACCAGACAGATAATACCATCCAGGGCAGATTTGGCATAGAGCATGGTAGGGTCACGAAGCAGGGCATCCTGAATGGAGCCTACTATTGCCATAGCTCCAACACAAATGATAACCGTCGTGGTGACAAAGCCTTCGACAAATTTGTTATTGCCATCTCCGGCTTTGACTAAAGTTTTTAAACGTTCTCCGATTGAGTTCAGACGCTCTTCAAGGCGCCACCATTCTCCCAGAAAGGCGCCTATCACCAGACTGCCAATCATCAGCAGTGTATTTTGCGTCTCCAGCATAGTACCGTTGACTGTCAGCAGACCGCGCAGGCCGCCGGTAATGCCCACGAAGAGAACGGACAATCCCAGCGCCTGCAGCAAAATCTGTTGAAATCGTTCTTTGAGGCCGTGCTTGAGCAAGAGCCCTACTCCGCCACCTACGATGACAGCGGCAATATTGACAATTGTTCCCAAGCCTGCCAAATTATAATCCTCGTCTACATAATAGCGGCAGACAGGCGCCGGCGCAGCGTCTCGAGAGCGTAGTCGATCTGTTCCGGTTTATGAGCCGAAGTCAGGCAATAGCGCAGCCTAGCCTGCCCCATAGGCACAGCCGGGAAGATAGCCGGCGGCACGATTATGCCGTCGTCCAGCATTTCGATACTGAGTTTGAAAGCCAGGTCATCCGGCCCGATCATGATCGGTATAATCGCTGTATCCTTGGCCAGACAGGTATCAAAGCCATATTCGTGTGCCCGCTTCATGAAATAAGCGATATTATCCTGGAGTGCTCGTACGCGGCTGTTATCTCTCTCCATGATTTCCAGCACTTTGAGCACGGCACCGGTCAGGGCGGGACTAAGTCCGACCGAGAAAGTAAAGCCCGGCAGATTATAGCGCAGATAGTCGATCAACAGTTTATCCGCTGCCAGATAGCCGCCGCAAGCGCCAAGACCCTTGGACAAAGTCCCCATCTTGATGTCAATATCCGAGGGGGCAAGATCGAAGTATTCGTCCACACCTTTGCCGGTCTCACCCAGCACACAGGCAGAATGCGCCTCATCAACCATCAGGAAACAGCCGTATTTCTTTTTGATCCGTACAAATTCCGGCACCGGAGCGACATCTCCATCCATGCTGTAGGCACCCTCGACTATGATCAGAACTTTTTCATATTCATCGCGGTGCTGCTTGAGGAAATTCTCCAACTCCTCATAGTCATTATGAGGGAAGAACCGGCTCCTGGCCCGCGAAAGCATAAGCCCCTGAATCACCGAATTATGACTCAGCCTGTCATAGATAATCAGATCGCCGGACCCGCAGAAATTGCCCACGAAAGTAACATTGGTAGCATGTCCGCTGACCAGGACCAGAGCATCCTCCGTACCTTTCCAGCGAGCGATCGCAGCCTCAAGATCTTTATGAATATCTTTTTCGCCGGCGAGCAGCCTGCTGCCGCTGGCCGAAGTACCGTATTTCTCCACTGCCGCTATCGCAGCGGCATTGACTTCGGGATCGCCCGACATGGCCAGATAATTATATGACCCCAGATTGATCATCTCGCGCCCGCCCATATAGGATACATCCTTAAGAGCAGATTCTTGCGAAATGAAATATGGATTTATCATATTGCTGCTGGCCAGCAACTGTTCAGAGCGTTGGACAAATTGCTTAATTTCTCTGATTTTTTCGAAGGCGTCAACTCGCTCTTCCGGCGTCTTCGTCCGCCCGTCCGTGCTGATGCCGGCTTTCCTGCCCGGCGTATAATCTGTACCGGACAGATGTTCATGGATAAGTGATGTAATATCATTGAGATTCATGCAGCTATAATACTGATCATCCACGATGGCAATATTATATTCTCGCTCCAAGAGATTGAGCAAAGTCAGGCTGGAGAGACTGTCTCCGCCCAGATCAAGCACAAAATGCCCGTTATCTGTGACTTCTTCCGGCTTAATATCCAGAGCTTCGGCAAAGAAACCGCGGATAGTTTCCTTGATTTTTTCTTTACTAATGGTATCGGTATCGGCCTTGGCACCGCTTTCCGTATCCGGAGCAGGTTCAGCTTTGTCGGCTGCTCCCACTGCCGCCGGCGGCGGGGCAGTCGGCACCTCCGGGATCGCAGCCTGTTGGTCAGATGATATAGTCATGCCGGCAGCCTTCGCTTCCAAATACTGGGATAGAGTGAGTACCGGCCACTGTCCGGCGTTCAATTGTTTGGACAGTAACTGACGCTTAACTTTCCTGGTGGTGGAAATCGGTAGAGGTGCGAGACTAACCAGCACATTGCTGATGGCAGAGGACGGCGGCAATTTAACTATGCGAGCTTTTACCGCCTGGTCCAGTTCAGCCGGGTCGGCATCAGAAGCCACTTCGAGCAGCAGATTGGCATATTCATAGTCGCCGTCCCGCACGCCGACGACAGATATTTGTTGTACGCCGGGCAAATCCTGGAAATTCGCTTCGACGGTGTCGGGATAGATATTTTCTCCCGAGGGCCCGATAATTACCTCTTTCAGACGACCATCAATCATGATAGCGCCATCAACCAGGCGTCCGATATCACCGGTGGGAAACCAGTTATCACCCGTATAATCTACGGCCCGGAATTGGCCGCTCTTGAGCACACCGATATGGATGCTGCGTCCGCGCAGCAGGATTTCACCTGCGGGTGAGATCATCATATTGTCAGGTTCAAAGGGATGGCCGACATTGCCATTGCAGCGCAGATCAACATCTTCCGTATTGCAGACTGAGATAATGCTGGCCTCTGTCATCCCATAGCCGGAACTGAGATAGTAGCCTAAGCCATTGATGACGCGCAGCGTCTGAGCGGGAATATAGCCACCACCGCTACAGCCGAGATAAACATCATCACCTAATAGTTGATTGCGAATGGACTTGAGTTTCGGAGCATAATAAAAAGGCACTTTTCTGCCTGCTGCTTGGGCTTTAAGACTGGCATCGATCATCTTGTCGAAAGCAGCTACGGTTTTCTCACCTTCTATCTGGCGAATCCGGCGATAAAGTCCCTTGACCACTGCATTCCAGAACAAAGGTATGCTAATCACCTGGGTAACCCGATGCTTGCGGCAGCTCTCCAAAATTACTTCCGGGGCCAGACTGGGAATGAAAATAAAGGTATTGCCGAGCACATAGGTCAGCATAAATACCGCCATCAGGCCGAATATATGGTGGAAAGGCAGGAATGCCAGGCATTTCTCATTCACTCCCGGCCGCACCCAGCGGTCTGTCTGATCGGACAGCCTGATCAGGCAGGTAGCTAGATTTAGAATACAGCCGCTGTCATGGACAAAGATCCTCGCATCCCCGGTGGTACCACTAGTACAAAGAGCGATCCTGTCGCCCCAACTTGTTTCCGCCGGAAAGCTGTCTGCCTCAGTGATCAGATCGGCAGCGGCCAGATAGGCAAAATCCTCATCCAACTTATCCGTGATCAGGGTTTCAGTGCCGGCTTGGGCCATCATTTCAATGGCATCATCCGTATTCTGCATTGAATTAAGCAAGAGCAAATCAAAGCCGGCAGCTAGGATGGCCCAAAACAAAATACAAAATTCAGGACCGTTGGGCAGCTTGAGGGCGACAAATTTTTCTTCGCTCCTAACCACTTCACGAATTTTCCCGGCGCAGCCCATAACTTTCCGTTCATATTCCTCGTAGGAAAGCTGGACTAATTGCTCCTGCTTATAATATTCAAAAATATTCTTGCCACGGCCATTACGCATCATCATAGCGAAAAGATCGGCAAAATCTTGTGATACTTCCAAATCATGTATCAGTTTTTCAATTACATTCATAAAACACCTCAAAGAAAGCCCTGCAGCTTACTGTGCACACGGCAGACTATTTCTGCCGTCAACAGCTAAGCGTCAGGACTATTTGTTTAGATACTCCAGGTGAACATCAGCCCACAATCCAGGAGTTCCGCCTGTATGGATAAAAATGGCGGTATCGTCGGCGGTAGCTTCTTGTGCCAGAAAATCCAGGAAAGCTCTGGCGGCCTTACCGGTATAACAGGGATCGAGAAAAATTGCTTCCGTAATGGCAAATGTTTTCAGAGCAGAGTATGTCTTGTCATCCGGGATATTGTAGCCGAGCCCTGTATAAGGCTCCGTTGCCGGTCCATAATCAAGCACAAAGTCCTGCTCTGATGCGATAATGTCATTGCGACCTAGCAACTCCGCCGCTTGCTGTATGAATTGCAAAGTCCGTTCAGGCAGATTGATGTTCTCGGCCGGTATTACAGGGATACCGCGGATCTGCAGCTGATCCAGCCCTACCAGCTTTGCTCCCAGTGCTATACCTGCCAGTGTGCCGCCCGAACCCGCAGCAACAAAGAGATGGGTCGGAGTAATGCCGCTCGTCTTAATCTGCTCTGCCAGTTCCACCATCATCAGCACATAGCCCAGTGTGCCCAGAGCGTTACTGCCACCCATCGGAATCACAAATACTTTATGACCGGCTTCCTCATATTCAGCGATGATTTCTTCGACATAAGTTCTCTTATGCCTATCTGCCACAAAGCGTAGATCAGCTTCCAGGAATTGGTCCAGAATCAAATTGCCGCTAAGACGCTCCGGGGCCTCGCCGTCTAAAACCAGAATAGATTTCAGACCATAACGCGCCGCCACAGCCGCCGTCAGCCGGCCATGATTGGTCTGCGGACCGCCGAAAGTCAGTAAAGTATCTGCCCCGGCGTCCAGAGCCGCGCACAGATGAAACTCCAGTTTCCTGATCTTGTTACCGCCCAGACCGACATCGGTCAGGTCATCCCGCTTAATCCAAAGTGATGGTATACCATACTTAGAACCCAAGCGGGAGAGTTGCTGGAAAGGTGTCGGGAAATTCCCGATACGAATCCTCTGTCCCAGCACCTCTGTATACTTAATCATAATTCCTCCTACGTCTACTTACATATGTTTACTTATCATTGCCGATTTTGCAACGGGAAACCACCCCCGACTATTAATGCCAAATCGCATAAGAACACAGATTCGTAAACTTTTAATGATTATAACACGTTCGAAATTGTTAATTGAAAAATTACTGTTAATATCAGATCACAATTAATGATCAGTATGATCCGGACCGCTGAGCCATAAGCAAATGCCACCGTAACCGCAGACGATCGCTCTCTCAGTTATAATAGTTGGAAATTAACTTGTGGTAGGAAAATTATAACGACGAACGGGTCGGACAAGGATTAAACCGGCCATATTTTTGCTTGAGAGGAATGGTTTAGAATATCTTGCATTGGGACGCCTTGAGAAAAGAGCACACAAACCATACTGCTGCATCTGTTACACCGGATCGCAGACGGCAAGGTTTAGACTGCGCTTGCAGAACACTATTTCTGATTGTCGCCCTGTCTGCTGTCCTCAGTCTCAGCTCTGGCTGCACCGATAGTACTCAGCCGTCATTTACTGTTTTTAAGTCGGAAACCGATCTCACCTCGGAAACCTCAATATCTGCAGACTTGATTGACAGTGCCGGGACAGTAAACGGTGAAACAGACACTCAGAACCGGGATGTGCCCGCAAATTGGTTCAAACCTGATGAGGCAAGTTATTTCCCCGTCGTCAAAGTCGTGGACGGTGATACTGTCATTGTCGAAATCTCGGGCCAGCGCCGCAAATTGCGCTTGATTGGCATCGATGCTCCGGAATCAGTACATAGTGATCCTCAGAAAAATACGACAGAGGGAGTGGCCGCCTCTGACTTCCTCCGTGCCCTGCTCTCTGACCGGGAAGTGCGGCTCGAATATGACGTAGGCTATCTCGATCGTTACGGTCGTGACCTTTGCTATATCTATTTGCCGGACGGAACCTTTGTCAATAAAGTGATTGTGCGGACCGGTCATGCCAAACTATTGACCATTCCCCCCAATATCAAATATGCTGACATTCTGAGACAAGCTCAGGCAGCGGCCCAAGAAGACCGCCTGGGCATCTGGGGTAACTGATTGGAAATGAGCCGTTCAAACTACAGAAGAGGACTGCTGGCCGGGATACCGATAGCACTGGGCTACTTCGCTGTCGGGCTAACTTTCGGCATTTATGCGCAAAGTACTGGTTTTACACCACTTCAGGCTACTCTCACCTCACTCTCCAATCTTTCCTCAACCGGACAGCTGGCGGGGGTCAATATCATCTCCCGCCTCGGCGGTTATGTCGAGCTGGCTACAGCGATTCTCATCATCAATATGCGCTATCTGCTGATGTCTTTTTCTCTGGTGACAAAAATCGATCCTAAGCTCTCTACTGCTAAAAGAATGCTGATCAGCTTTGCCATAACCGATGAAATCTATGCAGTTTCCAGCCAGGAAAAAGGTATTCTGGATGAGCGCTTCTTCTTCGGTCTGATGACGCTACCCATCCTGGGTTGGACCTCAGGCACATTGATCGGATCTTCCCTTGGGCCCGTCCTGCCGCCCCTGATTGCCAGCGCCTTCGGCATCGCTATTTACTGTATGTTCATCGCCATTATTGTGCCGCCGGCGCGCAACAATTTTAAGCTGCTGCTGATAATTCTGGCTAGCATTACCTTAAATCTGCTCTTCCTAAAGCTGCCGCTGCTGAAGAATCTGGCGTCCGGCTGGCGTTTGACCATAGTAGCGGTAATCGCCGCCGGGGCAGCTGCCATAATCTGGCCCAAGGAGGCAGTAGATGAGTGAGGAGAGGATTTTTGTCGGAATCCTGGTGATGGCGGCTGCTACATATCTGCCGCGGGTCTTGCCTATGCTATTGTTGCGCCGGCCGATCCGGAATTTGCGCCTGCTGGCCTTTTTTGAATACGTGCCGTTTGCCGTCATAGCTGCCATGACTTTCCCGGATATTCTCTCTTCGACCGCTAATTTGCCCTCAGCCCTGGTGGGAGCAGGCATCGCTCTACTTTTAGCCTGGCTGCGCAATTCATTGTTCACTGTAGCCCTGGGCGGCATGGCCGGCGTAATGCTGACGGAACTGATCCAATCCTTACTCTAAGTCCGGTTGACAAAAACTCTGACGGTTTGTACGCTGACTGTAATCTAAAATCAACCGGACATAGGCTCACTCAATCCTACAGCTAAGGAGCAGTATGAATACTTCCCGTCCTTTCCTGCCCGTCATCCTTGGCACTGATATCAATACTTACGGCATGGCTCGCTCTTTCCATGAAGCATACGGTCTGCGCTCACTTGCCTTAGGCCGGCTGCGCCAATATGCAACATCCGATTCGGCCATTCTCGACGTCAATGTCCATCCAAACTTTGATACCGACCCGACTTTCCGCAAGCAAATGCTGCAAATAGGTCAGGAGCTCAGCCGGCGCGGTCTGCCTCTGCTGCTGGTCCCCTGCTCGGATACCTATGTTGAACTCGTAAGCAGAAACCGTAAAATATTGGAACCCTATTTTCTCTTCAACTGTGTATCGGAAGAACTGCGCCAAAAACTCGAGAATAAGCAAGACTTTTACCGCAGCTGTGCCGAACATGGACTGCCCTATCCGGCAACCGTAGTCGTCAACAAAGACTCCTTCCGCACTGTAGAATTGCCCTTCGACTTCCCGATCGCCGTCAAGGCCGATGACAGCATCGCTTATTTCCATCTGCACTTTGCCGACAAGAAAAAAGCTTATCAGGCTGCAAATCGAACTGAACTGATGCAGATTCTGGAAACTATCTATGAGGCGGGCTACAGCGGAGACATGATTCTGCAGGACTTTATCCCCGGAGGCATGGAGAACATGTATGTCTTGAATGCCTATGTCGACCGGACAGGCCTGGTACGCATGACCTGCACCGCCCGCTGCGCTTTGGACGAATGCCTCCCTGCCGACATCGGCAATTACAATGCTCTTATCAGCGGCGATTATCCCGCCATTGATGCTCAATGCAAGTCTTATCTGGAGCAGATCAACTACCGTGGCTTCGCCAACTTTGACCTTAAGTACGACCATCGCGATGGCCGGTACAAAGTCTTTGAGCTCAATCTAAGGCAAGGTAGATCCAGTTTCTATGCAACTGCTGCCGGCAACAATTTGGCCACTTGGCTTGTCGCCGATTTACTCGGCGAAGGCGCTGTAAAATATGTCCGCTGCACTGAGGAACATTTGTGGCTGAACGTAGCTAAGAGAGTATTGCTCAACTATGCCCCCACTGAATTGAAGCCCGATCTCAAGCGGCTGCTACAAAAGAAAAAGGCCAGCTATACACTGGATTATGCTCAGGATCGTTCATTGCGAAGACGCTTATCGCTGCTGAGGCGTAAGTTATCGACACTCCGTTATTATCCGCATTTTTGTGGCAAAAAAGAATGATCCGCCGGAAATAATTTTAAGGAATTTCAGTGCTATCGTTGCCGTCAGCATCAGGGCCGGTGACTTCAGAGGCCGGCTCGTTCCCTGCCAAATTCCGTTTCCGCCGCGGCTTTTCAGCCTCACTCATTATTCGTTCAATACCGTCAGCCGGTTTTTTACTGGTTTTGAATTCGACATCTTCCTTTACCAGATGATAAATCGTCGCTAAGATCGGAACAGCAATTAAAATGCCGAACACTCCGCCTATGCCGCCGCCGACAACAACGGCCAGAAGCACCCAATGTGCGGCCAGACCGACACGGGTTCCCACAATCTTCGGATAGATGAGATTGCCCTCGATCTGTTGCAGGATAATCAGAAAGATGGAAAAGATCAGGGCTTTGAGCGGGCTGACAGTGATAATTAAGATCACACCGACAATATTGCCGATATAGGCTCCCAGTATCGGAATTAAAGCTGTAATACCAACCACACTCGCCACGACCGGTACAAACGGCAGGCGCAGAATGAGCATGCCTATCGCCGTCAGAATGCCAAGAATAAAGGCACTGAGAAACTGCCCGCCGAAATATTTGGCAAAAGTCTCATTGGCTACGATCAAAACATGCGAGATTGAAATATTGAGCCGATCGGGCAAATAAGCATATCCCAGTCTCTTAAATTGCTTGACCAGTCTTTCTTTATGGGCCAGCAGATAGATAGCAAACATAATAGATAGAACCAGATCCATGAAATGAGACAAAACTTTACCGGCAATACCGATCAGATTGCCGACCCAATTTTGGATCAGTGTCATTCCTTTGCTGATCATACTGTTGAAATCGAAGTCAGAGAAGAGAATTTTCTCCCGCAGCGCATCCGGTAAGAAATCACTTTCACGAACCCATTCTATGAATCGAACATAGGCTCTGGGCAAGCCTTCGGAAACTATGCTGATCGCTTTGATCATCTGCGGAATCACCAGGCCCAGAATAAGTGCAATCACGCCCAGCACTATAAGAATGGACAAGAGGAGTGAAACACCGCGTCGGCTTTTCTTGACCAGGGGGTGGTCGCTGTTGGGAAAGTATAACCTTTCGACTCTGACCAGAAGTAAATTGAGCGCAAAGGCCAGCAGGCTGCCAATAATAATCGGGCTCAGAATAGCCAAGAGTCTTCGGCACAAGCTGACAACATCGCCCAAATATAGCGCCAGGATCGCAAATGCGCCCAAGGCGATCAGGATATAGAGCCAACTGTTAAAAAACTCTTTGGTATTCCGCCTTCTCATTAATCCCTTTTATAGCCTCTAGCCAATCCCTCATCATATTTTGCCCGGCCGCCACCGATAAATCTCGGCCGCGTACGTGCCGCAGTAAGATGAGCAAAGCCGATGCTTTTGACCTGCAATCTGACTGATACCACCACATCTTTCAGGTGCATACCGATAAAAGTATCACCAATATCGATTCCGGCATCAGCTTGAATCTTTTCAATCGCCACCGGATGGCGCATTGTCTCATAGGCTCTGGTAGCAAATGATCCTCCACCTTTGGACCAGGGCACGACATTGACTATTTCTTTGTCCGGGACAACTTCCCGTTCAATAATTACACAACGATTAATATGTTCACAGCATTGTGCGGCAATATGCATACCATTTTCTTGCAGCAAGCCGTTCACGGTATCATAAATTACTTCTGCGATTTCCTTGCTCGGATAGGAACCAATATGATGACCACCGACTTCGCTGCTCGAACATCCCACCACAACAATCATGCCGGGCTGCAAATTGGCCTTTGCAATAAATTCGGTAACCGCGGATAAAGTTTCCTGCTTGATCTGTGCCAAAAAATCCTTGTCCTCATGGCGCAGAACATCAACTGCCCCCTGCTCGCCGGCTACATTTCCCGCCTTGACTGCTTCATCTTTCATGCCACTCGCCTTCCTTTCTGATTCCTTTCTAAATTGTACAATAATCCAAACTGCTTATGCAGACAAGCGTGATCTGATATAGGGATGGCGCTCCAAGATAGTAATGATGGCAAAACCGGCAACCAGACCGAAAGCCCCCTGCCCCAAATTGCCTGGAACACCGGCCAGAGCACCGAGTCCCATGCCTAAAATGATCGCCTCATAAATAAAATAACCCAAAACCATAAATAATTCGCCGGCCGTGCCACTGATAATCCTGGCCAAAATGCGGCCACCACTGCCCTTGAACTTCAAGGCGGAGAATAAAGTAGCTGCGATCAGGGCCACCAGTCCTTTGATGATCAAGGTGCCCGGAGCAAACATGGTATAGCCGGCAATCAGATCGGCCAGCATCGAGCCGATGCCTGCTGCGGCAGACCCATAGACCGGACCTAAAACCCAGGCCGAAACCAGAACTACCACATCACCCATATTGAGAAAACCGCGGGAGGGAGTTGGGATTTGTACCAACAAAGTCGCCACTGTGGTCAGAGCTGCCAACATACCCGCTGCCACCAGTTTTTGCAGCTGATTTAGACCGCCTTGGCTCTCAGCTTGATAACGACCCTCCGATTTCAGACGCTTTAATTCCTCAACCTTGCCTGCGCCGGAACCAGACGAGGCAGAATTATCCATTTCACTATGTTTTTGATTGTTTTTTGACAAAGTTAATAACCCTTTCTACTAGTTTCTTTTCATACTCTATTCTATTCTTACTCTATGCTTCTGTCTCGATACTTTCAAGGGGATGGATCGGACAATTGTCCGGTAAAGAAACGGTTACCTCGTTACTGCGAATTCTGGTATCCCGCGGCAGACGGAATTCCTCCCGATAAGATTCATACATCTTCCTGAAGCCGGTACCATCCTGCTTGACCTGTGCCAGATATTCATGCGTATTCAAACCATCGGCATGAATCTCAATCATGGAGATAGCAATATTGCTGCAATGATCCGCCACACGCTCCATACTGGTCACCAGATCGGAGAAGATAAAGCCCAGCTCCAGTGTACAATCTCCATAAGTCAGCCTGGCAATATGCCTGGCTGTCAACTCATCATTGAGACGGTCAATGACCTCTTCCAGAGGCTCCACCTGTACAGCAATATCGATATCGTCCTCCCTCAAAGCAGTTACGGCAAGATCGATACATTTTATCAGTGCCGCCTTATATACTGCCAACTCAGCCCGGGCATTATCCGAGAAACGCATTTTCTTTTCGTGCATTTCAGCCGCAGCATGGACGAGATGGATGGAGTGATCGGACATTCTTTCCAATTCACTGATATTATGCAGCCAGATGGCGATCGTTTTATACTCATATTCTGTCAGCTCACGCGAGGATAATTTGACCATATAGGTACCGAGCCTATCTTCATAGCGATCAACCAGACCCTCCAATGCGGTCACTTCGACAAAGCCCTCATGGTTATAATCTTCCAGCATAGCCAGAGCGGCATATAGTCCCTGCAGAGTTTTATCGATCATATCGCTGCCCAGTTTTTTAACCTGCTCCACGGCCAGAGCGGGTGTCTCAAGGAAGCGCTCATCCAGTAGCTTGAAGCGCTCTTCGATCTGGCTGGCTATTCGATCTTCTTCAGCATCCGGAACCAATTTGTGCGTCAGCTTTTCCATTTGATCGACAAAGGGTAGGAACATAATCGTACCGAAAATATTGAAGAGCGAGTGGATGATGGCAATACCAACCGGAGCTATCTCAGCACTTAAAAAGCTAAATCTGAAAATTGCATTGAGTGTATAGAATCCAGCGAGAAAGACACAGGTTCCAATGGTATTAAAAGACAGGTGGAAGATAGCTACGCGACGGGCATTGCGATTGGCTCCTACGGAAGAAATCAAGGCCGTAACAGTGGTGCCGATATTCTGACCCAAAATGATAGGGATTGCCGCCCCATAAGAAACCAGACCGGTGCTAGCCAAGGCCTGCAAGATACCGACCGAGGCAGAAGATGACTGAATAATTGCTGTCAGCACAGCACCGACCAGAACGCCGATAATCGGATTGGAAAAGAGTAAAAACAGATTGCGGAAGGATTCCACTTCGGCCAGGGGTGATACTGAAGCAGACATGGAATCCATGCCGTACATCAGGATGGCAAAGCCCAACAAAATCCTGGCGATATTATGCTTTTTCTCATTCTGGGTAAACATGATAAAAATCACGCCGACGATGGCCATGATCGGCGTAAAGGACTCAGGATTCAGCATGCGCACTAAGAGATTGCTGCTTTCAATGCCAACTAAACTAAGAATCCAGGCCGTAATGGTAGTACCGATATTGGCGCCCATGATGACCGGAATCGCATTGCGAAGCCTGATAATACCCGCATTGACTAAGCCAACCAGCATTACGGTTGTAGCGGATGATGACTGGATGATGGCAGTAATGCCTGCTCCCAGCGCCACCCCTTTAAGGCGATTTGAGGTCAGACTTTCCAGTATCGATTGTAATTTTGAGCCCGACAATCTGGTCAGTCCGACACTCATCAGATTCATACCGTAGAGAAAGAGTGCCAGACCCCCTACCAGTGACAGAACGCTAAATAAATCCATGCAACTCCCTCAACAATGCCGCTCAATAATGGTCTCCCTTATTCAGCCTGCGCATAGCAAATAATTCCATAAAAATACGGACGAAAATAATTTCTCCGTCTGTTCCCTCTAATAGCTTACACAAAATTAACATTAGTCGCCAGTCAATTTTACCTGATACTAATAAAGAATTTACATTTATGGTGAAATCAATCATGATCCGGCCCTGATTGCTTATTGCCTTGAACAAAACTCCTAATCAACGGAAACGCAATTAAAATTAAGCCAATTAAGGAATTGTTCCGACGGCTAATTAAAGGCCGCCAGCGGCAGCTGAAGCGCTTACACTCTAAATAGGCTATAATTTGGGAATATTCATATAATATAATTAGGGACGGCGCTGATTGCTGTCCGATTTTGATCATGAACTGACAGGAGCGGGAGATAATGCAAGAACTACTGGATAATATGGCACAGGAAGCTTTAGCGGCACTCGGCGAGGTCAAAACCGAGACTGAGCTGCAGAAAATCACTCAGCAATATCTGGGCAAAAACGGTGAGCTGACCGCAGTTTTAAAAGGGCTTGGAGGGCTGGAACCCGAGGCCAGAAAAACTACCGGCCAGGCAGCCAATCAAGTCAAGCTGATGTTGCAGACAGAGATCGAAGCCAAGAAGATCGAACTTAGCAATAATGCCCCCGTTCTCGATCATCAATATGATCTGACTTTGCCCGGGATCAAACCACCGGCCGGCGGCCTGCATCCGATTACTCAGATGTGTTACGATCTCAACGATGCTTTTTTATCTCTCGGTTTTGTTCTCTTTGCCGAGGATGAGATCTCCAGCGAGTTATTCGCCTTTGACCATCTCAACTTCCCTCCCGATCATCCGGCCCGGGAATCCATGGACACTTACTGGCTGGCCGGTACAGCAGACCTGTCCGGCGGCTCCAGACTCTGCCTGCGTCCCCACTTGACCGGAGCCAGCGTCAGATATCTGAAAGCAAATGGTGCGCCGGCACGCTTTGTCTATCCCGGCCGCGTCTACAGGAATGAAGCTACTGATGCCCGTCACGAGCGCGCTTTTTTCCAATATGAGGCTTTAATTGTTGAGAAGGATTTTCCCTTTGCTTCCGGACGTTTGCTGATCGACACGATTCTGGAAAAAGTTTTTGGCCACAAGGTCAAGACCAGAATGCGAGCCGGATTCTTCCCCTTTGTGGAGCCGGGATTTGAGATCGATATGGAATGCCAAGTCTGTGGCGGCATCGGCTGCCGTGTCTGCAAAAATGTCGGCTGGATTGAAGTTATGCCCGGCGGCACACCGCATCCGAATGTGTTGCGAGCTGCCGGACTGAATCCGCGGGAGTGGAGCGGCTTCTACATTAATATCGGTCTCGACCGACTGGTAATGATGCGCTATGGCGTCGATGATGTCCGTCTGTTCCACAGCGGTGACCTGCGTTTCCTATCGCAGTTCAGTTAAAGTGCGGTCCGGATCATAACGCCTTCGTTAAACAATCTGAAACAGAGCCGGGCACAGCCCGTACAGCAGTTAACAATTAAAAGGAGGAGGCTGTAGAGCCTTTACAGATATGAAGATTTCATTGCAGTGGATCAGTGATTATGTTGATTTGAGCGATCTGACACCGGAAGAGATTGCACATGAACTGACGATGCGGACGGTCGAGGTAGAGGATATACATAGCCAGGAGCGGGCTTACGAGAAGATTGTTGTCGGCCTGATCCGTGAGCTGAAGCCGCATCCCAATGCCGATAAACTCCGAATTGCAGTGGTCGATGTCGGCGCTGAAGAAGAGGCCACGATTGTCTGCGGGGGCAGCAATCTCTATGAGGGGCAGCGGGTGGTAGTCGCATTGCCGGGATCATATGTGAAATGGCATGGCGAAGGCGAACCCGTTGAGATCCGCAGCACAAAACTGAGAGGGGTTGCAAGTGCGGGAATGATCTGTGCTGCTGAAGAGTTGGAATTGCAAGAACTGTTTCCGGCCCACAGCGAAGCGGAGATTATCGACCTCAAGGATTTTGATCTGCCTGCCGGCATGCCTCTGGCTCAGGCGCTGCAACTGAATGATGTGATTTTAGAGATCGACAATAAATCGCTGACCAACCGCCCCGATCTCTGGGGGCATTACGGTATCGCCCGCGAACTGGCTGCTATTTTCAAACGGGACCTGAAACCCCTGTCCGAGTTCAAATTAGACCCGGCGCTGCGGGATAATGCAGCGGCTCTGCCGATTACCATCGAGGCTCCTCAGCGCTGTTCACGCTATGCCGGCTTGATCTTCAGCGGTGTTGATTCCCGCCCGGCACCCTTCTGGATGCAGGCCCGACTGCATGCCGCCGGCATGAGTCCGCACAATTGCCTGATCGATATCACCAATTATGTCATGCTGGCAACCGGCAATCCGACACATGGCTTTGACCGCCGCTTTGTAGAAAATGCGATTATTGTCAGAGAGGCCAGATCCGGCGAAACACTGGAATTGCTGGACGAAACCTTTCTGGAGCTGACTACGGAGGATCTGGTGATCTGTGATGCCGTAGAACCGATGGCGCTGGCCGGCATCAAAGGCGGCAAAAAAGACTCCCTGCATGATGACACCACGGAGCTGGTGCTGGAGGTGGCGACCTTTGATGCCCTGAGCATCAGACAGACTGCCCAGCGCTTTAATGTCCGTACCGAAGCTTCGGCCCGCTTCGAAAAAGCTTTGGATACTCAGCGGGTTGACCGGGCGATCGCTCTGGCCTGTGACCTGATCTTTGAGTATTTCCCGCAAGCGAAGTTGCTGGGCTTTTCGGATGCCGTCGCCGGTACAACTGAAGCCGCAACCATCGAAGTCGAGATCGAGGATTTGACCAGGAGCCTGGGGCAGGAAGTGTCCTCCCGGGAAGTAGAGGCTCTGCTGACTGACCTGGGCTTTGAGGTCAGCGGTACTTCCGTCCTAACAGTCACGGCTCCGAGTTGGCGCTCCACCGGCGATATTGAAGAATTCTGCGATATCGTGGAAGAAGTGGCGCGTCTGATCGGCTACGAGAACTTTAACTTTATTCCGCCGCGGGTGACACTGGAAAAAGCAGTCAAGCAGGATCACTTTGCTCTGGAGAGAAGAATCCGCGAATATTTGGCTTTCCGTTGCGGCTTCCGGGAAATTTTTACCTATCCCTGGGTAGCAGATGATCTGTTGGCAGCCACAGGAATTGATGCTGACGAAATACTGAGCCTGGAGCAGCCGCCTGCGCCGGACCAAGCCAGGCTAAGATCGAGCTTGGTACCGGGTCTGCTGGGCAATGCCAGGGCCAATCTGCGCTATGTCGATGATCTGCGGGTATTCGAGCTGGCTCAGGTATTTGGGGCCGGACAGACGGTCGTTTCCGATCCTGCTGAGAAACTGCCCCGCCAAGAGCTCAATCTGGCCGCTGCTATCGTTGACAGCAGCGACAGAGGTGTAGAAATCTTCCGCGAGCTCAAGGGTATACTGGAAGAACTGCCCCGTTATACCGGCGCTGAGCCTTTTAGTTTCAGTTCTGTCCACAAACCAAGCTGGGCTGATGATGCAGTCTGGTTGAATCTGACCACCGCCGCCGGTGATATTATCGGCAATCTGGGTCTTGTATCCAGAAGAGCTCTGAATGGCGCCAATATTAAGAGAGTACAGATGGCAGTCTGTGAATTGTATCTGAATAAATTGCTGCCTTTGCCCAGCAGAGACAATGTCTACCAGCCTCTGCCCCACTACCCGCTGGTCGCGGAAGACTTCGCACTGGTAATTGACGAAACAGTCTCTTGGGAACAGATCAGTGCGATTGTGGCACCCATGGTCCGTGACCTATATTTCGTAGAAGAATACCGCGGCGCTCAGATCCCGGCCGGGAAGAAGTCATTGCTCTTCCATGTCCTGCTGGGTTCCGATCAGGCGACCCTCTCGACAGAACAGATAGCCGGCAAGCGCGCCGCCATCATCAAACAACTCAATAAGCATCTGGGAGCAGAACTGCGTCAATAACAACCCTATAATCCGGTCATACTCAAAATTTTAGTTAGAACGAAATGAGTATGACAAGGAGGTGTGCTAAATTGGCAGATTTGAATCAAACCGGCGATGACAATACATCCGGAATCATTCAATTCCCGGAATTCGAAGCATTCAAAAAGGTAGAAAAAGCATAAGATACTTTGTTAAAGATTATGAGCGCGTTCTTTTTGAATTAAAATGATTAAATAGTAATTCGCGGAGGAATTAGTCGTGAATGAAGAATGCCTGATATGCAAAGCCCCTTTGGAATACCTGGAAGCGGATATTCTCATGGAATGCGAGATATGCCACAAACAAGAAAACAGCAAAACAAGATGCGTTCAAGGCCACTACGTATGCAATGATTGTCATACACAGGGACTGGATACAATTATCGGACTTTGCCTGTCCGCAACCTCAAAGAATCCCATAGCTATCATAGAAAAGATGATGGACATGCCGTTCTGTCATATGCACGGGCCGGAGCATCATGTCATGGTTGGTTTGGCATTAATAACTGCATATAAAAATGCCGGCGGTGATATTGATCTGCATAGTGCATTAATCGAAATGATGAACAGAGGCAAGAGTATCCCCGGCGGTACTTGTGGTTTTTGGGGTGCTTGCGGCGCGGGCATCAATACAGGGATGTTTATTTCTATTATTTCGAAATCTACACCATTGACGAATGAACCCTACGCTTTGTCACATAGTATGACAGCGAAATCTCTCGAAAAAATCGGAGAAATCGGTGGGCCCAGATGCTGCAAACGAAATTCTTATCTTGCCATTCTTATAGCAATTGACTTTGTAATGGAATATTTTGGTATAAAATGGAAAAATCTGAGGTTGTTTGCACGTTCGCACCACAAAACAATCAATGCATAGGAAGACGGTGCCCATTTTTTAAGGGAAACCGCGGAGATTAATTTCAACTTGTATAGATATGTTCTATATGAATATTTATTTTGAACGATAAAGCAGAATTTGTTGCATTCACTACTAAAAACTATTCAAATATAACAGCCAGTAACTTGGCATTATCCTTTCCATTATTCGCAACCGAGTGGGTGTCGCCACCGCCGGTAAATGAAGCATCACCAGGCATTAAGACCTTAGAGATACCATTTTCCACTACTGTGAACTCTCCTTCCAAAACAAAATACATTTCGGCATCAGGACCGTGTGAATGGGATCCTATAGAAGCACCCGGCGGGAATTCCAGCACGGCGCAAAGCCTTGCCTTGTTAAAGGTTTCGTTCGTCGTAAATACATGGGTAAACTCAATAGCTTTATTTCCGCCCCTTACATTTTCTTTTACTTCACTTGTCATCTGGTCTTGTGATTTAAACATAAATATTACCTCCGCAAATTCCAGTTGTGGAACTATGTTTAATTAGTTGGGTCGAAGGCGTCGCGGATAGCATCGCCGATAAAGTTGACAGACATCACGAGCAAGACGATAACAATGCCGGGCGGAATCCAGAGCCAGGGCAGATCAGTCAAGACAGCCTGAGAGGTTGCGGCACCCAGCATATTGCCCAGGCTGGCTGTAGGTGTTTGCACCCCCATACCGAGGAAAGACAGCGCCGCCTCATCCAGAATGGAAAAAGCCATAACCGAGCTGGAATGAATCAGTACCGGCGCCATCGTGTTGGGTAAGATCTCCGAAAACAGGATATACGGTTTGGGCATACCGGCAACAAGGGCGCCCTGGACGAAAGCTCTCTCCCGCAGGGACAGAACATTGCCCCGCACGAGCCTGGCCACGCCGGGCCAGTTAACAAAGCCCAGGATAATAATAATATTCAACAGGCTGGGACCAAAAATCGCGGCCGCAACCAATACCAGCAGCAGATAAGGGAAAGACATCACCATATCTGTGAAGCGCATGATAATAGCATCAATGAATTTGCCGAAGAAGCCTGAGACCAGCCCCAGCACCACTCCGATCACCGTCGAAATTACGGTAGAAAGCACGCCGACCAGCAAAGAAATCCGGGTTGCATAGATGAGGCGGCTGAGCACATCACGCCCGACATCATCCGTACCCAGCAAATGCCCATTGCCTGGCGGAGCGCCGAAATCGCCGCTGATCCGGTCAGGATGATAGGGGGCGATCAGAGGCGCCAGCAGGGCAATTATAATGACTAGAGACAGGAAAACCAGACTGACCATAGCCAGTCTATGTCGTTTGAAACGTTTCCAGATTGTTCTCAGATAACTGTTTTCCGTCATTTGCCGCCTCTAATCATAACGGATCGTCGGATCGACGATCGCATAGAGAATATCGGTAATTATATTGGCCATCAGGACGGCAATCGCCGCCAAGAGACTGACGCCCATAATAACCGGGAAATCGCGATTTAAAATCGCACTCATAGTCATCAGACCCAGACCCGGCCAGGAAAAAATCTGCTCAACCACAACCGCGCCACCGAGCAGCATCGGCAGTTGTAAACCTATCAGGGTCACAATCGGAATCATCGCATTCCTGAAAGCATGTTTGCCTATGACCTTAAAACGTCCGATGCCCTTGCCCTCTGCTGTGCGCAGATAGGGCTGCTGCAAAATCTCTAACATACTGGAGCGGATATAGCGGATATTACTACCGGTAACTGAGGCAGCCAGCACCAGAACCGGCATAATCATATGCCGCAGAGTATCCAGCATACCCCCTGCTCCGCCCAGAGTCTTCATGCCACTGGAGGGCAGCCAGCCCAACTTAGTCGAGAACAGATACACCAATACCAGCGCCAGGAAAAAACCGGGAATGCTGATAAAGAGAAAGGCCGTACCGACGATAGCATAATCGCGCAGAGTATATTGCTTAAGTGCCGAGTAGATGCCCAAAGGAATTGAGATCAGAAAAGACAGCAGCATAGAGGTTCCCATCAGCAGCAAGGTCGGACTCAGATTCTGCGCGATCATCTGGGTCACAGGCTGATAGGTCATGAGCGAATAACCCATATTCCCCCGCATCAGTTCTGTCAGCCACAGCCAGTAACACACCAGGAAAGGCTGATCCAGACCCAGTTCGGCCATTTTAGCGGCCTTGGCCGCTTCCGTAACACGGGGACCGATCAGCATATCAATCGGATTACCCGCTAAATTCATCAGCAGATAATCGATCAGAGTAATACCGATCAGAACCGGAACCGCAATCAACAATCTTTTCAGGATATAGCGCAGCAAGCCGCCCCGATTCATAGGCCACCTCCTGCCAGAGCAATCGGACAGGCGACCAGATGTGTCAGATCATCAGGCACAGGCGTTAATTGCGGGATCTCTCGCCGGCAAGAATCCTCTGCCAGCGGGCAGCGCGGATGGAAGTGACAGCCGGACGGCGGATCGATATTGGACGGTATCTCGCCACTGAGCAGGGCTTCCGGCTCCTGCCTGCGATAGGGATCAGGTACAGGCGAAGACATGATCAGCGCTCTGGTATAGGGATGATAAGTGGAGCTGAACAATTTTTCGGCTCCGGCAATCTCGACGATCCGGCCCAGATACATAACTGCAATCCGATCGGACAGATACTTGATTGAGGCCAGACCATGAGAGATGAACAGCAAAGTCAAATTGTATTCATCCTGCAGCTCCTGCAGCAGATTCAGAATCTGAGCCTGAATGGAAACATCCAGAGCAGAAACAGGTTCATCGCAAACGATCACTGCCGGATTTAAGGACAGTGCCCTGGCAATACCAATGCGTTGGCGCTGCCCGCCTGAGAATTCATGCGGATAACGCTCACTGCTTTCCGGTGACAAACCTACTTTCTCCAGCAGAGCGGCAACTTTTGTGCCGACATCCGCCTTGGTCGCATAGTTATGATATAGCAGAGGCGCAGATAGGATATCGTAGATACGCTTCCGCGGATTAAGTGAAGCCCAGGGATCCTGGAACACAATTTGCATCTCTGTGCGGACACGCTTCTTATCTTGACCTTTGAGTTGTGACAGATCCTGTCCTCGATAGTAAACCGTTCCGCTATCCGGCTGATCCAGCCCGATCAACAGCCGGCCCAGAGTGGACTTGCCGCTGCCGGATTCTCCTACCAGCCCTAAAGTCTCATTCTCATACATTGTCAGGGAGATATCCGTCACAGCCCGGACTCTTTTTCGCCTGGCAAAACCTCCCGCCGCCGGGAAGGTACGATAGAGATTTTCCGCCCGCAATAAAGTCATGTCCGCAACCGTTCTGACAGCTTGGCTTTAGCTTCCTGCTTTCTTCGGGCCAAAGCAATTTTGGAGGCTTCGCATTGTGTAGAATGCACGAATTCCAATTCGTTATTTTGTGCCCGTATGCAGCGAACCTGCCGGCACTTATCCAGCGGCAGCATGATCTGCCTGCTTTCACGGCATTTTGGCTCGACATACGCGCAGCGACCGGCAAAGCGACAGCCGCTGATGGCATCATAATCTTCCGGCACTACCCCGGGAATCGCCTGTAGCTCCCTGTCTTTGTCATCTTCAATACTGGGCACCGTCTCCAGCAAAGCACGCGTATAGGGATGCCCCGGGGCTTCAAATAGTGTAAAGACATCCGTGTTTTCCACGATCTCGCCGGCATACATAACAATGACCTTGTCCGCCATTTGAGCAATCAGTCCGATATCATGAGTGATCAGCAATACCGACATGTCACGCTCCAGAGACAGCTCGCGCAGCAGATGCATGATCTGAGCCTGGATCGTAACATCCAAGGAACTGGTGGCTTCATCAGCTATAATCAGCGCCGGCTCACTGGCCAGAGCCATTGCGATCATAGCCCTTTGCCGCATGCCACCTGAGAGCATATGGGCATATTGACCCAGAACATTGTCCGGATCAGCCATGCCGACTCTACTCAGAAGCTGGGCTGCCTGCTGAGTCGCCTGCGCCTTCGAAATATCCTGATGTGCTCTGATCCCCTCCACTATCTGATTACCAATCGTAAACACGGGATTGAGACTGGTTAGAGCATCCTGGAAAATCATGGCGATCCGCTTGCCGCGAATCCGGTCTAATTGACGCGGTGATAATGTGAACAGATCCTGCCCCTCGAACCAGGCCTCGCCATGAGAAACCCGTCCGCTGACCGGTAGCAGCCCCATCAGAGACAATGCTGTGATGCTTTTGCCGCTACCTGATTCACCCACAATGCCCAGTACTTCTCCGCGCTTAACCTCAAAGCTGGCATCGCGCAGGAGAATACGCTCACCTTGCTCGGTCTTAAAGCTTATTGCCAAGTCCCGTACGGAGAGTACGGGCTCATTGTGTCCGGTAGCCATCATTATGTTAACTTGACCTCAATTTTCTTGGTTTCCTTTTCTTTGTTTCCTAATCATACCACAGCAGTTACGATCATATATCTGTATATAATTCCCTAAACCGGAGCCGCTTATTTCCGGCCTCGACGGCCTGCCCGTACCGGCCAAGATTAATTGAAAAAACTCTTATTCAATCCTATATCATATCTGCAAGGGGAGCTGTTATCGTATATAATAATTGTTGGCTCATTTTGATTTTAAGAGAGGATTTATTTTTAATATGAATGTCAAGCAACAAAAATTAGTGAGGATCATCTGCGCCATTATTGCCTTGATTCTCGTCGCCTCACTGCTGATTGGCCTTGTCGCCTGCGACAAAAAGAAAGATCCGGCCTCTGATGCGGACAACAGAGCAACAAAGACTGATGCCGGCGAGGAAACCCCCGCGCCCGCCGGTGACAAGATCGTCAATATCGGCGTCACCAATGTCATCGGTTCCTTGAATCCGCTGCTGCTCGATGCCACCGAGGTCAATAAATATGCCATCAGTCTGATGTTCCTGCCCCTGGTTGATCTGGACTCCAATCTGGAATTTGTACCGCAGATAGCGTCAGAGATTACCACGGAGGACAATCTAACCTTCACGATCAAAGTCAATCCCGAGGTTAAATGGTCGGACGGAGAACAAGTTGACGCCGACGATGTCATCTTTACATTGTTAAAGCTGACCAGCACCGGTATCGGCAATGTCTCGATGGGTTTGTACAGTATCTTTGACGGCTGGAATGAGAGCGGCTATCTGCCCGATGACGCCACCTTGGAAAGTGTCCCCGGCCTGAACAAAATCGACGATATGACTTTGACTTTGACCTCGACTACTCCGATGCCGCTGACCTCTTTCCTCAATACTTATGCCCGCTATATGCATGTCATTCCCGAGCATAAGCTGAACCAGCTTTCTATCGAAGAGCTGAAAACCACAGATTGGTTCAATCATCCCGAAGTCGTCTCCGGCGCCTACAAATGCTACGAAGCCAATATGGAGCATTTTGCTTCTTATGAAGCCAACCCCAATTATTATCTGGGCGCACCTAAGATTGACAAGCTCAATATCAAGGTCGTGCAGGGCAATCAGCTGCTCCCCGGCTTGAAGACGGGAGAGATCGATTTCATTCAACCTACAATGGCTTCCATTCCGGATGCTGATCACGAAGCGATCGCCGCTCTGGACAATGTCCAGCCGGTTTATGCGCCTCCGGTCACAAATCAGCTGCTCTTTATCAATACCAAGAGCGTACCTGATGCCCGCGCCCGCCGGGCCATCAACAAAGCAATCAATAGACAGCAAATTCTCGACGGTTTCCTCAACGGCAACGGTGAAATCATTGATGGTTTCATCACCTCTTACTCGCCGTATTTTGACGAAGGCGTCACCCCCCTGTCCTTTGCGCCGGACGAAGCAAAATCTCTACTGGAGGAAGCCGGGTGGACACAGGACCGGCCGCTGGAATTCAAGATCAATTCCGGCGACCCTACCTTCGTCAAAGCAGCCAATGTCGTAGTCGAACAGCTGAGGGATGTCGGTATTGAAGCCAAGATCACTACCTTGGATATCGGCTCTCTATTGGAAGCAGCCGGCTCACATGATTTCGATCTGCTGGCCGTCCAGTATACGATGGTTCCGGTCGACCCTTATCCGGATATCAATTGGCTGGTTACCGGCACACCCGAATTCCAGAACTGGGTGCAGTATTCCTCCGAGACAATGAACGGTTATTTGGATGCTGTCAGAGCTACAGCCGACGGGGATACAGCCGCCCTGACCAAGGCCTACAGTGATATCGACAAATTGGTACAAGAAGACGTGCCCGTGGTTTCGCTCTATGTCATCTCTCCTTTGGGAGCAGTCAGCAAGCGCTTGAGCAAGGCAGTGCCTTCACCATATGGTTTCCTGCTCAATGTCCACGAATGGGATATTGAGTAAAATAATATTTGCGGAGAATAATGGTGAAAAAGATTTTGTTGCTGGCTACCGGTGGCACTATCGCCTCAGCCCAGACCCCAGACGGCATGAATCCACAGCTTGCGCCGGAGGATTTATTGGCAGCTGTGCCTGAAATCGCAGAATTATGCACGGTTGAAACCAAGGTACTGATGAATCTGGACAGCACCAATGTACAACCGGAGGAATGGCAGTTGATCGCTTCTGAATGCTATGCTGCTTTGTCCGACTATGACGGCATTGTGATTTCTCATGGCACGGATACACTGGCCTATACTTCTTCCGCCCTCAGTTTCATGCTCAGAGATCCCGGGAAGCCTATAGTCCTAACCGGTTCTCAATTATCTATGACTGAACCCGAGGGCGATGCTCCCGGCAATTTGCTGGATTCTTTCCGAGTTGCCATATCCGACTTGAAAGGCATCTTTGTTGTCTTCGACGGCAAAGTGATGGGCGGCAATCATACCGTAAAAATCAAGACCCATTCTTTTGATGCCTTCGACAGTGTGAATCATCCCCTCATAGGCACTATCAATGAGGGCATTTTGTATCTGTCTGAATTCGGCCAAGAAATGACTATTCCGCCAGAGAGAGAACCACAGTTGCTGGCAGAACTTGAACCCAAAGTCATGCTGATCAAGCTGACACCGGGCTTTGAGCCTTTATGGCTGGAAAGTCTGGCTGATCTGGGATTGCGCGGTATCATCATTGAAGCCTACGGCTTCGGCGGTCTGCCTTTCCAGCGCCGGGACCTGCTTTCAACAGTAGAAAAACTACTGGCACGAGGGCTGCCTATCGCTCTAGGAACACAGGTAACCTTTGAAGGGACTGATCTTACAGTATATGAGGTCGCCGTGAAAGCTCTGCGAGCAGGGGTGATTCCCACCGGACGCATGACCACGGAGGCTACTCTCACAAAAATGATGTGGGTGCTGGGGCAGACTGCTGACCCGGCAGAAATCAGAGAATTGATGAGTAAAGATCTGGCTCGGGAGACCTAGGTCTCCCTTGCAGTTTTGTTGACAATATAGTTTCAGACGCTAGGCGCGCCTGAAACTATGCTCAGAATCTTACAGCGTCAGACTGTACTTGAAAAGGAATAATAATGAGAAAAGTAATCGGCATTATTGGCGGCATGGGACCGATGGCAACCTGTGATCTCATGCTCCAAATCATAGAAAATACCCAAGTCGAGTGCGATCAGGATCATGTACGGCTTCTGATCGATAATAATCCTACTATCCCCGACCGGACAGAAGCTCTGCTCAGAGGCGGCCCCAGTCCGTTGCCGGAATTAATCAATTCCGCCCGCAGATTGACCGCAGCCGGGGCGGAAGCACTGACTATCTCCTGCAATACTTCACATTTTTTCTTGTCAGAGCTAAGGGCGGCAGTACCGATACCTTTTATCTCTATGATCAGTACAACCGTGCAGAGATTAAAAGAGGCAGGATGTCGCACAGCGGCGCTGCTCGCTACCGAGGGCTTAACTACAGTCGGTGTCTATCAGCGCGAACTGGCGGAAGCCGGCATCACTGCGCTGGTACCGACTGCCGAACAGCAGAAATTAGTGACAGAAATTATTTACGACACCGTTAAGGCGGATCTGCCGTTGCCGCAGCCGGAACGCTTTCAGTCTCTACTGGACTTTTTCCATCAGCAAGGTGCCCAACGCATAATACTGGGCTGCACGGAATTGCCGGTCGCCGTTAAGCAATACGGATTCAAAGGCAACTTCATTGATCCCACACATGAACTGGCTCTGGAAATCATCCGCTGGTCCGGCGCCCAAGCAAAGACGGCTGAGCAAAGGACATCTGCCGGATCCTGACCGGGATTGACACCGGAGCAAATATCCAGGCAATAGGTAACTAGCAGAGGCCTCTCTTGTGCATGGCTGCATGCAGTCGCTCCAGCTGTGCAGATAAAGCCGCCGTCGGCAAAGCCAGATTGATTCTTTCAAAACCCTCACCGCCGCTGCCAAAAATATGGCCATGGTTGGTAATGAATTGGGCTTCTTGCTCCAGAAAAGCATCCTGCTCAGATATTGTCATGCCCCAGCTGTTAAGATCTACCCACAGCAGATAAGTGCCCTCCAGCGGAACGATATTAACTTCAGGACAATGCCGGGCAAAGAAATCCCTCACCAGTTCTTCATTTCGTTTAATCACAATAATCAATTCATCCAGCCAGTCGGCACAATATTTATAGGCCAGCTCACAGGCTTTGTAACTGAGAATGGTGCTGCCTCTAAAGCCGGTCCGGACCAGCTGCCGGCTGAATTTCTCTCTCAGTTCACTGTTGGCAATCACCATATTAGAGACGGCCATGCCGGCGATATTGAAGGTTTTGGAGGGAGCTGTACAAGTGATGACACGCTGTGCCAACTCCGGAGATAAAGTCTGGAACACTATATGATGATGCCCCGGCAGCACAAGGTCATGGTGGATCTCATCGGAAACTACGATCAGCTCATTCTTGAGGGTGATCTCAGCCAAACCTTCCAGCTCCTGCCGCTCCCAGACTCTGCCGGCCGGATTGTGCGGACTGCAGAATAATAATAATTTGTTTTTAGTACCTGCAGTCATTTGATCCAGCAGCTCCAGATCCATACAGTATCTGCCATCATGCAGGAACAATGGACAGTTCTCAATCCGGCGACCACTGTTTTCAATCGCCATAAAGAAGGGGTAGTAGACTGGAGACATCACTATTACGCCGTCACCCGGCTCTGTAAAGCTCTGTACCGCCTGGTAGAGGGCAGGAACAATACCGGAAATAGGTACAATCTGCTCTGCACTGACCGCGAAGTCATGGCGTTCTTGCATCCAGTTTTGCACAGCTGCCAGATAAGCCGACGAGGGTTGACTATAACCCAGTACTGCATAGTCCAGATAGTCTTGCAAGCCACGCCTTATTTCCGGCGCCAGTACGAATTCCATATCGGCAACAGACAGCGGGATCACATCCGGATCTATCTCCGGATTCAGCTCCAACATGCGATTCCATTTTGATGAATCGACCCTCTTTACAACGGTAGTGAAATCATATTTAGTCATAGACCTCTCCTTAATTTTACTTTTTGTCAACGGTGATCAACCCTCTGCTCCAAACTGTTCAGTGGCTGTGTTTTGGTTATTTCCCTCTACCTGTCAGGTACAGACCTGGGATTGCATAGTTTACCGACTGCCCGGCAAAGGTGATTGGCTGACGGATTACTAACGAACTTATATTCAAATCTTACCAGATGTCACTCAACTTGTAGATAATTCGTTAAAAACATTTCTTTTCGTTAGTATGCACTTGCACCAATGCGCCTAAAACAGTATTATTTCTGAATAGGTATTAACTACCATAAGTATCATAATTAAATAAAGGGAGGATGAAATGGTAATTGCTTTGGTTTTGCTCCTGTTCGCGGCCGTACTGGGGCTAGCCTACTCAATGTTCAATTTCTACTATGTCAAGAGGTTTGATGAAGGTACGGAGCGCATGCAACGGATTGCGGCCGCTATCAGATTGGGCACTAATACTTTCATCGTGTATGAGTACAAGATTGCCGCCAAGATTGCGCTGGCTCTTGCTGTTCTGCTCGGTGTAGCTATTTCCTGGCAGATGGCTCTCGCCTTTCTGATTGGCGCAGTTATGTCAGGTTCCGCCGGTTGGGTCGGAATGAAAATAGCTACTTATGCCAATGTTCGCGTAACCAATCGCGCCAGGGAAACCAATAGTTTGGGCGAGACTCTGAAATTGGCCTATCGCGGCGGTTCTGTCATGGGACTTTGTGTAGGCGGATTTGCCTTGTTGGGTATTTTCATTGTTTACCTGGTCTTTGGCGTTCTCTTGGGGCAATACAAGGATCTGGTAGATGCTGTCGCCACCACTAACTGGTGGGGACTGCCGATCTCGTTTACGCTTACTTTGTCCGGCTATGCCCTGGGTTGCTCAGTCATTGCCATGTTCAACCGTGTGGGCGGCGGTATTTATACTAAGGCTGCCGACATGGGAGCGGATCTGGTGGGCAAGACTGAGGTTAATATCCCTGAGGATGACCCTCGCAACCCGGCTACAATCGCTGACAATGTCGGCGATAATGTCGGTGACGTGGCAGGCCTGGGAGCTGACTTACTTGAATCATATGTCGGCGCCATCATGTCTGCTATAATTCTGGCCAGCGAGTTGTTCCGGAGCCATCATACTGTGTTCAGCTCCAGCATGCTGGAGAATATGATGTTCTATCCGTTCCTGCTTGCTGCCGGCGGCATGATCTCCTGCGTGATCGGTACTTTCGTCATGCTGGCGCGCAAAAAGCTGTCCGATTTCCCGCATAAGGAGCTTAATCGCTCAACATATATCTCTGCCAGTCTGACCATGATTGTGGGATTTTTTATTACACTTTTACAGTTCCGCAATATGTCTGCTGATGATCTGTCAGGTGCAGGATTTTCTCTCGGCTTCCTCTCTCCCTGGGTGGCTTCCTGTCTGGGCGTGCTGTCCGGTATCGTGATCGGTTATCTGGCTGAGTACTACACCAGCTATGATTACAACCCAACCAGAAATATTGCTGAGGCTAGTAAGGAAGGACCGGCTCTGACTGTTACCGAGGGCATGTCTGTCGGTTTCAAATCGACCATGGCCCCGGTTGCGGTCATCGCCATTGCTATCCTCATTTCCTACGCCGCATGCGGCATGTATGGCGTAGCTATGGCAGCTACCGGAATGTTGGCTTTTGTCACAGCTACAGTTTCAGTTGACACTTATGGCCCGATTTCGGACAATGCCGGCGGTATTGCAGAGATGAGCGGACTCGATCACAGTGTTCGCGACATCACAGACACTCTGGACGCAGTAGGCAATACGACTGCTGCTATCGGCAAAGGCTTTGCTATTGGTTCAGCCGCTCTGGCTGCCCTGTCTATGATGGTGTCCTATCTCTTCTCATTTACGCCGGCAGATCAGACTCTGTCTTTGAATCTGGTAGAACCCATGACATTGGCCGGTGGTCTGGTAGGGGCGGCACTGCCTTTCCTGTTCTCCGGTATTTTAATCAATGCTGTAACCAGGACCGCCCGTGAGATGGTGGTCGAGGTTCGTCGTCAGTTCGCCGAGATCAAGGGTTTGCTGGAAGGTACAGCTGATCCGGACTACAAGACCTGCATTGAGATCTCCTCACGCGGTGCGCTCAATGAAATGAAAATACCGGCCCTAATGTCTGTCGGAGTACCGGTAATTTGTGGCTTCCTCTTTGGTGTACAATTTGTCGGCGGTCTTCTGATCGGCTCTACCCTGTCAGCGGTAATGATGGCGCTGGCTGCAGGAAATATGGGCGGTGCCTGGGACAATGCCAAGAAGTACATTGAAGCCGGGATGTTGAAAGGATTCGGTCGCGGTTCCGATGCACACGAAGCAGCCATCATCGGTGATACCATCGGCGACCCGCTTAAAGATACTGTCGGGCCGTCACTGAACATTCTGATTAAGATCATGTCTGTTGTTTCTCTGGTTATGGTAACTCTCTTCAGCAGATACAATCTGGTGGATTGGATTAGCGGCCTGTTCTAAATCATATAGCACATTAATTGATAATAAGGCCCCTGGGATCTTTCGGTTCCAGGGGCTTCATTAACACATCGAATTTACAAGCAATTGAGATTTTTTCGATCTTTTACTAAAGTCCGTAACCCTGCGAATTTCTGAAAAACTTCTTCCGCGGATTTTGATCTTCCGGCTTTAATATCATCCATTTTATCCCTTTATACTATAGCCAATGGATTTTTCCGGCCAGACCATTGTCTTCTCATCAATCCTATATACTTTAGCTTTAATGTTATATACTTCTTCCAAAATCTCTTCATCAATAATATTTTCCGGTATTCCCTGCTTCTCAATTTGCCCCTTGGAATTCATAATAATTAAATTATCCGCAAACTTTAAAGATAAGTTTATATCATGCATAACTATTATAAAAAGGATTTTTTTCTCTGTTGAGATCTTACTCATTACATAAAACAGTTCCAATTGCCTCTGTATGTCCAAGTTATTAGTAGGTTCATCCATTAAAATTATCTCCGGACTCCTAACTAAACTTTGTGCTATAGAAACCAGTTTTTTTTGCCCTCCCGATAACTCGCCTAGTCTTCTTTTTGCTAAATTTTCTATTCTTAGAGTTTTTAGTGCGTTCATTACTGCATCCAGGTCTTTGTCTTGAACCTTAAAAGTCAAAGAGCTCAGTCGCCCTAAAAGAACGGTTTCAAATACGGTAAGGGAGTTGCCGGCTATATCTTCTTGGGGAATATATACCATCAACTCCATCCTATCTTCAAGGTTCAAGTCTTGAAGATTCTTACCTTTCCAGGAAATATGCCCTTTTGGACTTAACAGGCCAAAAATTGATTTAACTAAGGTAGATTTGCCCGCCGCATTAGGTCCTATTAATATATTTATTCCTTCATCGATTTGTAGGTCTATATCCTTAAATACTTGAGTCTTCCCATATGAAAAACTTAAATTTTCAATTTTAAGCATTTCTTCTCACCCCTGAAAAGATCAGATAAGTGAAAAACGGCACACCTATAATGGATGTCATAAGTCCAATTGGCAGTATGATCCCTTTAATTAAAACTTTGCTTAGAATAGAAGCAATCGACAAAAGAAAAGAACCTATCAGGGCGGAAATAATTATAAAAAATCTTTGCTCTTCGCCGGAAATAATCCTAGAAATATGAGGAGCGACTAAGCCAACAAAACCTATTGTGCCGGCAAAACTAACTACCGTGGCGGACATCAAGGCCACCAAAAATATAATCTTTCTCCTTAAGCTTTTCGGGTCTATGCCTAGGCTCATTGCTGTTTCATCTGAAGTTGTCATAGCAGTTAACTTCCAAGAATTCTTTAGAAATATAACTGTAACAAAAATAAAAACACCAGTTATTATGGCAAGCTTTGTCCAATCGACTCTTGTTAAACTGCCAAAAGACCAGAATGTTAAGGTCTGCAAGCTTTCTTCGCTAGCCAAATATTGGAGTAATTGAGTAAGGGCACTGAATAGAAAATTCAAGGCAATCCCAAATAAAATCAATGAATTTCTACTTGCGCTTCTGTTCTTAGCAAATATATTTAGAGCTCCTGCCGCCAAAACCGTGAATAAAAAAGAATTGGCAGTGACTAATATATGGCCTGCAACCGGAATTAGAGATACTCTTAATACTATGGCCAAGGCAGCGCCTAAAGACGCTGCCGAAGAAATTCCCAAGGTGTAGGGACTGGCCATAGGGTTTCTTAAAATTGTTTGCATTTCACAGCCTGCCACAGCCAAGGCAGCACCAATAACAATGGCTGCCAAGGCCATGGGCATTCTCAACTTCCAGATAATAAACTCAGCCAAGTCATTTTTTCCACTCATCACCAGCGCGCTAAGAGTCTCCTTAATCCCAAAATCCGCACTACCGGCAAATAAGTTGATTACAAGTGTAATTATTATTAAGCAAAGTAATGTGACTATAATAATAATTTTTTTATTGATTAAACTTTTATAAACATCCTTGGCTTGACTCAGCTGGTTACTCAAGTTCTTCTCCTAGCTTATACTTCCAAAATCCATCTTCATAATCCGGATATAAAAACTTGTCAAAAAACTCTTTCAACTCATCTTCAGGATTAATATCGGAAAACTCTTCAGGATAAAACATCTTTGCCATATCCATCGTGTAGTAAAAAACTAAAGGACTTCTCTGATGGTTGTGATAATAGGAATACACATTTTTATTTTGAACTGCTTTCAGTCTGTCCCAGCCTGTTCTTAGAACATATTCACCTACACTGTTATTAATAGATTCCATAGAGGCTTCCGCAGGACCATATCCCATTCCACTGGTTATGAAAATAAAGTCCGGATCACTTTCCAGCAGATACTCAGGATCAATTCTGCCCTTGTCATTAACATTGTTAACGGATATATTGTCCCCGCCGGCAAAAGCCATAATTAAGCCCCAGCCGCTATCAGTGAAGCTCATAGAATATTCATCCCTAGAGCCTGATCCGGCCTCGTGATAAACCTTGGGCTTTTCACCATCCTCAGGAACTCTTTCATCAATAAGCGCAAATTTTTCATCCAAATATTGAATTAATTCATCCGCTCTTTCATTTGTTTGATAAATTTCTCCCAATATTTTCGCAGCCTTTTGTGGAGAGGTAAACGGATCGTCAGAAAGTGGCAGAAATACCATAGGAATACCAGCTTCATCCAAAGTGTTTACTACTTCCGGGAATCCTTCAATAAAGCCCTCACCAAAGTTAATTAAAAAAGCATCAGGTTCTAGGCTTAGTATTTTTTCAATATCGTAGCTTCCCACCGTACCAATTGAAGGCAGGTCGGCAAGATGCGGAAAGTGTTCCGCATAAACATTTTGGTATCTTTCCATTCCACCGGATTCACCAATACCTACTACAGAATCAAATATTTTTTCGCCTACCGGAGCACTATAGGCTTCTAAACTTTCCCAGTGACTAATAATAACCCTTTCCAAAGGCAGCTCAAGCTCAACTTCCCTACCGATTAAATCAACAATAGTGATACTTTTCTTTTCCGCATCTATGGCTTCAGTTTCTTCTACTTCAGTTTCTTCTAATTCAGTTTCCTCTGCTTCAGTTTTTTCTACTTCAGTTTCTTCTAATTCAGTTTCCTTTACTTCGGTGTCTTTTACTTCGGTTTTCTTTACTTTGGTTTCCTTTTCACCACAAGACGCAAGTGAAAGGACTAGAATAATAACCAACAAGAAAGAAAGCAATCCCTTAAAAAATTTTCTCATATTATTTTCCTCTCCTTATCATAATTTTTTTCGGTTTTGGTTCTCAAGTTTTGTTGTGTATCAAGTGAAAAAGATACTCAACATGGCGTTTGTTTGTAAAAAAAAGAGATGCTTGAAAGCATCCCATCGGTCTAAAACTCAGGCAGTGTACGTAAAAGCATATTTCTACTTTAGCAGTCTGTCTGTAGAGGCAGGACAAGTCACCTATAAGGGAGGCTCTTGTTTCAATTACTGAGCAGGTTTCCTGACTCCATGTCTCTACGCATCTCCGCCTTCTCGCAATTCTTATGCAATGGCTTCTTTACACCAACGGTGTGTAGGAAATGCATTCAATGATTACAGTGACCCGTTCGTGCGGGGATTTCACCCGACTTCCCTTTTCATCCCGAGTTTCGGGACACTCAGCAATTACAAACTGTATTCAATTTGAATAGAAGCTAGCATCAGAACAGATATCTGTCAAGTGCTTCTTAATTCGAGACAGAATCCAAATCGTTTTGACCCATGAAATCACAAATAAAAAACCGCATTGCTGCGGTGAGAAAGGATAAAAATATCACTCATCATCTCTTAGAAATCATGTCTTCTATCGGAAATTAATCTTTCCCTAATCTTTCTCTTCTTATCATCATACAGAGAAGCATCGACCTTCTTTAAAAAATCATCTATTGAATCATGCTTAATTTCGTATGTACTATAACCGATTGAAAAATTTATCTCATAAGGTTTCTGTTCCGATTCATTGAACAATCTTGCCTGCGTTTTAATGGTGTCAATCATATCTGTAATTTCATTCTGAGAGTTTATATACATTAATATGATAAACTCATCACCACCGTACCTGCATACTTTCCCTTTACCATCTACAGCTGAATGTAATATCTTGCCGGCTGCAGAAATAGCATCATCTCCTACAATATGTCCTAATCTATCATTGATGCCTTTCAGGTCATCAATGTCTAACATAATTCCAGCTAGTGCACGGGTAGCGCTCCCTCTTCTACTACACATAAACAATACGTTATTTAAATACTGTCTGTTAAATAATCCCGACAGCGCATCCACATAAGCCGATTCATTTTGAACATTGATGAATAAGGAAATCAGTCCTACAGCCACGCCAAGCCACACGAGAGAGTATCCATAAAAGAAGAACTGCAACAGACTGCCAATCAAAATAGGAATCATAAACAGAATAGCAGGCATCGACAAATATTTATTTACCTTCTTGCGATGCGAATAAATTAATACAACCCCATATGCCAGATAAAAATAAGTGACAACATATGGAATGAGATATAAAAATGTTCTTTTATAAACATTAAATTTATCAATTTCAAAAAACACAGGTGTCACTAAGTTTATTAAGCTGCCGATTATAATTAGTAAGGCAGGTATAGCTACAAAAGTGTATGTCCGCTTGATTCTTTCTATGTCTGCAAACAATTTATAATCCGCATATACTGTCCATAAAAACGAAAATATAGTAGTGTTAATAAATAAAATGGCATTCAGCACTATCAGCAATGTATGGTATCCATATACCATTTTCCCATCCATAAAAAAAACAACCGTTTCAATAATGCATTGCAGGATATTCAAAATAACCATCACGAAGTAAATTTGTTCGTCGAAAAATCCATGACGTATTGATTTTTTTGAACTCGATATAATAATGGATAGCAACAATATTGCTGTTCCATTTGCAATACATATCGCCGGGAAATTAAACATCTTAAAAATGCTCCCTCGTTATTTATCACTATAATAACCATATCATAAAACTAACTATTTTCACGTTAGTTTTAGGCAAAAACTTGAGAAACATTTGCGCAAATGCCGGAGTCATTTCACCGTCTGTGGCACAAATACTCAGATATATTTTCCCTCGGGTAAAAATATCATTATTTGAGCGAAAAGAAAAGCCCCCTGAAAGCAAGAAGTTTCAGGGAACTTTTAGTTTTGGCTTACGAGTCCGCAAGTATTCAGCTGGAACAAGAGCCGGAACGGCGACTGCAGCGGTGATGGCAAGCCAGGTGTCTTAGGCGACTAAGCCGTTAGCTCTATGTGTTGCGGAATCTGGCCAAGAAATCGATTGTTTCCTGCCGCTTTGGATTTCCGAATATTTCCTCCGGAGTGCCGGATTCATGGATAACGCCTTCGTTCATAAAAAATACTTGATTGCTAACATCGCGGGCAAAGGCCATTTCATGTGAGACAACCAGCATTGTCATGCCCTCATTGGCCAGATTTTTCATGACCGCAAGCACCTCGCCTACCGTCTCCGGATCAAGAGCCGAGGTCGGCTCGTCGAACAGCAATAGATCCGGGTCCATCGCCAGAGCACGGGCAATCGCCACCCGTTGCTGCTGACCGCCCGAAATCTGACGAGGTTTGGCATCGATATAGGGAGCCATACCCACTTTATCCAGAAGCTCAAGAGCATATTGTTTGGCCTGATCGCGACTGCGCTTGAGCACTCGTACCTGTCCGACCACACAGTTCTCCAACACGGTCAAATTCTTAAACAGATTGAACGACTGGAAGACCATACCGACATGCGAACGGTATTTGGTCGCATTGACTCCCGGCGCCAATACATTAACACCCTTGTAGATAATTTCGCCGCCTGTCGGCGTTTCCAACAGGTTGATGCAGCGCAGCAAAGTCGATTTGCCCGAGCCGGAAGCACCGATCACGCTAATCACATCGCCCTGGTAGACATCGAAATGAATATCATTCAGGACCTTATTATTGCCGAACGCTTTCGACAGGTGATCAATTTGCAGAATCGGCTGGGAACGGGAATTATGCTCATTATTGTTATTTGCCATCGCGCTCTAACTCCTTGCTGCGTTCGGCTAAATGCTCGCCCTTGCCGGGATGTCTGTACGTACCGGCCACCATCACAAGCTGATCGGCGGCAGCCAGTTCGTAGCTGGCATCGCCCTCCAATTTCTTTTCAATCCGGCGCAGAATAAAAGATGAGACCAGTGTCACAGTGAGATAGCCGATCATCTCAATCGTGGCCGAAGGAAAGAAAAGATAATTTGCTCCCGAGGCCGACCTGTGAGCGGCAAAAAAGTCCGGAAAGCCGATGACGAACATTACCGAAGTATCCTTGACATTGATAATAAAGTTATTGCCAATCTGGGGCATAATATTGCGCAGCGCTTGCGGCAAAATTACGGAGGTCATGGTCTGAAAGTGGTTCATACCGATAGCCTTTGCGCCCTCGGTCTGTCCCGGGTCGATCGAAATAATCCCGCCGCGGACCGATTCCGCCATATAGGCTCCCGTATTGATTGAGACAACCAGGATTGATGCCACCCAGATACTATCGAATCTATGCTGCAGATTCGTCACATACGGCAAACCATAGAAGATAAAGACCGCCTGCAACATCATGGGCGTACCACGAAAAACTTCAACATAGATCCTGATCACAACCCGGATCAGTTTCAGGACGAATCTTTTGGGCAGAGGATCTTTTTTCGTGTAGGGAATTGTGTTCAGAACACCGCAGGCAAAGCCGATCAGACAACCGATCGCCGTCGCGACCAGCGCCAGGATCAGCGTAGAACGGATACCCCTGAGATACACATCACCGAATTTATCCCACAGTTTTTCTATATCCTGTATTAATTGTGCAAATTTTCCCATTGTCAGGCGTCTCCTTTAGTCCGGCCCGGTCTGCGGCGGGCAGGTTTACGACTGCCCGCACGCCCCGGGTCTCAGACACAGTTTCAGACCTATTCTTCACTCAAGGGCTGAATCTTGATCGCATCTTCCATCATGGTATTGAAATCATCTTCGGTCATGGTGCTGAGCACATTATTCAGCGCCGTCAGTAGAGCGGCATTGCCTTTCATGACTGAAATACCGATATTGACATTCTCGGCTCTGACTTCGTCCGAGAACTGGAAATCGCCGTCCGTACCCGAGAAGTCCAGAATTTTCATCTCCGGATAGGCAACCACGGCACCTTGGGCTGTCGGCAGATCAGTGCAGACAAAGTCCACAGTACCGGTCGCCAGTGCCATCAACATGGCCGGCACGTCCGAAGACTTCAGCGGGATTTCGATATCGGGGATCTGCGGCAGACACTGATCAAACCAAATCGTACCTTCTTGAGCCGTACCTCTGCCGCCCGCCAGATCGGCGATGCCCTGGGCAGCGGCAAATTTACTATCTGATCTGGTCAGCACTACCATCGTGGCATAGAAATAAGGTCCGGCGAAATCCACTTGCTCAGAGCGCTCGGCTGTCATTGACTGGCCGGCAATAACCGCGTCAAAAGTACCAGTCATCACGCCCGGTACCAATGAATCCCAATCGGACTGGATAATCTCCAGCTCCCAGCCATTAGCTTCACAAAGTATTTTGGCCATCATCACATCATAGCCATTGGCAAAAGCACCCGGTGAATTGCTGATCGGCACTGCACCATTGGAATCATCCTGCTGTACCCAATTGTATGGCGCATAGGCACATTCCATCGCGACAGTCAGGACACCGTCCTCAACACCTGTCGGTACGCTCTGAGCTTCCGGTGCGGTCGTCTCAGCGGCTTCTGCCTCAGTGTTTTCCTCCGCCTCCGCCGCAGTGGTGTCTGCAGCCTCCTCGGCAGTGGTATCCTCCTGTTCAGCTTCTCCGCCGGCGGTGGCTTCAACTTCCGCCTCTGTAGCTGCTTCAGTCGCAGCAGAATCCGATTTTCCGCAAGCTACCAACGCCAACAACATCACTACTGCGAGAAATAATGCAATCTTTCTCATCCTTTTTCCATCCTTTCCTCACCTGTACTACTTAAGTACAGATCCGGCTCTTACCCGGCCGGCCGGTTTTAATAAAAAAGAACCGCTTTGTCAAGCGGTCCATGGAAATCGGATAATATTCGATCAGTGCCGATGCCATCGATAGCGCTCCACAAAAGCTTGTGACAGTTCGTCAGATCTTATCTGCCGACCCAGCTCCGGAAAATCAGGCCATCTTCCGAAACTTCGGCGATTTCCCCTTTCATATCGACGGCGACCTGCCTTGCCGATAATACTCTTGAAAACCGCGCCTCTACCTAAAGCGATTCAATTTCGTGCAATCATAACATTAAGAAAAAGCTCTGTCAAATTTGCGCCGGCAGGCATTGGAGGCATTGGAGAGGATGTATAACAAATCTCATTTGTTCATATATGACTGATTTAGTCTATAATAATGTATTGATTTGAGAAAAGGAACGGAGTGAAATTATGAGACGTACAGACTATTGCGGTCTGATGACCGAGGCAGATATTGGCAAAGATGCCGTCGCCTGCGGCTGGGTAGCCAATAAAAGGGATATGGGCGGCGTCATTTTCATTGATCTGGTTGACCATACCGGCGTACTGCAGATTGTCTTTAATCCGCAAAATACGGATCAGAACTCTTTCCGCCTGGCGGAAACAGTGCGCAACCAGTCAGTAATTGCCGTTTCAGGCTGGATGCGTTTGCGCGATGAAGAGACAGTCAACCCCAAGATTAAGACGGGTACGATTGAGCTGCAGGTGCGCCAGGCCGAACTGCTGTCTGCTGCCGGCTCACTGCCCTTCAATCCCGTTGAAGATCATAGTGTGCGGGAAGATCTGCGGCTGAAATATCGTTTCCTTGATCTGCGTAGTGAACGTTTGCAGAAAAATCTGCGTTTTCGACATCGTATAGCCAAAGCGATCCGTGACTTCATGGATGAGGAAGGATTCATCGAGGTCGAAACGCCGATGCTGACTCAGAGTACGCCGGAAGGCGCCCGCGATTATCTGGTGCCCAGTCGCGTTCACCCCGGCAGTTTCTATGCTTTGCCGCAGTCACCACAGATTTTTAAACAACTATTGATGGTGGGCGGCATCGATAAATATTATCAGATTGCCCGCTGCTTCCGTGATGAAGATTTGCGGTCGGACCGTCAGCCCGAGTTCACTCAGCTGGACCTGGAGATGGCCTTCGTTGAACAAGAAGATGTTCTCGAACTGCTGGAACGTCTGTTCAAATATGTGATGAAAACAGGGATGGGTCTGGACATAGGGGAGCCTTTCACCCGGCTGACCTGGGAAGAAGCCATGGATACTTACGGTGTCGATAAACCGGACCTGAGATTTGAACTGCCGATCATTGATCTTACCGGAATTGCCGCCGAGTCGGATTTTGCCATTTTTAAGCAGGCAATCAAGGCCGGCGGTGTTGTAAGAGCCATTGTAGTGCCGGGTCAAGCCGATTTCACCCGCAGTACGATCGACCATCTGACTGAATTTGCTATCGAGCAGGGAGCAGGAGGTATGGCCTGGATCGCCTGGCGCCCTGACGGCGAGATTTACTCCATTCTGACCAAATACTTCTCCGATGAAACCATGCAAAAGCTGTTGGCGGAGGCTGGAGCACAACCCGGCGACTTCATTCTCTTTTCGGCAGACAAAGTGGCCAAAGCCCGCAAAATCCTGGGCGCCCTCCGACTTGAACTGGCAGATCTGCTGGGACTGAGAGATGATTCATATCGCTTCCTGATCATCACCGATTTCCCAATGTTCGAATACAGCGAAAGTGAAAAGCGTTACCTGGCCCAGCATCACCCGTTCACCATGCCGTATGCGGAGGATATTCCCTATCTGAAATCGGAACCGGAGCGGGCACATTCGCAGGCCTACGATGTCGTCCTCAATGGTACTGAGCTTGGCTCAGGTTCGATTAGAATCCATGACAGCGAGGTGCAGCGCCGGGTCTTCAAAGTACTGGGCCTGTCCGAAGCGGAGATTGAACAGCGCTTCGGCTTTATGCTCAACGCCTTTGCCTACGGCACACCGCCCCATGGCGGCTTCGCCTTCGGTCTTGACCGCCTGGTTATGATCCTACTGGGAGAAGATTCCCTACGCGAAGTCATCGCTTTCCCCAAGACAAAAGATGCTTCTTGCCTCCTAACCGGTGCGCCTGACCGCGTAGACCGCGAACAACTGGATGAACTCGGCCTCTCCCTGACCGCAGAATTATCAGAGAGCGACCAGCAGCCAGCAGCCGGCTCCGGCGCTAGGAGAAAGCCGATAGAGTTCGATATCAAGCGCCTGGCTCAGATCTCCCGCCTGCGCTTTGATGAGACAGAGCTGAAGCAAATCAGCGAATATCTGACCGACACCATAGACTGGGCCAGTCAGATAGACAGCATTGATACAGCGGAGTTGGCTCCAACGGATAATGTATATGAGGCCGCAAATGTGTTCCAAACTGCCGTGATCCCGCCCGGTCCGACCCGCGAGGAACTGTTGGCAAATGCGCCTGTCAGCCGCGACGGCTGCTTTTTCGTACCTGAAGTGATTGCACTGGAGGAGTAGCAGATGGATATGCAGAAGATGAATCTAACACAAATGGCGAAGGCTTTACGGGCCGGAGAATTCTCGGCTGTCGAGTTGACCCGCCACTATCTGGCACAGATCGAGGCTCAAGATGAAGCAATCAATGCCTATATCACTGTCACCTCCGACCAGGCACTGGCCCAAGCGGCTCAAGTTGACCGGGCTCTGATGTCGGGTCAGGACTTACCGCCTCTGGCCGGCATCCCTCTGGCACTAAAGGATAATATCTGCACTGAGGGGATCCTGACTACGGCAGCTTCGAAAATGCTCTCTAATTTCGTACCGCCATACAGCGCCTATGTCTGGCTGAAACTACAGGAACAGATGGGTGTGCTGCTGGGCAAGACCAATCTCGATGAACTTGCTTTGGGTACAACTACCGAGTCTTCACTTTTCGGGCCGACGAAAAATCCGCTGGACCTCACCCGCATCCCCGGCGGTAGTTCCGGCGGCTCAGCTGCTGCCGTAGCCGCGGGAACTGCGGCCTACGCTCTCGGCACTGATACCGGAGGCTCTGTACGTCTACCGGCCGCCCATTGCGGACTGGTCGGTATGAGACCGACTTACGGGCTTGTCTCCAAGCGTGGCGTCATACCTCTGGCCTCTTCCATGGATATGGTAGGTCCCCTGACGCGCAGCCTGGCTGACAATGCCCTGGTTCTGAATGCCATTGCCGGTCATGATGCCCAGGATGCCACATCCGCAGACAGAGCAATACCGGATTTCAGCGCCGGACTGAACAAGGGTGTCAACGGCCTGCGCATCGGCCTGACCCTTGACCATCTGGAAAGCAAAGTCACAGCAGACTTCAAAGCAGCTGTTCTCAAAGCAGCTGCAGATCTGGAAACAGCCGGAGCCAAAATCGTCGAGCTGGCCCCCCGGCAACTGGAAAGCGCCTTTCCGACCTATTATCTGCTGTCAAGTGCTGAGGTATCCTCCGGTCTCGGCCGTTTGGACGGCATCCATTATGGCTACCGCAGCTCTGATTATGAAGATCTGGAAGATATTTACTACAACAGTCGCAGCGAAGGCTTTGGCCCGGAGGTCAAGCGCCGCATCATGCTGGGCAACTTTGTGCTCAGCGCCGACTACTATGAAGCTTTCTATGTCAAAGCACAAAAGGTCAGAACCTTCATCAAAAACGAATTTGACAAAATGTTGGAACAAGTAGATCTGATTTTACTGCCGACAACAACGGATGTTACGCCGAAACTGGGAGCAAAAAAGAGTAAAGAAGATACCCGCAACGTTAATTTTTTCAGCGTTCTGGCACCTCTAACCGGTCTGCCGGCGCTGTCTGTCCCTACCGACTCGCGGGTAGAGAATCTGCCGGTCAGCGTACAGCTGATCGGGCCTGCTTTCAGTGAAGCTCTATTATATCAGGCAGGTGCTGCTATTATGGGCGGTGCCGGAGAGGAGACTGCACAATGACTAAATATGAAGCGGTCATCGGGCTCGAAGTGCATGTCGAGCTGATGACGGAGCGCAAGATCACCTGTTATTGCAAGAACGAATTCGGAGCTGAACCGAATGTCAATACCTGCCCGATTTGCCTCGGCATGCCCGGAGCGCTGCCGATGTTAAACCGCCAAGTGCTGGAATTTGCCATCAAAGCCGGCCTGGCTTGTCATTGTGAGATTGCACCCTATGCGCAGATGGAGCGCAAGAACTACTTTTATCCCGATCTGCCCAAAGCCTATCAGATCACCCAGGGTCAGCACCCACTCTGTATCGGCGGCTATCTCGACATTGAGACCCGCGCCGGCAAAAAGCGCGTCCGTCTCAATCGCATCCATATCGAAGAAGATGCCGGTAAGCTCATCCATCTGGAAGGCGAAGGCACCCTGGTCGATCTTAACCGCGCCGGTGTTCCCCTGATTGAAATAGTCACCGAGCCTGATCTGAGCTCGCCTGAAGAAGTCGATGCCTTCTTGCGCAAGATCCGCGCCATGGTACAGTACACCGGTGTCTCAGACGGCCGGATGGACCGTGGCTCCATGCGCTGTGATGTCAACCTCTCCATCCGCCCGGCAGGCACGGAGGAACTGGGCACCCGCACAGAGATGAAGAATCTCAACTCTTTCAATTTTGTAACGAAGGCGCTTGAGCATGAATATCAGCGACAGGTCGAAATCCTCGAATCCGGCGGCGTGATCGAGCAGGAGACCAGGCGCTTCGACTCAGCTACCGGCACTTCCTCTTCTTTGCGCAGCAAGGAAGATGCTACGGACTACCGTTACTTCCCCGATCCTGATCTGGTACCGATCCTAGTCAGCCCGGAAGAAGTGGCCGCCATCCGGGCCACGATTCCCCGCCTGCCCGACGTCCGGATCGAAGAATATGTTGAACGTTGGGAGCTCCCCGAATACGATGCCAATCTCCTGACCAATGACATCAGAATTGCCGATTTCTTTGAAGCAGCCGCTGTACACACGAACTATCCCAAGATCGCAGCCAATCTGATCATTGCCGATCTACTGCCGGGACTGGCTGAAGAAGGTGATGTGCCGCTGGCACCCGAACAGCTGTCGGTTCTATCCGATTTGCTGGGGACAGAAGAGATCAATAGCAATACCGGGCGCAAAGTCTTCAAAGCCATGATCAGCTCTCAGGATCCGATCGATCCTCTCGCCTATGTCGAAGAGCATCAGCTCAAACAGATTAATGATCCTGAAATACTGGCAGGCTATGTCGAAGAAGCCCTGGCCGCCAGCGCCAAAGCAGTCAAAGACTACCGCAGGGGTAAGGAAGCCGCCCTCAGATCAATTATCGGCCAGGTGATGCGAGCCACCTCCGGCCGGGCCAATCCCATCCTGACGGAAGAGATGATCAAAGACAAGATAGCCGCCCTGCCCGAGCCCGAATAAAACCGATTCTGCAATTATCCGAGCAGAATATCGGCTTCGGGGTAAATAATCCGGCTGGGCTCTTCTTGTCTGCTCAGGCTGAGTGCAAAGGAGATGGGGCCAACGCGACCGATGAACATGCAAAAGATCAGTACCAGGCGCGAGGTCAGATGCAGTATCGGTGTGCCGAATGCGGTCAGACCGACCGTACCGAAAGCCGATCCCACTTCAAACATGATGTCGAGAAAAGAAAGTTGCTGCTTGCCGATTATCTCATTCTCCAGGATTGAAATTGCTACTGTCGCTGATAATAGAATCAGCAAGGACAGGGCAAAAATTGTGCTGGCACGTCTGGCAGTTGATTTGCGGATATAGTGCTTAGACATAATAATCGATGGTTGCCGGCGGATATCAGAGATAATGCCGGAAGCTACAGCGGCCATTGTAGTGACTTTAATGCCGCCGCCGGTGCTGGCCGGAGCAGCGCCAATGAACATCAGGGCTACTGTTAGAAATTTCGAACTATCGGCCAGGCTCATCTGATCAATACTGTTAAAACCTGCTGTTCGGGTAGATACACTTTGGAAAAGGGCAGCAAACGGCTGTTGATACCAAGGTAAAGTGCCCAGTGCTGTGGCTGAACTCGTATTCCTGAATTCCAGCAGCCAGTACAAAACAGCCCCTGACAGGATCAAAATGGCTGTCATTTTAAGTACCAGCCTGCTGTGGAACATCAGCTTGGTTCCCCGCTTGCGCGTGAAAATATTAAGCCAGACCATGAAGCCGAGACCGCCGGACGCAATCAGAGCAGCTGTCACCATGAGAATAATAGGATCATGATTGAAAGCAGTCAGACTGACAAAGCCGCCGTTGCCGACGTTGCCATGGAGATCGAAGCCGGCATTGCAAAATGCCGAAACAGCCTGAAAGAATCCTTTCCAGATCGCCGCCGAACCATAATATGGCCAAAAACGCCAGATCAGCAATATAGAACCAATACTTTCCGCGGTCAGAGTAAAACCGATGATCCAGCGCAGCAGCTTGGTCAATTCGACCCCGCCCGGACTGGCTGTGCTTTCCCGGGTCAGCTCAATCTGCCGCCAGGAATGTACTTTAGAAAAGAAAGTATAGAAAGCGCCGACAATAGTCGCCAGACCCAGACCACCGACTTGGATCAGTAACAGAATAATAGCCTGACCGGCAGTTGACCAGTAAGAACCGGTATCCACTACTATAAGCCCTGTCACGCAGGTCGCGGAAGTCGAAGTAAACAAAGTCACACCGGGGCTGGTCCATTGTCCCGCTGCGCTGGCAAAAGGAAAGACCAGCAGCACTGTACCGGTAAGAATAACCGTCGCAAAGGAAATTACAATCAATCGCACCGGATTGCTCAGAAGTTTTTCCAGCCGGGACTTCTGTTTGGATCTGATATGCAATAATGGCATGGCTAAATATCCTCTACCGCCACCATCTCAGCGTAGATAGCGTCGTAGTCCTCGCCTCCGGCCACCAAAAACAACTGGTCGCCGGCCTGCATAATACTGCTGCCTTGGGGAACTTCGGCCTGACCGTCTTTATGAACCATAAAAACAATTTTGGTCCGGCCGGGGAAATCATATTCTGCCAATGTCTTCCCTACCGCCTGTGAACTGGGTGACAACTCAATTTCCAAGATATTGATCTCTTGATCCGGAAGATTGTACACAACCCGCATACCGTCCCAGGCAATATCCTGTTCGATAATATCGGCCAGAATGAGCGCTCGGCTATAGACCAGGTCAACTTTCAGCAGCTGAAACAGCTCCATATTGGCGGGATTATTCACATGTGCGACCGTATTGCGTACGTCAAACACAGTTTTGGCAATATGGCATCCGACCAGATTGTCCTCATCCTTGCCGGTAACTGCGATATAGTAGTCCGCCTTCAAACAATCGGCCTCAGCCAAAACTTTAAGATCAGTGCCATCGCCGTGCAGAACTCTTACCGTTTCAAATTGGCTGGCGATCTCCGCACTCACTTCTTCAATCTGTTCGATCAGCGTGATATCGTAGCCATTATCATTTTTGATCAAAGTCTCAATCAGATAATGTGCTAATTTGCCGCCGCCTACAATAATAATTCTCATTTCAGCAGCTCCTAATTCAGATCCGCCATGATGATCTGATCCCCGACCTTGAGGATCAGTTCAGCGGAAAGTGGTAAAGTTCTATTCTGACGACGAATGCCAAATATGATCTGATCTGAAGCGGACTGGACGTCCGCAATCTTCGAACCAACCAGTTCTTCCGGCACATCGACCAAAGAATAAGTGACAGTATTATTAAACAGCCGGTGCTGCATTACTGTTTCTTCATCGTCCATTGAACTCAGAAAAGCAGCGACAGTAAACTTCGTCGAGGAAATTGTTTGCATGCCCAGAGCCTGAAAAACATCTTTTTTCTGAGGATTATATAGTCTGGTCAGTACTCGAGGCACAGCAAAAATTTTGGTCGCAACCCAGGTGGCCATAATATTGATATTATCGGAATCGGCCACGCAACAGACGACATCCGCTGTCTCGATTTGTGCCCTGCGGAGAACTTCCTGGTCCGTCATATCGCCGAGGATTTTGACGCAGGGTATATGCTCTGCCAGCCGTAAGGATTCCGGCTTGATATCGACGAGGATGACCTGGTCATCTCGGTCCAGAAGCGCGGTGGCCAGTTCCCTGCCCAATTTCCCAGCGCCAATAATCAATACTTGCATATAAAATTGCTACTCCTTGATGAATTAGCTTCGGCCAAATATTAGCACTTCTGTGCCAAAAGCAACAGCTCCCGTAAGAGCGTGCAGGCCACAATGGTAGAAACACCGCTGCTATCGAGTTGAGGCGCAAGCTCAACCAGATCAAAGCCAACCAGGTTCACACCCTTGAGCGACAGCAGTGCCGTCAGCAGCTCCCTGAAGCTGACACCACCGGGCTCGGGCGTTCCGGTTCCGGGCAAGATTGAAGGATCCAGCACATCCAGATCTAAAGTCAGATAAACCGGTCTGTCGCCCAGCTGCATTTTTAATGCAGCCAGATCGGCCAGCGAGAAAGGATGAAAATCCAGATTCGCCGCCGCGAAAGCAAATTCTTCTTTCAGACCCGATCTGACACCGAAACTATGGATCACAGTACCGGCCTCTTCATGAATTCGCCGCAAAACAGTGGCATGTGAATACTTAGAGCCAAGATATTCTTCCCTGAGATCAGCATGGGCATCGAGATGAATGATATGCAATTCAGGATACTTAGTCAGCAGTGCTCGCACAACAGCTAAGCTGAGCAGATGTTCACCGCCGATCATAATCGGCATTTTCCCCTGCTTGACTACTGACAGCACATATTCTTCAATCAGCTGCAAAGCGACACGGGGATCGCCAAAGGGAAGTTCCAGATCCCCTGCATCATGTACAGGCAAGGAAAGCTCTTGCTCCTGATAAGGACTGTAATACTCAATGCCATAAGCGGCTTCCCGCATGGCGGAAGGCCCGAAGCGAGAACCGGGGCGGAAAGAAGCAGTGCCGTCATAAGGAGCACCGAAGATGATCTGCTCCGCCGCCGCCAAATCCGTCTCCAGATCAAAGAAATTGGGAACTTTCGGTTTATTCATCCCATACCTCTAAACCACTTGTAACACTATCAAAACAGCCGGCAGCCTCAGCCGGCAGCATTCTGAAGCCAATCATCGCCATCTCAAGCTACTGCTACTTGAGCAAAATCGTTCGCCACTGATTACTCTACGCCCGACTCCAGCAGTTCCTTGACATAGGTCGGCAGCTGAAAGCAGCCGGTATGGAGATCCGTATTGTAGTAGCGTGTATACAAGCCTCTGGCATTCCAGCGTTCGGCATCAAAATCCTGCAAGGGATCCCAACGCTTGGAAGCAAAACCAAAGAGCCAGTGTCCCGAGGGATAGCAAGGGATATGAGCCTGATAGACGCGGACCAGCGGGAAAGTCGCTGTCAGGCGCTGATAGATCAGCCTGGCCTCTTCCGCATCAGCAGGATAATAAGGGCTCTCGTGCTGATTGACCAGTATGCCGTCTGCACGCAGAGCGCGGTGGCAATTGCCATAAAACTCTTTGGTGAACAGACTCTCGCCTGGTCCAAAGGGATCGGTGGAATCAATCACGATCAGATCGTATTTATCAGTATTATGGCGAACAAATTTTAAGCCATCGGCAAAAATCAGGTTGAGCCTGGGATCGTCATAGGCGGCAGCGACCTGCGGCAGAAAGCGCCGGCATTGATTGACCACCTCGCTGTCTATCTCCACCATATCAATCTGCTCAATTTCCGGATAGCGGCAGAGTTCCCGCAAAGATCCGCCATCTCCGCCGCCGATCAAGAGGACATTTTGCACTTTAGGATGTACTGCCATCGGAACATGAATGATCATATCGTGATAAATAAACTCATCTTTTTCCGTCAGCATGACCAGGCCGTCCAAAGTCAATACCCGACCGAAAGTCGGAGTCTCAAAGATTTCGATTGCTTGAAACTCGCTTTGCATAGCGACCAATTCGCGAGTAACTCTCATACCCAACCGAGTATTGTCGTCATGATACTCGGCAAACCACAATTCCTTAGCCATCTTTGTTCTCCTTTCCATTACAGCCTGACCACATGCAGATACTCAACTTTGTCATCCTCAGTACCGGTCAGTAAACTGCCCTTTGCTCTGGCATATTCTATATAATCGATAACATCTTTAGTAACTTTTTCGCCCGGCGCCAGAATCGGAATCCCCGGAGGATAACACATAATTGACTCCGCGGCAATTCTGCCCTCGGCTGCCAGAAGCGGCAACAAATCTGTCTTAGCGTAGAAAGCTTCAGCCGGCGTCATTTCAACGATCGGCTTGACATATTCATTGGCCAGCAGACCGGACGGCTCTTTGCCATAGCGCTCCAGAATCTCCACCAGGGCGGCAATCAAGCGTTCAATTACCACAGCCCGATCACCCACCGAGATGATGGCCAGGAAATTCCCCAGATCACCGAACTCAACCTGAATATCGTACTCATCTCGCAGCAAATCGTGCACTTCAATGCCGGCCAGACCGATGGAACGTGTATGCACTGACAGCTTGGTCAGATCAAATTCATAAAAGGCGTCTCCATCCGTCTTCTCATTGCTGAAAGCATCATAACCGCCGATCTGATTGATCTCCGAACGGGCATAATTGGCCAGCTTGATGACCCGATCATAGATTTCCCGGCCCTTGAGCGCTAACAATCTTCTGGTTAAATCCAGAGACACCATCAGCAGATAAGAAGCGCTGGTCGTCTGGGACAAATTGACAATCTGACGAATATAGCCGGCATCGCTCCTAACGCCTTCGCCTAATAAAAGCAGCGAGCTTTGCGTCAATGATCCTCCGGTCTTGTGCAAAGAGACCGCCGCCATATCCGCTCCCGCCTCCATGGCTGATACGGGGAGGTCGGGGCTGAAATGGAAATGAGTGCCGTGCGCTTCATCGACCAGCACTCTCATACCGGCCTCATGCGCCAAGCGGGTAATTTCTTTCAGATTGGAACAGACACCGTAATAAGTCGGATGATTGACCAGGACAGCTTTGGCCCGGGGATGCTCACGGATTGTCTGCGCGACTTCCGCCGGAGACATGCCCAGAGGAATGCCCAAGCCGGTGTGAACGCCGGGATTGACATAGACCGGTGTCCCTCGGGCCAGAATCAGCGAATTGATCACACTGCGGTGGACATTGCGCGGCAGGATCAGCTCATCCCCCGGATTCAGCGAAGACATGATCATGCCTTGGATGGCACTGCTGGTACCATTGACCATGAAAAAGGCATCTGCCGCCCGGAAAGCCTGGGCCGCCAGGACTTCAGCCTCTCTGATTACGGACGTGGGATGGATGAGATTGTCCACCATTTTCATGGAGTTGACATCCACGGTCAGGCAGTCTTCACCTAAAAAGGCCCGCAGGTCGGGATTGCCCCGGCCCTGTTTATGTCCGGGCACATCAAAAGGCACGATGCGCTTGCTGCGGTAGAGACTCACAGCCTCGTACAAAGGTGCTTTGGCTTGGGGATTGCCCGGGAATAGTGCTTCATAATCGGGGATCTCGTTGCCCTGACCGAGCAGGGTGCCGTTAAGAATCCGGCGCAATCTTTCCGGCGGCACAGGGCGGGCTTTCCCGGATTCAGTCATAGACATTCACCCCGCTGTAGATCTCGATCATCTCCTTCTGGAGTGCATCGTGAATCTGCAGCCGTCGGCGGGGAGACAGCTCATAGACATCGGTATTGAAGAGATAATCCTGCAGATTTATCTCCTTGACCATCAACTTGGTATGGAAAATATTCGACTGATAGACATTGACATCCATCGCATCATAGGTCAGGAGTGTTTCCGGATTAATAAAGTTTTGAATCGAAGTCATCGGATGGTCAAGAAAGAGCTTCTTGCCCGTAGTATCGCGTGTAAAACCCCGAACCCGGTAATCAATGGTAATAATATCGGAATCAAAGCTGGAGATCAGATAATCAAGCGCTTTGAGCGGCGACACCGTACCACAGGTAGAGACATCGATATCCACCCGGAAAGTGGAAATATCCTTATCGGGATGCCATTCCGGGAAAGTATGCACCGTCACATGGCTTTTATCCAGATGGGCATGGATAGTCTCGTGCTCGGGCAGACCGGGACATGGCGGACAATCACGTTTCGCTACCTCGCCCGCATTGCAAGTAATATCGATCAACTGCCTTTCCAGCGGCTGCTCGGCAATCAATACATTGACCGAGGCACCCTGGGGTTCGTAATCTTGTTTGGAAATATTGAGGATAAAAGCTCCGATCATCTCGGTGACATGAACTAAAATCGAAGTCAGACGCTCAGAATTATACTGTTCGTCAATATACGCTATATAGTCTTTCTGTTCTCGGGCCGTCTTGGCATAACAGATATCATAAATATTGAAACTCAAAGTCTTAGTCAGATTATTAAAACCATATAGTGTCAATTTGTCTTTCAATTTTCCTGTCTCCTTAGGTCAAAATTTCCTCCCCCTGATCGTACCGGAATCAGGAATTGAATTGTACGCCATATCAATCGACAATACAAGCGTTTTGCCTCGTAATTGTATCACAGATCAGCGCACGAAATACACTTTTATTGACGAAGGCTACAACCGGCAGTCCGGCTTTTCCGAGTAATCGTCAGCGAATTGATACAAGCTGGCATAATCGTTCAGCAGACTGCGGCGTTCTGCTTCTGTCAGATCGAGAAAGCGCTTGAAATTGCACATGCTCATACGGGCGGCCGAAAACAGCAGCTCCGTATACTCTTTCCGGTCAAAACCATATTCCTGTTCCCACCGGTCTATCAGCTTGAAGCCGTAATAGTAGCAGGTAAAATAGCCAAGCATATACTCCTGAGCCCGGACCTGTCCGCGAGCCGTATTCCAGTCAAAATCCAGTTCTGAGCAGTATAGCTGCACCACATCCTTGATCGGATGGCCGAAATAGCGCAGCATTAAATCAGCCTTAATCCGAACTGCGGTATGATGCCTGCGGTAGGCCACAAAAAGCGGATAGAACGGATCTTCCGGAAAGACAAAAGTGAACAGCTCTTCCGAGCGGTGCGGTACCCCCTCCAGAATCGGAGTATAGCGCGCGCCGCGCTTCAATGTCTCCGGAATCGGATCAACAATATTGCGCACAAATTGGACATGATGTCCGGGATAAGCCTCATGCACCGTATTTATTTTAATCCAGCCGTCAGTTACAGCCCGGTAATTATAACCGTTGAGGAACATCTCCCCCTGCAAGGGTCTTCTGCGTCTGCAGCCACCGCCGTAGCCACCCCAGGGATAGGAATCCTTGAGAGACTCGGAAATATTGACGACAACACAACTTTCCTCCGGCAAGCGGACAAAATCTTTACAGGCGGCAGCGGTGCGCTTGATATATTCATTACCCCGTTGCAGCATCTCCGCCGCCGAAGCGGCCGGTCCTGCATATTTCAGCAAAATAGCATTGACATCCGCCATTGAATTGGCCGCAGCGGCCTCAGGAATCCGCAGCTGACTGGCAATTGTCAGCACAGACTGCCTGGTCTTGGCAATTTCCTCCTCATGCCAGTCCAGTAACTCTGACAAGATAACGCCATGTTGCGACAAAAGATGAGCCGCATAAACCTCGGGATCAAGCTTGAGAATGCTATCTTCCGTTGTCTGCTCCGACAGAGCAATTTGTTTTAGCCTCAGTTCCAGTTCTGCCTGCATGGTCTGATTTTGCATCACGAAAGTCCGGAAAGCAGACTGCAACCGGTCATATATATTGTCCGGCAAATCAGGCAGATAAATCTTGAGTTGACCGAGTAGGCGTGTAAAAACCTCGATATTGGCCCGGCAGGCCTCTCTGGCCTCCAGAAGATAAATCGGCTTCACGGCAGTCAGCCAGGAGTCCATCGCCCGGAACATATCCGCTGTCCGGCTCAGTTTACCTATCATCAGTTCCGCTTTGACCCGATCTTCTCTGCTGTCCTTGGTCAGAAGGAATTCAAATAACTCTCTGAAACTGCCGATCTGTATTGCAGGATTTTCGTATCTGGCCTGCAGATCACTAGCCTGAGCAGCCAAATAATCCGAGAAATGCGACTTGAGCAAAGTGGATACAGAATCCGGCGACTCCAGATTGTCAAGGCGAGCCTGAGCCGACGCTATCTGCGACTCCACCGCCAGCCTATACTCCTGATCGGGAATGAACAGATCCGCCTCAAAGGCTTCTTCGCCATTTAGCATATCCGCAATAGCGGCCAACTGAAAATCGAGCTTGCGATAGTCCTGGATTAAATCTCGCTTCATATTATTCACTATGTCTCTCCGGGTCAGCTTCATTATTAGGGATTTTTCTCTCTTGAGTGCTTCATGTTCAGCATGAACAAGCGTTGCTCTCCCTCCGCACCGTAAATATAATACTTCTGCAACTGATATTGTCAATGTCAGAGGGGATGCGGCTGTGGGAGCCGGGCTTGCCTTATTAAACCCCTATTTCCTGCCATCGAGTTAACTCTCCGTTTCGCTAAATGCGCCGAAGATCGCTTGCTTAGGAAAATAAAATGAGACCGAATATCCGCAGATACCCAGTCTCTATTTGGCGTCCCAGACAGGAATTGAACCCGTATCAGTAGCTCCGGAAACTACTGCCTTATCCATTAGGCCACTGGGACAGGGCTTGTTTATTCTATGCCAGTATCAAGTTTTTTGCAATGAAATAGCATCGCGAGCAGTCTGCCCCGTGCTAGTAGCGGGGCAGAACTGCTCGCACCGGGGAAACAAAGGACAAGAGGGTAGTATTGTGGAAAGAAATTACCTTTGTCTCTTCCCGGTTTGCTTTTAATCGCCGGCTCTATTCGGCAATGATGGCATCAATTTCGATATCGCAGCCTTTGGGCAAGGCTGTGACTTCAAAGCAGCAGCGTGCCGGCGGATCTTTAGCGAAGAAAGCACCGTAGGCTTCGTTCATCTCGCCGAAATTGCCCAAATCGGTCAAAAAGACTGTTAATTTAATGGCCTTGCTGAGGTCACTGCCCGCCGCTGCAGCTATGGCCTGCAGATTGTTCATGGCCTGTTTAGTCTTCTCGGCGATACTGCCTGTGCAGAGCTCGCCACTGGCAGGATCGATCGGGAGCTGTCCCGAAATATAGATGACGCCGTTGTGTTTAACTGCTTGGGAATAAGGCCCTACTGCCGCAGGGGCTTGGTTTGTAGCAATAATTTCGCGCATAATTCTTCTCCTTGTTTTTTAATCGTCAATACTAGCTGTTGTTATCAATACTAGCTACTGTTAATTATTATTAAAACACAATATTTGTTTTAAAACTCAGATATTTTGACTATTGCGACGGGCGGAATTTTTGCTATGTTTTTTGTACAGCGAAGCCAAGCGTTTATAAATATCGCTGAAAATATCTTCGAAGATCTCGCGGTAGATTTGATGCTGCCTGCGGTCCGGCCAAAATTCGTCACGGATATGGACCATATGCGAAACGCCTTCGTCATAATCTGAAAATACACCCAAGCCGACAAAGGCAGCGATGGCACTGCCGATGCCGGCGACTTCATTGGTGCCGGAACGATATGTGGGCAGCCCGAACATATCGGCTGTGATCTGACAGATTTCTCTGCTGCGGGAACCGCCGCCACCCAAATATAGGCTGTTTATTTTCGTTTTGACACGTTTTTCCATAATATTTTTGGCGCTGATCAAGGCGAAATTAATGCCCTCAATAATAGAGCGGTAGACATGGCTGTGCGTATGAGTATCAGAAAAACCGATTACCGATCCGCGGGCATAGGGCCTGGTGATATTGGGCGTAAAATACGGTTGAAAAAACAAACCGTCGCAGCCGGCCGGGATCTGTTCCAGAGAAGAATTCAACAGTTCTTCCGTACTGATTTCCAACTTCGCCGCTTGAATCGCTTCAGCCGTAGCGAATTCCCGGATGAACCAGGACAGCAGCCAGTAACCGCGGTAAATCTGAATTTCCGGATTATAAAAGCCCGGCATCACGGCAGAATAAGAGGGCACAAAACGTTCGGGCGTTCTATAACGTTCGGTAGTAAAAGCAATCGTGGCGGATGTGCCGAAACTGATCGCCGCTTTATCCGCCTCAATACAACCCAAGCCGAGTATTTCGCAGGCTTTATCGGCACCTGCAGCATAGAGGGGCAGGCCTTGCTTAAGGCCGGTCATATCCGCCGCCTCTCGGGTTATTGTGCCCAGGACCGTGCCGGCAGGGACGAAATCACATAGCTTGTCCCTTTCAATATCGAAAACAAAGCGAATCAGATTATTGGGACCCATCCAATCGCCCCGCTGATGATCAAATGGAACATGGCCTGTCAAGCCGGAGATAGAGTCGCGCAATTCCCCCGTCAGCCGATAGATCAGATAAGTGCTGAGAAAAACATATTTGTCTGTCCGCTCCCAGATTTCGGGCTCATGCTCCCGCACCCAATTGCAGGGCGTAAACTGGAATTGCTGTTTGACTACCTCCTGCATACCTGCGATCCGGAACAATAATCTCTCGGGTAATGAGAGATTGGGTTCGGCAGAGGCTCGGCGGCGGTCCAGCCAGACAAAAGCAGGTCGCAAGGGCTTGTGGTTCCGATCCAATAGTACGGGTGTATCGCGCATGGTGGTGATAGTCACCCCTGCGATTTTAGACCATAGTGTGGCCCCGGCTGCAATTTTAAGCTCGTTAGTGGCAGTCACTATCTTGTCATAATAAAAATCGGGATCCTGCTCCGCCCAGTCAGGCTGAAGTGAAAAGTACGCCGGTTCATGTTTCTGCTGACTAAGATGCAGAATCTCTCCCTGATTGTTGATCAGTGAAGCACGGGTACTTTGAGTGCCAACATCAAAGGCAATCACTACCTGTTCGTCCTTATTACCCATTATTTTGCCCCGTTTCTTTAGCTGAAGCCTGTAATCTGTCTACTTAGCATATTACAGACTAATCTAATCGTAAAGTTACTGTAACTAGAACTTGAGAGATTGTAGGTAGAATATAATATAAACTATTTTGCTTTAGTACAGGCGGTGAATCCCATGACCACAAATTTATCTGAAACCGGATCAGAACCAAAAATCAATCCCGAGGAGACCTATCCTTATAAGCTGTTATTTTCTCCTTTGCAGATCAATGGACTGAAGTTGAATAACCGCCTCGTTTGGGCGGCACCTTTAGAGAGCGGGCAGATCCAACGCGTCTACAGACCGAGTCCGGCCTACACGGCTTTTCTGCGCGAGCGTGCAGCAGCAGGTCTGGCTCTGGTTTTTGGCGGTTCAATCAACAATGGCAATCCCGGCGAGATAACCGATGTGGCAGAGGAATGGGGCGCCCTGGCCAAGGAATTAAATCAGTACGGTTGCCGCCTGGCTGTCGGCATTTCCCCCTTACCGCTCAACAAAGGCTTGAGTACCAGAAGGCTGAAACGCTCACTGGAGCAAATGATCGCCAATGCCATCAGTCTTGATGCAGCCGAGGTTGATGCTATCTATCTCGATGCTTCAGCCGGGACTTTTTTGAGCTGGATTCTGGCCAGACATCATGAGAGTCTGAGCTTCTATTATAAGACCGGCAGTATCTATCTATTGCAGGTAGTTGCAGCAATAAGAAAATCACTGCCTGCTGATTTACCTCTTTTCCTGAGAGCTTCCCCGATTCATCTCGATGCAAAATTACTCCGCAGCATGAAAAAACTGGGTCTGTCCGGTGTTTTGCTCCAGAGGGAGAACTCCTTTCAAGGCTCATTGCCGGCCGCCAAGGAACTGCGGGAAGCGCTAAATGATGAGGACAGCAATTTCGCAGTCCTGGCTGAGATCGGAGCCGCTGAGTCAGACCCTGATTTCTGCGAACTGGCTCTGATAGAAAATAAAACAGATGCTGTGGTGCTGAGCCGTGCTCTATTAGCAGAACCGTCCTGGCCGAAATTGGCCTATAGCGGCAGAGGTATCATGCAGAGACCTTGTATTCTTTGTCATGATTTATGCGCCCCCGCTTTTTTCCCCGGCGGTCTCCCTGGTTGCAGTGTCAATCCGCGCTGCGGCAAAGAAAATAGCTATCCTGTCGAACTAAGGCCGGCTTATCCCGGCCAGCGCCTGGCTGTAATAGGCTCCGGACCGGCAGGCATGCAAGCCGCACTCACTGCCTGGGAACGCGGCTATCATGTATCGCTCTTTGACCATCAGGCCAATCCCTTTGAGTTGGCATTGCAGAATGCAATCAGACCGGACGATGCTGCGGATGCAGATGTCACTGAAAATGCAGGTGACTCCGCACTAACAGATGTTCCTGCAGACGTTCCTGTGTCAGAAACGGAAGCTGCATCGCCTGTCGACACGGATATTATTGTCGAAGGCGTGATCAAGCTTTATCCCGACAACCAAGAGGACGACGAGGACGAAGAGGATGTTGCCCCGGAGACTGCAATCGATTTCAGTGAACTTACTGTTGGTGAGATTAAACGCGCCGCTGAAGCCAATACAATAGATCTGAGCTCAGCTTTAAGTCCAACTGAAGATGGCGAAAACTCCGAGCCGGAGACTACCCCTTCCTCATCCTTAACCGAGACCGCGGCAGACACAGAACCAATAGCAACAACTGATTTCGCTTCCGATACCGATATACAAACAGAAGATCTTGAGCCCCTAACCGTTAAGCAGCTCGCACAAACGCCCCCCACGATCTGCGGCCAAGATTATGCCGCTCTTAACACTGGCACGCTCAAAGGGAGGGCCTGGCAAAGATATAGCTACTATCTGCTGGAAAGATTATATAATGCGCAAAGCTGCGGTGAACTTGAGACTTATTTCAAAACTGAAGTTACGCTGGCCATGCTATCGCAGAACCGTTTTGACGCCATTATTGTAGCGTCCGGCTCCGGCAGCTCCGGCAATAATTATGACGTTTTCCATCTGATACAGGATTCATATGTGTCACCGATAGTCAAAGTAGCCGGTGCCGCCGCCGGAACTAAGGACATTGCCGCAGCTGTGCGCTCAGGTTATGCCGTGGCATTAAGCATCTGAGAAAGTCGGATCGACTTATACCGTCGATCCCCAGCCTGCCCCTTGCTTAGGCATTACAGTGACATCTGAGAAAGTCGGATCGACCAATAGCGTCGATCCGCTGATGTCACCGTAGCCTCGGAGCTAGGAGTCTTCTCTGTCGCCAGTGTTATTCAAGCCGCCATGTATTTCCTCAAGATATAAATATGGATTGGGGCTGTTAATTGTCAGCAATGTGGCCGGCAAGGATGTGTGATTAGTCCAGTTATGCCGTACGGTAGAATCTATCTGCACGCTGTCACCGGCATAGAGAATGGTTGTCTCATCTTCTAAATAAAAAGTAATCGAACCCTCAAGTACATACAAAAATTCCTGACCTTCGTGGCTGTAAAGCTCAATCGGCTGATGCTCAGGCAAAGGCAGAAGCTTATATAATCTAGGCAAAAAGGTGAAATGCTCCGGCTGTGAGCTCAGAATATATTGAATTATTTGAGGAGAAACGAAAGTAGCATCCCTCTGATAGGAACGGATAACCTCAATTCCCTGTTCTCTGGGAGGTAATTTGAGCAAACCCTCCAGCGGCACTCCCAAGGCCACGGCAATTTGATTTAGTGAATCTATGGCAATATTAGTCATACCCCGCTCAAATTGAGATAAAAAGCCACTGGACAGTCCGGTCATTTCACTAAGTTGTTTCAGGGTCAAATCCCTGGAATTGCGTATTGCCTTGATTCTTTGTCCAATACTTTGCGCTAAATCCATCTTTACCTCCAAAAACACCAACATAAATAAAAATGCTTGACCTTTTTATTTATTGGAATATAATATAAACAGGCTCAAAAATTTACTATATTGAATTTTAGGCAGGTACCATGTACAGATTATTTGATTTACAGAGACTCAGCATGGAAAACGGACCCGGTCTCCGCACCACTCTGTTTTTCGAAGGCTGCCCCTTGCGTTGTGTCTGGTGTCATAATCCTGAGGGTCTGGAATATAGTCCCAAACTGCTCCATTTCCCGGATCGCTGCATCCTCTGTGGTTATTGCCAGGACGCCTGCCCTATTGGTGCTCTAAATTATGATACTACAAAAGGGCCGGTTATTGACCGCAATATTTGCAACGGAACCGGTAACTGCGCAGCCGTATGTCCTACCGATGCCTTGATAATGAGCTCAAAAGAATACACCCTGAAAGAAATCATGAGTGTTGTTCTAAAAGACAGAGCCTTTTATGACAGATCAAGAGGCGGTGTCACCTTCTCCGGCGGCGAGCCCCTGGCGCAGAATATAAAAAATCTGAGTTTCTTGATGGATGCAATCAAAAAGGAACGGATCAATCTCTGCATTGATACTTCCGGTTATGTGCCCTGGGAAAATATTGAAATAGCCGCCGGCTATGCTGACTCTTTTCTTTATGATTTCAAGCATATAGACACTGATCAGCATCGCAAGTTTACTGCAGTCAACAACGAACGTATTCTCGAGAATCTGGTCAAATTGTCTGATCTGGAGGCCAATATTCATATTCGGATTCCGGTCATACCGGGTTTTAATGGTGATAGAGATACTTTAGAGCGCATGGCAGACTGGCTGGCAGAGAATGTTACTGCCAGAACTATCGCACTCCTGCCCTATCACCGTTTTGGCAGCGACAAATACGATCGTTTAGGCTGGGGAGAGACTAAACAACTATTCGAAGTGCCTGACAGCACTTTCATGAATCAGATCGCAGAATTGTTCAAGAGCAAAGGACTGCAGCAAGTCTTAATCGGAGGAGCAATTTTGGTACCGGATGATATGCTTTAAGTTCATAAAAGATGTCAAAATGAATTCAGTAAAGCAATTCAGTAATTAAAATAAAATCATTATTTAGAATCATTATTTTAAAAAATAATTCTAATTTATATAAGAGATAAGGAGGATGGGCCAGCGCCCGACAGAAAATGAGCAAACGTGGCATGAATGAAAGAATCCAAAAACTACGGGAAGAATCCGTTTCGACTCAGCCTGTAATCTCAATGGAGAGAGCTATAATCGAAACTGATGTTTACAAAAAATATCAAGGTCAGGTATCCGTTCCCGTACTGCGCGCACTTTTCTTCAAAGAATTAATGGAGAACAAAGAACTTTATATCGGAGACGGTGAGCTGATCGTCGGTGAGAAAGGCGAGCACCCGCAAGCTGCTCCTACCTTCCCCGAACTGTGCTGTCACTCACTGGAAGATATGAGAGTCATGGATCAGCGTGATCTGATTTCATTTAAGGTTAAGGATGAATATTTCGATATTCAGGAAGAAACCATTCTGCCTTTCTGGGAGAATCGTTCCACCAGAAGCAAAATTCTGTCCCTGATGACAGATGAATGGAAAGAAGCTTATGGCGCAGGTATTTTTACCGAGTTCATGGAGCAAAGAGGACCCGGCCATACAGTAGGTTCAGATGAAATTTATGCCAGAGGCTTTAATGACCGGATTGCCCAGATCAATGATGAACTGGCCAATCTGGATTATGCCAAGGATATGGAAGCTCCTCATAAGGCTGAGCAGCTGAAAGCTATGAGAATTGCCTCGGAAGCTATTATCTCGCTGGGACGTCGTTACAGCGAATATGCCACCGAATTGGCCGAGCAGGAAACCGATCCGCAGCGCAAAGCTGAGCTCCTGCAAATCGCCGAGAACTGTAGAGTTGTTCCGGCTGAAAAGCCCCGCACCTTCTGGCAGGCACTGCAGATGTACTGGTTTGTTCATCTCGGTGTCACGCTCGAAATCAATCCCTGGGACGCCTTTAGTCCGGGTCGCCTGGACCAGCATCTCTACCCCTTCTATACCAAAGATGTGGCGGATGGCATACTTGACGACTACAAAGCCAAAGAGCTTCTGCAGTGTCTGTGGGTGAAATTCAATAACCAGCCTGCCCCGCCCAAGGTCGGTATTACACTGAAAGAAAGCAGCACTTATACTGACTTTGCCAATATCAACACCGGCGGCATCACTCCTGACGGCCGCGATGGCGTCAATGATGTCAGCTATCTGATCCTCGACACCATGGACGAGATGCGTCTCCTACAGCCCAGTTCCAATGTCCAGATCAGCAGAAAAACTCCGGACCGTTTCCTGCACCGCGCCTGTGAGATTTCGCGCCAGGGCTGGGGCCAACCGGCATTCTATAATACCGAAGCCATTATTCAGGAATTGCTGAACGCAGGGAAAACCTTGGCTGATGCCCGCATGGGCGGTTCTTCAGGCTGTGTCGAAACCGGCTGTTTCGGACGGGAGGCTTATATCCTGACCGGTTACTTTAACCTGCCCAAGGTTTTGATGATTACTTTACATGACGGCTTCGATCCCTATACCGGCAAGCAGCTGGGCCTCCATACCGGCAAAGCAGACAGCTATAAGAGCTATGAAGAGCTGATGGCAGCTTTTACCAAGCAGATTAAGCATTTTGTCGATATCAAATTGGCAGGCTCCAATGTGATCGAATCAATCTTTGCCCGGTATATGCCTGTACCTTTCCTGTCAACCATTACTTTTGACTGTATCAGCAGGGGCAAGGATTATAATGCCGGCGGTGCCCGCTATAATACCTGCTATCTCCAGGGCGTGGGCATCGGTTCTGTAACAGACTCAATGGCAGCTCTGAAATACCATGTCTTTGATAACAAGGAACTGACACTGTCGGAATTCCTCGATATTCTTGACAAAAACTTTGAAGGACATGAGGCTTTCCGCTCCAAGCTGCTGCTTGACACGCCCAAATACGGCAACGACGAAGAATATCCTGACAGTATCATGCAGGAAATCTTTGAGACCTATGCCGGGATTATCACCGGCAGACCAACCTATAAAGGCGGCCAGTACCGGGTGAATATGCTGCCAACCACCTGCCATGTCTATTTCGGCAGTGTCATTGGTGCCACTCCGGATGGTCGTTTGGCTTACAAGCCACTGTCGGAAGGTATTTCCCCCGTCCAGGGCGCAGACCATAAGGGACCGACCGCGGTCGTCAACTCCGCGGCCAAGATGGATCACCTGCGTACAGGCGGCACACTGCTGAACCAGAAGTTTACGCCATCTCTGGTCAAAGGCGAGAACGGACTGCGGATGATGGGCAATGTGATCAGAACCTACTTTGATAAGGACGGCCATCATATCCAGTTCAATGTTATCAACAAGGCTACTCTGATCAAGGCGCAGAAGAATCCGGAAGAGTATCGCGACCTGATTGTCCGTGTTGCAGGCTACAGTGATTATTTCCGCAACTTGGATCTTGAGCTGCAAAACGAAATCATCAACCGGACCGAGCACGAAAGCTTCTAAGCACTGAGCTCAAATATAAATCGCAAAAGCCGAACGACTCATGCCCAACCGAGTCGTTCGGCTTTTCGGTTTAAATTATATTTTATTTTACAACTCATCGGACAGAAATAAGATATATAATTGTTTCGTCAAAGAAAAGCACGGAACAGACCGATTTTTAGTTTAGGGGGTACCCCCCCTGAATTAAAACCACAACCACGACTTAGATGTAGGAGTCCATAGTTGCGAACATGATTTGACAGTACTACTTAAAAGCGGGAGCGCTATAATAACAATAATTCCGGGCAGCGTGATTGCCATTTTAGACAGAGATACGGATTGGGGAAATTATGGGTAAAAAAATTGTCGTCGCATTGGGCGGTAATGCCATTTTAACTGATGACTCTACTGCAGCCGGCCAAATCAAAGCGCTTACAAATACGAGCGAGAAACTCATAAAATTGATTACGGCGGGTTACGAACTTATTATTACTCACGGCAACGGTCCGCAAGTGGGAAATTTGCTTTTGCAACAAGAGGCGGCGGCTTCAAAGTCCAATCCCGCTATGCCCCTCGATACCGCTGTGGCAATGACACAGGGCAGTATCGGCTTTTGGCTCCAAAATACGCTGTACAAGGCCATGCAAAAAGCCGGTATTGATAAGCCAGTTGTCACTTTACTTACGCAGGTTTTAGTTTCCGAGGATGACCCGGCTTTCCAAAACCCGACAAAACCGATAGGACCCTTTATCTCCAAGGCAGAAGCTGATAAAAGAGCTGCGGCGTCCGGAGACACATATGTTGAAGACGCAGGTCGCGGCTACCGCAAGGTAGTTCCTTCGCCGAAACCGATTTCTATTTTAGAGGCTGATACGATCAATGCCTTGGTGAATAACGGAGTAATTACAATTTCTGCCGGCGGGGGCGGCATACCTGTTATTAAACGCGGTGATGCTTACGAAGGTATAGAAGCGGTTGTGGATAAGGATTTTGCGGCAGCAAAACTGGCTGAGATTGTCAAAGCGGATTACTTGTTAATCCTGACCGCTGTCGATAATGTATACATCAATTTCAACCAGCCTAATCAGGAAAAGTTGCAGGCGGTTAATGTTCAACAAATGAAGCAATATATTAAGGATGGTCATTTTGCCGCCGGCAGCATGCTCCCCAAAATAGAAGCCTCAATTTCCTTTGTGGAAAATGTAAAAAACGCTAAAGCATATATCACTTCATTAGATAATGTGGAAGCCATTTTAGATGGCGGATCCGCTACGATAATTACAAATTAAGTTTCAGTCTGAGGTTTGGGGCGTCCCTGTTTCTTAGACTGGATCTTTTTGCGCCGGATTTTGCGCCCGGCTTTCCTTGTGCTCAGTTTGAGTTTTTCCTTTTTATCCTCAGCGCTCTTGACTTGCTCAGCAGCCGCTTCCATTTTCTGTGCTTTCTGCGCTTCAGATTTCTGCTTACTCGAATCAAAGATAACATCGACCTCAGCCGCTTTCAGTTCGACTAGGGCCGGCCCGTCACTGCGCTCAAATCTGACCTGCAAAGTTTCTTTGAGCAAATTGACACTCTCTACATTGCCCGTCTCGCCCTGATATCTGATCTTGCTGTTTTTGCCGGGCAGGACTCGGGCAGCGCTGACATATGCTTCCTGTTCGTAATTCAGACAACAGAGCAGGCGTCCGCATGAACCGGAGATCTTGGCCGGATTCATGGAGAGACTTTGATCTTTTGCCATGCGAATTGAAACCGGCGAGAAAGTCTGTAAAAAAGAGGCACAGCAAAGCTCGCGACCGCAGACGCCGAGCCCTCCTATCATGCCCGCTTCATCACGGACTCCGATCTGACGCAACTCGATTCTGGTATGAAAAATGGAAGCCAGATCGCGAACCAACTCGCGAAAATCAATCCTGCCATCAGCAGTGAAATAAAATAAGAGTTTATGTCTGTCAAAGGGATAATACGCCGAAACCAAATTCATCTCCAACTCATGGTCAGCCACCCGCTCACAGGCAATCTTTAGAGCTTCTTTCTCGTCGGCGCAATTAGTCTCAAACTGTGCTCTGTCGTCATCTGTCGCAAGCCGCAGGATCTTCAAAGGCTGCTCCCGGTAAATTTCTGCCGCAATTTGATAAGGCGACATCATGGTATAGGCAAAGGCAGTTCCCTGCTCATCTTCAACAATAACGGCCTCGCCCTGTTTTAAGTCTAAATCACCCGCATCCGCCTGATAATAACGTGATCGGCCGTGCAGTTGTACATTAACTATTCTAATCATTTTTCCTGCTTTCTATTATTTCATCACCTGCTGCCAGAAATTTCAAATGTAGCAGCAGACGTGTAATTGTCAATTCAAAATTTACATTGCGCGCTAAAGCTTCGCGGCTTTCTTCTACCAGGCCGGCTGCTGTGGCAAGTCTGTCCTGCAGCTCTCGCTCTGCCCGGCTCCATTCCGAGTCTTCTTCCTCTTTCCAGCGCACCAGGCCTTGGTCTTTTGCTGCCTGCTCGGCACAGCGCGCCAGATTCTGCTGTTTGCGTTCGATCACAGTCTTGAGCTGTGGCAGCAGATCGCTATTGATAATCTCCGCCTCTGTGCGCCAAAGCAAACAGAGTTCATCTCTGATCAGACTCTGCAAAACTGCAAATATAATATCTATCTGCTCTTTGTGCTCCAGAAAGAAAGCACTGCAGTCAGTAAACAGATCCAGTTCGCTGGCCTGATCCAGTGACAGATAGATGGCAGTGGTGTCTGAACGCAGCTGGCGAAACCAATCACCGCCTGCTAATTCCAGAGCCAGGCCGGGCAGGCCGGAAGCAAATTTAGCGAAGAATCTGATATCATCGTCAGTCAACAGGTCGCCTTCGCTCCGTTCCTGATCCACCAGTTCTTCTCTGATAATCTGCCGGATTTCATCTTCTTTACGCCGATCAACTTTCAGACTGATCACGCGCGATATTACTGTCGGCAATAATCTGGACTGATCACTGCTGGTCAAGATCAGGCGGACATGGGGCAAAGGCTCTTCAAGGGTTTTCAGCAGTACATTTTGCCCTTGTTCATTCAATTCATCAGCATCAATGAGAATAACTCTACGCTTGCCCAGGCGCGGATAGCGGACTAAGTCCGACAGTTCTGAACGGACACTTGCGGTCGGAATTGTTTTTTTACCGCTTTCTGCTGCCAGAATGCTGAAATCCAGATGATTGCCTTGGTCGAAATAATGGCATGAAGTACAGTTTTCACAGGCTCCCTCTGCCGTAGGAGCATGACAAAGCAAAGCTTGTGCAATGAGATTCGCAATTTTCTTCTTGCCGCTGCCAGAGGGACCCGTCAGGAGGATACAGGAATTGTCCTCTGTCAAAATAAGACCGGCTAAACGACTCTTGAGTGCAGATAAGCCTGTGATCCGAGAAAAGCCTTTTCTATGCTCAGATTTTTTCGAAGTGCTCGACATTAACTACGAAAACCGTAGCTCCGCCAATCTGAACTTCTACGGGTAAGGGCATGAAAGTTCCGCCCAACACGCTTGGCGTAACACTTGAGTTAACTACAGCCTTGCGACTCTTGGCATATTTGCGAATAATACCTAGCAAAGTATCCAGCAGATCATTTTCGACAACAATCATCAGAGTCGTATTGCCGGCTCTGAGAAAACCGCCTGTAGAGTTTAGCTTGGTAACGCGCTGTCCTGCACGGTTAATCTCTGATATAAGGCGCGGGCTGTCCTCGTCATTGATAATGGCAAAGATCAATTTCATAGAATTTCCCTCCTAACGCATTGTATGATCTGTTCATAAGTATCATTCTTATCCGGCATCGATACTACACGGAAGACGCGCTCCGGCTCAGATGCCTGAATTTCCTGATATCCGGCTCTGACCTTGCCTCGGAAAGCCATTGGCTCCAGATCCAGGCGATCCGATTGATTGTTTTTGGTTCTTTTGCCCAGTCTTTTTGCCAGTGCTTCCAGATCAATATCTATCCAAATTGTGAGGTCAGGCTTCGTCTCCCCGACAGCCGCCTCATTGACGCGACGTACAAAATCAACATCCAGTCCCCTGCCGTATCCTTGATAAGCGACAGTGGAATCTATGAAGCGATCGCAGATTACATACACTCCGCGCTCAAGTGCCGGCCGGATAACCTCTCTGACCAGCTGCGACCTGGCGGCAGCGAAGAGAAACAACTCGCTGATCCCGGTCATAGTTTGATGTTCGCGTGTGAGCAGGATCTGTCGAATCTGTTCACCGATAGAGGTACCGCCCGGCTCTCTCAGCAACAGTGTTTCATGACCCGCGGCTGTCAGATCGGCAGCTAACCTCTCGGCATGAGTGGTTTTGCCTGTTCCATCTACACCCTCGAAGGTGATGAAAAAACCTCTTTTTTTCATTTGTCAATCTCCACTCTCCGCTACTATCTTATTCTAACACGACAACGCTACTGCTGTCAGGATCACGCACACCATAAACCGTAATATCGGCAGCCAGGAAACGCTTGATGGCTCTGATGCGATCCGCTGTGATAATCTCCCCCGGCCAGATCAGGGCGATGCCCGGCGGATATGGCACAATCGCCTCGGCAGCGATTCGTCCATTGGCTTCATGCAACGGAATTGCGGTTTTCTTTAAGTCCCCGAACAGAACTGCGCTGCAGGGCACAGCGGAAGGAGGAGCCTGATCAAATAAGGCTTCCTCCGCTATAGCGGCAGGATCGATCTGAACCGGCACTGCGCCGGGAGCAGTACTGGCCACTGTCTGCAGGACGGAGGCTAGCGCCTTCGTCTCGTCTTGAGTAGTATCCAGTGCCGGAATGAGAATGATGCGGGTCAGATCAACCAGTTCCGGGTCAACCCGGCCGGCATCAAAAATGGCATTTACCTGCGGGCGGCTGAGGCCGGTTCGACTGTAATCATAGGTCAGACGCAACGGATCGGAACCCGGAAGCTGAATGCGCTTGATAGCCGGGGGCAGGCCGCGGTCGAGAGCGGCGATCAGAGCCAAAAGATTCTCGACGGCTTGGCGTCCATGATGCTCCAGCCACCAGCGGGCATAATCCAAAGTGGCGGCGATGACAAAAGAGGGGCTGGAAGTTTGGAAGACCTTGAGCATCTGCCCTAATTTGTCGGCCTTGATCTTACCTGTGGCCAGGGCTTTGTGACCGATATGCAAATAGCTGGCCGGTGTCAGAGCCGGCAGAGTCTTATGGGCGCTCATGGCGACCAGATCCGCCCCTTGGGCGAGTGCTGAAGGCGGTAGCAGATCCGGCGCCGCCGCGAAGTGAGAGCCATGGGCTTCGTCGACTATAATAATCGTTCCGCAGCGGTCCGCCAGCTGTACGAGCTCCGTCAGGCAGACCGTCCTGCCGTCATAACCCGGCGAGGTGACAAATAAAGCCCGGGCTTGCGGATTGGCCTTCAAAGTACGCAGCAAGGCCTGTTCGACCTGCTCGCCCTCACGGATTTCGGCCCAGATCGGAGTCAAGTTCAGCAAGGCCGTACCATGCAGCAAGGTCTGATGAACCCGGCGGGGCAAGATCAGTTCACTGCCGTACGGACAGGCCGTAGCCAGGGCCGTTAGCAATGAAGTGGTCGTGCCCGTGGTCACAAAGCGAGTGTGGCCGGCGCCAAAAAAGGAGGCGGCCAGATCCATCGCTTGTCGCACCTTACCGGTCGGGTTCTGGATATCCCCGGTCTGTGCCAGCTCTGTCGTATCCAATGACCACAGATTATCTCTCAGCCAGCCGGGAAATGATTGGCCGTGACGGTTGCCGGGCATATGGAAAGAAAAACGCTCCTGTGCCGCAGCAAAGAGCGTTTCCACTAAGGGCATCTGCGAAATACTATTCATTATCGGCTCCCAATATATTCATTAAAAATCTCTTAGAAATCAAGGTTGATATTGGAAATAGATCTGATCTCCAAAGAAATCTCTTTTTCCAGAGCTCTGATTTCCTTTTCAATATCCGCCAGAGTCTCCGGGGCTTTAATCGTCTTGAGCGGGGTCTTACTGCGTTGACGTACCTGCCGGACCTGTCGGCTTGATCTCTTCTGAGATACTATATGCGTATCTTTTCTGCTCTGCTGACTCTGCTGAGAAGCAGCCGCTGCTTTGGACTGCTGTTGTTCTTTGCCGGCTGGGCGTTCGGCTTGTTTTTCTCTGCTCTCGCGCGGCTGATCCTGTCTCTGAGTTTGTTTTTGCCTTGAGGCCTGACTGCGCCGTCTTCTATTGCCGGAACCGGATCTGGATTGAGTCTTTTTTCCTTCCGCGGCAGCTTGAGATCCGTCAGTGCTTTTTGTTCTATTATCCGGTCGGCGATTGCGGCTGCTGCCGCCTTGACGCGATGTCCTGCTCTTTTGGCCTGAGGCTCTGGCAGGCTTTTTATCGCGGCTTTGAGTATTTTTGTCGCGCGGCTGATTCTGGCCGGAACGTTTACTCCTGCGCTTTTCTGTCTGAGCTTGATCTGAATGAACTGCTTCTGACATATTACCTCCTATTGCTTCTTAACTATAACGGATACCAGCAGGATTTTACAAGTTTAACCGCCTCTGTTTCGCGTTTTCCGGCTCCCGTTATTTCCGCCAGAGGAATCGTAACAAATTCTCTTTCCGGATAGCGCGGGTGAGGTAGAATCAGCCTCTCTGTCTCCATGACCAGCTGATCATAGCTAATCAGATCGAGATCTAAAGTGCGAGGGCCCCATTTGACTTCTCTGCTGCGGCCGCGTTCGGCTTCGATTGCTTGACACAGATCAAGCATCGAGATGGGCTCCAGCCTGGTTTTGAAAGCAGCAACGGCATTCAGATATTTCGCTTGTTCTGTATTACCCCACGGCTCCGTTTCATAGAGAGAGGAAAGCCGGTCCAGCTTTAGACCCGGTGTTGCTTGTAAGCGAGTCAGAGCATAGGCCAGGTGTGCTCTGCGGTCACCTATATTAGAGCCAAGACTGATAATTACCGTGTGCTGCAGGCTCTCAGTCAGGCCCGGCGCTGAATCCGACGCCAAACCGGAAAGCGCTTCCTCCCGGCTGGCGGTCAGAGTAAAGGCCATATAGGCGAAGTCGCCTTCAATAGGTGCCTGCGGTTTTTTGATCGTCAATGACAGTGCTGCGACCAAAGGAAAGCGGACAAAAATACCCTTAGCAATTGCGCCGGCCAGATGCTCAATCAGATCACTTTCCGTTGTTTCGACCATCGCTTTGACATAGGAGAAGACTTGCGCATAATTTACCGTCTGCTCAAGCTGGTCCGTCTCAACCGCCAAAGGATAGAAACAGGAAAGTTCAAGATCAACGACTATAGTTTGACCTTGCTCTTTTTCTGCCGCCAGCACCCCCAGATGGGAGTGAAATTTCATCTCCGCCATGGTGATGAGATATTGGGGACGGTTGAAACTTAAATTGCTGGTCATGGCTTTTCTCGCTCCTCCGTGTCAAAAGGGTGGCCTCTCATTTAGGACTTAGAGTATTTAAGGGCATCTGCGATTGCCACATAAGCTCTCTGTCTGCCGACATCATGGACGCGCAGCATATCAGCGCCTTTCTGGACGGCATAGACTGAAACCGCACCCGTGCCGATATCGGCCAAATCCTGATTGATCCCTTCTGACGGCTCCGTACAACCGCCATCAGTCAAAACCCGGCGCACAAAGCGTTTGCGTGAAGCGGCGACCAGAACCGGATAATCCAGGGCAACAATCTGCTCCAGATTTTGCAGCAGGCAGAGATTTTCCTCAGTTGACAGACCAAAGCCCAGACCGGGGTCAAGCATAATGCTGCGGGCAGAAATGCCTGCTGAGAGTGCGCGCTCCAGACTGGCCAGTAGGAATTTATGGCAAGCCGACATCAGATCGATTGAATTCAATTCTTGGCTCAATGACACCGGCAGACCCCGGCCCTCTTGAAAGGCCGGGAAAACCGCTGATTTGCTGTCCTGTGTGCGATACATAGTGGCATTAAACATCAAGATCACAGCGGCATCGTATTTGGCGATTACTGCCGCCATTTCATCACTGCCAAAAAGGCCGGTAATATCATTGATAATCCCCGCTCCGGCTTCTAAGACGGCTTCCGCCACCTCGGCTTTCCAGGTATCCACGGAGATCAAGGCCTCCGGTTCCCGCCGCAAAATATTTTCGATCACAGGAACGATTCTGGCTATTTCTTCCTCGGCAGGAATCGGAACCGAACCCGGCCTGGTAGATTCACCGCCAATATCCAAAATATCCGCTCCGGCGGCTAATAAGGCCAGGCCGTGCTCAACTGCTCGGTCAAGAGCAAAATAGCGGCCGCCGTCGGAAAAGGAATCCGGCGTCACATTGAGGATCCCCATAAGGCCGGTTTTGTTTCCCAGCGACAAAGATTTATTTCTTATTTTTAATGTTTTCATCAGTTGTTTCTACCTCGCCAGATTAAAGACATCGCCTCCGACCTGCTCCTCAGATCACTGCGCAATATGCCGCGCACACCGGAGGTGACAGTGACCGCTCCCGGCTTCTTGATGCCGCGCATTGTCATGCAGAGATGTTCGGCTTCAATGACGACTGCGACACCATAGGGATTAACAACTTCCATCAAAATATCCGCTATAGAAGAAGTAAGCCGCTCTTGCAATTGGGGCTTTCTGGCTTCGTGATCGACAATCCGCGCAATCTTGCTCAAACCGAGGATTTTACCATCCTTGGGTATATACACCACATGAGCCTTGCCGATGAAAGGAATTAAATGATGCTCGCACATGGAGTAAAAGGGGATGTCTCCCACCAATATCATCTCTTCGCTGTCCGGCTCATCAAAAACTTTAATCAGTTCCGTGACATCCTGGGACAGGCCTGAGAATAATTCCTGGTACATCCTGGCTACCCGCGCCGGCGTTTCCTGCAATCCGGGCCGATCCGGATCTTCACCTATTGCCAGCAATATTTCTCTGACTGCTTTCTCGATACGCACTAGATCCATAGCTATACCTCACCAATATCCTTATGCCAACATTTTCCTAAGCATAACCCAGTCCGTCAAATGAGGTAAAGTCTAAGTTTTAAGCCGGATAATCCGTAGCCGGTGACACTGTCGGCGAGGCTCGCATTCTCTGCCTTTTATTCGGTCCGGTCAGGCCGGGGAGAGATAGTCAATTTATATTCAATTTGTATCGATACCGGCCGTGACTGATCCAGTCCCCAGAGAGGAATGGCAGGCAACTGCAGGCCGGGATTAGGCGGGAGCAGATTAGGACTGACGGAACTGCCGGAAGTTACCGCGGCTGGCCTGCCGGGATAGTCTAAGGGCACAGACAACTCTTGCTCCGCTTCAGAATCAAGCGCTTCCTGCTGTGTAGCTTCAATCACAGTTTCTGCCCGCCGTTCAGGCTTAATTTCCTGCCAGCGCCGGAGCAATTGTCTATGCTCAGCGGAAAGTCTGCGCAAGACCTCGTCCCTGTCAGGCTCAGTCAGAGCCTGATAGGGCTTGCCCGCCAGGACAGAAATTGCCGTCCTGGCCAAACTGAAAAGATCCGAATTAGCATGAGGATGGCCTTGTTGTACCTCCGGAGCGGCATAAGCTGCTGTTGCCCGCTTGACTTCGACCCATTTGTCAGCAAAATCATCCAGGATCAGCGCACAGCCGAAATCAATCAGAGCCGGCGTTCCGGTAGGCATAATCACAATATTGCCGGGCTTGATATCCAGATGCAAAAAAGGATTTTGCAGCAATAAGGACAAATCTTGTAAGCCGGCAGCCAGATGCAGCAGCCAGTCCATAACCCGGTCAACCGCTAAATTCTCCGTCCTCAGCTCCGCCAAGGTTTGACCCTCGATATATTCAAACAGATAGGCCGGTTGCCGCGGTTCCGGACTGACAATCAGTTCCGGCAGACCGGAACTGAACTCTCCCTTTTCTGCCGCAGCGGCAGGACCGCTCCAGCCCAGACAGCGGGGGAACTCCGCAGCCTGCAAATAGGACAAAATCGAAGCCACTCTGTGATCCGTCCATTCCGAGACAGATTTAGCAACCAATACTTTGTCTGCTTCGTCCCTGACCAGTGCGAGGCGGTGTGTTTTCTGTCCGGACGGGCGATGCGGGCTGCTTGTACCGGCAGTGTCTTGGGCATTATTTGTCATGACCGGAGTCCTTCCTCTCTTAGTTCAGCTTAAGTATAGCGGCAGGAAAAAATCCGCCGCCTGATCCGGGCGACGGATTTCGTCAATAATCGTCAACAGCATCCCCTTATTGGGCTTTTTTAGCCGGCTCTTTCTTTCTGAAAATCAGCTTCGGTTCTTCTTTACCGTCGACTGATTTTTCTGTAATGATAACCTTGGCAATATCAGGCCGCGAAGGCACTTCATACATCAGATCCATAATCATATCTTCCAGGATCGTGCGCAGACCGCGGGCGCCGGTCTTCAAGGCCATTGCTTTTTTAGCGATGGCACTGATGGCCTTGGGCTCAAACTCCAGCTCGACATCGTCAAAGGAGAAAAGCTTTTTATACTGTTTAATCAGAGCATTCTTCGGCTCTGTCAAAATCCGCTCCAAAGCTTCCTGATCCAGCTCGTTCAGGGCCACCGTTACCGGGACTCTGCCGATAAACTCGGGGATGAGGCCAAACTTGAGCAGATCCTCCGGCATGATCTTGCTCAGAACCATATCGGGCGAGGTCTTGTCCAGATCCTCAATAATGGCGCCGAAGCCGATTGATTTTTGGCCGATGCGGTTCATGATGATCTTTTCCAGACCGTCAAAGGCACCGCCTAAAATGAAAAGGATATTGGTCGTATCGATCTGGATGAATTCCTGATGCGGATGTTTGCGACCACCCTGGGGCGGCACATTGGCTATGGTACTTTCCAGTATTTTGAGCAAAGCCTGTTGCACGCCTTCGCCGGAAACATCCCGTGTAATGGAAGGATTGTCCGAGCGCCTGGTGATCTTGTCTATTTCATCGACATAAATGATGCCGCGCTCGGCTCTGTCAATATCAAAATCCGCATTTTGCAACAGACGCAGCAAGATATTCTCCACATCCTCACCCACATAACCGGCCTCGGTCAAAGCGGTGGCATCCGCGATGGCAAACGGCACATGCAACAGTCGGGCCAGGGTCTGAGCCAAGAGGGTTTTACCGCTGCCGGTAGGACCGATCAACATGATATTACTCTTGCCGAGCTCTACGCCGTCTTCGACTTCCAGACGGGGGGAGAAGACACGCTTATAATGATTGTAGACGGAAACGGCCAAGATTTTTTTCGCTGCTTCCTGACCGATAACATATTCATCAAGCGCTTCTTTGATCTCCTGCGGTGTCATCAGCCTTTCCGGCTCTCGCACGGGAGCCAGAGCATAGTCGGGAGCGGAAGTATCATCCAACAGCATATTGCACAGATCAACACAATCGCTGCAAATATAGACGCCGGGTCCGGCAATCAGACGGTTCACCTCACGTTCGGTCTTACCGCAAAAGGAACAGCGCAAACCGCTGTATATCTTATTACTGCTGCCATTGTCGCCAGTCATAATATCAAACCCGTTTTTCCATTATTTCATCGATAATACCGTATTCTTTGGCCTCTTCCGCCGACATCCAAAAATCACGATCCGTATCGCGTTCGATAACTTCGTAGGGCTGGCCGGTGCGCTCGGACAGAATCTGATTCAGTCTTTGCTTCATGCGCAGGATATGCTCAGCCATAATATTAATATCGGAGGCCTGACCCGAAACCTGACCCAGCGGCTGGTGAATCATTACCTCGGCATTGGGCAGCATATAGCGCTTGCCCTTGGTGCCGGCTGCCAGAATAAAGGCCCCCATACTCGCCGCCATGCCCATACAGATAGTTTGGACATCGGCTTTGATATACTGCATGGTGTCATAGATCATAAAGCCCGAAGCGATCTCGCCACCCGGACTGTTGATATAGAGCTGGATATCCTTGTCGGGATCTTCAGCTTCCAAGAACAACAGCTGGGCAGTTACCAGACTGGCCGTTACGGAATTTACTTGATCAGACAAGATGATTATCCGCTCTTTGAGCAAGCGAGAGAAAATATCATAGGAGCGCTCGCCGCGGTTAGTCTGTTCTATGACCATCGGAACCAGGTTCATCTGCAACTGTTTATCTTTCTGTTCAGACTCACCGGGCTGTTTCTGTAAAAATGGATTGGTGTTGTACATTATCTTTTCTCACATTCTAAATATAAGTCGGTATCAGGGTCGCTGACCTAATCATCAGTATTTTCAGCATCGGAGTCGACTGCCTGATCCGCGTCATCAACTGCCTCTTCCTCAACATCTGCTAAGTCCTCTGCCAATTCGTCGTCTGCTTCGGATTCCGGCTTGACATCAGTAGCAATGCCGTTCTCCCGCAGGAAAGTGACAGCCTTATTATTTCTAATTGTACTCTTAATATAATCGGTTTCAGGGGCAAAACTCTCTCTGAATTTCTCCTCTTCAAAGCCATACATAGCCGCCATGCTCTTGATCTCAGCATCAACTTCTTCCTCTGTGGCCTCAAAGTCCTGAATCTCAACAATTTTATCAATGACTAAACGGGACTTGATGCGATTTAGCGCCGTATCATGCAATTGCAGTCTGAAGTGATCCAGCGATGTGCCGGCATATTCCAGATACTGTTCCAGCTCGATGCCCTGATAGCGCATCCGGTTGCGCTGCTCATCCACAATACGGTCAATTTCGTCATGAATCATAATATTTGGAATATCGATTTCACTGGTCTCAACCACAGCTGCCAGCAGATTATCTTCAAAGGTCGCATCCGCAGAAGCATTGGCGGCCTTGAGCAAGCGCTCATGCACATCCGCTTTATATTCTTCCAGGGTGTCGAATTCACTGACATCCTTGGCGAACTCGTCGTCAAGCTCAGGCAGTTCTTTAGTGGTAATATTATTGATCTTGACCTTAAAGACTACCGGCTGGCCGGCCAAACTCTCCTCGTGATACTCTGCCGGGAATGAAAGCTCGAGATCGAACTCCGCGCCGGATTCTTTGCCGACCAGTCCTTCTTCAAAACCGGGGATGAAGGTATTGGAACCTATCTTCAAATCATAGCCGGCACCTTTGCCGCCATCAAAGGCCACACCGTCTTTGAAACCCTCATAATCAATATTAACTGTGTCGCCCTCTTCGACGGGACGGTCTGTAATCGTAAGCAGACGAGCAACCTTGACGCGTTCACGCTCAATCTCCCGGTTCATCTCTTCTTCGGTAACCTCTGCAGGAGGGCGATAGGCCGTGATACCTTTATACTCGCCCAGCACCACTTCCGGCTTGATCGCGACATCAATCGTAAAGACCAGACCGTTGTCACCGCCAATTTCCAAAATCTCCAGCTCGGGGCTCGAGAACGGCTCAATCTCATGCTCCGCCAGTGCCTCCTGATAAGCAGGATCAACTGCGAAGCCGATCGCGTCTTCATACAAAACGCCTTCGCCATAATAATTGACCACGATCGGATACGGAGCCTTGCCTTTTCTGAAACCGGGAACACTAAAGCGCCTAATATTTTTGCGATAAGCAGACATTAGTGACTTTTTAAATTCATCCTTGGGAACTGTAATGGTAAACTGCACCATATTCTGTTCTTTTTTCTCAACTGTTGACGTCATCAAAGTCCTCCATTGGCTAATCTACTTTTGATAGCTATTTTCCTAATAAATGCTTAAGAAGTTTACCATATCTACATTGTAAAGTAAAAGCATGAAACTTGTGCAACATCTGCCACAGACGACAATTGACGACAAATAATTAGTGGCTTCTCCGGAAGCTAAAGAAAACTGAACTCTTGCTCAAACATTACCCGCTTTCTCCGCCATTAAGGCAGTTTCCGGAACAAATCTGACATCTGCGGTGCAAATCAGCAAGGCGATAGCGTTTGTGCTAAAATATACTTGCCTGGAATGTTCGATACTCCTCATATTGAGCCACCATGACATAAACGGGAGTCCGGGTTAGTGTGGAATAGGATCGAACCGTCTTTGAGCGGATGATCTAAGACCGCCGCAGGGCACCCACCTGGCGAAATGCTGGGCGTCAATCGAGGGTAACGGCATTCCGGGTCTTGTATATTGTGAGGAGAAATTAAAATGAAAATATACAATACTTTAACACGTAGAAAAGATGAACTGATCCCGTTGGAAGAAAATCATTTCAAAATATATGTCTGCGGACCCACTGTCTATGACTTCTTCCATATCGGCAATGCCCGCCCTTTTATTACTTTCGACACTTTAAGACGTTATCTGGAACATAGCGGCTATAAAGTCACTTATGTGCAAAACTTCACGGATATTGACGACAAAGTAATCAACCGGGCCCATGAAGAAAACACTACGATCGCAGAACTTGCGAATCGGATGATCGCAGAGTATTTCAAAGATGCCGATGCTCTTAATATCCGCCGGGCGGATATCTATCCCCGGGCTACCGAGAGCATAGAGGATATCATCGAGCTGATCCGGATGCTGGAAGAGAAAGGCTTTACCTATGTTTCCTCCGACGGCGTCTATTTTGAAATTGCCAAGAATCCTAATTACGGCAAGTTATCCGGCAAGAATGTCGAAGATCTGCTGGCAGGCGCATCCGACCGCGTGGACAGCAAAGAAGACAAAAAGAGCCCGCTGGATTTTGTACTCTGGAAATTCAAGAAAGAAGGAGAACCTTTCTGGCCCTCACCTTGGGGCGACGGTCGCCCCGGCTGGCATATTGAATGCTCGGCCATGACCAGGGCAACCCTCGGCGAAACCATCGATCTGCACTGCGGCGGCGTGGACCTGGTCTTCCCGCATCACGAGAATGAGATCGCCCAAAGTGAATGCGCAACCGGCAAAACCTTTGTCCGCTATTGGATGCATAATGGCTTTATCAATATCGATAAAGAAAAAATGTCCAAATCAAAGGGCAATTTCTTCCTGGTCCGTGATCTGACCGAGCAATATCCGCCGATGGTGCTGCGTTTCTTCATGCTGCAGGCCCACTACAGAATGCCGATCAACTTTGAAAAGGATCTGCTGGATGCCGCGGTCAATGCCTGGCATCGCATTACCAATAGTGTCGAGAATCTGAAACATGTCATGACAGGTGCGCCCGCAGAGGCGGCAAATCCTCAGGCGCTAAGCGCAGAACAGGTGCTGGCCGCAGCAGTCGCTGAGTCCGAAGCGGAATGGGAGCGCGGCATGTCTGACGATTTGAACACGGCGGATGCGATCGCCGCTATCTTCGACCTGGTGCGCGCCGCCAATACCGCAGCTGCTGTTCCCGGCCTCTCCGCACCGGCTCTAAAAGCAGCCCATGACAAATTGCTTGAACTGCTGGATGTCCTGGGTCTTGATCCCACACTCGGCTCCGAAGCCGGCATCCCGGCCGAGATCATGGAGCTGGTGGAACGCCGTCAAGCAGCCAAGAAAGAGCGCGACTTTGCTCTGGCGGACAGCCTGCGGGACGAGATCACTGCAGCCGGATACAAAATTGAGGACACACCGCAAGGACCGAAAGTAACGGTAAACTAAAATATTGGAAGCATTTCTGTTAGAACATCAACCCATCACCAGCGATCTGCGCGAAATGCCAATCTCTACTTTGGCCTGGATCGGAGATTGTGTTTTCGATTTGCATGTTCGCATGGCTCTGGCGGAAAAGCAGTCCGCCTGCAATTCAGGTGATCTCCATCGCGCCGCGGTAAAGATCGTCTCAGCAGCCGCCCAGGCGGAAGCTCTGAGCAAGCTGATGCCGCTGCTGGGACAGGAGGAAACAGCTCTGATCCGCCGGGCAAGAAATCACGATCCCGGCAGTCTGCCGCGCCATGCCGACCCGCTTCAATACCGCCATGCCACAGCCCTGGAGGCCCTGATCGGCTACCATTATCTGGCCCACAACCGGGAGCGTCTAACCGAACTGATGAACGTGATCCTCAGTGACAAAACTTCATAAGCAAATAAGTGCTCTTTTAAAAACAACACAGGTGTAAAAGCAATACGGGAGCAAGATGACTCAGAATAAAGCACAAAGACGGGGCAGATCCGCCACCCAGGCCCCAAGAAGCCAAGGCAGATATCCGGCCGGTTCCGGATCAGGCCGCCGACCGGATAAACCGAGGGCAGGCCGTAGGCCGGGATCAGCTCTGCCGCAGCAAAAACAATTCGAGGACAGGACACGAAAGCACAGCCCACAGATGGAAACGAAGACCGGCAGACCAGGCAGGCAGACAGTGCCCGCAGCGGGACCTATTGACCGCCTGGAAGGCAGAAATCCGATCCGGGAAGCCCTGCACGCCGGCCGCAATATCAATAAAATCTGGATAAAAAGACGGGATAGCGGCAAAACGGATCCCGATCTGGCCCAGCTGATTCAGGAATGCCGCCGGGCCGGAGCCGTCACTGTCGAAGTTACGGCCGAAGTCTTAGACAGCATGGCTACATCCTATGGTCATCAGGGCATAATCGCCCAAGTGGCCGCTCACGAATATATCCCTTTACCTGATCTGATAGCGCGCGGAGCAGCACAGCAGGAACAGGGAATCTATCCTTTATTGATTCTGCTCGACGGACTGGAGGAAAGTTATAATCTGGGCTCTATCCTCCGCATCGCCGATGCGGCCGGAGCGACCGGGATTATCATTCCGGAACGGCGTTCCGTCGCTTTAGACGCCACAGTAGCCAAAGCCTCCGCCGGGGCGATTGAGCATGTCCCCGTGGCACGCGTCACTAATCTCAGCGCCACTATCCGGACCCTGAAAGAAGCCGGTTATTGGATCTACGGCGCCGATGCGGCCGGAACGGCCAGGCCGGAAGATAGTGACTGGCTGCGCAGCATCGCTCTGGTCATCGGCAGCGAAGGCAAAGGCATGAGCGCCAAAATTACCGCTGCCTGTGATCATCTGGTCAGTATCCCGCAATATGGCAAAGTCAACTCACTTAATGCCGCCGTAGCTTGCGGTATTCTGACTTATGAAGCGAGAAGACAAGCCCGCAATCAGGACAGATCAATCAGTATAGCCACTACAGCGGAGACCGGTGACCGGAATTCAGACACGGATACAATCATTTCAGTAGGAACCGGTAACCAAAATTCCGATAAGGATACGACCGCAGCGGAGGTGCTCTGATGCCGGAGCCGGATCTATCACTGCAAGAGCCAGACCTATCACAACAAGCCAAGCGCGACCTCGAATTGCTGCTTCAGTATCGCCGGGGCGACACTGAAGCCGCGGAAGAGCTATTTGCCCACTATAAGCCGCTGGTCATCTCCCGGGCCAATCGTTATTTTTTACAAGGCGGTGAACCGGAAGATCTGATTCAGGAAGGGATGATCGGTCTTTTTCAGGCTGTCGAAAGATATGACACCGCTTCCGGCCTGCCCTTTTCAGCTTTGGCAGATATGCTGATCCGGGCCAGACTGATCGATGCAGTCCGCTCCAGCACCAGAAAGAAGCATCAGATCATGAACGAATCCATCTCACTGGACGAGAAGATGAATAATGATTCGGATACGGTGCAAGATCTCTGGCGCCACAGCGGTGCGCTGGCACTAGATCCTGAAGAAAAAGCCATCGCCCAAGAAGAGGTTGAAGCTTTACAGGCTTTCATGCACAATAAACTTAGTGCCTTCGAAACCCAGGTAGTTGGCCTGCTCGGGCAGGGTTGCAGCTATCGTGAAGCGGCTGAGGCCTTGGACAAAGATATCAAAAGCATAGACAATGCAGTACAAAGAATCAGACGCAAGATGCGGCGCTTTAAAGATGAAGTCCGCGCATAAAGCGGCTTCCGGGATCGGACAATGTGGAAGAGTAATCAAGGAAATCAAGGAGATCTATATTTTACAAAGGAGCGGAGCTGGTGGACCTCCGCGCTGGCCGGACTGTTGGTTTTGCTGATTCTACTCTTCGTGGGCTGTGAAAATGTCTTGGATAGAATTATCCCGGAGCGAAACGGAAATAATGATGCCCAGATTATCAGCCTCGGCACGGAAAGCACAATGTCTTCGCTGGAACTGGCCCAATCCCTGGTCCTGGCCGTGAAGCCTTATAATACGGAAGCTGTTTACAATTCCATTCCCCGCCTGCAAATCGAAGGTGTTGATAAAACCGATTTTCATCAATATATCCAAGCGCTGCAGCACGGCTTATCCGGCGCTATCACCGGGATTCAGCCCATAGTAGGACAGGATAAGAGAGCCATCATCGCTTTATTGGAAGCGGGAAATCCCCGGATCTTAGAGTTGGCCCAGGCGTCCGACTTCTATCTGCTAACCTATGGTCGTGATACCTCCAGATCAGGCGGCTTCGTCGTAGCTATCCAAAAAAGAGACAACGGCCAGGCTTATCTGGACCCGCTCTGGGTGAAAAGCATTGTCTCGATCAATAATTATATGCTGCTCTATTTTGAAGCGATCGAAAGCCGCAACTTCGCTTCACTGGACTCCTTGTTGAGAGCGGGAATCAAACCGCGCAATGAGCTCGAAGAAGCCGCTCTTAATGCCCGCTGCCAAGCGACTTTAGACTTTTATCACCATAAGGTCAGAACACAAAGAGAGCAATACGATCTACTGGCGATCTATCCCGGCTATGCCCAAGTAGAGCAATATGCCACGACTAAAGACCAGAAACAAAAAATCAGCAGACTGGTCAGTTTCCACGAAGTCAATAATCAGATGGTAATCAATGATCCGGTCAGTGTTACTCTGGATAACCTCGATCTGACTGTAAAAACCGAGGACGGAATTCTCTTCGCCCTGGATGCCAGCAGGAATAATATCATGGTCACATCAGTAATATTTGACCGCCTGCTGGGCACGCCGCTCTCGCACAACAATAATACCTGCTATCGCACCTCGGCCGGCAAAGATGTCTTCACCATCGAGTACCCGGGCATCATTATCTCCGCCAGCGGCAGCTGCACTGATGAACACCAAAGATGGTCCGGCAAACTGACCAGAGCCGAGATCTTTTACAGCAATTATGAATTAGGCTCCGGTCTCAAACCGGGCATGAATATCAATGAGCTGTATGTCCACTATCCGTTCGCGCGCGAAAACAATTATCTGATCCAAAGCCAAATTGATGGCAAAACCTATACTCTGGCGATCCAAGTCGAATCAGATACTATTTCCAAGCTGACCATAACCTGCGAATAGTAAGCTGTACTTCGCTCTCATCTCATACCGGGGATAACCCTCCGAAACCATAGTCTGCGAATAAGTCATTGCTCCCCACCACAAGTCTTTGCCATGCGCGCGATAAAGTGCGTAGTCTATTGCTACGAACCTTGGTGGCGGCCTTTCAGCTCAGCTAAGAAAAGTGTATTGCCATTAACCTTTGTAACGGCCTTTGGGCTCAGCCAAAAAAGTATATTGCCATTAACCTTTGTAGCGGCCCGCCAGCTCGGCCAAGATATCGGAGATCTGAATATCCATATCGGCCATCAGAACCAAGCTGTGATAGAGCAAGTCCGCCAACTCGTAGATGGTTTCCCCTTTGTCGTCGCCCTTGGCGGCGATAACAACTTCAGTGGACTCTTCACCGATTTTTTTCAGGATTTTATCCCTGCCCTCCCGGAACAGATAACTGGTATAGGATTTTTCACCCGGGTTTTCCTTGCGTCCGAGTATCAAGTCATAGAGCTTAGCGAGGGAAAATGCAGCGTCTTTTTTCTCCTCGTCCTGATAAACAATGTTGAAAAAGCAGCTTTCTTCCCCCGTATGGCAAGCGGGGCCGTCTTTATTGACATAGACCAGGAGGGTATCCAGATCGCAATCGGCGACTATCTTGACAATATGCTGATAATTACCGCTGGTTTCGCCTTTCAGCCACAGCGACTGCCTGCTCCGGCTGTAAAAATGAGTCAACCTCTTTTCAATGGAGAGGGTCAGGCTTTCCCGGTTCATATAGGCCAGCATCAAAGTATTGTTATTTTGGGCATCGACTACGATGGCAGGTATCAGTCCCCGCTCATCAAATTTCAAATTATCTATATCTATATCTATATCTATCATTGTTCCCATCGCCTCTTTAATCTCTTTTATACTTACCAGGTCATAGTGGAAGATCGACGCCGCTAAAGCACCGGTAACTTTTTTATTCTTGCGAAATACTTCTAAAAAGTCCTCTATCTTCCCCGCGCCGCCTGAGGCCACTACATTGCAGCTGACATTTTCAGTCAGGATCTCCAGCATAGCCAGATCGTAGCCCTCTTTTACGCCGTCGGTATCTATGGAATTGATCACCACCGTGCCGGCACCCAGAGCCACTCCCTTTTCTATCCATTTTTTAGCATCAAGCCCCGTATCTTCTTTGCCCGCACCCAAAAACACATGGTAAGCAGCGCCCACTTTCTTGACATCGACCGAGAGGATCAGGCTGTCACTGCCATATTTGGCGCTGACTTCCTGCAGCAAAGCGGGATTTCTGATCGCGGCGGAATTGATGCTGAAGTGCCTGACACCGAGATCATATAATCGGTCGCAGTCGGACAAGGTCCTGATGCCGCCGCCGACAACCACAGGGATATTGACGGCTTTCAATATTTCAGCGATTTTGTCATAAAAGATATCCTTGTTATCAACGGTCGCCCCTATATCGTAAAAGACCAGATAGTCGGCGCCGTCCTGCTCGTATTTTTGAGCCAGAGCGACGGGATCTGCGGAAATTTCCTGAATATCGGCAAACTTTACCCCTTTTACGACTTTGCCGCCCTTGATATCCATACAGGCATATATGCTTTTAGTCTTCATATTTCACTGCCTCACTAAGCTTGATATCACCGGTGTAATAGGCCTTGCCGATGATAGCGCCGTAGAGATCCAAAGCATGGACTTTCTTCAATTCCTCTATATTGTGGATGCCGCCGGATGCCACCAGGTCGGCATCTGTCAGTTTTTGCAAATTCTCGTAGAGGGTAATATTGGTCCCTGTCATGGCCCCGTCCTTGGAGATATCGGTCGCTATAATAGTTCTGACCTTGAGGGCGTTTAACTTCTCGCAATAGTCTTGCAAGTAAATACCGGTGGATTTTCGCCAACCGTGGGTCTTGACGATGCCGTCCCTCACATCCACACCGACAGCTATTCTCTCCTGATATTTTTCTACCAGCTTCTCCAGCAGACTTTCGTCTTCGATCGCAGCCGTACCCAGGATGATCCGGTTGATGCCCAGGTCGAGATATCTTTCGGCTTGCTCAATACTCCTGATGCCGCCTCCGAGCTGGATGAAGATATCCGAGCTGTCGCGGATCTTGGCAATCATCCTAAAGTTCTTATTGTCTCCGCTTTGGGCTCCTTCCAGGTCAACCATATGCATATGGCTGATACCGTTTCTTTCGAAGTCGCGCACTATTTCTACAGGATTGTCGGAGTAGACGGTCATTTGCTCGTAATCGCCTTTGAGCAGCCTGACCGCCTTGGAATCATATAAATCTATGGCCGGAAATATATACAATTACAGCACCCCTTTAGTCGACGGTATATCGTCATGGTCTTCCAGAGCAACCGCCATCTGTGCCGCCTTGGCAAAGGCCTTGAATATGCTCTCGATGCAATGGTGGCTGTTCTTGCCGTCCAGAAGCCGGATATGCAGATTGCACTTCGAGCCGCGGGCAAAGCCCCGGAAAAATTCTTCGACCAATTCCGTGTCGAAGGTGCCTACCTTCTCGGAATTAAAACTGGCGTCAAAGACTGTATACTCTCTGCCGGAAAAGTCGAGTGCCACCAAGGACAGAGCCTCGTCCATCGGTATAATGGCCGAGCCAAATCTCCTGATGCCCCTTTTATCGGCCAGAGCTTGCAAAAAAGCCTCGCCCAGCACTATGCCGACATCTTCCGTGGTGTGATGATCGTCGACATCAATATCGCCGACAGCTTTAACTGTCAGGTCAAAGCGGCCGTGCCTGGCCAAGCTGTCCAGCATATGGTTTAAGAAGCCGACTCCCGTAGCGATCTCAGACTTACCGATGCCGTCTAAGTCCAAGCTGACATTGATATCGGTTTCGCCGGTGGTGCGTGAAATATCCGCTTTTCTCATCTCTAATCTATCTCCTTCAAAATATTTTTTATTTCTTCGGCCAGTGAGAGCATATCCTCTCTCTTGCCTATGGTGATCCGGACAAAATCAGTTAAAAGCTCGGTATCGAAATGCCTGACCAGAAATCCCCTTTCCTTCAGTACAGCATAAAGGGCTTTGCCTTTTATTTGCGCATGTCTGGCAAAGACAAAGTTGGCGGATGAAGTCAAGACGAAAAAGTTGTTGGCGCGCAAGAACTCCGTGAAAAGCCCTCTTGTCTCGCTAATCTTTCTGATGGTGTGCTCAAAATACTCTTGATCCGCCAGGGCGCCTGCGGCCAGGGCTGCCGATACGCGATTGACATTGTAAGGGTTAATAGAGTATTTGATTTTTTTCAAATCCGCGATATTTTTTTCCTTGCTGACGGCAAAGCCAACTCTGGCTCCCGCCAGCTGACGCGATTTGGAAAAAGTCTGCACCACGATCAGATTGTCGTATTTTTCGACAAATTCAATACTGCTGGCCCCGCCAAAATCTACATAGGCCTCGTCGATGACGACTAAAGAACTTTGATCGGCCTTGAGCATTTTTTCGATAGCAGGAAGCTCCAAAGGTATGCCCGTGGGGGCATTGGGATTGGCAATAATGATATTGGCCTTGCCCCGGGTGTAGTCATCTGCATCGATGGTAAAGTCAGCTTTTAAAGGTACTTCCCTGTAAGTCACGCCGCAAAAATCCGCATAGACCCGATAAAAGCCGTAGGTGATATTGGGGAAAAGCAGTGTCTTTCCACCTGTGAAAAAACCTAAAAAGATAAAGTAGAGCGCTTCGTCGGAGCCGTTGGTGACTAAGACTTGATCTTGGTTCACACCGTAGTATGCGGCAATCTTGGCGGTCAGGGCAGAGTGTTCCGGATCGGGATAGAGCCGGGCCTTGGCTATCTCCGCCTCGGCATATTTTGTCGCTTTTTTCGACAATTCATAGGGGCTTTCGTTGGTATTAAGCTTGATATACCTTTTGTCGTTGATTTGCTCGCCGGGAGTATAGGGTTTTAAATCGGAATATCTTGTATTTAAGAAACTCATTTTACCCTCTCCTTGACGCTGAGCGCATGCGCTGTCAGCCCCTCTTTTTCAGCGAAATACATAATGGCCGCCGCATCTTTGGCCAGAGCTTCTTTGCTGTAAAAGGAGAATTCCGTTTTCTTGACGAAATCATCTACCGTCAGCGGATTGGAAAACTTGGCCGTACCCGAGGTCGGGAGTGTATGATTGGTGCCGGAGAAGTAGTCGCCCGTAGCCTCCGGCGTGTACTGGCCCAAAAATACGGAGCCGGCATTTTTGACCAAAGTTAAATCAGAGATAGGATTGGCCGTCATCAGTTCCAGATGCTCAGGCGCGATTTCATTAGACAAGTCGAACATCTGCTGTTTGTGGTCACAGATTACGATCAAGCCCTGCTCGTCTATTGATTTGCGGGCGATATCTTCTCTGCTTAATTTGGGCAGCATCAATTCTATTTTCTCCTGCACTTGCCGGGCCAGTTCCGGATCGGTAGTGAGAAGGATGGATCGGGCATAGGTATCGTGCTCCGCCTGTGAGAGCAGATCGATCGCTATAAAGTCGGGATTGGCTCCCGGTTCCGCGATGACAAGGATCTCGGAAGGGCCCGCTATCATATCTATGCCCACTATGCTGGAAACTTGCCTCTTGGCCTCGGCTACATATCTGTTGCCCGGACCAACTATTTTATAGACATTCTCGATGCTTTCGGTACCGAAAGCCAGCGCCGCCACCGCTTGCGCGCCACCGACTTTATAGATTCTGTCGGCGCCGGCGATCTTGGCGGCGGCTAAGATAGTGGGTGAGATTTTGCCGTCCAGATCCGGCGGAGAGACGATGGAGATATTGGTACAGGCGGCGATCTTGGCCGGTATCACCGTCATAAGTACGGTGGACGGGTAGACCGCCGTACCGCCCGGCACATAGAGACCTACTCTTTCAATGGGAGTGAATTTTTGACCCAGGATTTTGCCGTCCTCTTCAAAGACTATGAGGTCGTCCCGCTTTTGCTTGGCATGGAATTTATAGATATTTTCTTTGGCCTGTTCCAGAACCGCTATAAATTCTTGATCTATCGAATTGATAGCTTCCTCTATCTCGCTCTCCGTCACGACAAAATTGTCGATATTTACGCCGTCGAATTTCGCCGTGTATTCTCGCAGCGCCTGATCGCCCTTTTCTTTGACATTGGCCAAAATGGCGGCGACATCTTTAGTGAGAGTATCGTCCTGCACTGCGTATAGGTTTTGCTCTAAATTAATTTCTTCTATATTTTTGATTTTAATCATTGGCCTCATCCTCTAAATTTTTCAGCAGATCATATATCTTGCGAATTTCCTCATTCTTATAAGTGTAGCTGACCTTGTTAGCTATATATCTGGTGCTGATCGGACAGATCTCCTGGTGCACTACCAAATTGTTTTCTCTCAGAGTCGTGCCGGTTTCGACTATATCCACTATCACGTCGGAGAGCTTGACCAGAGGTGCTATTTCGATCGAGCCGTGCAGGGTGATAAGATCGATGGTCTTGCCTGAAGCCAGAAAATATTTCCTACTAATGTTAGGGAATATGGTGGCAACTTTGAGATGTTTTTTCTGGTGATAAGGAAAATTCTTTTCGCCGGCGACACAGATCCTGCATTGGCCTATGCCGAGATCATAAAGTTCATAGACATTGCTGTTATTTTCCAGCAGTATATCCTTGCCGACGAAACCTATATCCGCCGCACCGTATTCCACATAAGTCGCTACATCGGACGGTTTGACCAAAAAATAGGTATTGCCTTTTTCTGCATCGTGAAAGACCAGCTTTCTGCTGTCTGCCATGATCTCGTCATAGTCGTAGCCGATTTTGCTTAAAATATTGTAGACTTTATTGCCTAATCTTCCTTTGGGCAGAGCTATCTTTAAACCGTCTTCCATTTTGCACTCCCGTTAAAATCTATTTTCCCTAAGTAAATGGCAAAACCTGAGGCCAAGTAGCTTTTCTCTTTAGTTCTGACCAGATTGCTGTATTCCCCGCCGCGCAAAATCTCCGACGAGACCTCCGGTACGATGCCGATAAAGCTGATCTTGTCGTAGTACTTGAGACCTTCCGGTATGGAGAAATCGAGAAGGACCTTGGTTTGCAAATCTTTCTGGGCCAGGTAATGATATAAATCCTGCAGATATTCAATGTTCACGCGAAAAATTTCATCGTCCAAGATATTTTCAAGTTCCTTAATCCCCACATCCAGAGGCAGGTGCAAGGAAAGCAGGGAATTGAAAATATCGATATATTTTTCCTCAGCACTATCTTGCAGAATTTCGTTTAACAGCATCAGGTTTTTATTTTGAAAGGCTGTAAAAATCTGGTCGTGCATTTTGCTCAACCCCGCCTTTTCCAGCAGCTTCTGATAAATGCTGTTGTCGGAGATAAGGAGCACGGGATTATCGTCGATAATAAGCAATGATTTGGCGGCTAAATAGATCAGATGGAACATATCCTCATCTGACAATCTGCCTATGACTTCCACACCGAATTGCAAGATCTCCTGAAACTTCTCGGATGCCCTCGGCACACGATAGACATTTTCACTGTAATAAAGCTTGTGCTTGTCTACCGTCGTGTCCAGATTCTTAATGATCGACAAGGTAATATCCGGTTTTAAAGCCATCAGTGTGCCGTCTTTATCCGCAAAGTAGAGGATATCCTTAGAAGAAAGAAAATCCATATTGTCAAGGTAAAAGCTGTAGGGCTCAAAGGTATTCATCTCATATAGTGAATAGCCCTGAGCTGAAAACAGCTCCCTCAGCTTGAAGGACAGAATCTCCTTACCGGTAAAAAGCTCTTGTTTGAACATTTTATATCCTTCCCTCAATAGTCTTGTAGCCGCCCCTGCCATACTTAAGACAGCGATTGACCCTGGTAATCGTGGAATTGCTGGCACCGGATATATCCCTCACTTCCTGATAGGTCTTATCCTGCAAGAGAAGCAGAGCAACCTCCAGCCTTTGTGGTATATCTATCAGCTCCTGGGCCGTAAAAATATCCTCGAAGAACTTATCGCATTCATCCTTATCTTCAAGTGCCAGTATGGCGCTGAAAAAAATGTCCAGATTCTGCGCCCTCTTATCTTTTTCCATTTGCTTCTTGTCCATTTATCTCCCTCCCCCTCGCTCATACACTCCATCAACGATTAATGCAAATTTTGCTCCTTTGCACTGTCGCAGCGGTGTAATGGAGTAATAAGACTATACCATTCTAATTTTTCTTGTCAAGTGCGTTTATAAAGAATTAATATTGGTGATTAATTAAGTTATCTTCCGGCTTGACTAGTGGAGAGTTCAAATAATCATGCTGACGGAATTTCACCTTGTTAGATACACTATTATGCTTTTTGTTTAGAATATAAGGACCACCATATCATACAAAGTGATTTCCAAATAATAATGGAACATTATGGGGAATCAATATACTAAATTAATCAAATTCCAACGATAGTTTTTAATGATATGTTTTGTAATAATTAGATTAAGAAAGCATGTACCAAAACAATTAACATTATAGATGCTAAAAAGAACTTACTATTAGAATTTCGGAGTTATAAGGCTCATGATTAAAAAAATTAATATTGAGGGATTAGAACAATTAATTAAGGAATATAAAACAAAATCCGGGGGCATGGAGAATTTTGTTTTCTGGATTGGAGCAGGTATGGATTGTATCTCACCCACTAACCTGCCACTTGGTAATGAGTTAGTTAAACAAATATTAAACTTCACATGCAACAATTATGCAGATAGAATTTTAGAAGTGCTAAATGATGCAACTGTAGCGATCAATCAATTTATAGCATCTGACCATGCTACAGAAAATATGTCTACTGCCACAAACCATACACAAAACAATCAGTTTACTAATATTCCTCGCCTTGAGACAATAATTGAACTTATATTGCAGTGTGAGCACAACATGATCCCACCTATTAAAAGTGAAGATTCGTTCATGTCTCTTATTACGAGCTTCCGTGCAGCACCACCTAATATTAACCATTATATTTTAGCTGATGCAATTCTCAAAGGAGCAACAATTATTACTGTAAATTACACGCTATTGATTCAAGAAGCATTTCAACAAATTACTAATGGAGCCCATGTACTGGAAGAACAGCAAGATTACTCAAAAACTGATTCAGAAGACGATACAAAAACCAATCTGGTACGATTATTTCAATGTAAAAGAAAGGACGGACATGGGAATATAGGTGGGAAACTGTATCATATCCATGGCGCCCTAATTGATGAAAATTTGGGCAATTCATTATCAAAAGTTAAAAACCCTTTTATTAATCAATTCAATGATGACTTAACAAAGCTGCTGGAAGGAGAGAACATTTTTTTATTTCTTGGGTACAGTGGCAGTGATTCATTTGATGTGAATCGATTTTTCATCGATTATGCAAAAAAATACGGTACGAAAAAATCAACTGGAATTTATGTAAGTCATGAGGAAATAGACACTAAATCGAATGGCGAAATCCTGGTTTGTGACAAACAGCGTATATTGCTTAACGCATTTAAGAGAAAATATATACTACAAGCCGAATTGAAAAATATTTTTTGCGATATAGGTCACACGCCTAGAAATTACGAGGATTTTATTTGGAAAGATGAAATTCCCAAAACAGGTTATCCAAAAGAAATGCAAAAAATATTGGCAATCGACATCTGTGCATTTTTAGGAATCAATATCGAAAAGGTTATTAACATTAAAGATTGGTTGCCTAACGATGAAGAAAAAAAGTATTATACAGACTGGTATCAACACCATCCTTGTCTCCTAATGGCTAAATTGCAACAAAATAAAAAATTAGTAAATTTTCATAGTAAATATGTTATTGATTATGAGAAGCGATCCTCCGTGATATTAAATTTAACTGAGGAACAACGTAATAACCAAATTAACATATATAAAAAACAACTTTATAGTGAACATCTTGATTTGTTGATAAGAGATGCATTGAATCAACTTACAGATTCTGTTTTTAATCTTGATTTTAACAAAATTTTTGACATCATAAAGGATGCTCGACAAGAAGGCACACTGTTTGGGTGGGAAGTTTCTACACGCCTACACCAAATAGTTAAACGATTAATGTATAAATATCTTGAATGCTCATCCGATGACGAGTTTTCAACGTTTTCTGTTCAATACAATTCTCTCGCAAAATCTGTAATTAGCGCATTGAAGTTTGTAGAAGAAACTGGTTATAAATATGTTTCAGGAATGAATCAATTTCATTTATCACTTAGAGATCTTTCCATATTGTACGCACTTTTCAAAGATGATAAAGATGCTGATCAATCTGTTGAAGAGATCTTAAATCTATCATCATATTATTATTGTGAAGTCAGCAGTATGGATGGTTGGATTGGGAATTTACTCTCAAAAATTTTTATTATCACTCATGAATTAAGACAAAAAAAAGAACTCGCCTTGTTAGATAAAATATTATGTCTTGAAAATGAGTTTATAAAAATCAATTCAATATTGGGCTCTGAGTCTGACGCCTTTTTCGCTAAAAAAATATCAAGCTTTAGAAACAAATTGAATTTAAATATTTTATAGTATAAAAATCTAGGAGTAATAGAAAAACACAACTTTAGAAGTCCAGTCAATGACTTTGAAATCCGCGTTTTCCATGTGAGCGTCAAACCTATCCATATTCCCAGCGCATCTAGCTGAGATTATTGAAATATGCCAGTGTCCGTTCCAAAATATTCTTTTATTTACCGACTTTGCGTAATTTTGCCACTTTTGTCAGAGTGTAAACAAGTAGTTGTGGGAATCAACTCCCATTTCATTATAAAGGAAAGGACTGTACAAGATATATCTTATGTAATATTTATAATTCTTGATAAGAATTTCTCAGATTAAAGTATCAACGCGTGCTTCTAGGTTCTGAACAAGATACTCGAGTTTGGCAATTGCACTCATAGCATCCGATCCATCTTGCTCTTTCAGATATTTAACTAGCATTTTGGCATACCGAAGCGTATTTTCAAGAATTTCAGGTCGTTTATCACAGAGCTCTTTCAACTCAGCAGCAGTCAACTGTAAGGCTTCAACTTCATCTTGTTTGACGAAAAGATTGACTAGAGCATTGGCATATCTCAGAGTGATCTCCGAAACTGCAGGCCACCTTTCATGAATTGCTTTTAGTGCAGAAATAGTTTGACGGGCTTCAACCTCTTCTTGTGCAACAGAAAGGTTAAACAGACCCTTTGCATATTCAAGAGCAATCTCCGAAACTGCAGGCAATCTTTCATGGATCGCTTTTAATGCGGAAACAGTTTGGCCAGTTCCAACTTCATCTTGCACAATAGAAAGGTTGACCAGAGCATTGGCATACCTGAGAGAAATCTCCGGGACTTCAGGCCATCTTTTATGGATCGCTTTTAGTTCAGCAATAGTACGGTGAGCTTCAACCTCATCTTGTGCAATGGAAAGATTGACCAGACCATCTGCATATCTCAGAGCAATCTCCGGAACTTCAGGCCACTGCTCATGGATCGCTTTTAGTTCAGCAACAGTACGCCGGGCTTCAACCTTATCTTGTGCAGCGGAAAGATTGACTAATCCATTGGCATACCTGAGAGCAATCTCCGGAGCTTCAGGCCAACTCTTATAGATCGCTTTTAATTCTGTAACAATCGACAGTAAGGCTTCAACTTCATCTTGTACAGCGGAAAGGTTGACCAGAGCATTGGCATACCTCAGGGCAATCCCCAAAACTTCAGACCACCTTTCACTGATTGCTTTTAGTTCAGTAATAGTTCGACTGGCTTCAACTTTATCTTGTTTGGTAGAAAGATTGACCAGGCCTCTTGCATGTTCCAAAGCAATCTCCGAAGTTTCAGGCCACTTATCACTTGTCGCTTTTAGCTTGGCAACAGTTTTGCGGGCTTCAACCTCATCTTGTTTAAGAGAAAGATTTACTAGACCATTGGCATACCTAAGAGCAATTTCCGGAACTTCAGGCCACTGCTCATGGATCGCTTTTAGTTCAAAAACAGTTTTACGGGCTTCAGTTTCATCTTGTTTAAGGGAAAGATTGACTAAGCCCTTTGTATACTCGAGAGCAATATCCGAGACTTCAGGCCACATATCGCTGAGTGCTTTTAGTTCAGCAGCAGTTGACTGTAAGGCTTCAACCACTTCTTGTTGGGCGGAAAGGTTGAACAGACCCATCGCAAACACTTCCGCAAGTTGAGATTCTGGATATTGTTGATATAGGCTCTCAATATGCTTAAGCGCTTTTTGACATATGTTTATTTCAGATAGAGTAGTCATTCCGAACAATACTAATGCCTGATCAAAAGGCTTAGCGCCGCAAAACAAGATCGGCTGTTTGCCAAATACCAAGTCCGGAAATTCTCCTAAATAACTGCGCACACAACGGATGAGGAAAGACAAAAATTCTTCAGATCTTGCCCAGCAAGCCTCTATCATTTTTTTGCAATTGTCCGAGTAGCAATTTCGGTCAATGTAATTCAGTACAAAATATTCCCCCACAATATCCGGCTTTAACGGCTCTAATTGGTGATGCTGTTGAACATCACCGGCAATCAAAGCCGGCAGCTGGTTCACGCCATCCTTGCCCAGCGTATTGATTAATAATTGTCCATCTGCAGTTAAAGGTGGCGGTAAATCGGTGAGGTCACATCCACCCGTTGCGGTTGCATAGACCAGTGCACGCTCTAAAGAACTTACTAAATCCTCCTGTTTACTGTAGGATGCAAAGGCACGTTTCCATGACTCTCTATTCCGTTCAATTACATATGACATCAACCGTTCAGGGTCGAGAACATCTTCACCATTCATGTAGGCATCTGCCAACAGCAAAGCGATCAAAGGTGTATTGAAACGTTCGTCCCGATAATCGCTGGCAAAGCTTACTATCTTTTCGTAGATATTCTCTTTGTCTGCTGGGGTAAGCTTGGATTTTGCTCCGGGAAGCATATCCATCACCTGCAACATTTCTTCTTGATTGAAGCGAGGCAGTTCATAAAAACCGTTCCCGTGCCGGTATTGGATCTTTGCTAATAATTTGCCGGATGCCTTGTATATCTGCTGGTACCAGAGAGGATGGACGGTCTGCTCATTCGCCCTAGTTATACCTTGTCGTTCAAGCAGGACAATGCGCATCTTGGGAGGACAGCTATTAGATAGATAAATTGCCCGAATCCATTCCCCAATGACTGTTGACTTTTCAGCAGCATAATCAATAACCAGCAACAAATTTTTAGGGTAATTCCACTCCTTAAATGAAAGTAAATTATCTATTAGAAAACCGTCCAATATCACAGCTTTCCATTTCAAGTTATAGAGCAGCTCCAGTATGTACCGGTGTAGAAGCTTACTCTTCCCAATGCCCCCATATCCGGTAATTGCCAGGGAAAGCAAGGGAGCACCATCCTCTAAAAAATCATCCAAGAATTCAAACTGAGCATTCCGTCTGACGAAACCTATTTCCGGGTTTAAATAGTGAAACAATATGCTCTGATCCAAGGTTTTATTCCTCGAAGCCCATTTAAATGGCTCCAGTTTTATTGAATCTATAAATTCTGCAAAAGAGCCGTGATATTTTATAAACTCCTTTAATTTTTTGTTCTCAGCTTGAATATAAGCCGCTAAAGCATTCTTGATATCTTCGGTTTGTTGATTAACGAGAAATAAGTCTTCCGTTTTAACTTTTGATAGAAAATAGTCTTCAATTATTTTCAGGAAAGAGTCGACATATGCATAGACACCCTGTTGTTTTGCTTTGGTATCGGCACAGGCCACCTTATATGAAGAATTAATCAAAGAGTCTTTATAGAATGATCTTTCTTCTGAAGAAACGGCTATAAAGCACAGTGCTACACTTGTATATAAGTTTTCTATCAAATGATCCTGCAGACTTTGTAGATCAAACTCCTGCGACAGGGACAGATACTCATAGCGCTCTCTAAAATAACGCTCAAAATTTTCACTGAGCTTATACTTCAGCTGAGCTTTTTCTTTTTGATTACTGACAAATCCTCTAAATCTTCCAAAAAGAGCATCTATCAGTTTATCTGAAAAAAACGAAATAGATTTACCTAAAAATGTACTAATAGCCAATGCTCCTTTGTTAGATTATTAATTTATATCAAACCATAGGGATGATAGTTTTCATACTCATTTTACATAACTTGATCAAAATCATAGAGCAAAATTGAAGGTCATTTAAGTTTTTAGGCGTACATGACAAAACATCCCAAGGGCTGGACGTTCTCTAATTTGTGTAGACTTCATATCCATCATTGTGAAGATAGACTAGAAATTACTCAAAGAATTCTTGTAGTCGGCTTTTGTAGTAGATTGTAGTCCTGCCGTCACAATTATCTAATTCAACACTTCTTCACACTCTTTAGTTTGGCATGCTTTTACATATGCTGTTTTGTATAGCCAAGATGTGTTGCAATCAGTTGCCTAGGCACAGGTACCTTTGGTACTTTCGAAAACACCAGTATATTAGTTGTGCAATCTGTATTTTAGAAACTTTGCCGTTTCTAATTCAAAACTCTTTTGCACCTGTTTTTTACTTCTTTACAAAATTTTTCAGCTTCCATAGTTAAGCTGTTCAGTTTCTCATTAGAATATTTTCCCTAAGAACGCACCTAATATAAATGTTAGTATGCCCCACCACCAAGTTTCTTTTACCATTTCAAATATTACTTGTGGTGATACTCCAAATGCTTTTAATCTAGATGTAGATACTTTCAATTTCCGATCACTAGTTAAAATTAAAATATTATTAAAAAGCCTTACTTTGCTTAAAGTGGACTTATGCAAATCATTATATCTCCCCTCGTCAAATGCATTTGCTTCTTCTAAGCCGTCTAACATGAATTTCGGTTTTATTTCAGGGTTTCGAACAACAATATTTTTCATTTTTGGATCAGCAACATAATTAAACCCATAATAATCTTCCAATAATCTGGCTATATTTAATTGATTATTGACTGGTATCTCATACTCTGGCTTCTTACCAGTCAATACACTAAATCTATTGCTTAGAGCTTGAAAACCATATTGACTATCACGCATGTTCCAATGCAAATATATTAATTGTCTATCTTGCTTTATGTAATCAAAGAAATCTTTTAACATTTCAGTCTCTATTTGTTTTATTTTTTTGTTTATATCGTAATACTCAATCTGTAAGCGCTCTGCCACTGATTGAATATCAAAAGAGACTGTCGTATCAGATACACAGGAATATATTGCTACTGAAGTAATTATGGCAGACTGTCCATTTTCGACTCGACTAAAACTTTGGCAGGAATAATGAATAATACGATAATTTTCATATTTCTCGATTATAGTTGATATTTGTTTTTTTGCTTTTTTATGTCTATCCCATTGCATATGAAATCACCTTATTATTCTTAAAACTGCTTATTAAAGTCAAGACTATCTACAAAATAAACATTTCCCCTAGCCCTTGTTAATGCTACATACAATTTATTTTTAGTTTGTGGAGCAAGCTTGACTAACGTACCCTCTTTATAATATCTATCCGTTTTTTTATTCAAAATAATACAAATGTCATGATAGCAATCTTCACCCTTTGTTTCGCCCCAATTTTTGTGACCGGAACCATATTTAGACGAGTTTTCATAATGCAATTTTACGATATTGCTATCCCGCATTATTCTGGCAATTTCAACCTGATCTTTTAAATAAGACAGTGCAAATGATGGGTTTTCTTCATTGTGAGAATATATTTCAATACCAAGATTCTCTCTTACAAAAGAGCAAATCATCTCATTACATCGCCAACTTTTTTTTAGAGTGTTTTCATCAACTATAAATCCTTTTTTCAAGAATTTATCTTTATAAGTAGCATAATCATTGAAAAGATTTATATTCACATTGCCATCCTTACTCGTATCATAAGTGTGTTGATAAAAATCTCCTACAAATAACATATTTATTTTAGTTTCCATGATATGCTGCAAAAAGTTAAAATCTCTTCCTGAAATATCCTGAACTTCATCAATTACTAATTCATCAAAATAGTGCTCTATCCTACTTTGGATTTCTTCAAGAACGTCAAAAAACTCAAAACTAAAAGATAGTCTATTGCTATAAAAATACCTTTCATTAGTCATATAGAATCTAATATTCTCTTTTTTTACAAACTTGTTCGGATTAGGTTCATAAATAATGCCTCGAGAACGTACTATATCTGCTAATAATGGTTTATAACAAAAAGAAAATAAAAATGAAAAATAGGTCATTAGCGTAATATTCTCAGGCCATACGCTATCAAATTTTTGTACGATTTTATTCTTTAAATTATTATAATTCCCAGTTGTATATGTAATTATTAGGCTTCTTTTGCTCGAATTAAGCCTTTCAACTATATGAGTTGTTTTCCCAGAACCCGCAACTGCCAAAATTAGCCGTTTATCCATTCTATGGCTCTCTTTATATAATTAGGCACTTGGATATCCGACAAACGGGATAGTTTTAGAGCGACTTCCGTTTTGTTTTTAAGCATATAATCTAATGGGTTTTCCCCAAACTCAGCTTCACATGCTAATGCATTCTCATCAAGCAAACAATATTCAAAAGTTTTTTTTGAATTATTGTTTTCATAAAAAATTTTAATATTAGCATCCCCCATATAGTCTACATACTTTTTGACGCAATTTTTTTTATAATCACCATCGTTGTCAGTGATAACAGCAACTTTTGATTTAGTCAATTTTGCAACATCTAAATATCTTTTAAAACTTAATCCTCTAATAGCTAATACGTGGACACCATCATCATCTAAGCTTTTGCTGGTAGTATTCTTATAAAATTGTTCAAATAATATATATTCTGAAGGACCTTCTACTAAGATTACTTTTGTTGACAACGCAAACTCTAAAATACTTGCAGGCGGTACCTTTAAAAAATAATCTGAAGTGGATACATCTAGATCTTGTAAATACATCGGTGACTCAACATTGTTAAGTGATAAGACAATTAAATTATTTAAATTTAATCTTGTGCTAATTAGGCTATTATGTGTTGTTATGAATATTTGTCCCTCTTGTTTATTCGCTATAGTTGAAACTAATTTTTTCAGATTCACATGACTCAAATGATTCTCGGGCTCTTCAATTAATACCACATCAACATTTTCTCCTGCTTTTTCTAAAGCAAAATCAGTTTTTATCAATACTTGCCTTCCAGTACCTTTGTTATTAATTGCTATTGATTCCTCATATATCATTAAGTCTTGGCTAAAAACATTAAAATAGTTATTTTGGAGACCAAATGAATAATTTTTATCAGAAGGTAGTCTTTCATTCAATTTGGCTAAATGATCTTGACAAAATTTCGACTTCATTTGTCTATATTGACTTCTATGCTCTATTCTTTCACTTTTATTATCTTCTGTATAGTGATTGTACATCCTCTCTATGAAGTCCTTAGTAACATAGTCCGAGCTCATATTCGTGCTATTAATCAAAACCGTTTTTAATTTTTTCTTATAGCCACTATAACCTTCGTCTGCAAAGGTTGAAAATCTAATCTTATAGTATTCGTAGGGGAAGACGCTACTAGGTGTAGATAAAAACTCATTAATTTCAGTTATAAAGTCTTCATTAGGAGCACAAACTAAACGTATTCCGTCAGCACTAATTCCTAAGGAGTTATTTTTCCCATTCATCGTATGATCAAAATTTCCATTCAAATAAAGCTCTATTATCATTTTAGGTAAATCGTCAAAACTTCTTGTTTCTTGAAACTTTTCGACAGCTGAAATATTAATTAATCTGTCTAGACCAATGCTTTCGACTCTTCTAACACTTCCTAACGCAACTAAATCAATAGCTTCAAGTATTGAACTCTTTCCAACTTCATTATCGCCTACTAAAATATTAATTTTTTTGTTAGGTTCTATTTTAAAATTTTCAAATCTTTTATAATTGATAAGCTGAATTCTATCTATTGTAATACTCAATATTCAATTCCGCCCCTTTCTGCAATTTGAATTTAAGTTATTTAATTTTTAGTCTGTTTACTGGACTTCCAAACTACTCCACTCTCTTTTCATATTAAAGAAAAGTAATCTAAATATTTTATACCAATATAATCACCCTTGGCATATTTGGCATCTAGAATTCCTCGTACTTCAAATAATGTCAATGTTCTGTTAAGTTAATAATTATGTTTTTATAACGTTAATGTTTAAGTTATTACATCATATTCTACTTACGCTCCCACAAATCCGTCATAATGTTCTGCCTGCTCTATAATTAAATCTATTATCTTTTCTCTCTGATCGTTAGGATAATTATATTTATTGAGCAGTCTCTTTATTGTCCTTCTCATATTTGCTCTACCAGATTCTCTCATCATCCAGTCAGGTGTCATTTCATTACCTATCGTCTCAGTTAAATCTTGGGTAAACTTGATCAGTTCTTCATTTGTGTAGAAGTCGGAGATATCGTCTGGCTTGCTGATAGCGTGATAGAAAGCCAGCTCTTCTTTACTTAATCCCAGAGCTTTGTTTTCTTCATCCTGATCAATGATATCTTTGGCCAGTTTTAAGAGCGACTGTCTTGTCACATTTAAGTTGTAATTACCAGCACCCTCAGATACTAATCCGATAAATTGATCCAGACTTTCTGCATTATCTAACATGCTGGCTCTGTATCTTTTCATGATGTTTTTAAGTCTCTCAGAAAACTCTCTACCCTTTACAACATCTCCCCTGTAATAGGTACTTATTTCATCTTGAAGTAGTTTATTTAGAAGCTCGATACTAAGATTTTTTTGCTTCATTTTTCCAATCTTTTCTATAAACAGCGGATCAAAAAGGCTAAACCCTTTATCAAAATCTTGGAATAAACTTATGACTCCATCACTATGAATCGATTGTTCTAAGAGTTCTCCAATTTGCTTATTAATATCTTCTTTCCTTAATCTTCCTGGGAGATTAATTCTGTTTAGACTTGTGCGTATCGCTTCAAAATAGGCGGCTTCTCGTTGCTCAAGTTTTGTTGTGATTGATGAGCACAGAGAGTGAGCTTGTCTGAGGGCGTAGGCCTCCTTTCTGAATTCATTCTGCTTTTCCTCAGAAAAGGTAAAGATATGATTCAACCCGTCTGTGATTAAGTCTGCCAGTGCAGAGTTCTCTATGTTTTCAGAAAAGATCTGAGAGTAATTAAAGTTATAGAAGAATACGTTTCTGCACACTTCCAACTTTTCTTGGAACATGGGATAGGCAGAGTCGCGTATGTTGGCGCTATTGATTGCCTTTTGGTCTGCCTGTGTGTAGTCGCGCATGGCTGCTTTCAAGGCGCTGGCTATGCCTATGTAATCAACGATCAGGCCGCCTTCTTTGTCTTTGAAGACACGGTTAACACGGGCTATGGCCTGCATCAGGCTGTGCTCCTTCATAGGTTTGTATAGATACATTGTTGCCAAGCTTGGCACATCAAAACCGGTTAACCACATATCGACAACAATGGCTATCTTGAAAGGATCATTGTCATCCTTAAATCTTTTGGCTAACTCTTCTCGGTCGGCTTTCGAACCGATAATTTCTTTCCAATCTTCAGGATCGTTGTTACTGCCTGTTACAACGACATGGACTTTCTCATCCCAGTCGGGACGCAGTTCTAAGATTTTCCGATAAATTTTGATCGCTATCCTTCGGTTATAGGCGACGATCATGGCCTTGCCTGTCAGCAGGTGTGCCCTTGTTTTCTCATAGTGTTCAAGGATGTCTTTAACGAGGGTGTCAATGGCCTCGTCTGAACCGATGATTTCTTCCAGCCTGCTCAGCTCTCGCTTGCTAGCCTCGATGTCCATTTCATTGGCAAACTCGGATAGCTCTTCGTACTTTCTGTCAATTTCTTTAAGAATGTCTTCTTTTAGGCCTAGGTTAACTACTCTGTTTTCGTAGTAGATAGGCTTTGTGGCACCGTCTTCAACGGACTGGCTCATGTCGTACACATCAATATACTCGCCAAAGACTTCCTGTGTGTCTCTGTCATTTATACTGATGGGTGTTCCGGTGAAACCTATATAAGTTGCATTGGGCAAGGACTTTCTCACCAGTCTGGCCATGCCGCTTTGGACTTGCCCGTCCTGGCGGATCCTTTCTCTAAGTCCATACTGGGAACGGTGGGCTTCGTCTGCTATGACGATGACATCACTTCTGTCGGTGAGGGCTTCCTCTGATTCAGCAAATTTTTGCATGGTGGAGAAGAAGATGCCGTTTGATGTCCTGTTATCCAGTAGTTCATTAAGGTGAGCTCTCGACTGGGCCTGAATTGGTGTTTGGCGCAAGAACTTTTTGGCCCTTGAAAACTGGCCGTACAACTGGTCATCTAAGTCGTTTCTATCTGTAAGAATGACAAAGGTGGGCTGTCTCAACTCTTTTGTTAAGTAAGCGGCATAAAACACCATGGATAGGGATTTGCCGGAACCCTGGGTATGCCAAAAGACACCGCCTCTACCATCTCCCTTCAGCATCGCTTCCTTGGTTGACCTAACAGCCTTATGAACAGCGAAGTATTGGTGGTACTGGGCAAGGATCTTATTGATTCCATCATCCTTATGCTCAAAGAGGATGAAGTTTTTCACAATGTCTAGGAAGCGGCCCTTGTCCAAGATACCTTCCAGCAGTGTTTTGTAGTCTGCGTACTGGGTTGATTCATAAGAGCCGTCAACGGACTTCCATTCCTTATACCAAGCTTCATTAGCAGTAATGGTGCCTACTTTAGTTATGGTAAAGTCAGAGATGATGTTGAAAGCATTGTAGACAAACAGTTCTTCAATATCGTGCTGGTAGTTTTTGATCTGTCTGTAGGCGCTAGATACATCACTGGATACGGATGTCATGGACTTTAGTTCTATTACAACTAGGGGAAGGCCATTCACGTATAGGATGATGTCCGGTCTTTTGGTGTCTTTGCCCTGGATAGTTAGTTGATTTGTAACGATAAACGAGTTGTTGTCAATGTTTTCATAATCAAGGAGATAGACTCTTTCGGTTCGTTGTCTGTCGTCAGCATAATGTGATATTTCTATGCCATTTTGCAGGTATTCAAAGAAGGCTTCATTTCTAGCAGCAAGGAGGCCTGCATCAATGTTTTTCACCTGATAAATGGCTTGTTCGATTACTTCTAAAGGAAGGTCCGGATTTATCCTGATGAGGGAGGCAGCAAGTTCTTCCGCAGCAAGAGGCGACTTGAGGCTGTCCCGAACGAGCATTTGTTGTGGGACATGCTTATAGCCTAGGCCTTCAATAAAGCTTATGAATGTGCTTTCTAGGCCTTCTTCAAAGTAGATTTTGGTCATGGCTGTCTTCCTCTGGGTCTATGCTTATGTTGCTAACATCTATTTCGCCTGACATTAGTTTGGGAAGGAGGGTATCGCGGATTTGGGCGAGGGTGTGATTTTCCCTTCTTAGGAGAAATATTTCTTCCTCAAAAATATTAAACAACTTGTTTATCTTGTATCTATCTAAATTCGATGGTAATGCAACTATATAGTCTTCAATCATCCCTTTCGTAATATAGTTAATTACAGAACCCTTATATCCTGAGACGATTTGAGATAAATGATATTTAATCAAATTGTACAACAAGCCTACATAAGTTTCTTCTTTCGGAATTAGCACATAGGTTCTTTGATATGCTTCAAATTTTCCGTTATATCTTTTTACATTGAAATCTCCGTTCCCTGCCAGCAGTATTGCATTTGCATTATAAGAATAGTCATCGGTATACAATACGTTTTTAGAACAAGTAAAGAAAGGATAAATACCATTTTCTGTAGCTATATTTGCATTCTTTTTACCCGTTATGACAGGGAAAAAGTTCCCTAACTTATGAATATTCCACCCCTCTGGTATTAAACCTAATTCGCTTTCCACAAACTCACCATCTTGGAACGGTTCAAAGTCAATAAACCACGATTTGAAGATAGCTTGTGCTTGTTCTTCCAATTTTGCGATAATCTTATTGTTGAGTTCGATTTGATAGTCTAAAGAACCCAACAAACCTGATATTCTCAGTTGATCACAAAAACCGAAAACATTTATTCCGACCTCATCAAAAGTACTCCTAGTTATTGTGGGAAACACGGATCCATAGGATCGCGCTTTTAATTCCCGTATGGTATTAATTGTTGAATAATAAGCGAATAGATAATCAATGCCTTCTCGTGTCCTGAGTCCGTAACAAGACTGATTGAAAGCCATAGGAGATTTAATAATATTTAATTTACCAACTGTATCACGAGCTGAAATAATAATATCTTTTTCTACTAGGATGTTCGTGCTACTATTATTCACTCCCTCCACTGTAATAAATTCTTTGGTACTATTAATGAACCTTGAATTATCATTAAAATCTTGTATGGAAATCCAAGGTATATCTCCATCCCAATAACGTAAAATGCTACGCTTAGGCGTGCCTCCGTTTATTATTTGGAAAACATCAGACAGCTTCTGTTTTTCATATTTAGACTTCATACCCAATTTCCCCAAGCTGTTCTTTAATCAACGCTTCAAGCCTGTGAGATTCTTCAAAAAGTTCACTTAGCTCACTCGTAAGCCTTTCCATTTTTTCTGCAAAGAGTTCACCGTCATCTTCTATTTCTTCCAATCCTACATATCTACCGGGAGTGAGAACAAAGTGATTATCTTCTATTTCTTGTAAATCAGCCACGTGGGCATAGCCGAGCTCCTGGGCATCTTTGCCAGCTACAAAGTCTTTGTATGTACCAGCAATTCTTTCAATATCTCCATCAGATAAGTTTCGATGAGCCCTGTCTACCATGTGGCCCATGCTTCTGCAATCTAGGAAGAGTGTCTTGCCCTTTTGTTGCTTGTCCTTATTAATGATCCATAGGGAAACGGAGATGCCTGTTGAATAAAAGAGTTTGTCCGGCATTGCAATGATGCATTCAACCAAATTGTCTCTTACAATGTTCTCTCGTATTTCTCCTTCTCGACCACTAGCTGACAAAGAGCCGTTGGCTAAGACCAAACCCATTTTCCCCCCTGGTGCTAGGTGATAAATCATGTGTTGCATCCAAGCATAGTTGGCATTTCCTGCCGGAGGAAGTCCGTATTTCCACCTGGCATCTTCAACTAGGCGATCCCCTCCCCAATCCTTCATGTTAAAGGGTGGGTTGGCCAAGATGAAATCTGCCCTCATTGTTGGATGCAGGTCATTAAAGAAAGTGTCTGCATGTCCTTGTCCCAAATCACCTTCTAGAGCATGTATTGCTAGGTTCATCTGGGCTAATTTCCACGTATTGGCGTTTGATTCTTGACCGTATATGGAAAGCTCGCTTGCTCGTCCCTGATGACTCTCTACGAACCTAGCTGACTGTACGAACATACCTCCTGCACCACAGCAGGGATCTATGTTCTTACTCATTTTGATACAATTTTCAAATGCCTAAAAACGGCTGAAACGCCTTGAAAGAGCGGGATTTCAGCAGATTTACGCCTGTCAACTTT
>JGI24711J26586_10000008_pt1 | contig 181345 bp, 171 predicted proteins | sample BioPla3DNA1_FD_26586 | JGI IMG/M metagenome (IMG submission 26586)
CATAATAAAAGAGAAAGCCCAGGCTCTAGACACTAACTACTACTATAAGATGCAAGACATGACTAAAGACATCTGTGATGCTGTCGCTCATGAACAACAAACCACTCTAGTAGACATAAGAGACTCTAAGACCTACACCATCTTCAAATCTAAAGCCCCAGATAGTAAGTGCTGGATGAACCAGAACCTTGATTTAGACCTCTCTAGCTCTACTACTCTTTACAACACTAATACTGACTTAAATTCTGTAGACTCCTGGACTCCTGAATCCCCTAATGGTACTACTATTGCACCAGGCAATATCAGCGCCTCTACCTGGGCTGATGATAATAATAACCCCTACTCCTACGATCCAGGCGATGTCTTCTATTATACTAGTGGAGATAATACCGATGATACCACCTACACCTCCCTCTCTGCCTGTGAGGCTGGTGGCTACACCAGAGCCGAATGTATGCACTATCATGCTGGGAATTTCTATAACTGGTCTGCGGCAGTGGCCAGTAATGACACCTCCGCCCATACTACTCAGTATGAGATTATGCCTAACTCTATCTGCCCTAGGGGTTGGAGATTGCCTAAAGGTCCAGAGCAGAGTGGTGATTATTCAGAACCCCATGACTTAATGGTCACTTATGGGATCATTAATCATGGCACAGAGGGCGGCAATGTTTATCTTACTAATGGCTTTAATAATATTAGATCAAACCCGTTATTTGCTGTACGTGCTGGTTATGCATTATCTGGTAATCATACTACTCCTGGCAGTAGTGGTGGCGGTGGCTATCATTATTCTAGCATTGAAACTGCCTCTAATGTTTATCGTTTTGGGTTTAATGACACTATTGTTTATCATCAAGCCAGTTATTTTCGTTACGCTGGTTTCTCTCTTCGCTGTGTCGCAAATGATACGGATTATATATATTCTCTCCGCTACAATCCCAACAGCACTGGCGTTGCCGACCTCCCCCTCAACCAAGCGACTCGTAGCAATAGCACTTCTTACACTTTCACTATTAGTCCTCAAGAGCCAACTAGGCCTGAATATTACTTTACTGGCTATGCCATTTTCCCAGACGGTAATGTGGCTTACAACCCTGGAGACACTATATCGGTAACCAGTGAGACACCAACGTACACTCTTTACGCCAAATGGGCTCCTCAAACCACCTTTAACTTAGCTTATAGTAATGCTGGCAAGATTCCAGTAAATATCGGCGGCACGAATTATTATAAAATGCAAGATATGACAGGGCCTATTTGTAACCAGACCCTAGAAGGGCAACAAATTACCCTCGTAGACATCCGGGATAATAAACTTTATACCGCCTTTAAAGCCAAAGACAACAAATGTTGGATGAACCAGAACCTTGATTTAGACCTCTCTACGAGTACTACCTTAACTAATGTCAATACCGACCTCAACTCCGTGAATTCTTGGACGCCAGAAAGGAATATGATTGATACCGGCAATCTTAGTAGTACAACTTGGCAGGATGATAGCAATCATCCCTATTCCTATAATCCTGGAGAAGTATATTGGTATAATAGCGGTTCGAACTCCAACGATATTCAATATACCTCCCTTTCCGCGTGTGCCACTGGTGGTCGTACTGAAGCGGAATGCAGGCACTATCACGCTGGCAATCAGTACAACTTTACTGCCGCAGTGGCTAGCAATGACATTTCTGCCACTACCAGTCACGAAGATATGCCAAACTCTATCTGCCCAAGGGGTTGGAGATTACCGCGAGGCCCGTACTATGATGCTGACTATGTATTATACCCAGAATTTACTGAGTTGCTGAACGCCTATAACGTTGTTGAAAAAAATATTGGCGGTCCTGACGCCTATCTCCCTAATGGCTTCAATATTATGCGAGCTAATCCACTATACTTTACTCGCGCTGGCTATATTACTGGCGGAAGCCAAGTTACTCCTGGCTTGTATGGTAGTTATTGGACCGCTAGCTCTTATACCTCTACTTATAGTGGTAACAGTGCCTATCATCTATTTTTCCTTCACGATGATATTCTTCTACAGCAGACTCATCCTCGTTCTTTTGGTGTATCTGTGCGTTGTGTTACCGACACTAGTAGTCACACCTACTCTATTGATTTTACTCCCAATATCCCCGACGTCGCCAACCTCCCCGCCCCACAAGTTATCCGCAGCACTAACACTTCGCATAGCTTCACTGTCCCTTCTACCGCCCCAATTGGCTATGGACACACCTTCAACGGCTACGCCACCTCTGCGGATGGACCAGTGGTTCATCAACCAGGCGCCACCATTACCCTTACCAAGAATTCTCCATCCCTCACTCTCTATGCCAAATGGACCGAGAATCTCGGCTTCAATAACTCCGGTATCACCACCATGCAAGCGATGACCTCCACCATCTGCTCTGCCGCCTCTCGAGGTACCACCGGACTCCTCAAAGACACACGGGATAACAAAGTCTACTCCATCTTCAAGGGTAATGATGATAGGTGTTGGATGACCCAAAATCTCGACCTAGACCTCTCTACTGGTACTACCCTCACCAATCAAAATACCGACCTTAACAATCCCGTCACCTCTTGGAATCCAGAACGTAGCACTATTACCACCGGCAACCTGAGTAGTTCTACCTGGAGCGACGATGTTAATAACCCCTATTCCTATGACCCAGGAGATATCTATGTTTACACTAGCGGCTCATCTAGTACTGACACCCAATACAATTCTCTTTCGGCCTGCATAGCAGCCAGCCACACTGTAGCAGAATGTAAGCACTATCACGTAGGGAATCATTATAATTTCTCCGCTGCTGTAGCTAGTAATGACACTTCAGTTTACAGTAACCCAGAGGAAGTTGCACCCAACTCGGTTTGTCCTAAAGGATGGAAACTCCCCCAAGGCCCCACTACCTTCACAGCTGACTATTCAGACCTTAACGACCTTCTACTTGCCCATAACATTATCAGCCATGATGGATCTGGGGGTAGCAACTATCTTGCCAATGGCTTTATTAATATTCGCCAATCTCCAATATTTCTCAATCGCGCTGGATTAGTTAGTTCAGGCTCCTATACTAGTCCTAGCTACGGAGGTTCTTATTGGACATCCTCTGTGAGTTCTACCAATGCCGCATATTTCTCCGTCTTTAACCCCAACTATATTAACACTGAATATCGTGACTTTAGGACTAGTGGTCTCCCCGTCCGTTGCTATGCCCGCTAACTAAAATCCCCAAATTAGCACTCTTGACAATCGAGTGCTAATTTACTACACTTGAAGTATGCAAGATGAATTTACTGAAATCATGAATCGTCTGTCCGAAAATGCTCGCTTCGCGCTGCAAAAAGCGGACTATTACAGTAAGCGCTATAACAATGGCTATATGGGGACCGAGCATCTCCTAATGGGCATCCTTGCTCAAGATGTCTCCACGGGTGCCAAACTCCTCCGTGACGAAGGTGTCCAATTAGATGCCATCGAGAAATCGCTCAATAAATCCGCTACCGAGGTGACTGGCTCCCAAATGGCCATGATGTCTCTCTCCGAAGCCTGCGTTCTCACTCTTCGCATGGCGATGAATTTTATCCGCGAGCAAGGCATTGAACTCATCGGTACCGAACATCTCCTGCTCGCACTAATTAGCCAACCCAATTCCAAGGCCGCCCTCACGCTTACGAATGCCAAGGTTAACCTCTCCACACTCTCCACTACCATCAAAGAGCTCGCCGTCAAGCAAGCCGAAGCTTTTAAGTCCAAGCAAGAAAAGCAAAAATATTCCCGCCGTCACGAATACAAATATCTTTCTCGTTTCGGCCAAGACCTTACCGAACTCGCTCGTCAAGGCAAACTAGACACCGTGATTGGGCGCGACCGCGAAATCGAACGCGTCATCACTATCCTTTGTCGTCGCACCAAATCTAACCCCGTCTTGATTGGTGAAGCTGGCGTTGGTAAAACCGCCATCGTCGAAGGCCTCGCCACTCGGATGGTTAAAAACGATGTCCCTGGCAACCTCATCGGTAAGCGCATTTTTCAAGTCGATCTTTCTTCCATGGTCGCTGGCACTAAGTTCCGGGGCGAATTTGAGGAACGCATCAAGGGCGTCATCGACGAAGCTATTGGCGATGACTCAGTCCTACTATTCATTGATGAATTACACCTACTCTGTGGCGCTGGTGCTTCCGAAGGTTCCATGGACGCTGCCAACATTTTGAAACCTGCTCTCGCACGCGGCCAAATCAACCTCATCGGCGCTACTACCCTAGACGAATACCGCAAAAGCATCGAAAAAGACAAAGCGCTCTCCCGTCGTTTTCAGACTGTGATGGTAGAAGAGCCCTCCCCGGCCATTACTTTCCGCATCCTTAAAGGCATCAAAAACCACTACGAAACTCATCACGGCGTGAAAATCCCCGACGATATTTTAGAAACTGCCATCAATATGTCCGTTCGCTATATCAGCGACCGCTTCTTACCCGACAAAGTAATCGACGTGATTGACGAAGCTTCCGCCATCGCCAAGGTTGCCGCTGACAAAAAAGGTGGCAGTAAGTACAAGAAGCTGAAAATTGAACAAACCACTCTTACTGAAAAAATTGAACAGTCTGCCGAAGCTGAAGATTACGAAAAAGCCGCGCTTTACAAAACTCGCCTCGCTCAACTCGAAAATGAAATTAAAAAACTAGAAAAGGCTGGCATCAAAAAACAAGCCACCCCTACTCTTACTGAGGCTCATCTCGCCACCGCCATTTCTCTTAAGACTGGCATTCCCGTCTCTAAGGTCCACGGTTCAGAACTGAAACTCCTCGCCAACTTAGAGGCTCATCTCAAAAAATCCATCATCGGCCAAGATGAAGCCATCACTAAGGTCGCTAAGGCTATTCGCCGGGGCCGCAGTGGTATCACCGACCCCCATCGTCCGATTGGCAGTTTTCTCTTCATGGGCCCTACTGGTGTCGGTAAAACCGAACTCGCTCGCGTCATCGCCCGCGAAGTTTTTGGTGGCGATAGTGCCTTAATTAAAATCGACATGTCTGAATTTGGCGAGAAGCATAATGTCTCACGCTTAGTTGGCGCCCCTGCCGGCTATGTCGGCTATGACGATGGCGGCAAACTCACCGAAGCCGTCCGCCGTCGTCCCTACTCAGTTATTCTGTTTGACGAAATCGAAAAAGCTCATCCCGATGTTTTCAATATTCTCCTCCAGATTTTAGAGGACGGCACTCTAACCGACGGGCAAGGGAATCAAGTTAAATTCAATCACGCCATCATCATTCTCACTTCTAATCTCGGCTCTCGCGAAATGTATCAAGACAAAGATTTTGGCTTTGCTTCTGGTAAACCCCGCGACTTAAACGCCGAGTATGAAGCCAGTAAATCCGCTGCCAAAAAAGCCCTAGAAAAATCCATGCGCCCAGAACTTATTAATCGTCTAGATGCCATTCTTGTCTTCCGCGCCCTCACCAAAAAAGATGTCGAAAAAATCTTTGACAATTTAATTAATGATCTCAAAAAACGCCTTGCCACCCAAAATGTCGGACTCGAAATCACCCCAGAAGTCAAAACCTTCCTCATCAAGAAAGGTTATGATGTCAAAAACGGCGCCCGGCCTCTCCGTCGCGCTATTGAAGATCGTTTAGAATCCATCCTGTCAGAAGCCATTATTGCCGGCAAACTTACTACCGGTCAAATTGCCACCGTTTCACTAGTTAAAAATCAACTCAAGCTCAAGGTTAAAAAGGAAACTTAAAAAAGGAATGATTATGAAAAACTATTTAGTACCAACCATTATTGAAGAAACTAATCGCGGCGAGCGCGCCTTTGATATTTACTCGCGGCTACTTAAAGACCGCATTGTATTTATCGGCGAGAAAATCACTCCCCATACTGCCAACCTCATCATCGCGCAACTACTTTATCTTGCCCACGAAGACGACAAAAAACCCATCAAACTCTATATCAACTCGCCCGGCGGCTCAGTCTATGATGGCCTAGCTATTATTGACACTATCAATTACATTAAACCAGATGTCGAAACTATCGGCATTGGCCTCCAAGCCTCCATGGGCGCCATGCTCCTTGCTTGTGGCACTAAGGGCAAGCGCTACTGCCTACCGAATTCCCGCATCATGATTCATCAACCATCTTCTGGTACCGAGGGTAAAATTACCGATCAAGAAATTATGTTAAAAGAAGGGATTTTCCTCAAAAAACGCCTTGCTGAAATTTTTGCCAAAAACACCGGCAAAGATTTAAAGCGTGTAGAAAAAGACATGGATCGCGACCATTGGATGTCCGCAGAGGAAGCCTTAGAGTACGGTATCATAGACAAGATTATCAAATAAATGATAAGATTAAGTCATGTCTAAGGCTCGTACTCAATTTGTCTGCCAGCAATGTGGCGCCAGCTTCACTAAGNGGTCTGGCCAATGCAGTAATTGTGGTAACTGGAATACTTTAACCGAACAAGTCATCGAACCAGAGAAAAAAACCGCCCTTGCCCGCGGCCGTGTTTCCGGCAAAAAACTAGCTTATACCAGCATCAAGACCCTCACTCCGTCTGACGCCAAGCAACGCCTCACCACTAGTTTCAAAGAATTAGATGCCGTGCTAGGTGGCGGACTCCTACTCGGCTCAGTTTCTTTACTGGCTGGCCAGCCAGGCATTGGTAAATCTACTTTACTCATGCAAATTTGCGCTCACGTTGCCAAAACCCGCAAAGTCCTCTACATCTCCGGCGAAGAATCTGCTGGGCAAATTAAGCTTCGCGCTACCAGGCTCGGCGCCAATGCCGACCAACTTTGTTTTGCCAGCTCCACTTCCGGCAACGACATCGCCAAAACTATCGAATCAGCCGAATTTGATTTAGTAATTATTGATTCCATTCAAACTCTCGCCCTCGCCGAACTTTCTTCTGCTCCCGGCACTGTCAGCCAAGTTACTAATTGTGGTAACCTAATTATCCGTGCCGCCAAGGCCACCGACACTGCAGTGGTGATTGTCGGTCATGTTACTAAAGAGGGAACTCTAGCTGGCCCCAAAGTCTTAGAGCACCTCGTTGATGTCGTGCTTAATTTTGAAGGTGACCGCTACGGTGGCTTCAAGACTGTGCGCGCTATCAAAAATCGCTTCGGCTCTACTTCCGAAGTGGCGATTTTTACTATGGAAGCTAATGGTCTTAACGAAGTTCAAAACCCTTCCGCCACCCTCCTTTCCGAACGCCAAAACACCGACGGCTCAATCATTCTAGCTACCGTCGAGGGTTCTAGACCCCTACTAGTTGAAATTCAGGCTTTAGTCACTCCCACTATTTTTGGCTACCCCAAACGCACCGCTTCTGGTTTTGATTTGAATCGTCTCAACTTACTAATCGCCGTTTTGGAGCGTCGCACCAAATTAAGACTCAGTGATAAAGATATTTTCATCAATGTAGTAGGTGGCATTAAACTCCAAGATTCCGCTGCCGACTTGGCTGTCTGCCTCGCCATCGCCTCTGCCGTGGCTGGACGTAAACTATCCGAAGATTATGTCGTTTTTGGCGAAGTTGGCCTAGGTGGTGAAATTCGCTCCGCCTCTCGCCCCGACCAACGCATCGCCGAAGCCAAAAAACTCGGTTTCAAAAAAGCTATCGCTCCCGCTACCATCAAAAACACCTTCGTGATTCCCGTCAAAGACCTCCGCACTACTCTAATTAAATACGTTAATCAAAAATGAAAATTCTTGGCATCGACCCAGGCACTGGCATCTGTGGCTTTGGTGTCATAGAAGTTTCTAAAGCTTCAGCTAAAGCTTTAGATTTTGGCGTCATCTCTACCCCACCCCACACCCCACTCCCCAAACGCCTAGCAGATATTTACGATTCGCTTCACCAAATTATTCAACAGAACCAACCCGACATCGTTAGTATTGAAAAATTATTTTTCAGCAAAAATATCACCACTGGCATTTCCGTCGCCGAAGCCAGAGGCGTTTGTTTATTAGTCGCCCAACAACACAACCTGCCTATTTTTGAATACACCCCCAACGAAGTTAAAAAGACTCTCACTGGTTATGGTTCGGCTAGCAAAACTCAAATGCAAGAAATGGTGCGACTTCACCTAAAACTCCCCACCATCCCCAAACCAGATGACGCCGCCGACGCTCTTGCCACCGCCATCACCCACTCGCTCGTAGCCCACCTCACGCCATCTGCTTAACCCTTGCCTTTTTTGTTAAATTGGGGTAAAATATCTAAAAATAAAGGAATCTAATATGTCTGAACATCAACTCGCCCTAGAGTCCCGCACTCTTACTGGTAAAAAACTCAAAAGTCTCCGTGCCGACGGTCTTATTCCATCTGTGATTTATGGCGACAAAACTCCTATCCTTACCCAATCACCATACAATCCCACCGAAAAAGTACTTCGTCTAGTTGGTTATCACTCGCCAGTCGACCTCACTCTAAACGGTAAAACCCACATGGCTATCACCAAAAACGTGGCCATCGATCCAGTCACGCGCAAAATCATCAATGTGCAATTTCAGGCTGTCTCGGCCGATGAAATTATTGAAGCTGTCACACCTATTGTAGTAATCAACTTCAACGAATCCGAAGCTCATAAATTACATCAATTCATGTACACCCAGGCCATCGAAGAGATTGCCATTAAGGCCAAGCCTCGCGACCTCCCCAAAGAAATTACCCTAGACGCCTCCGCCCTCGTTGATATAGACGACAAACTCACTATTTCCAATCTATCGCTCCCTGAAAATGTTGAACTAGCCGACAAAGAGTTAGACCCAGAACAAGTTGTTATTAGTCTTTACGACCCAGCAGTTGAGGCTGCCGCTCGTGAAGTGGTTGAAGAAGAACCTGAAGAGGACGCAGAAGAAGCAGGTGAGGGCGAAGAAGCTCCCGCCACCGACACCCCAGCCGATAGTGGCGCCAGCCCTGAAGACGCCAAAGAAAACGCTGAATAACCACTCGCTTCACCGGCCTTTTCTAGCTCCAAAATACAAGCCTTAATATCGGTCTCCGCCTCTACTAATTCTTTTATTAAATCATTAATTAACTTTTTGAAACCTTGCAGGTATTGATTCACATCTCGCACTACGCCGTAGACTAATTTTAATCGTATAATCGGCACAATGTCGTTTTCTTGACAGGCCTTTGCTTGCATCGCCAAGACATTTAATTCTTTACCTAAATTTACCTGCCCCAAAGTAGCTAGCTCATCCATCTCCACGCTAGCCCCGCAGCGGGCAAAGCGCAGTCCGTTCGCAAAACCCTCCTGCAGTCTTTCAAATAATTTTTCATCCACCAAATCCGTCGGAGCTATTTCTACACTAGCCATCTGCCTGACCTCGTTCTCGCCCCTCCCAGCCAAAGTTACCGCCATGAAGCGTAAATCTTTCGTTGCATAACGCACTTTTTCCGCTAAACGATTTAACCTATCAAACGGCAGGGTGCCATCTAGGGTTGCATTTTCCAGATTAGTTTTAGCCAACACCAGCGCCTCACGCTCATTTAAGCCTCGAATCTTGGCTCCCAAAATCGTCGCTGCCGCGATAGAGTGCAATGTCAAATGGGTCATTAAGTCAATTTTATTACTCCGCCATCGAATTTTTTCATCACCAAAATAAATACCCTGTCCCGCTATTCGACACAACCTACCATCTGTCTCCTCCATTCTTTTTTCTTTCAGCTCTTGGAAGCTCTCCTCAAATACTAGGGCCGCTCGTCCAGCCAAGTCGGTGGTCATGGTATTGGCATTTTCTGGCAAAAATACTGCTAATTGGACACTCGGATGTGCGTCCAGAAAGTTTTTGATATTTGCCGCCAAATCAGCTGTCATCTTAGCCGAACGATCCACCAAAATCCATTCCGTATCTCCACCAGGCTCCACCCAGTCAGTCCGCTCATGCTCGCTACCTGTCAAGTAGGCAATATGGTTATCATAGTTCAAGATATAACGATAATCTTGAACTATCTGATTGGCTAAATCAACCGTTTTATTCTTAAAACTAATATCACAGCCCGTAATCTTCGCCTCTAACCCAAAATTCTCTAAGACCTCTAAAGTTACCGCCGCCCCACCCAACACACTAGTTCGCCGGAAAAAAGGATAAGTTCTGCCATCAAAGCCCACATCCAACCAGGGAATTTGGTCTTTATCATATTCAAAATTATTTAGACGTCCATCCAGTTGTAAATAAACGTCTTTTACTACAGTTCCCACCACAAAAACACTGCCCATAAATCTAGTTTAGCATGAGCAGTGTCAAAAATCTAGTAAAATTACCGCACTTCTACGCGGGTTCGCGGTAGAGATTTGCCAGAAAAATGAGTCTTTTTAGTTTTTACAAAATGCACCACCCCATCTTTAGCCGCATGAATTGTGAAATTTCGTGACATATAGGTACCAGGGCCAGCAATCTTAGTGCTACCAGTTTGGCGGACAATTACTTCGCCATTTTTTACTTTTTGGCCACCAAAACGCTTAACGCCTAATCGCTTACCGACACTCTTGTGAATATTTTTGGTGGTACCACCTGCTTTTACATTTGCCATATCTAGCTTTTCCTTAATACTATTATTTCTCGAGCCACTATCTGCCCATCACGATGATAAAGCAAATCTTGCTGACTCGCAGTTTTGAACTTCCTCACATTATACCCCAACTGAGTGGCTTCGTCAAGCAGATTCATTTTTGCATATTCACCATTACTCCTCAGCCAGGCTGGTATAGCTAATACTACTGAAGTATCAGCCGTGATTTGTCCACTGAGATTTTTCAAGCACCCTAAAACAATATCTTTACATTCCTGCTTTACAGTTTTTAACTTCATCTCCGTAGGAGCTACCGACATCGGTGGCCCCAAAAAAACCTCCCCCACCACCGCATCAATCGGCTTTTTCCAGCAAAAACTCCGTGCATCACCTTGCTCCACTAAGAAAGATGTCTTACCCTCTTCACCAATTATTTTCTGACTCCAAGGTCTAGTTATTAACCACTGTAAATTCTTTTTACTATATTCCACCATTCTTTCTGATAAATCAGTACCATACGGACGGTACTTCATTAATAAACTTTCCTGCAATACCACACCAGTGCCACAGAACGGATCTAATACCACCGCTCCCGCTGGCAAATCTCCACATAAATTAATCAAAATTTGCGCCAGCTTAGGCGGCAACATCCCCACCTTCGCATCTCGCGCTGGTCGTTTCTGGTCGCGCCCAGTATACAGATTGATATTCTGTACCGCAATCACCCGCCACCAATTCTCACCATCAAAAATTAATTCCTCACGACCAGAACTCTTGCCTAAGCGATTATGGAAAGTAGTTGCCGTTGATAGTACCGCCGTGCGATTTGGAATTACTCGCACACTGCGCCCATGTCGCACCAAAATCTTTTTCAACTTCAAGGCTTTTTCGCTCGCACCGCGCGGGCTAATCCCCTTAGAAAAATCCGACAACCCCAACACAATTTTACCCGCGGGTAAATTACGCAAAAACGCCAGCGGGGAAGCGGTCAATGGTTCCGCTAATTTTAAAGTTCCACCCAGCCGCCCAATATTTGGCAAAAAATCACTTTCAAAACTCGCCAACTTGGAGCCAACAAAACGCACCTCGCCAAACAAGGCCTCTAGTTCCGCCGCCGAAATCTCCGGCTGTCGCCCCAGTACCGCTAAATACTTCATACCTTAATTATACCACGAGCGTGATATAATAATCCTATGTCGGAAACTGGTATCAAATTCACCGTCTCAGAATTTATCGCCGTCGTTAATCAAACCTTAGATTACGCCTATCCCCAAGTTACTCTAGAGGGCGAAGTCGCCAGCTTCAAAATCAATCAAAACAAATGGGTTTTCTTTGACCTTAAAGACGAAACCGCCAGCCTCGGTTGTTTTATGCCACTCTTCCAGCTCAGGCAACCTATCGCCGACGGTATGAAAGTAATTCTTACTGGCACTCCCAAACTCACCAACTGGGGAAAGTTTTCTTTTACCGTTCAGCGCATCATGCCAGTTGGCGAGGGAAGTATCAAAAAGAGTTTCGAGCTACTTAAGGCCAAATTAGAAAAAGAAGGCTTGTTCGATCCCGCCAAAAAACGCCCCCTCCCGCCAGACCTTGCTTCTGTCGGCGTTATTTCATCCACCGCTGCAGCTGGCTATGCCGATTTTATTAAAATTATCAACGAGCGTTGGGGCGGTCTCAAAATTAAAGTTGCTCATACTGGTGTACAGGGCCTATCTGCCGCCGACCAAATTATTCGCGCCATTAAGTATTTCAATGAACAGCGCGAAGTCCAAATTATTGCCATTATTCGTGGCGGCGGTTCCGCCGACGACCTTGCTGTTTTCAATGACGAACAACTCGTCCGCACCATTGCCGCCAGCCGCATCCCCATTATCACCGGTATTGGCCATGAAGTCGATGAGTCGCTCTGCGATCTCGCTGCCGATTTACGTGGCTCTACTCCCTCCAATGTCGCACAAATGCTGGTTCCTGATCGTCAAGCCGAAATTATCCATCTAACTAACAATATTCGTCACCTAAAAGCTTATCTTCTTAATCAAATTGACTTAGCTATCAATGAACTAACTCGGCTTGCCACTGACTCTCAGCGCCAAATCCTCAGTCTCATTACTACCACTCTCGCTGAAATCTCCCAGGCTCGCCAAACTCTTTCCGCCCTCAACCCCGAACGCATCTTAAAGCAAGGTTACGCTATTCTCTCTGGTCGCATTTCACCAGGTAGTGTTGTAAAAATTACAACACATCGACAAATTATTAACGCGGAGGTCCAAGATGTCCAAGCCAGAAACTAAAACTATCAATCAAAAAATCGCCGACTTAAATCAACAAGTCGAGTGGTTCTACAGCGATGATTTTAACCTAGACAAAGCCACTAACAAATACAAGACCGCACTCGCTCTCGCCAGTGAAATCAAGCGCGACTTAGAAGGCTTAAAAAATCAAATCGAAATTATCGCCAAAGATTTTTCCAAAGAATAAGCTTATGCTATAATTAGGCTATGAACACTCAGCATAATCAACCAAATACTACCCCACCCACCTCACCTACTCCTATTCAGTCTGCTCAACCCACCACTCCACCCACCACTCCACCTACTCCCACCGCGCCAGTCCCACCCCCGCCCACCACTAGAAATTTCCCAGAACCTCCAAAAAACACTGGTCTATTTGTTACCCTCGGTATTGTTTCAGTCCTCATGGTCGCCTTTGCCGGACTCTTTGTTTGGCAATTTTTTGCTCATCAGGACCTCAAAGGTAACTTCGACGCCAAACTCAGTGCTTCTATAGAAACAGAGCGTGCCAAAGCCAGCAAAGAACTGGAGGCTCACTATCTCGAAAGACAAAAAAGCCCTTCCAAAACCTTCACCGGCCCAGAAGATTATGGTAGTCTGAGCTTTGAGTACCCTAAAACTTGGAGTGTTTACATCCATAAAGATATTAACTCTAGTGGTGGAGACTTTGAAGCTTATTTTAATCCAGGGGAAGTTAATCCAGTTTCCGAACAAACTATCAATTCACTTCGCGTAATCATCCGTTCTCGCAAAATGGAGGATGTTATTAGGAGCTACGAGTCTGGACTCAAAAAAGGCGAGATTACTATGTCAGCTATTAACATCAACGGCGTGAACGCCAACCTTTACAAGGGTAAAATTACTCGCGACCTTACTGGTAGCGTAGTGGTTTTTAAATTGCGCGATAAAACTGTTAGCATCCAAACTGACGCCCAGATTTTTGAAAGCGATTTTCAAAACCTTCTCAAATCTGTTACCTTCAATTCCTAAGTCTAAGCCTAGGCCACCTGTGCTATAATTGTCTCATGGAGAGTGAGGTCAATAGTATTTTGGTTGCAGCACATGAGCTGAAAGCTCCGCTTGCTTGCCTGCGTCAACTAGCCTTCTCCTTTGATTTCGAACACGACGACCAGCCTAGCCTTGAACGCACTCGTGCCCAGATGCTAGAAGTCTCTGATCGCGCAATCAAGCAAATTAATGACCTCACCAAAATCGCCCGCTTAGAAGACGGACTATTCACCATGGAGCCAGTTGCTGTGCGTGCGGTCTGTAACGATGTGATTGATGAACTTCAAACTCTTTTTCGCTTCAATAATAGGGAATTAAATGTACATTATTCTAATCGCACCCGCCTAGTCATCGCCAACCGTAATCTGCTTCATAGCGTAATTTATAATTTTTGCCTCAACGCTATGCACTATTCTGGCGAAAAAACTCTCAGTGAACTCACGGTTCGCGATCATGCCGGCTCCGTTCAAGTTCTCGTCCGCGACTTTGGTCCCACTCTTCCCATGGATGTCTGGCGCGAAATCAAACGTGGTTGGATTAAAAAACCTACTTCCATCGCCATGCGTCCAGGTAGTTCTGGTCTTGGACTTTATATTGCCTCTAGATTTTCTCGCTTCATGAATGCCCCCATTGGCGCCATTCGTCACCGTGACGGCACTAGTTTTTTTGTCAATTTACCAGCCTCAACTCAAGCGAGTCTTTTTTCATGATTTTTATTATCGAAGACGACCTCACTATGGCAGAGTGCATCAAAAAAGCCTGCTCACCCCACCCCACCCGAATTTTTTTTAACTGCTACGATGCTATTACTGCAATCAATCACCACCTACCTCAGCTCATTTTTCTAGATATTTTACTACCCGGCCCAAACGGCTTTACGCTTCTACATGAACTTGCCTCCTATATTGATACCGCTAAAATTCCCATTATTATCCTTTCTTCAATTGATTTTACCCATCAAGATTTAAGCACTTACGGCGTGATTGCCTGTCTACACAAAGATTCATTTACGCCGAAGGATATTAAAGCCCATGTCTCGGCCTACATCCAATAATACTATTCGCACTCAAGCTTTCGTTCTTCATCGGACCAACTTCGGTGAAGCTGACCGCATCCTTAAACTTTTAACCCCGCAAGGTAAACTCTCGGTCATGGCTAAAGGTGTGCGCCATCAGAAATCTAAATTGGCTGGCGGTATCGAGTTGTTTTGCTTATCAGACGTCGTGATTCATCGCGGTAGAGGCCACCTTGATATTTTAACTAGCACCAAAATGTTAAAACATTACGATTTTATTATTACCGACCTCGCTCGCTTAGAGCTCGCTTCTACTGCCCTTAAACACATCAACCGCGCCAGTGACGATTTTAGTAGTCAAGAACATTTTGACATCCTAAAAGACACTCTTTCCGCCATTAATCGCGGTGTCGATTTGCAGTTAATAGAAGCTTGGTTTTTACTAAATTTAGCTCGCATTAGCGGGGAAGAGCCAAACCTCTACCGTGACTGTACTGGCACTAAATTACAACCCAGCCAATCCTACCTCTGGGACCTTGCCGAAAACGCCCTCCGCCCTCACTCCCAAGGGAATATCTCTGCACCTGAAATTAAACTGATGCGCCTCATGCTGACCTCTCGCCTAGATTTAGTTACGCGCGTCAAGGGAGTACAGGAACTTCTCCCCACTATCCTGCATCTCGCTCAAGTTTTTAATAAATTATGATATAATTTTTGAGTAAGGAGATTTATGCAAGAAGACACTCGCTCTGTGAATTATTTAGATGAAATAGTTAGCCTTTGCAAGCGTCGGGGTTTTATTTTTCCTGGCTCCGATATTTATGGTGGCATGTCCGGCACTTGGGATTATGGGCCACTAGGCGTCGCTTTGAAGCGCAAAATCACCGCACTTTGGTGGGATTATTGGGTAGAGAAACGCGAAGACATGTATGGTGTTGACACGACTATTATTATGAACCCTCGCACTTGGGTGGCTTCAGGACACACCGATACTTTCTCTGACCCACTTGTAGAATGTAAAAAATGTCACAACCGCTTTCGTGCCGACCAAATTGCATCAGTTAGCGAAAAAGTCTCATCAGATGAATTTCGCGCTCAACACGTCAAATGTCCAGTTTGCCAGCAAGAAGACTGGGATGATGTCAAGCAATTTAATATGATGTTTACCACTCACGTGGGTTCGGTTGTAGACGATTCGTCTCTCACTTATTTACGCCCCGAAACTGCCCAAGGTATTTTTACTAATTATAAAAACATCGTTGATTCCATTTATCCAGATTTGCCATTTGGTGTTGCTCAGCAAGGCAAGGCTTTTCGTAATGAAATCTCACCCCGCGATTTTATTTTCCGTTCTCGTGAATTTGAGCAAATGGAAATCGAGTATTTTGTACACCCAAATCATTGGGAAGAAGCTTTTGACCAAATGCTCGCTTCTTGCCATGACTTTCTCACCAATATACTCGGCCTCCCTAAGACTGCCATTCACGAATATCATGTGCCCGACAATGAGCGCGCACACTATTCCGCTCGCACGGTTGATCTAGAATACGACTTTCCTGCTGGTCGCGATGAACTTATGGGTATTGCCTACCGCGCAGATTTTGACCTTAAAAACATCGAACGTGAATCTGGTAAAAGTATGGCCTATCGCGACAAAGTTACCGGCGAAAGTTTTATCCCCCACGTAGTCGAGCCATCGTTCGGTACCGAAAGGTTGATTATGGCGATTCTCACCGCCGCCTATGCCGAAGATGAAGTTAACGGTGAAAAACGCATCGTTTTAAAGCTACCCACTCACTTGGCACCCTACCGTTTCTGCGTCTCTCCACTTCTCAAAAACAAACCAGAACTAGTTGCTAAAGCTAAGTCAGTTTATGATACTTTGCGTACCAAATATGGCAATGTCACTTGGGACGACTCCGGAAATATCGGCAAACGCTATCGTCGCCAGGATGAAATCGGCACACCCCAATGCATTGTCGTAGATTTTGAAACCTTAGAAGACGACACCGTCACCGTGCGCGACCGCGACACCACCCAGCAAGTCCGCACCAAGATAGCTGAACTCTAATCACATCAAAAAACATAGCTTTACTAGGCTTTTTCTTGCGACTATTTTTTGTTCCAGCGCTCTATTGCCGTAGCTATCACGGCCTTAGCTTCTTCTACTCCAGCAAATTCTTCAACCTTCGTAGAGCCTGGTTTTTTCAAATCTTTATAGTGGCTGAAGTGAAACTCAAGTTGCCTAATTAGTTGCTTAGGTAAATCTTCTAAAGTTTGATAATGGTTACCATTATTGCGATCATCTGCCGGTACACAAATCACCTTATCGTCCACTTCGCCATCATCCACAAACTTCATCACTCCGAGCACCCGAGCCTCCAACCAAATTCCTGTCGTCAACGGCTGATCCGTGATAATCAACACATCAAGTTCATCGCCATCCTCATCCAGGGTTTGTGGAATAAAACCATAATTACAAGGCTTAGCAAAAGCTATCGGTTCGACGCGGTCCAACATAAAGCAAGCTCTCTCACGATCCCACTCAATCTTATGATTAGACCCAGTTGGGATTTCCACCACCACATTTACCTCGCCATTCTGATAATCACCAGGCGTCAAAACTTTATTAAAATCTGCCATATTATCTCCATTTTTTAGTTTACATTATTCATTATAACATCTTTCTCTTGTATTATCCTAGACAAACCACTTTAACAGGGCTACAATAAGTCTATGGTTAAATCCAAAAACCCTAAAACCAAAACCAGTAATTATCGTCGTGTCTTGCACTATTTCTGGCAAGCCCTTATGCAGTACAAAGTGCGGACCATTACGATATTAATTTTGATACCCATTTGGGTCTTCATTAGTTACGTGGTTTTTCCACGTGGCACCAGCCAAATCATTGGCAAACTTTCTAGTGGTGATTTCATCCTGAGTCATTATACTGACATTCTATTAATCACTCTACTACCAGCTCTATTTAATAATCTCGTCCTCGTTCGCATTATTGACTGGCTAGACTGGTCTCTAGATGCCAAATGTGGTCGTTATCTTTCTAGTCTAGCCTTTGATTCTATCATTAAACAATCCATGACTTTTCACGATAATCGTTTCTCGGGCTCACTTACTTCTCAGGCCAACAAGCTACCCAACGCTTTTATTAGTTTGAAATCCATGTTTGTTTGGGACATTTTTCCACTCCTCTTATTAATAATTTATTCTATCGTCACAGTTGGGTTAGTTTGTTCACCCTTCGCGATTATTCTGATTAGCTTTACTGTGATTTATGCAGCTATCGCCATCGTTGCTTTTTATAAAACTCGCGAAGTAGATGCCAAGCGCGCTTCTGCAGACAATAAACAAACCGGTGCCCTGGCTGACGCTATCGGCAATGTGTTAAGCGTCAAAGCTTATGCTCGTGAATCTCACGAAAAACAACGTTTTGCCCTCGCCACTCAAACCACTCACGATGCCACGTTTGCCGTGGCTAAAGCCTCTAATTGGCGCAATTTTCTACTAAATACCGTACATGGTGTCACTTTCATTATCACACTAATTCTTATCATCATCAGTCATGATCTTTTTAATCTCTCTATCACTGATGTAGTTTTTGTCTACTCGATGTCATTTTCTTTATTATCCAATATTTGGCGCGTTAATTATATTTTACGTGGCATTAATCAATCATTTGGCAATGCCAAAGAGATGGTAGAAATCTTAGACTTACCTTATACCATTAAAGACCGAACTGACGCCCCACTCCAAATTACCGAAGCCGCCCTAGAGTTCAAGAATGTCTCCTTCAAGCATGAAAACCAAGAGGACGACCTTTTTGACAACTTTTCTTTACAAATTCCCGCTGGTCAACGGGTCGGGTTAGTGGGGATTTCTGGTTCCGGCAAAACCACCCTCACCAAACTATTACTGCGTTTCGACGACGTTTCGGCTGGTGCCATTCTCATTGACGGCCAAGATATTCGCGACGTTACCCAGGCATCACTGCGTCAAAACATCGCCTATGTTCCACAAGAATCTGCACTCTTCCATCGTTCGGTTTTCGAAAACATTGCCTATGGTAATCCAAATGCCACCAAAAAGGAAGTCATCCAAGCTGCTAAATTAGCTCACGCCGACGAATTTATTAAACACCTACCCAAAGGCTACGACACCTTAGTTGGCGAACGTGGAGTTAAGTTGTCTGGTGGCCAACGCCAACGCATTTCTATCGCTCGCGCTATTCTCAAAAACGCCCCTATTTTAGTCCTGGATGAAGCCACCTCATCCTTAGATTCTGAATCCGAAGCGCTTATTCAGCAGGCTCTAATTAATTTAATGAAAAATCGCACCTCGATTGTAATCGCTCACCGCCTTTCCACCGTCGCCAATCTCGACCAAATCATTGTCCTAGACGACGGCAAAATTGTTGAGCAGGGAACTCACAAGGCACTACTTAAGCAAAAAGGTGAATACCAAAAACTTTGGGCTCGCCAATCTGGTAGTTTTCTTTAATTCTCGCTTGACCTATCTGGCGCATTAGGAACAAAAATTTTCTCATCCTTCACGGCCTTTGGTAGATAATTCTTATCCAAATGAAACCCAGCCTCCCATTTTTGCCCCTTACCAAAACCCATATCTTTCATCATCTTAGTGGGGGCATTGCGCAGCCAAATCGGCACTGGCTCTCCCATTGATTTGCGCGCCACTTCTTGGGCCTTATACCAAGCATTTGTGGTATCGCGACTCTTTTGGGATTTTGCCAACGCCACCACCACATGCGCCAACACAAAACCCGCTTCTGGCATCCCTACTCTCTCCACAGCCTGAAAACACGCCACCGCCAAGGGTAAAGCACCATTACCCGCCAACCCAATGTCTTCACTCGCAAAAATTATCATTCGCCTAGCAATAAATTTTGGGTCCTCGCCCGCCTCCACCATTCGCGCCAAATAATACAGCGCCGCATCAGTATCACCACTCCGCATCGATTTAATAAATGCCGAAATCGTATCGTAGTGATTATCACCTTTTTTATCATAGCCAGGCACCTTCTTGCCAGCCGCAGTTTTTACCACTTCCACACTAACTTTATCGGCCAGAGATAGAGCTAATTCTAAATTCCCTAACGCCACCCGCGCATCACCAGCTGATAACTCAGCCAAATAATCTAGCGCCGCTGCACTTATTCGCTTACTGACTTTTTCCGCCTTGACCGCACGTTTTAAAACTTGCAAAATTGCCGACTTACTCAGCGGTGCCACCACCACCACTCGCGACCGCGACAATAGTGGTGCAATAATTTCAAAAGAAGGATTCTCGGTAGTTGCACCAATCAAAATAATTAAACCACTTTCCACATGAGGCAAGAAAGCATCTTGCTGAGCCTTATTGAAACGATGAATCTCATCCACAAACAACACCGTACGTAGTTTCAGATTCCAATTTTGCCGTGCCCGCTCTACCACTCTTTCCACATCTTTCTTACCAGACGTGACCGCCGAAATCTCCACAAAATCCGCCTTATATTCGCGTGCTAAAATTCTCGCCAAAGTCGTTTTGCCAGTTCCCGGCGGACCCCAAAAAATTAAATTTACCGGGTCACCCTTCTTCACAATTTCCGTGAGAATTTTACCATCACCAATAATTTCGTCCTGCCCCACCACTTCATCCAAAGTCTGCGGACGCATCCGCTCCGCCAATGGCACTCTATTCATATTATTTATTATAACACGAGGGAACTGCAGCACTCGTGCTACGATTTCTCAATTACCAACTCTACCACACTTGGCCTAGTCAGTAATCCAGGACCAATTACCCATTTATTGACACCCTTAGTGACCACTTGCACTAATTTATTCTTATTCTCCCCCGCCAAACTAATCGTTTTATAATCTTTCACTCCCGGCAATATACATCGGCCAATCTTACCTTCTCCCGCCAACCTCGCCCCTCGACACAAATTAATCAAGAAACTGGTCTTCGGGTCCACCCAAAAACCCCAATCAGAGAACTTAATCAACAACTTTTTCAAGATATTCGTCGGCATAAGTTCATTTATATATCGATTTAACCACGTCACATGACCAGAAAACAACAGGCCATTATGTAGGTGACCAGACACAATTAAATCAGCATTCTGGTAGACTTCAGGCAACTCTTTCACCGCGAGTTTATTAGTTAGTGAATGTGGTGAATGTGTCAAAATAATATTGAAGTTTTTTGGATTAAATTTCAAACCAGATTCTTTATAGTCATGAAATGCAATTCGATGTGAGCTGCGCCCATGTTTTAGTAATTTATAAGCACCATGCCGTGGTGAAAAACCAGTTATTACTAAATTTTTACCAATCCGCTGCTGCAAATTATCTACGATATTGACATTTGGTATCTCACCCAACTTTTGAAAAGCCTCTCTCGTTCTTCTCCCGCTCATATAAATATCATGATTACCATTTACAATCACTACTGGTGCCTGCTCACTCAGTGTCTTTAAGAAAGTTTTTAAATTCTTCATAGCCAATGGTGTCCTCAAGCTATGCGCGTTGTTCACCAAGTCTCCCGCTATTGCAATCAGGTCAACATTTTTAATTTTCTGTATCCCCTTCAAGGTGGAATATAAATTCAACACCCCAGAATTCACTGGACTTTCACCGACATGCAAATCTGAACAAACCACCAACTTAAAAGATTTTTCAATCTCTTTTGGCGTCTTAATTTTAAACCTATCAATCACTAATCTCATATAAATAGACAACTAAAATGGTGGTTCCGGCCTGGACTCAGAACCAGCGTTTACCCCTTGGGGCGTTCGCTGGTTCAAAATACCTGATACTAAAATGGTGGTTCCGGCTGGACTTGAACCAGCGACACAAGGCTCTTCAGGCCTCTGCTCTACCGGGCTGAGCTACAGAACCACTGCTCCACATTGTAGCATGAATTTATGATATAATCAAAGCTATGAAAAAGCTTAACACTGCTCCAATCTCCGGCATGCTGGAACTCTTACCCAAAAAGCAAGCCGTTTTTAATCAAATTAAAGATTCAATCAGTAAAACTTTCTCGGATTATGGTTTTCAACCCATCGAAACTCCCTCAATTGAACGCACTGAGATTTTATTTGCCAAAGCCGGCGGCGACACTGAGAAACAAATCTACAAAGTCGTCAAAACAACCGAATCTGCCGACGATGCCGACCAAGCTTTGCGCTTTGACCACACAGTTCCCCTAGCTCGCTATGTAGTGGAGCACGCCAACGACCTCACCTTTCCTTTCAAAGTGTCTCAAATTGGTCGTAATTTTCGTGGCGAACGTGCTCAAAGAGGTCGCTTTCGTGAATTTTATCAATGCGATATAGACATTATCGGTCGGAATCACCTCCCTATCGAATATGACGCAGAGATTATCTCTACATTTTTGCAAGCTCTTACAGTTTTTCGCTTATCAGATTTACGTGTGCACATTAGTAATCGTAAATTACTGAATGGGCTCTTAGAGGCTCTTAATCTCACCCCCCAAGCTAAAGATATTTTCAGCATAGTTGATCATGCCACCAAAGTTCCACTTACCACTACCAAAAAAGCCCTCAAGGAACTGGATTTAGGCGCTAATAACCTTGAAAAAATCCTAACTTTCTTGCAAATCTCTGGTGACCACAAAAGCCTCACCACTCAATTTTCTGCTTTAAAGATTAACAACCAAACTTTCAATGATGGCGTAGAGGAGTTGACTCAAGTTCTCTCCCTCCTTGAGCAAACCTGCCCCAAACGGTCGATTGTTGCTAATATGATGATTGTGCGCGGTTTAGATTATTACACTGGCACTGTTTTTGAAACCTTTTCTGACTCCCACTTAGACCTTGGTTCTCTTGGAGGTGGTGGTCGCTACGATAATCTAGCTAGTCAGTATTCTGATCTCGCCCTGCCAGGGGTTGGGGGCTCAATCGGCCTATCTCGCCTATTTTATCTCCTAGATGAGGCTGGTCTAATCAAAGAGGACACTCGCCCAATTGTCGATACAGCCCTTATCCCATTAGATTCATCTATTTATCCCTTTGCTAACAATTTACGTCAACGCTTTCTTAAAAAAGGCGTCTCCACCGATATTATTTATGGCTCCAAAAAGCTTTCCGACAAACTAACCTATGCCGCCAAAATTGCCCAACACGCCTGCGTCTTAGGCGAAGATGAACTCACCTCTCGCAAAATCAAGATTAAAAACCTCACCAGCGGGCAAGTAGAAACCATCGAAATAACTGACTAATCAGTCTTATATTTAATCAAACGTACCACCGATTATTTTTGGTGTTTTTTGCACCAATCTAAACTTTCTATCAAAACATATTTCATAGAAAAGTAAATACATACCACCTCACCTACCTCTGTTAAAATCAAAGACATTAGACCATAAATATTATCCAAAATCAATATTGACAATGAAACCCCTAATGCTAAAATAGAGTCAGAACTCGGATGAATCAAACGTTGAGAGGCATCTGAGTTTTACCAAGGGTGGAGAGTGTGGAGTTATCCATTGGCTGTCAAGGTCCACCTAGAAGAAACTTGAGACAAAAAAAGAGCGACAGTAGTCGTTCTTTTTATTATTCAATTTTTAGTAATTGGCTATAAATTACGTTTTAAGTTTTATTCTTTACTCAAAATTCTTCTACCCACAAAATTTCACCACTTTCGTCATAGCACACCGCTTTTGCTTCCGCGAAATATAATGGCTGAAAATCAGGATTATCTAAGGTGTAACCTTCTTCCTCCGCCCAATCAAATTCCGCCATCATCGCCTTCTTAGCCTCAATATTATTACTATCATCTATCAGTTTGCAATTAATTCTAATCCAATTCTTCCCATCATAGGCCACAATACAAACATTCGGATTTATTGCAATTTGCTTAGAAACAGTTTTACTTTTATTAGTTAAAGCATAAATTTTACCATCAAAAAGTACTGGATCGCCAAATGGTCGGCAACTTGGAGTATGACCATTAATGGTTGAAACAAAATTCACCCGGGTCTTGTTTTTAAGAAAATCAAAAGTTTTTTCCATTTTTTACTTCCTTAATTTTGGTGCCCGGAGCGGGAATCGAACCCGCACAGATTCCTCCATTCGATTTTAAGTCGAACGCGTATACCAATTCCGCCATCCGGGCCAGCTGGAAAAGCTCTTTTGAGCTTTGGAGGCACCGTTTACCCCTTGGGACGTACGGTGCTGAAAAACCTGTTAAGGTTTGGAGGCACCGTTTACCCCTTGGGACGTACGGTGCTGAAAAACCTGTTAAGGTTTGGAGGCACCGACCGGAATTGAACCGGCGTACGCGGTTTTGCAGACCGCTGCGTCACCACTCCGCCACAGTGCCTTGACCCTTATTTTACCACAAATCAACAGTTATTGCAGCAGAAGTACCCCTAGTATCAACAATAAAATAGCGGTTAAGTGGACCAATATAGATTTCTTATCTAATTTTTCTCGTCCAAAATTAGGCCAAATTAAAGTTAAAACGATTCCCATTAAAAAGACCACGACTGGCCGCAAGGAGCAGACCATAGCAGATGCCAAGGCTATTGGCGCCATCGTCATCGCTAATCGCAAAACAAAATCCTCTACCACCCCCATTATAAAAACTATCATTAGTGACGACACCACTAGTGGGCCCTCTCTTCTCCATACCGCCTTAAACCGTTTCCGCCATTTTTTATTTACCGCAGTTGCCAAACAGTTAAATAGGCCCTTCCCGATAAAAACATAAAACATCACAGTGGTGAATTTCAAATCCGTTTCGGCCACGGTTTTAACAAAAAGCGTATGTGCAAGAGTAAGACCCAGAAGGTATAACCCAAACAATCCCGCCACCTTCCAGCCAATCTTTTGACCTCGCCTTCGCTTGAATAGGACAATTAATAAAGGTGCCGAGAGGAATATCAAAAATGCCACCAACTGCAAGGTCGAAATCACCTCTCCTAAAAACAGCCAGCCAAAAATCAAATACAAGACAGGGGCTATTTGGGTAAAAATACTCGCCCCAGTTGTATCCTCATAAACTAGGGCTTTATAGTAAAAAATACTCGAACCACAACCAATAAAACCAGACAAAATCAATGATATGACTACCCTTAATTCAAGCGCCTCTATGCCAAACCATATCGCAAAGAGAGCCGCCATTAAAAGATGCATCGGACCATAAAAAACTTTTTGCGCCTGTGGTGTTTTACCTCTAAAGATTACATCTACAATGTAATTATCTAAAAATGAACAAAATGCACCTGCTGCCGACGCAATCAGTACCAGTGTCATCCACCCCACTAAATCACTCCCTCCATAATTACAAAACCGTAATATGCAATAAACAACAACAGCATCCCTGCCCCTTCTCGCCTAGAAATCCGTCGATTATTGTAGGCACAAATAAACAGCACCACGGTTGACACAAATAACATAGCTACATCAAGAATCTGAAAACTATCCGGCGAAATGGCGCCAAAAACCACCACTGGCAGACCTAATACAATACAAATATTGAAGATATTACTACCAATCACGTTGCCAATAATCAAATCTTGCTCACCTTTTATGGAGGCAATAATCGTAGTTATCAAATCTGGCAGAGAGGCCCCAAACACAACTATTGTGAGGGCTATTACTCGCTGACTCACACCGACTGCCAACGCAATATCTGTAGCATTATCTACTACCAAGCTTCCACCAATCACTATTCCGGCTAACCCAATTACCATTAAAAGCAAAGCCACGCCTAATTTATGAGCAGGCTTCACTACCTTCTTGGTTTTCACAGCTTTAGCTACGGATTGATTATTCTTTTTTACTAAAGTTATCAGGTAGTAAAGGAATATTAAGAAAAACAAAATCATCACAATCGCATCCCCCCTAGATGCAACACTTTCCGCACCACCACTTAATTTAGCGTCCAAAAAGAGAATCACTAAAAATATAGTAATAAACAATAGAAATGGTAACTCTTTACGTATCGTATCAACTTTAACTCTTAATGGTCGAATCACTGCTGCTACACCCACCAAAAGTAAGGCATTTAAAATATTACTCCCTACCACATTACCCAGCACCATGTCAGTATTGCCAGAAGCCAAAGCCTTAAAAGAAATTGCTAGTTCTGGCGCGCTCACACCAAAAGCCATGATCGTAAAACCAATAATCCTTTTGGGGATTTTGAAATTTTGCGCCGTAGACGATGCGCCAGTAATTAAAAAATCGGCGCCTGTAATTAGCAAACCAAAACCTACTAGCAACAATATAATTTGCGTCGTCATACTCCCCATTTTAGCATAAGCGATTTCAGTTTGACAATTCTTCCACTCTCTCAAAATCTGTGCTATAATATCTCCACTGCGAGCGTAGCTCAGTTGTTTAGAGCGCTTCCTTGCCAAGGAAGAGGTCGAGAGTTAGAATCTCTTCGCTCGCACCATTTTTATGCTCTCTAACCTGCCTTGCGACGGCAGCTTTTTTACTTTATTTCATTATCATTTACCCAAAACATGCTACAATAATTATGTAAACAGGAGAACATAATGACTAATATTATTATCATTGTCCTTGCTGTGGTTCTAGTGATCATTGGCTTGATCTGGAGCACCTACAACGGACTAGTTACGGCTGACGAGCGCGTCAATGAGGCGTGGTCAGATATTACGGTGCAACTTAAATACCGTGCTGACCTCATTCCTAACGTCGTTGAGACTGTTAAGGGCTACGCTAAGCACGAGAAAGACGTTTTTAAGGGCGTCACCGAGGCTCGCTCCGCTGCCATGGGTGCCAAGAGTGTCAAAGAAGCCGCTGAGGCTGAAAAATCCATGCAAAGTGCCCTCAGCAAAATTTTCGCTATCGCCGAAGCCTACCCAGAGCTCAAGGCTAATGAAAACTTCCGTGACCTCCAACAACAACTACGCGATGTAGAGGATAAGATTCAGGCCGCTCGCCGCTTCTATAACGCTGGCGCTAAAGAGCTAAACACCAAAATCAAGCTTTTCCCATCTAACCTCATTAATAATCTCTTCCTTCACTTCAAAAAGCGCGACTACTTCGAGGTTTCCGAGTCTGAAAAAGGTAAAATTGCTAACGCTCCAGACGTCAAATTCTAGCCTCGTCTATGTACAAGCAGATTGCAGCCAATAAGCGAAATTCTATTGTTATCGTAATAGGATTTGTCATTTTTATTACCGCCCTTGGCTGCATCTTTGCTTATTATTATGAAAGTTGGTCACTAGCCACCAATATTTTTCTATTTTCAGTTATTTACGCAGTAATTCAATTTTTCATTGCCGATCGCGTAGCACTCGCTATGACTGGCGCTCAAGAAATCCAAAAAAAGGACCATCCTAGACTTTATAATATCGTAGAAAATCTCTCCATCACTACTGGCCTACCTATGCCCAGAGTTTATATTATTAATGATCCAGCACCCAATGCTTTCGCTACTGGTCGTGACCCGAAGCGCGCCTCTGTCGTTGCCACTACTGGACTCATCGATATTATGGACGATAAAGAGCTCAATGCTGTCATGGCGCACGAAATATCCCATATTAAAAATTATGACATCAGACTATCCATGATTGTCTTTGGTCTAGTTTGCATTATTGGTTTTGTTTCCGACCTTGGCATGCGCATGTTGTGGTACGGCGATCGTCAACGCGACGAAGAGCGTAGTCCAGTCGGGTTCTTTATTATGTTAATGACCGCTATTTTAGCGCCGATTGTGGCCTCCATTGCTCAGATGGCCATTTCTAGGGAACGTGAATACCTCGCCGACGCCTCATCAGTCAATATCACTCGTTACCCAGAAGGCATGATTGCTGCTCTTAAAAAATTAGATACTCACGCTCGTCCTATGCGCCAACAAAATACGGCCACCGAGTCCATGTTTATTATCAGTCCACTTAGAAAAGGTTTTATTAGTAATCTATTCAGCACCCATCCGCCGATTGAAAAACGTATTGAGAGACTAGAGCATGGCAAATTCAACTTTTAAGCAAGGTTTTTATATTAAATTCACCAGTACTAAGGAGTACATTTGGTCCAAAAAGGCCACTCCGAGACCACACCGCTCTTTTCGTCGCTCATATCGCGAAGATTATGCTCGCGACTTAGAAACCCCAGGCTTACTCCACCACGCCGTACGTACTTTTGGAGTGTTATTTAAAAATTGGAAACTTTTCGGCGGCTTACTGCTGGTAGCAGTTTTATTAAACATCTTACTAGTCGGCCTGCTCAGTGAAGGCGCCTACTTACAAATTAAAGACGCCGCTAGCCAGAAGCTTGCTAATACCACCCAAGTTGGCGATTTTGCCAAATCTGGCCTCACTCTCATCGCTACCATTACTACTGGCGGCTTTGATCAAAATCTTACCGATTCTCAAAAATTACTAACTTATTTAATTATAGCGATCGTTTGGCTGGTGGTTATTTATTTACTCCGCCATCTTGCCGCAGGTCATCAGCCCAAATTACGGGATGGACTTTTTAATGCTCTAGCTCCACTCCTGTCCCTACTTTGTATTATGTTGGTGATTTTTATTGAGTTAATTCCTATCATGCTAGTTATCATTACTTATGCCGCAGCGGTGTCCACCGATTTTCTAGCCACACCATTCTATGCACTAGTCTATTTTATTTTTGCCGCGACTATGATTATTTTGTCAGCCTACCTGATTGCCAACTCCTTCGTCGCCCTCATTGCCGTATCATCGCCAGGTTGCTATCCACTAACCGCCCTGAGGCTTTCAGCTATAGCTATAACTGGACGTCGTCTCCGCTTAATTGTACGCATTATTTATTTATTCTTTGTACTGGCTGTTCTTTGGGTTATCACCCTACTCCCCATCATTCTTTTAGACACCTGGCTGAAAAACTCCTTTGAATTTCTATCCAATTGGCCCACTGTACCGTTTTTCCTAAATCTCGTTTCTGCTTTTTCTATGATTTACACCACCGCTTACTTCTACTTATATTATCGGAGCATCCTAGAATATGATCAACAAAACTGAAGCTAAGGCCCGCATCGCTAAACTGCGTGGGCTAATTAATAATTATCGTTACCACTACCATGTCCTAGACGAATCTATTATGAGCGAAGCAGCAGCCGATTCGCTCAAACACGAACTCACCCTACTAGAGACTGCTTATCCAGACTTGATTACGCCAGACTCTCCCACTCAGCGCGTGGCTGGTCAACCCTTAGATAAATTCACTAAAGTTGCTCATCAAGAGAGAATGGTTTCTCTAGTCGATGTCTTTTCCGCCGATGAAGTGAAAGACTGGCTATCGCGCATTAAAAAACTAGTGCCGAACCAGCGCATTACAGAGTTCTTTACCGATATCAAAATGGATGGACTTGCCTGCGCCCTTCATTATCAAGATGGTTTGTTCACTCAAGCCGTCACTCGTGGTGATGGCCTAGTTGGCGAAGACGTCACCATGAATGTTCGCACCATCGCTAATCTCCCATTATGGATTGACCAGCCAGGACACACCGAGATACGTGGTGAAATTATTATTTATAAGGCGGATTTTGAAAAACTTCAGGCCACTCAACGCGCTAAAGGCGAAAAAGAGTTTGCTAATCCCAGAAACCTTGCCGCTGGCTCTATTCGTCAGCTTGACCCCAAAATCGCCGCTTCGCGGAAACTCAGATTTATCGCCTATGACCTAATTACACCCGACCTACCAACTCACCAAGCCGCCTACACCAAGCTCCGAGCTTTGAAGTTTCAAACTTCAAGTGTAGAGCAAACTTTCTCTAGCCTAGATGATGTCCTCAAGAGAATTACTGAAATGGAAACTCAGCGTCAAGCCCTACCTTTCGACACCGACGGCCTAGTTATCAAGGTTAACTCTCGTAAAATCTATCGTGAACTAGGCATTATTGGTAAAACGCCTCGCGCCGCCGTGGCCTTTAAGTTTCCCGCCGAAGAAGCCACCACCCAGGTCAGAGATATAGTAATTTCTATTGGTCGGACCGGTGTTGCTACGCCAGTAGCTATTTTAGACCCAGTTGAGGTTGACGGTAGTACCGTTCAGCACGCCAGCCTACACAACGCCGATGAAATTGCTCGCTTAGACCTCAGAATTGGCGATACAGTCATCATCTATAAAGCTGGCGACATTATTCCGCAAATCAAGACAGTCCTCACCGAACTTCGTCCCGCCAATACCCCAAAATTTAATTTTCTAAATGCTCTTCGTGACCAATATCCTGAACTGCAATTTGAACGTCAAGACGGGGAAGTAGCCTATCGGGTTAAAGGTGAGAATTCTAAATTTATTTTAAAACGCGCTATCGAGTATTATGCCTCCAAATCAGCCCTAGACATCGAAGGTCTAGGTGAGAAAAATGTCGCGGCACTAGTGGATGCCGGCCTTGTCAAGTCTATCGCCGATCTTTATCGCCTCACAGTATCAGATGTGGCTAAATTAGAGGGTTTTGCCGAACTTTCCGCTCAAAATCTTATTACTGCCATCCAAAACTCTAAACGCCCCCCTCTTCATAAATTTATCACCGCTCTTGGCATTCGTCATGTTGGCGTACAGACTGCCAGCACACTTGCTACTGAATTTGGCTCTATGGCAAATCTGATGGCCGCTGACGAGGAGCGCTTGCTTGAAATCCCAGATGTCGGCCTGGTTGTCGCTCGCTCCATTCTGGCTTACTTTGTTGACCCCGACAACCAAGCCGTACTAGAAGAACTTAAATCATTAGGTGTTCAACCTGTTGTTACCGATTCTTCCCACGCCCCACTTAAAGGCCAAAGCTACATCATCACTGGCACGCTCACTAGTATGGACCGAGAGACTGCCGAAGACAAACTCCGCACCCTTGGCGCTAATGTCACTAGTTCAGTCACCAAACACACCACTGCTGTGATTGTAGGTGCTAATCCAGGTCAAGCCAAGATTACTAAAGCTAAACAACTTAAGACCCCTCAAATCACCGAAGCTGATTTCCTAAAACTCATCACCGACTAAAACGGCCTTGCTAATCCTAGGGTTGAATTGCCTTCCGCAATTCTTAATAACTCATTATATTTACAAATTCTTTCTGAACGTGATAAGGACCCAGTTTTAATTTGCCCAGCACCCAACCCCACCGCTAAATGTGCAATACTGGTATCCTCAGTCTCGCCAGAACGATGCGAAATAATCGTGCGATAACCAGATAATTTAGCCAATTTTACCGTCGCAATGGTTTCACTTAAAGTTCCAATTTGATTCGGCTTAATTAAAATCGCATTTGCCATCGCTTCATTAATGCCCTGGGTTAATAGTTTTGTGTTAGTTGCAAATAAATCATCGCCCACTAGTTGCAGTTTTGCACCCAATGATTGGGTCATCGTCTTCCAGCCAGCATAATCATCTTCTGCCAATCCATCTTCCACCGAAACTACTGGATAGTTAGCTACCAACCACTCATACCAAGCGATTAAATCTTCACTACTTTTGCGATCGCCGCTGGTTTTCAATTCATAATTTCCATCCATCCAAAACTCTGACGCCGCTACATCCAGTGCCAAAACTACATCCTCTCCGAAGCGATATCCAGCTCGCTCCACCGCCTCTTTAATAAAATTTAACGGCTCATTATTACCATTAGTAAACTGCGGCGCATAACCACCCTCATCTCCTACCGTCACCGCCAGCCCAGCATTCTTCAAGATATCCCTTAAGGCCCAAAACACTTCCGACCCCATCCGTACTGCGTCTGTCATTGTCTCTGCACTGCGCGGGATAATCATGTATTCCTGCCAATCAGTCACCCAGTTTGCATGTACTCCACCGTTAGCCACATTAATCATTGGCATTGGTAGACACATTTCATTCTGCGTGTCCGCCAACTCTGCAATATATCGATAAAATGACATTCCTCTCGCTCTCGCTACGGCCTTAGCTGTCGCCAGCGACACCGCCAAAATTGCATTCGCCCCCAAATTGGCTTTATTTTCTGTACCATCTAAATCTATCAATAATTTATCTAGCATGGTTTGTTCTGCTGAATTGCCCACTAACACATCACGAATCTTACCATTAATATTCCAAACTGCCTTTAAAACACCTTTTCCACGGTAATGCTTTTCATTACCATCCCTTAATTCTACTGCCTCTGCCTTGCCAGTTGATGCGCCAGATGGTACGATGGCTCGCCCTCCTGCCCCTGATTCCAAAAACACATCCGCTTCTACTGTAGGATTACCCCGGCTATCCAAAACCTGGCGCGCCCGAATTTCTTTCACCACCTCATTCTGCATAAGCTTATTATAGCACGCCAGACACTACTTAGGGTGTTATATAATATAACTATGACCGACACTCTACGCAATAAATTAAAAAAACTTCCTGTCGCCCCTGGGGTTTATTTTCATAAAAACCAAGCCGGGGAAATTATTTATATTGGCAAAGCTGCCGTGCTTAAAAATCGCGTCCGCCAATATTTCCAGAAAACCGTTAAGGACCCCAAAACCACCGCTCTTGTCCAAGAAATCGCCGATGTCGACTGGCAAGTAGTGGATACCGAAATGGACGCGCTGTTTCTAGAGTCCGAAATGATTAAGCGCTACATGCCCAAATGGAATGTTTTACTCCGTGACGATAAGACAGTTTCCTATATTCGGATCAATTTTCAAGATAAAATACCCCACGTTTCTATTACCCGTACTCCTCTAGATGATGGAGCTAAGTACGTCGGTCCGTTTTACGGTAAATCCGCCATCGAAAGGTCTCTGCGAATTTTAAGAAAGATTTTTCCTTTCTATGATCGCCCCTACACTGGGCGCAAAACCCTCAATACTGACCTCGGCCTCACGCCAGGTATTGAAATCAACCAAACTACACCTACTCTTTATAAGCGCAATTTACGCAAACTCGTGCGCTGCCTTGAGGGTGGGCGAAATAAATTATTAAAAGACTTAAAAAAACAAATGGACACTCTTGCTGCCGCAGGGAAGTACGAGCAGGCCGCTGAAGCTCGTGACCAATATTTTGGCCTACGCGAACTAGAGCGCAAGATTGTTTTTTCAGATAAGGAATTTCTTGATTTATCTTCCGATCGAGCACTAAGTGAACTTCAGGCCCTTTTAAGGCTCCCAGAGCCTCCCCGCCGGATTGAGGGCTATGATGTGTCACATCAATCTGGCACTAATGTGGTCGCCGCGATGGTGGTATTCACCAATGGTGTCGCTGACCGCTCCGCTTATCGTAAATTCAAAATTAAACAAGACCAAAACGACGACTTTGCCAATCTACGAGAAGTCTTGGCTCGTCGCCTAAAACATACCGAATGGCCGTGCCCCGACCTTATCCTCATCGATGGTGGCGAACCTCAACTCAGGGCCATCTATGACATTTTATCCCCTACAGGTATTCCATATTTTGGTCTCGCTGAACAGTCTGAGACTATCGTCGTACCCAAGAATTCCACTCAAGTCACCCATTTTCAGGTTCCACGCAATTCTCACATCATTAAACTTGTTCAGCGCATTCGTGATGAAGCCCACCGCTTTGCTATTACATATCACACCTTACTAAAACGTAAAAACATGCTAAAATAAGCTTATGATTAAACGTCAATTTTCGGTTTTTCTTTTTCGCTGGCTAGTTTCCAGTGCCGGTATGTGGCTTTGTATTAAGTTGTTCGGCAATCTTTCTGTCGATTACGACCCCTGGTTATTTATTGTCGCTGGCTTAATATTCTCACTTGCCAACTCTGTGGTTAAACCGCTGATTACCGTCCTCACTCTCCCCCTGATTGTTCTCTCCCTTGGCCTATTTGTTTTTGTGGTCAATATTACCATTATGGCGCTTACAATTTGGGTTTTGCCAGATGTTTCTATGGACCTCATTGATGTCGCCCTGTCGGCGCTAACTATGAGTATCATAAACGGACTTGTCAATTTCCTGGTCCCGTCTTATAATAAGGGGTAATATGCAGCTAGGTCCATTTCTCCAAACTACCATTTTTATCTCAGCCATCTTGGTGGTTGTTCTAATCCTCCTTCAACAACGTGGCGCTTCGCTCGGCGCTGGTTTTGGTAGCTCCGGAGAACTCCACACCACTCGTCGTGGTTTAGATAAATCTCTCTTTAACACTACTATCGTCTTTGTTCTTATATTCATCTTTTCTATCCTAGGGTTATTATTAATTCCAGTATAAAATGGCTAATCCTCTTCAAAAACGTGGGCAAAAACTTGCAAAGAAGCTTTCTCGTTTTTCACTCAAAGCCAGCAGGGAAAGTAAAGAACATCTTAAAGAGAATCTAGTCGACCGCCTACCCCATGTCAGAAGCGTAAGGTTATTAGTATTAGAATGGCTCTTACTCACCACCGCCATCATTATGCTGGCTATTACTCAGGCTCTCTGGTATGCCGAATCTTTCTCCACCTCTGCCTTTGTCGAAGGCGGAACCTACACCGAAGCTACTTTAGGCAAAGTTAGCTCGCTTAATCCTATATTCGCCACCACCAACAGCGAAAAAACCCTCTCCAAACTCCTCTTTGCTACCCTTGTGACGGTGGACTACTCTGGACATACTGGTCCAGGGTTAGCAGCCTCTACCACATCCGATCCAACTGGCAAAATCTGGACTGTCAAACTCCGTCCTGACCTCAAATGGTCAGACGGTGAACCACTTACTAATGCCGATGTTCTCTTTACCATTAATTTAATTAAAGACCCCACACTTAAGTCTGCCTATGCCAGTAGTTTTTCGAAAGTTAAGGTTTCCGAGAAAGATGATACCATAATCTTTACTCTACCAGCGCCTTATATTAATTTCCCTTCGGCCCTTAATCTACCAATTCTTCCTCAGCATATCCTACAAGATGTCGACCCCGAGATTTTATTAGAGCACAATTTTAGTTCCTCACCTGTCTCATCTGGCGCCTTTACCCACAACGCCACCCAGACTATTGGCTCAGACGGTGAAACGGTAGTTTATCTTTATGCCAACCCTAATTATTATCGTGGCCGTCCACTACTAGACAGTTTTGCCATTCATGCTTTTATGGACACTAACGATATTATTTCTGCTCTCAAAAACGGTTCAGTCACCGCCACTGCTGAGTTATCTCACTTAGATGCGCCTAAAGTTACCTCATCTACCGTTTATGAAAAACAGACCACTATTAATAACGGAGTCTTTTTGTTTTTCAACACCACTAGACCAGCCCTTAGCCAAGCCGTCCTCCGGCAGGCAATCAGGAACGGCATAGACTCTAGTGACCTCCGCGCCTTAGCTGGCGGTCCACCCCCACTTGATTATCCTATCTTGCCCTACCAGGCTAATTTTAATCCGCCAAAATTATCAGAATTAGACCCAGATAATGCCCGCACCGTCATCGCCGAACATCGTCCAGAGCAAGCTCTGCGCCTAGCCACGATTTCCACCTCACCCTTCCCAGCTATCGCCGAACGTCTTGCAGATCGTCTCAGGAATCTTGGCTTAGATATTGCGGTAGAAATTTACGAACCCAACCGAGATTTTCTCATCAACGTCATTAGTTATCGTAATTACGACATGTTGCTCTATGAAATTGAACTAGGTGCTGATCCAGACATTTTGACTTACTACCACTCTTCACAAGCCAATCAGGCCGGCCTTAATTTATCCAACTACCACAACCCTCTCGCCGACGACGCGATTCTCGCCGCCCGTAGCACCATGGACCCTAGACTCCGTGCCGCTAAATATGAAGCTTTTGTCAAGCACTGGTTAAGAGATGTACCATCACTAAGTATTTACCAGGTGAATCTTGCCTACTTCTTTAATAAAAATGTCCGTAGCTTTTCAGAGGATAATCGCCTGGTTTATGCCACTGATCGCTTTGCCGATGTCGAACATTGGGCGGTCTACAAATCTCGCCTAAACCGCACACCCTAATCTTTACTTTTCGTGCCAATCAGGCTATAATCACGCCATGCGCCTGTGGTGAAATTGGTATACACGCTACCTTGAGGTGGTAGTGGCCTCACGGCTGTGCTAGTTCGAGTCTAGTCAGGCGCACCAAAAACTTCGTTTTTGGCTTGCCTGAGCGTCCCATGGGGCAAACAGGCGCACCAAAACCAAAAACTCGCCGTGTTAGCTCAGTTAGTAGAGCAATCGCCTTGTAAGCGATAGGTCGTCGGGGCAGAGCCGACACACGGCTCCACGAGCGAAGAGCGAGTAAAAATGCTTGCATTTTTAGGAGCTATTCCGAGTGGTGCAAGTGTACCTTAGTACACACGGCTCCACGAGCGAAGAGCGAGTAAAAATGCTTGCAGAAGAGTGTTTACAAAATAACTATTTTATGTTAGGATAATCCAATATGACCAAGAAAAGTAATACCAAACGCAAATTAGTCGGCCTCGTCTCAGAGGGGTCTGGTGTCCGTACTTACTATACCAAGAAAAACACCATGAACAATCCCGACAAGCTCACTCTCAGGAAGTACGATCCAGTTCTTCGAAAACACGTGATTTTTTCTGAAACCAAGAAAAGCCTCGGCCGCAACGAAGTTAAAGAGAAAAAACGCTAATAATTACCAAAACTCAGCCCCAAGGGGCTGTTTTTTATTTTAATCTCCACTAGAGCTTTTAGCGGTTTTATGGTAAAATAACTCTCGCTAGGGGCGTAGTACAACGGCTAGTATAACGGTCTCCAAAACCGTAGATATAGGTTCGATTCCTGTCGCCCCTGCCATTAATTTAATTAATACTATTGATCTAATTAAAGTCTAAATGAACAAAAACACCACCATCATCATCATTTTAGTTCTTGGCTTTCTCGGTCTAGTGGGTTTTTCGATCCACCAGAGAGAGAATTCGCCCGTAGACTATAGTCGCTACTCTCGCTCCACTATCGAAAAAATGTCCAAAAAAGTTGATTTTACCCCTTACGACATCAGCAAAATTATCCCTCCCGACGCCAATTCTGGCTTTATCGCCGAACATGTAGAAGGGAACGAAGCAGCCCCCATCATCATTTACGAATATGCCGACTATCAATGCACGCACTGCGCGCATTGGGCCTCGGTGGCTTCTCAGATTGCGCAAGATTATAGCGGTCAAGTCGCTGTTGTCTTTCGCAATTATATTTTATCTTATAGCAATCACGGTGTAATCGTCGCTTCCGCCGCCAACGCCGCTGCCATTCAAGGTTACTGGAAGCCCTACAAAGATTTATTATTTGCCGATCAAAACATTTGGTATGACCTCAAAATGCCCGCCCTGCAAGATAAACTCGAATCCTATTTCCTCCAAGTCTCTCACAACCAAGGCGACGTCGCCCGCTTCCGTGAAGACATGAAAAGCGAAGCTGTTGCCAAAAAAGTTGCCTTTGATTTTGGCCTCGCCGACAAGGCCGATCTCCAGGCCACTCCTACTTTCTATGTTGGAGACACTCGCGTAGCCCCCAACGAACTCCGCACCACCGTTGAAACTAAGCTCCAAGCACTCTAATTTAACCAAGGTACTTTTCATCTTGGTTTTTTATGTTACAATAAACACATGATGGTAGGTAGAAGACCCAGAACTAAAATTCAGGCTCGTGCGCTTTTGGTATTTGGCGCACCCTGTAGTGGTAAAACCACTTTTTCACAAAAATTTGCTAATCGCTTCAAAGCTTCTCACTACGACTTAGACGAGATTAGAGAAAAATACAACATCGACCGCAACTTTATTTTAATTCTACTCACAGAGATTACCAAAACTGGCCAAACTCTAGTCATCGAGGGTGGTATTGGCACCGAAGCTGAGCGTCTTGAAGTTCGTAATATACTACGTGCCGCCGGCTATCGGTCTTTCCTGATTTGGATTCAAACAGACGTAGCTAGTATTAGGGCCCGCCTCGGCGCCAGGCATCGCTCGGCTCGCAAAGCCAAGGTAATTTACGAAGAAAGCATCAAAAATCTAGAAGCCCCCAGCGAATCCGAATCTCCAATCGTTATCTCTGGTAAACACACTTTTGAAACTCAATTGCGCCACGTTTTACGCGGATTAGCATGATTATCAAAGACGCCGAGTTCGGCGACATTATTGTTCGCAAAAATGCCCTAGTAAGGGGTGCTAAATTTTCCGTTTCTACCTCTGGGCGCCTACAGATGTCAGTAGCTAGTTCTACCAGTCGCTTTCTCATCAAGCGCATCTTGGAATCCAGCCGTTCCAGTATTCGTCAACTACCCCTTAAAAACCCCGCCACCCAACGTGCCCGTGATGCCAAGAAAAAACTCCTCACCAAACAGGCCAAAGCCTACCTACCCTACCGGCTCGACTACTATGCCAAATTACACAACTACCACTACACCAAACTCCGCCTCTCACACGCCAATACAAGATGGGGCAGCTGCATCGACACTCGCATTATGCTAAATATCGGTCTGATGAAACTACCAGAACCCCTTCGCGACTACGTGATTCTCCACGAATTAGCTCACCTTAATCACCCTAACCACTCCGCCGCCTTTTGGCGCGAAGTCGCCAGCCACGACCCACTCTACAAAATCCATCGTAAAAAATTACAAATGTTCCAACCTGGTGTATAATAGTAATATGTATCGCATCTCACTCATTATCAACGAAATTTATAACAAATATCTTCCGCTGGCTGAAGAGGCAGGTATCACTCTCAATCTTGACTTTCCCGACCCCACTATCGAGACTAAAAATACCACCAAGCTCAAGCAAAAACTCGACCGCTCTCTTTCTTCTGCCCTAGAGCGAACTTACGATGGCGAAATTTCCATTTCAGTTCATAAGGACCGCATCACCATCACCGACACCGGCACCCGCCTCAGCGAACCAGCCTGCGCCCTCCTCTCCGGCGACCGCGTCCAGGTTGTCTCCGAAGATAAAACCGGCACTACTGTCACAATTTTATTTTAATTTTTGTGTTTTCTTTTCTGCTTATGCTATAATCAAAGCATATGCGGAGTGTGTTGGGAAAATTAAACCCTTTCTCGTGGTCCAATCGGACACTTAGATTGCTGGCAACCCTAATTTATTTAATAATTTTGCCACTCTACATTTTATTTAGTCTCAGCCCCGCTAAGGCTGCCGAAGATTACCCCATCACTGCACATCTCACCATTCCCTCTATTGCCTTAGATGTGGCTGTGACCCCCCTCACAGTACAAAATAATGAATTAGAGACCCCCGACTACATTGTCGGCAGTTTCAGTCACCGCCCCAACAAAACCCTACTCATCGCTCACTCCACTACGGCTTTTGCTAATCTTAAATCTATCCGGCCTGGCGACACCATCCATTACAATCAGCGCAACTATCACGTCATTCATATCACCACCTCCGCCAAAGCCGACATCAATATGGCCACACTCTTGCAAAGCTCTTCCACTCCCACCCTCGTCCTCATGACCTGCGCTGGACAACTTCTACCAGATAGCGACGCTACTCATCGCCTAATTGTCACAGCAGTATAAAACCTTGAGTTTTCTAGTTAAAAATACTAAGATAAATCCATGAAGAAGCGTTTCCTGCCAAAAGTTTTATTATTTTTATTTGTAGCTGCTGGTGTTTTTGTCGGCACCCAATATGTTACTGGAACCGGTCTCTTTAAAAAGCCAGGCATCGTAATTTATGAAGAATCCGTCACCGAAGCCGAAAAAACCTTTCTCTCGCAATACCTTGAAGTCGAAGAGGTTTGGCTAGACCACGATGTCACCATTTCGGCCAAGTCCTCACTTTCGCCATTAGACCAACCCACTGCCCTACTCTACGATGTTTTAGTCCCGATTGCCGATTTTTACGAATCATCCAGCACCATCGCCAGCACCAGCCCCGACCTTCAACTAATCTCTATTAATTCACTCACTTTCAATCAAAAACTCCTCGCCCTGGACGACCAATACTATTTTGATCATTTTGATGCTGGTGCGTTCTTCCGTTATTTTCACATCACCAGTGCCGACCCTACCCAGGCCATCGAGCTCATCCAGCCCCACCTCCCCACTTTCCCCACCAAAGACACCGTACTTTCTTTTGCCCAGACTGGCGTCACTGCCTTTTCTCGGCGCATGAACACTATGATTAATAGTACCGGCCCTGACTATTTCGCTGCTAAAATCAAGGATTTTCTCAACTCCAAAGACCTCACTCACCTTAGTAATGAAGCCTCCTTCCATCCATCCGCCCCCACCAACCCTGCCGGCACCGTCATTTGCTCCAAACCAGCCTTCATTGACGCGATTACCGCTGTCGGTACGGATATTATTGAACTCACCGGCAACCACAACAACGATTGCGGCTTCCAGGCCAACCTCGACACCCTTACCAAATACCAAGAACTCGGCATCCGCACTGTCGGTGGCGGCGCTAACGCCGAAGAGGCCGCCAAGCCTCTCCTGATTAATGAAAAGAATCAAAACATCACCCTGCTCGCCTATAACCAATCCACAGGTGGTATTACTACAGGGAGTCATCCGGGCGCCAACGCCTACTCCAAGTCCAAGGTTACCGCCGATATCACCGCCGCTAAAACCAGAGGCGACTTCGTCATCGTAGATATTCAATACTACGAATGTTACTGCTACCCCAATGGCTATGTCGAATATCCCCCCTGTGACCGCGCTACCTGGGGCTATAATCAGCAAGGTTTTTTCCGTGAAATCATCGACCTCGGCGCCGATGTGGTAGTCGGTACCCAGGCCCACCAGCCTCAGACCTATGAACTATACGGCAACGGCGTGATTTACTATGGTCTTGGCAACCTCTTCTTCGACCAATACATGTGGCCCGGCACCTCCAGAGGCCTCATCCTTACCCATTATTTCTATAACAATCAACTCGTCCAAACTCGCCTCTCTCCCACGGTTTTTGACAAAGCTTTGCAGGTACGTTTAATGAATGAACAGGAGTCCGCATGGCTACTCAAGCGCTTAAGCCAAGCAAGATAATTCTGCTCTTTCTCCTCATCGCCCTGACAAGTTTCGGCACTCTGTATGCGCATTTTCACTACCCTGCCCCTAATCTAGCCGAGCCCTCCACCGAATCAGAGCCCACTCTCCCTGCCGAACCTGCCCTACCCGAACCAGTCAACTTCCAGCCCACCGTAGACGCCTGGCTCACCACGATTTCTGGCAAAGCTGGGGTTTACATTTACGATCTTGACCTTGAACAAGTCTCCGCTGATTATCAGTCCACCACCGTCTTTCGTTCCGAATCTCTTTATAAACTATTTGTCGCCTACAAGGGCTATCAGGACCTGACGGCTGGACTAACCAGTCCCACCGACCCTGTCTCCAGCGGACACAATCGCGCCAAATGTCTAGACCTCAGCATCCGTGAATCTCACTCACCTTGCGCCGAAGCTCTCCGCCACCAAATCGGTATAGACCACCTCAACCAAGTTATCAAAAACGAATGGGGTATCCCAAACACCAACATCGCCAACCTCAATTCCACCGCCCAAGATGTCACCAAGGTCATGCAACTACTCCTTACCGACCCTAATTTTTCAGCAGAAACTCACGCTACTATCAAAGATTCACTCCTTAATCAACCCTGTACTAATAATGGATTATGTAGTGGCTGCTGTAATTGGCGTCAAGGTCTCCCTTCTGGTTTTTCCTCTGATATCAAAGTTTACAACAAAGTCGGCTGGCTTCACAGTGGCACCGGCAACATCTGGACCTACTACCACGACACGGCTCTGGTTGAGTTTCCAGCCAGAAACTCCACTACCACCCCTGTTGAAAATCAACCGAGCGCACTTCAAAACTCCGAACCCACTCCACTCGAACCCAACAAGCCCCGCCATTTTCTTATTACCATCATGACCAGTCGCGTCCATTTTAGGGATATTGCCCGCCTTGCTACTGACCTAGAAACCTTTTTTTATCAAAACCCTTGACATTTCATCCCGCTTATGTATAATAAGAGGTGTTAAAGGTTATATTTAACAAAAACAAACAACATATATTACCAAGGAGGGAATATATCCATGACAAAATCAAAAAAAATCGTCGCAGTCCTTGGTGTCGTTGCAGGTCTTGGGGCAATAGCTTTCCCTCTCACCTCATACGCCGCCACTCAGGATGTGAATATCACTGTAGGGGTTGATGAAACTGTCGCCATCTCAGTGAACAACCCATCTGTAAGTAAAAATATCGCCACCAACGCAGCGATTGACGAAAGTATGACCACTACAGCTACAGTCACTGTTAATAGTAGTAAGGGATACAAACTTTCAATTTATGGTTCTGGCGACGGAACTGTCGCTAACAGCCTCTATAGGGGCGCCACCACCGATGCAATCCCTGCTGGTGTCCCAGCTCAAGGTCAATCTTATTGGGGCTATAAAGGTGGCACCACCAACACTCTCAAAGCAGTACCACTACAGGCCTCAGCTGACCTTATTAAGACTACTAACGAAGCCTCTACTACCGGTGATCAAACCCTAATTACCTTTGGTGTCACTGCCTCTGTTGGCCAGACCCCAGGTAGCTATACTGGGAAAGTCACTCTTTCAGCTGTTCTGAACGAATAATTAACCAGCTCACTAGCAAACCAAAATCAACTCTTTCGGGAGTTGATTTTTTCTTGTCAAAAGACCAAATTTTTGCTAGACTAACACTAGTTAGGAGTTTACATGCCCGAGCCATCATCAAAGCTTAAACTTAAAGATAAGTTACTGATTGTTTTAGTTTCCTGCTTAATCATCGGTGTCATTACCGTCATCTGTCTCTTATTGTTTGGCCACGACGATCAACTCAAAAGCACTCCCAAAGAGCAGGCGTGTAACGATAATCCCACTGGCTGCATCTCCACCACTGTAGTCTGTACCGCCAAGCATCTAAGCAGCCCAGGAGTTTTTTCTTCCACTAACGCCACCGATATATCATATGAGGCCCGTGCGGTTTTTGACCCTACAGGCAAACTACGTGGTCTCAACTACTTCTATTCTGGTACCTACCCCAATCAATCCGCCGCTAAGTCAGCTGAGTTTAATATTCATAGCAACTATAATTTTAAGTGGCAAGCAAACTATCCAGAAGACCCATTCAGTAGTCATTTTAGTATCATCGGCAACACTGTCCGCGCCACCATTTACGCCGACGCCAAGAATCTAGACCAAGTTAATGCAAATATCATTTTACTTGAAATTTCAACCCCAGCCGCCGAACTTACATCATCTGATATTATTGAGAATTACCAAAGCCAAGGCTTCACTTGCTCCACCACTAATATTTAAGCGCTCTTTCTTGCTTTTTCCATTATTTCGGCATACAATATAGTCAGTAAGGAGGTCAATGAAACTTTTTTCTCAATCAAAATTATGGTTAGTGGTGGCAAATCTAGGTTTATTAATTAGCTTATCTAGTCCGGTATCTGCTAGCGAGATTCCTGCTGAACGCCTACAAATCTCTCCTGGCGAGCAGACCTTCCTTTTAGTACCAGGTGAGACTTTTCGCTCCACTATCAAAGTCCAAAACACGGGCTCCCGCAGTTTTAATTATCAACTTTCTGTCACTCCCTATAGCGTTACTGACAACAAATACTCTCCTGATTTTGAGACTCTGAATTCTTATACTGCTCTATCTAATTGGGTTACTTTTGACTGGGAAACTGGTGTAGCCAACCCTAATGACTCCATAGAGGTACCCTTCACTATTAATGTTCCCAAAGACGTCCCTTCTGGTGGTCAATATGCCGCTATCATGGCTCAAATTGCTCGTCCCGAGTCCACCCCCGACCATAGTAGTGGCAATACTGTTAGTATTACTGCCGTAGCCCGCGCCGCCATGCTTCTCCGCGCCACCATTCCTGGCAATACCAGGGAAGAGGGCGCCATTATAGAAAACAATGTTCCCAGCTTCCTTTTTACCAACCCTATCACTGTTTCCTCTCTAGTTAAAAACACCGGCAATATTCATATTGAAGCCAAATACGCCCTCCAAGTTTTTCCCCTTTTCTCCGACGAAGAGGTCTACACTACCGAAGAAAACCCCGACACCCGTACCATCCTCCCAGAAACCAGCCGCTTCCATACTCTCAGCTGGGACGGCGCACCCCAACTAGGCCTCTTCCGCGTCGTTCAGACCGTCTCTTTCCTCAATGAAACCTCCAAAACTTCTCGCATCCTCTTTATTTGCCCCATGTGGTTTCTCCTTATTATCCTCTTTTTCTTCTTTTTCTGTGTGTTCTGGCTAATCGCCCGCGCCCGTAGCCGGCAAAAACTAAGTCAAAAAGGAGCCTAAATGAAAATCAAAGCCTTACTCTCTGCCACACTCACTGCTCTATGTATCACTTTCTTAACCTCCCAGCCCGTCCTAGCCGAGGAGGCTCTACCAGATGTCCGCATTCAGATTTCACCCGTCAGCTCCTTGGTACCTCTACCCGCCAGCTCATCCAGGGAATACACTTTTTCCGTCGAAAACACCGGCGCCAAAACCTTTTCCTACAAAGTCTACACCACACCATACTCTATTGACACCTCTACCGATGAATATCAAAACAGCTTTTCCCAAGAGACTAGCTACACCCAAATCACTCGCTGGATTTCTTTCAAAGACATCAATGGTCAATGGAAAGACACCGTCACTTTCAGAATCAACCCCACCGAAAAACAAACCATCACCTACCGCATCCAGGTCCCCGCCGACGTCCCCGCAGGCGGTCAGTATGCCACCATTTTCTCTGAGGCCCTAAACGACAATGTCTCCGCCGAGGGCATTAGAACTATCTCCCGAGTCGGCTTGGTGGTCTACGGCCACAGTATTGGCGACACCGTGCTAAACGCCCAAATCACCGATCTCGACCTCTCTCGTTTTCTCACTAAAGGTAACATTGGCGGTTCTGCCCGCATCAAAAACGAAGGCAACGTAGATTTCACCGCCACCCATACTTTCACTGTCAAAACACTTTTCGGTAAAACCCTCTACGAACAAGACATCGTCAGCTCCGTCCTCCCAGAAACCGAGCGCGTCATCAGGGAAGAATGGGAGAACACCCCCTTTATGGGGTTCTTCGCCGTCACCTATCGTATCGTCGCTGTTGACCAAATGGAAGAACAAACTAATGTCGTACTGATTATGCCAGTATCCATGATAATCATTCTGCTTATCCTCTTGACAGGATTCATTATCTGGGCTATAATGCTTAACAGGAGGCGCAGAGAGCGCCGATCTCGTCTCGTGATGTAGACTAGATCAGAGCTACCGCAATCAGCGAGTGGAGTCGCGGATTCAGTAGTGGCAACTCTGTCAATCAAAAATACAAACCATAAAATAAAAAGAAAGTGTAGAGTATGCATAAACGCAAAAAACGGCTCTTAGGGCTCATCGGGCTAGTTGTCGTTGCGGCCATTACTTGGTTTGCTTCAACCCTACCCACCCCCATGGCTAGCGCTAATTCTAGTGCTACCACAGAAATTACGGTAACCGTTTACAGTGTCGTCCCTAACGTGGTTATCGAGCCATTAGGTACTAAAGTTATGGCTGCGGTCGACGTGGAGAGCATTTATAGTAATGTTACAGAGGTAGAATATCGTCTACTTTATGACGACGGTGTAGCTCATGACGAATTGATAGAAATGTTCTATCCCCCCATTCCACCTGGTGAGAATACTGCCTCTGGCACTCGTACCCTCACGGTAAATCTACCCAGTTACGGTGATTACACCGTTAAGGCGATTGCTAGAAACACGCATGATGGTGGCTTTAGTGAAGACTTAGTAGATGTTCGCTTTGTCCCCCTCAATCCTCAATCAGCCGGTAATGACGAAAATGGCAACCCAGAAGTCCAACTCGACTACGACCCCACCGTCGTGTGTTCAGTTAGGTTACAGGCTTACTATAAAAACCCTAATGGCACCCCAGGAGAACCCTTCTTTGGCTCGCCAAAAGTCTACCAACTACCAGTGCCTGGCAATACCATTGTCCTCACGGAATTCTCCGAACAGGGCCTGGAAAGTCAAGATTTCATTATTGAAGTCACCGCCTGTGGCTGTGGCGCTAGCGCTGGCGAACCCGTAGGTGATAGTTCGGTCAACCCATCGATTATGACTGTTAGTTATATCAAGCCAAGCAGTCCAGACACCCCAATTACACCAGGCGTACCCCACACCGGTGCCTTTTTCGCAGCACTAGGCTTATCTAGGTCAGACTACCTGATTACTAGCCTTATTGTGTTCTTTAGCCTTGCCTTCTTCGCGATTGTGATTCTTGGTCGCAAGAAAAAAGCACGCAGATAGAGACTGCCGGGATATAGAGCTTATAGGAGGAAGAACCAAAACGGGCGCACTCTGCGAGGGCGTCCGTTTTTCTCTTCACTTTTTCCTCGAATAGTGGTATAATCAGCCAGTGCGGGCGGTTAGCTCAGCTGGCTAGAGCGCGTCTTTGACGTAGACGAGGTCATAGGTTCGACTCCTATATCGCCCACCATTTTACTCTCTTGGGCTGGTAGGCTAAAGCCTTCCAACCCAGCGTTCGTCGATAAAAGAAAAGTAGAACTTTCCTTTTATCTCCTCTCTTGGGCTGGTAGCTCAGCAGGTTAGAGCACGGGCCTTTTAAGCCCGGTGTCGAGGGTTCGAGTCCCTCCCAGCTCACCAAGTCAAGTTTAAAAAAGAAAGTTCGCTTTCTTTTTTTGTTGCAAATTCGCCAAAACATCGCCTCTACATTGACAAAGCAAGACACTTGTGCCATAATAGATATATTAAGCTATGCTTAAATCTACACCTAAAGGGTGAGCACCTTGAAAATTTTAAGAAAGGAAATTCTTGGTCGAGTTTTTGCCCACCTTTCCTCACTTCAGGTTTTCACCTAGCATATCATACAAAAAATATTTTTAAGGAGGATGAGTAATTTGAGTAGAACAGGTGGTATCATTGAGCGGTGGAATCCGCAAGAATATCGCTCTTTAGAAGGCTTTAATGAGCTAGTTAAAAAGTACGATAACCTTCACCGCACTTGCAGTGATTCAGACAACGTTCGAAGGGTGATGCGCTGTAATTGGATATTTTTTCTAGAAAACGGTTGCGACATCGCTAAAATCGTAAAAATGATGGACCCGATGGATGTCTGGATTAACTATTACGAATTAATCGACAGTGGCGCAAAAATTGATATCCATGAATTAGTACTTAAGCTTTATAACAATTCGACCGATAGCGTATCTGCCAAGAGATTCATCAGAAGGCGGTTCGAAGAGATTATCCGTCGTGGGGGCGACCCCAATATCGTCGCCCAATATTTCCATATTGAGCACCCTAATCATATTACAAAATTACTTGATTTTGGAGTTAGCGCCGAAACGGTTTTTGAGCTTTCTCAGGATTTATTAGAGCAGAAGGAGGGTTCATCAGGCGAAATCCGCAAAATATTTTTAGTCTTTCACGGCCACGGGCTGCCCAGCGATAGTATCGTAAAGTGGGTTTGTGGACACAGTAATGAAACATTAGTAAGCGACATTGCTCAAGGTCATCCTGAGCTTTGGAATAGTATGGGTGTCGATATTGATACTTATATTAATGCTTGGATTAAAGAATGTGGTCGACGGCATCTTTTAAGTACTACTGGACTACCCAAAATCACTCCTCCTGATAAATTTCTTAGTGGAATTTCTATGGAGCAGTTATTTAGGAACGTAGATCCCGAGTACGATTTTGATAGTTTCTTGGAAGACTTTCAAAATGCCGGTGGAGATATTCATCTTCTGGCAGAGAAGTTTATAAAAGAAATCGGCTATCCTAGCGACATCTGCTATCTGTTCGCCATGGAGTCTTTATGGCGCCGGGGAGCAAGAATTAATAATAAAAAACTCATTGAGGTTCTTTATGAGGCACTTCATGATTGCGATGAAGAAATCACCACTCTTGATGAACTCATTAATTGGCCTGATGAATGCGAAGAAGAAGATTTCGGCTTAGAGTAAGTTCCTTCTTAAAGCAAACTTGTTTTTAACAAGCAACAAAAAATCCCCGACAGCCAGTCGGGGCTTTTTACTGGTATAATGATTAATATGTCTAGCAAAACTTCCACCAAGAAAACTCAGGCAAACTCGCCAAATCAACCCACCCATCTCGTGGATTCTCACTGTCACCTTCACGATCGTAAGTTTTTCACTGCCAAACAAGCCGAGGAAATGTTAAAGCGTGCTACTTATCAAAATGTCCGGCAAATTATCACTATCGGCACCGACCCCAAAGATTCATTCGTTGCTCGGGATTTTGCCAAAAACCACTCCAATGTTTTCTGGTCCTTCGGCATTCACCCATCAGAAGTCAATCGCGTTAAGGATTTTAATGAAGTTAAAACTGAACTCGGCGACCCCATTGCTATCGGTGAAACCGGCCTGGACTACCATTACACCAAAGACAACCGCTCCGCCCAAATTAAGCTTTTCAGCCAGATGCTAGAGCTCGCCTCCGACCTCCAACTCCCCGTGATTTTTCACGTCCGCGAAGCCTTCGATGACTTCTTCGCCGTCATTGCCAACTTCCCCCACCTTACTGGAGTAGTGCACTCCTTCTCGGATAGTCAGAAAAATCTCAACCGCGTCCTCAGACACAATTTCTATATCGGCGTGAATGGTATGGCTACCTATACCACGCTTCCTACCCCGCCACTAGAACGCACGATTCTAGAAACCGACGCGCCTTTTTTGACACCAGCCCCAAATCGTGGTAAAATAAATGAACCTGCGTATATCAAAGATATTGCGCAATTTTTAGCAACCAAATTGGGAGTGTCTGTCGAGCAAGTCGCAGCGCAAACTACAAAAAATGTCCAACAACTCTTCAAATTACCAAATCCCCTCCCCGAAGACCCCGCCAATTTTTGATGTCGAATACCAAGTCATTTATCAAAAACTCAACCTTATCGCTGAGGAGATTGAACAATGTCGCCAAAACGCTTCCTTCAAAGCCTAAAACCCGAGGAGCCATCTCCCGAGTGGCAGCTTCCCTTTGCTGAGTTTATTAATGCCGAATCCGCCTATGGCCGCACTCTGTTTGGCCCCATTCCAGCCGGTCGTCAGCGTGAATTCTTTGCTGAATCCAAAAATATCTGGGTCTGGTATGAATCTTGGCTAGACTGCGGTGAAATTAAATCCGTCACTATTCGCTACGAAGTCCGCCCTGACGGCGTGTTTAAGAAACCTATCGGCAAAGACTACACTCGCCTAGAAGGTGCCGAACTTGATAACTTCTGCCAAGCCACCAAATACTACCTTCAACTGGTTAAAAAACATCTTTATACCAAATAATGATATACTAAAAGCATGAGTACAAAGCAACAAAACCCCAATTCCAATAATAAAAAAATCCTGATCGGCCTAGCCGCTGTCGTGGGATTCATAATTCTGGCCGTGGGCACTTTTTTCGGTGCCCGGTTTATCGATTCGCTCCAACCCTACGCTCGCTTAACTGACGAGGAATTTCTTGTGGCCGTCGGTCAGTGGCAGATTGCCGACGAACCCAAAGTAATTTGGGAATTTCGTCAAGACGGCACTGGTACCGTCACTACCGACATGGGCGAAACTACTTATAATATGCACTGGTTTATTGACCAAAACACCAAACATCTCAACATTAGCACCGAATATCTCTATACGGTAGACGATGTTTTCATCCCTGCCTTTGATCGCAAAAAAGTCTCGTTCTCCGTCGTTCGCCCCGAAACCGAAGAGCAGTCAGAGGGCACATATAATGACCCCATTGTCTTTGTCAAAAAAGCTTCTGCCGAAACCCCCTCAGACGAAACCTCAGACACCTCAGACGCAACCCCAAATGAAGCTTCAAATTAACCCCCAATGATTTACCTTGATCACGCTGCCGCCACTCCCTTAAGTCGCCTCGCTCGTCGGGCGATGGAGCCATTTTTTAGTGACCAATTTTTTAATCCTTCCGCTGCCTATCTTCCCGCTCAGCAAATACACGAAATCTACGAAGACGCTAAATCTCGTCTCGCTCGCCTGATTGGTGCCAAGGGTGGCGACCTGGTGATTACTTCTGGTGCCACCGAGTCCATCAATCTCGCCTTTTCTCTTAAGCCCAAGCATTGCTTAGTTCTCGCTACCGAACACGCTGCGGTGCAGGCTGCCGCTGCGCCGTTCTCCCCAAAAACCATTAAAGTCGACCGTTTCGGGGTAATTGATTTAGAAAACTTCCGCACCCAACTCAACTCCAACACTGAACTTATTTCCATCTCTGTAGCCAACAACGAATTAGGTACTATCCAACCCCTCGCCGAAATCGCTCAGATGATTCGCCAAGAAAAACTCCGCCGCCAGAAACAGGGCCTTACCACGCCACTCTATTTTCACACTGACGCTTCACAAGGGTTTAACCTACTAAAACTTAACGTCGCTAAATTTAATATCGACCTACTCACCCTCAATGCCGCCAAAATGTATGGGCCTAAAGGTATCGGCGCGCTTTATGTTAGTCGTGATATCAAGCTTCAACCGCTAATTCTGGGGGGCGGACAGGAAAGGGGATTACGCAGCGGTACCGAAAACGTTCCCGCCATGATGGGTTTTGCCGCTGCCGCCGAAGATATCATTAAACACCAAGATTCTAATCAGCAAACATATCTCAAGTTCAAACAAATTTTTCAAGACGAATTAAAATCTCTTTACCCTGCCCCGGTTTTTCTCGGGAACCCTAAATGTCAACTTGCCAACTTTTGCCCACTTTGTTTTCCAGATTTAGACGCCGAGCGCCTAATTTACAAACTAGAAGAACACGCCGTCTATGTCTCTACTGGTGCCGCCTGTGCTGCCTCTAAGGGTGAGCCCTCCCACGTCCTGCAAGCGATTGGCCTTTCTAGCCAAGAAATTGCCGGATCGCTTCGCGTCTCCTTTGGCGCCCTCAATAACGCCACCAACGTCAAAAAAGCCGCTCGAATTATTCGCCAAGTTGTAACTGAAGAAAGAGTTAGACTATGAGTCGCCCCAAAACCGTCTACCTCGGCATGTCTGGTGGCGTGGATTCCTCCGTTGCTGCCCTGCTTCTCAAACAACAAGGCTACCAAGTCACCGGTATTTACATGAGGAATTGGAGCCAGGATTTCCCCGGCCATCAATGCCCTTGGGCTAGAGATCTTGCCGACGCCAAGCGCATCGCCGTCAAGCTCAATCTCGACTTTGAAGTCTGGGATTTTGAAGCCGACTACAAAGCCAAAGTAGTGGATTATATGCTGTCTGAATTCCAGAAAGGCCACACTCCCAACCCAGATATTATGTGTAATCAAGAAATTAAATTCGGACTTTTTTATGAACGCGCCCTTGCTCGTGGTGCTGACTTCATTGCCACTGGGCATTATGCCCAAGTTGACCAATCCACCGCCACTCTCCTCCGCGCAGTTGACGAAGATAAAGATCAGACCTACTTTCTCTACCGCATCTCCGCCGCATCTTTAAAGCAAACCCTCTTTCCTATCGGTCATCTCAAAAAATCCGCCGTCAAACAACTTGCCGCCAAGCATCAATTTCATAATGCTCACAAAAAAGAATCCATGGGTGTCTGTTTTGTCGGCGAAGTGGGCATGAAAGACTTTCTCACAACCTATCTTCCTAAGCAACCCGGCGAAATTCGCGAAATCGAAACCGATACAGTTTTAGGTCATCACGAGGGCGCAGTTTTCTACACCATTGGTCAGCGCCACGGACTGTATCTTGGTGGCGGCCTGCCTTACTATGTCGTCCAAAAAGACTTAGCCAAAAACCTGATTTATGTTTCCAAGAATCTTAACCATCAAAACCTTTGGACCAAAGAGTTGAAGTTAAAAAACCTCTTTTTCCGCGCACCCAACCAACCCACTCACCCCACCAAGATTCACGTCCGCCTCCGCCACCGCGCCCCACTTATTCCCGCTACTTTTGACGGCAAAACCCTACAATTTAAACAAGAAGTTAAACGCCCTGCCGCCGGTCAATCCGCCGTCATCTACCAAGGCCCAGCCTGCCTGGGTGGCGGTATTATCTGCGACTAATCTTATTACCGCGACCAACTTCTCGCCGCGACTAATTCTCAATCACTAACCTTATGATATAATTAAGCCCATGGATGCTAATATAATTCGTCAAAAATTTTTAGATTTTCAAATTAAAAAAGGCCACGTTTTAATTCCGCCCGCACCGCTGGTTTTGGAAAATGACCCCACGACTTTATTTACCGGCTCGGGCATGCAGCCGCTCTTGCCGTACTTACTCGGCCAACCCCATCCCGCCGGCACTCGCCTGACTAACTCCCAACCCTCTCTCCGCCTTCAAGACATTGAAGACGTCGGCGACCCCCGCCACACCACCGTTTTTGAAATGCTCGGCAATTGGTCACTCGGCGATTATTTCAAACAAGAGCAAATTGAAAATTGTTTTGAATTTCTCACTCAGGAAATTGGTCTCGACCCCACCAAGATTTACGTGACCTGTTTTATCGGTAATCAAAAATACAACATTCCGCGCGACCAAGAATCCGCCAAAATCTGGCAAGCAGTTTTCAAAAAAGCCGGCATCGAGGCCGAAATTGCCGAAATCGGTTCCGCCAAGGACGGCAACCAGCGGGGAATTAAATCTGGCGAACGCATCTTTTTCTACGACGACCACGAAAACTGGTGGAGCCGTAACGGCGGCTGTGATTCCACACCTATCGGCGATCCTTGCGGTCCCTGCTCTGAGGTTTTTTATGATTTCGGCGAAGACAAGCAAGATGTCAAAAAATACGGCAAAGCCCATCCCGCCTCTCATGGCGCCCGTTTTATGGAAATTGGTAATCAAGTTTTTATTCAATATCGTCGCCTAAAAGATGGCACCTTTGAAGAATTGGCCGAGAAAAATATTGACTTTGGTGGCGGACTAGAGCGCATCGCTGCCGCCGCTATGGATAGCTTTGATGTTTTTAAAATTTCCCTACTCAAACCCATCGTTGATCATCTAGAAAAAATCTCCCACAAATCCTATGATACTAATACTGATGAAATGCGCGTCATCGCCGACCACCTGCGTGGCGCCTATCTTCTAGCCGCGCAAGGCCTCACCCCCTCTAATAAAACTCAAGGCTATGCCCTGCGTCGTCTCATTCGTCGCGCCATTTTGCGCGCTCTAGACCTTGGTATTGCCAGTGATTTCCTGGCTGGCGTTGTGCCAATTATCGCCAAGACCTACCAAACTCTCCCCGACTCCATTCTCACCCATCGCCAGGACGCCCTCACTGTTTTACAAAAAGAAGAAAAAGCCTTCCGCCAAACTCTCAACAAAGGCTTAAGAGAACTCCGCCGCATGAGCCGGACAGCGGGGAATAGTTCTTCTCAGGAGCTCTCGCGACCAACGGGGAGCGAACTGAGCAACGAGCCCCGTAACGACGGGCGCGAGGCAGCGTCTCCTGAGAAGACTATTCCCGCTGGACATCTTACTGGCTATGACCTCTTCAAACTCCAAGACACCTACGGCTTCCCTCTCGAACTTTCCGTCGAAAAATGCTTCCAAGACAACATCGCTCTTTCTAAAAACTACCAACAGGAATTCCAAGCCGCCCTCAAAGAGCAACGCGAACGCTCCCAAACCGCCTCCAAGGGTATGTTTAAGGGCGGTCTAGACAATCGCGATGACGCGATGACTATTAAATACCACACCGCCTGCCATCTTCTTCTCGCCGCTTTACAAAAACACGTCAGTCCCGACATTGGTCAAAAAGGCTCTAATATCAATCCAGAACGTGCCCGTTTCGACTTTAACTTAGACCACAAAATGACCCCAAAAGAAATTAAGCAAGTAGAGGATCAAGTCAACGCTTGGATTAAGGCCGACCTTCCCGTCACCTCTGCGGAGTACGACAAAGCCTATGCTAAAAATCAGCTCAAAGCCCACGGCGAATTCTGGGATAAATACCCCGAAAAACTCACCGTCTACACTATCGGCGATGAAAAAGACCCCATCTCTCGTGAAGTTTGTGGCGGCCCTCACATCAAGCGCACTGGCGAGCTCGGCCATTTCAAAATCGCCAAAGAAGAATCTAGCTCCGCCGGTGTCCGCCGGATCAAAGCCATATTGAAATAGCTGTGCTATAATCAAGTCATGGGCTTGATTAAGCGAACTTCTACTGATCACGAGTCTATTCTCTCGCTTGACATCGGCAGTGAATACGTCAAAGCTGTCCTCGCTAAGGAGAACGCCGGCGAACTCACGATTCTCGGTTTCGGCAAATCACATCAAAGTCATGGCAGCATGCACGCCGGCGCGATTGCCGATATTGCCGCCGTCACCACCGCTTGCGAAAAAGCCCTTGCCGACGCCGAAGAAAAAGCCAAACTCACCGCCAAACTTACAGTTGTGGGCCTGTCTAGCGAAGCGATTAAGAGTCGTATTTCCACCGTACGTTATCAGCGCGACGACGGCACCAAACCCCTCTCCGATCAAGAACTTTCTCTCATTATCCAAAAAATCGAAACCACCGCTCGCGACGAAGCTGCCTCACTCCTCGCTTACGAAACCGATCACGACCCAGAGGTTTTACTGATTAATTCTGCCATTGTTTCACTGACGATTGACGGCCATCCCGTGAATAACCCCATCGGCTTTCAAGGTTCAGAAGTTATTCTCCAAGTTTACACCGCTTTTGCTCCGCGGGTCTACGTCTCCGCTATTGAAAAAATCTGCACAGAACTCAACCTCAATCTCCTCGGTGTAGTAGCCGAACCCTTCGCGCTCTCCCGCGCCTATCTCGGTGACCAACCCGACACCAGCGACTGCATTATTTGTGATATCGGACATCGTAGCACTAAACTCGCGATTATTACTGGGAACAATCTTCTCGGCACCCAGGACTTTAGTATTGGTGGTCGCAGTTTCACTCACCAAATCGCCAAGGCGTTAGAAATTAGTTTGCCAGCTGCCGAACGTCTCAAGCAAACCTATAATCAAACCAAACTTAATGAAACCGGCAAAGCCAAGCTTCTTACTGGCATTAACCGTAGCCTCAAAGTCTGGTTGTCTGGCCTAGAGATTGCTCTTGAAGATTGTGCCACCGACACCCTGCCCAGCAAAATTCTCATTTGTGGCGGCGGTGCTAAGCTTGCTCCACTTCAAGAAAAGCTCGCTACCGACGATTGGTACCTTAATTTACCCTTCGCTCGCCGCCCCTTGATTCACCTCCTCGACACTCAGCATCTGCCAGGGTTCACGAGCAACTTCGATTTAGACGGCTCCTTTGTCACCGCCTTTGGCTTATTGCGCGCCGGCTCCGATCTCTTAGATAATCCTCTCACCAAAGACACTTTGCGCGCCAAGCTCGCCAAACTCATGCAAATCTAGAATCCAAAAAACTTAAACTTAAACCGTTAAACCGGCTTAATTTCCACCCATTCGCCGGATTTTAATTCGCCTAATGTATATTTTCCAAATTGTAGACGATGTAAAGCCTTTACCTCATAGCCCAGCGCCCCAAAAGTTCGCCGAATTTGTCGATTCCGCCCCTCACTCATCGTCACTTCAAAATTCCTCCGCCCCCCATCTAGGGCTACTAACCCCAACTTGCTCGCCCCATCCGTCAAATTCACCCCCAAATCCCCAATCATCTGTTGGTGGAGTGGTTCTAAAACTCGATCCAGTCTCACACGATAAACCTTAGTCTTCTGAAAACTCGGATGCGTCATTTGAAAAGTAAAATCCCCATCATTAGTCAACAAAATCAACCCCGACGAATCACGGTCTAATCGCCCCACAGTTTTCAGATTATGATATTTTTCAGGTAGTAGATTATAAATTGTCGGTGTCTCGCCCTGCTGCTTACGCGAACACACATACCCCACGGGTTTATGGAGTGCTAAATAAAGAAAGGCCGTCTCAAGCGGCACTATCTTACCATTATAGCACACCTCATTAGATTTGTCAACCTTTACCCCTATAACTGCTGGCTGGCCATCCACTGTCACCTTGCCGCCAAGAATTGCCTCATCAGCCTCCCGGCGTGACAACCCTAACCTTTCCGCCAAAAATTTATTCAGTCTAATTCCTGCCATTTAGGCTCCGGTTGTCGTGGCGGTTCCCATAGTACCACTTGTACCCGCAGCAGCTCCATTACCCCATCCCGTAGCAGTTCCAGCACTTCCCCCAGCAGCCCCAGTACCTCCCGCTGCCCCCTCCGCAGCCGGCTCCTCAATCCTATCTCCCAAAACCTCATGAATTACATTCACCACATCTTCAATCCCGACTTGAGACTTCACTAAATACCGGTCTGCCCCCAATGCTTCACCGCGCCGCCTCTGGTCTTCTGAAGACAGAGCGGTCATAATCACCACTTTGGTATCTTTTAACTCTGGTGTGGAGCGCAAAACATCTAGAAAATCAAATCCTGAAACCTTGGGCATCATGATGTCTAACAGCACCAAGTCTGGCTTTTCTTTTAACGCTACCGCCAAAGCCTCTTCGCCATCACCTGCCGACACTACAGTGTAAGCTTCTGCCAACAAACGAATGCTGTAAATCTCTCGGAGACTACTGTCATCTTCTACTACTAATATTTTTGCCATAGGTTTACTCATATTCCTCCATTATACATGACTTTGTTGATTTTGGTTAGTCGTATTTCCACTCGCCTGCGGTGCCTGCTGCTCCTGTTGCGGCGCCTGCGCTACCCCCGCCACTCCAACCTGCGGTGCCTGCACCTCAGTTTGTTGCGGCGCCCCACCCGCCCCCTGTTTAAAGGCTTGAATTCGTTCCTTATTCTCCTGTTCAATCCGGCGTTTCTCATATTCTTCTGGTGTAATCCGCGGTAAAGCCACGAAGAAAGTTGAACCCTGCCCCAATACACTCTCCACCCAGACGCGCCCACCCATCGCCTCCGTCCGCTGTTTCACTAGATATAACCCTAGCCCCGTACCCCCAATCGTCTGCGTTTGTGAACTATCTACTCGATAAAACTTTTGGAAAATATGCGCCGCATCATCGGGTGCAATCCCAATTCCTGTGTCCGTCACGCTAATAATCACTCGATCCCCCTCACCTTTCACCCCCACCGTCACGGTGCCACCCGCTGAAGTGTATTTACTGGCATTCTCAATTAGATTAGTCAGAATCTCTCGTAAGAAGCCTGTATCTACTGAGCAATACACCACCTGCTCTAGTTTACGACTCTGAAAACCCGACACCTCCGCTTGCCCTACAATATAATTAATCTGCTTCTGTTCCATCATCATCCGGTACTGCTCCGCCACACTTTTTACAAAATCAGTTACCTCTATTGGTACCAACTCCGCTCGCGCCCTCTTGTCATCCATTTTGGTCACATCTAATAAATCTTGAAACAGTCTTCCAAGATGCTTACTTGCTGCCTGAGCTTCCTCTAAATACTTCCGTGCCCGCTCATCAATCGTCGCAGTCTGTGGATTCACCGCCAACGCCAGATACCCCTCAATCGACGCCACTGGTGTCCGCATTTCGTGGCTAGCCGTAGAAATAAACTCCGCCTGGGCGCTTTCTTCCTCTAACTCCGCAGTAATATCTCGAAAAGTAATAATTTTATCTCCCAAAATCCCACCCGTCGGTAACACCGAAATATAAATCGGCATTTGCGTACCCTTGTTTAATTGAATTAGCGAAAACTCTCGTGACTCATAGGGTTGACTTCCTCTCACCGCGAGCGCGACTGGGTTTTCTGCCTCTTTGAGTTGCGCGCCATCCTTACCGGCCAACTTCAAGACCAATAAGTAATCCAACCCCACCGCACTACTCGCGCCGCTGCAACCAGTTTTTGCCACTCCTGCTGGATTAATTAAACGAATTACGCCATTTTTATCCACAATTATCACACCGTCACGAATAGAGTTCAGTACCAATTCTGCCATGGCATGATTCGACATCGTATCAGGCCTAGCCACAGGAGGAGTTTTTTTACCAAACCTAAATATACACATTGCCTTAATTTTACCACAAGCTTTTCAAAATATGTTATATTTAATATATGAATAAAGACGTCATTTATATTGAAAATGAAGAAGATATTACGGATATCATTGCTAAGCTAAAAACCTCTAAAGCGCGGATTGTGGCCTTTGTCCCACCCAAGAGCTCACCCGTCTTAAAAAGCGCGGTCAATGCCAAACTCATCGCTAAAACCGCGCGCGAAACCGATAAAATCGCGGTTTTTGTCACCACCGACCCAGCCCTAATGCGTTTTGCTATGGTGGCTCGGATTCCTGTGACCCCAGATTTACAAACCGCTCCCTCTGTCCCTACTGCTGCCGACTTACAACAAGCCAGCGCTTCATTTACTGGGCGCACCCCTGTTAAAAAACAACCGAGCGCAGAGGGAACTTCCGATAGTTCAGACACATCTACCGACACTAATCCTCCGAAAAAAACCAAAGACCAACTCAATAAAAAAATCGTTGCTGTCGACCAAACCATTACTGCCATCGACCTTGAAGACAGCGCCGCTACCACCAAAACTTCTGCCACTCCCAAAGCCGTCAAGAAGCTCATTGCCAAAGTTCCTAACTTAGATAAGTATCGTAAATGGATTATCCTAGGCAGTGTGATTTTTATTTTACTTACTAGTTTCTTGGTCTGGGCCCTAGTTTTCGCCCCTGCCGCTACTATTGCGATTAAAATTAAAGCTATTGACACCCAGTTCTCTGAAACAATCACCTTTACTCTTGATCGCGCTCAGGAAGCCATCGATCTCGGCAACTTCCTTCTCGAAGAAAACTCTCTTGAAAAATCCTCGCAAGTTGAGTTTGAGGCCACTGGCCAGAAAAACATTGGCGCCAAGGCTAAAGGCGAACTCACCGTAGCTCATTACTTCCGAGGCAATCCTGGTACTTTAAACATTCCCACTGGTGTGATTTTTACTTATAAAAATCGTCAATATCTTTCTACCGCTGCTGCCTCGCTTACCTTTAAAGACCTTAGTGATTGCGAGAATGGCCCTGGAGCTACTATACATGGTTGCCTCATCAGTACTAAAGTTCAAATCATCGCCGCTGAGCCAGGCGAAAACTACAATATTTCTATTTCTGTACCAGCGGGTGGTGGCTGGTCTTCTACCATCAAACAACTAGAAGAAATCAGCTCTGCTGGTCAGATTACTGGTGGCACCAATCAATTCATTAAGGTCGTCCAAAAATCCGACATCGACAAAGCCAAAGCCAGTATTGCCGCCGAAAACGAAATTGCCGGCAAACAAGAATTAATCGAGCAAATCGGCGAAGGGAACATCATCATCGAAACCAGCTTTGCTCAAAAAGTCTCTGACCCTATTTCCTCACCTGAATTAGACCAAGAAGTTAAAGATGGTGTCACCCCTACACTTACCATCACCACCACTTTCACCATCTACTCCGTAGACTCTGTCGGCGTGGAGGACTACATCAAAAATAAAGCCACCGTGAGTGGTGACCAAAAAATCTACTCTATTTCCACACCCTATTTTGAGCGCTTCCTTAAATTAGAAGGTGGTAAATACGAAGCTAAACTCAAAGCCACCTACGCCGTCGGACCCAAGGTTTCCGAAGAAAGTGTCCTGGAGCTAATTAAGGGGCGTAAAGTCGGCGAAGTTCGCTCACTGGTCAAGGGCGCCAATGGCGACGGGGTCATCGACGTCATCACTGAGACCTCATTCCCTTGGGTTACTTCCATCCCCAAAGACGTCAACAAAATCACCATTAAATTAGAAGAAATTAAAGAACAATGAAACTGATTGGGTTAGATGTAGGCTCTAAGCGTATTGGTGTTGCTAAGGCGGATGACCAAGTGAGGATTGCGGTTCCCTATGGCACTATCTTGGTTGATGGTGACGAACTTCAGCAAATCGCTTCCTTTGCCAGAGTCTACGGCGCCGAATATTTTGTCATCGGTCTACCCCGTAACTCTAAAGGTGAAGAAACTGCCCAGAGCCAGTACGTGCGTCAATTTGCCACCAAACTGAAGCGTGCTATTCCCAAAGCTAAAATCTCCTTCCAAGACGAATCCCTGACCTCCGTAGAAGCCGAAGCCCGTCTCAAAAAACGCAAGAAGCAGTATACTAAAGACGAAATCGATGCCGAGGCCGCTACTATTATTCTCCAGGATTTTATTGAGCATTGGCAGCAAAAAATCAGCGCTAAGTCTAAAAAAAAGTTTAAAATGTTTGCTAATCTGACTAAAAAACAAAAGCGCTGGTTCATCTCAAGCTCCCTAGCTGTGTTTTTTGGCTTACTGCTTGGCGGTGCGATTCTTACCTATAGTTTTTTACTCACCCCATTAGTTGACTCCAGCACCTGTAGTGATCTTGGCAAAAAAGAACCCTCAGCTGAATGCGAACGAGTGGAGCTAGTTTCAGTTAAAGAGGGGGATTCCACTAAGCAAATCGCCGAAACTCTCGCTCAACAAAAACTCATCCGCCACCCGCTGATCTTTCAAATCTACATTCGTCTTAATCGGATGAGCCAAAAGTTATCCTTTGGCGAATATGAGCTTACGCCCCGCATGTCGGTCACCGAAATTGCCACCAAGCTCACCACTGGCGCTGGTTCCGCCGAAGTTTTTCGTTTTACTATCTTGCCAGGAGAAACTATCGCCGAAATCAAAGCTAAGCTCCTTGAAATCGGTTATAGCGCCGAAGAAGTAAACACAGCTTTCACCAAGACTTACCAGCATCCAGTCTTAGATTCCAAACCCGCCGCAGCTTCCTTGGAGGGCTACCTTTTCGGTCAAACCAATGAATTTTATAAAAACGCCCCCGTAGAGCAAATTATCACCACTGCCCTAGATCAACTTCATCATGTCGTCCAAGAATATGATTTAATTGCAGCCTATCAAGCCCGCAACCTATCCCTGCACCAGGGAATCATTCTCGCTTCAATGGTTCAAAAAGAGGCCAGGCCCTCCGACCAGCCCACGGTTGCCCAAGTCTTCTTGAAGCGCTATCAAATCGGCATGAAACTAGATAGCGACGTCACCACTAAGTACGCCCTAGACCAAGTTGATCCCGAGCGCAAAATCTACACCAATAACGCCGCCGCTCTAAGAGTAGAGGAATGTCATAACACGCGTCTTTATGCTGGGTTACCTTGTGGTCCCATTGCTAATCCAGGCGTCTCTGCCCTACTTGCAGTCGCTAATCCATCTGATACCGACTATCTGTATTTCTTGACAGGAGACGATCAACAAATGTATTATGGACATACGGAGGGCGAGCATCATCACAACATCAGCGCCCATTGCCGCGTCCTCTGTAACGCAGCTCTATGAAACTCAAGAAAGCTACTAAACAAAACCTCAAGCGTGTTCTGCCTTATTTTTTCGCCTCAACAGTTATTATCGCTCTGGTCGCAGTCGGCTCGATTGATAAAAAACACGCCATCGCTAACCGTAGTTTTGCTAATTTTTCGCGCGATAACTATAGCGTCTCGGTCGACCAGCTCTCTGGCCTCTATGCCGCCGCTACTATTTCTGATGCCATGAATCTGGCTAATGCCGACGATATTGCTTCTAGCTATGTTATTGCCACCGCTGTTTATGATGCCGGCCAAACTACCGTTGGTAAATTAGAAAAACCCAATATTATTTTCTCCTCCTCCCGAGGTATTATCACCTATGTAGCAGTCGCCGGCGACACCGTCGCTTCGGTTGCCGCCAAATACGGCCTCACCACCACTCAAGTCCGCTGGTCTAATGGCCTTAAAGCCAACACTATCCCCGTCGGCAAAACTTTATACATTCCCAGTACCCCAGGTATTGTTTACGCCGTGAAAGCTGGCGACACCATCGACAAGCTCGCCAGTAAATATGGTTCACCCGCCGACCAAATCATCGCCTATAATGACCTAGAAGTGGACACTAATCTTATCGTTGGTAGTCTCTTGGTACTTCCAAACGGTGTACTGCCAACCAAAGAACGCCCAGAATATGTGGCACCAGTTTTCTACCACTCCTTCACCTACTCTGGTGTTTATTACAAACGCAATAATCTGCGCTACATCGCCCGTAATTTCTACGACCCCAACTATGCCTATCCCAACCCCAACCCAGGCGTCCGAGGTTGGTGTACTTGGTATGCTTGGTATTGGCGCGCGACCGATTCTCGCTCTCTCGGCCAACTCGGTCACGAAGGTCGCAATGCTAGAGACTGGCATCGCAACTACAGCTATCGCGGAGTCGGCAACACCCCAGTAGTCGGCGCCGTCTTCCAGACTCCCTACGGTAGTGGTGGCTATGGTCACGTTGGCGTAGTCCTATCTATCAATAACGACGGCTCCATTACCGTGCGTGAAATGAACTACGCCGGTCGCTACGTGGTCACCGAGGCCGAAATCCCCGCCGAAAACGTCAAGCTCTTTAACTATATTTACTAAACTAGAAAATTATGGTATAATATAACATATGTTTACCGATATTGCAAAAGTTACACTAAAAGCTGGTAAAGGCGGCGACGGTGCCGTCTCTTTTCGCCGGGAAATTTATATCCCCAAAGGCGGCCCCGACGGCGGTGATGGCGGCAAGGGCGGCTCAATTATTTTTCGTGCCGACAAAGACACTAACACCCTCATTAGCTTTCGCTATAATCCGATTCTCACCGCCGAAGATGGCAAGCCCGGCGCTGGTTCGCGCGCCGCTGGTCGCTCTGGCAAGGATTTAATTATTGAAGTACCGATTGGCACGCTGGTTTATAAACTAAACAATCAATCCGAACGCACTCTGCTCGCCGACCTCATCACTGACGGCCAAGAAGCAGTTATTGCTCAAGGTGGTGATGGTGGCTTCGGCAACGCTCATTTCAAAAGCTCCACCCGCCAAGCCCCCATTATTGCCGAGGTTGGCGAACCAGGCGAAGAATTTGAAGCCGAACTCGAACTCAAACTCCTCGCCGACATCGGCCTCGTCGGTCTCCCCAACGCTGGCAAATCCACTTTCCTGTCTGTAGTTTCGAACGCTAAACCTGAAATCGCAGACTATCCCTTTACCACCCTCACTCCCCAACTCGGCGTTGCCACCATTGACGACCAAGACCTCCTTATTGCTGACATCCCCGGCCTCATCGAAGGCGCCTCAGAAGGTAAGGGCCTGGGTCATGACTTTCTCCGTCACGTTGATCGCACCGCAGTTTTACTTCATCTGATAGATGTTTACAATGATGACGCCGGCGAAGCTTATCAAATTATTCGCACCGAACTTTCTCAATATTCGGACCTCAAAGACCGCCCCGAAATTGTCGCTCTCACCAAGTGCGAAGGTGTGGATGCGGATATTATTAATATGCAAACCCAGGCCATTCTTCAAGTTAATCCTAAGGCCGAAATTTTTACTATTTCCTCCTCCGCCCACCAGGGAATTACCGAACTGCTTCGCGCTCTTCTGCAACTCAAAAATCGTCCGCCCAAAAAACCTACTAAATCTCCCAAATCCGCTCCTGCGCTCCCTGTGATTTCTCTTCCCGACGAGGTCTTGGATGAAGCCTGGTCTATCGCCAAAACTGCTGACGGTAAATTCCTCGTACGGGGCGCTAAGATCGAAAAATTTGCCCGCCACACCGACCTTGATAATTACGCCAGTCTCAACCGCCTCCGCGACATTATGAAAAAAATGGGCATCCGCGCCAAACTCACTTCCGCTGGCGCCACCAAAGATTCCATCATCTCCATCGCTGGCAAAGAATTTACCCTGGTCGAAGATTATTAATTGGTCAAAATTATTTAGTCAAACTTAACTCATTCAGCTAAACTTATTTACGATTCGCAATTGCCTTTTGGCGACAAGAGATTTCGCAGCCTCCCCGAAGCCTTCAAATAATGCTCCAGGGAATCATATCTCCCATTATTATATTTACCAGTTGCAATTTCCGTTGCCACCTCTATACCCACATAGCGATAATGCCAAGTTTCATATAGGCCCGTGGTTCCATTCGCGTCAATATTGACCGGCTCAGACATCGACCCCCCCGCCCATTCTTTTGGAAAGCGGTCAATAAAACCATATTTATAGGAATTAGCCTGCAACCACTGCCACTCTAGGTGCTTAGATAAGGTGCTAGTATCTAATGTCGTACCGTAAACTGGGTCAATCAAATCACAAGTATAGCCACTATGATGGTCTGTCTCGCCAAGCGCAAAACATAGCCGCCCACAATTCGTCCCCCGAGACCGAAAACAAGACCGCGTCACCATTTCATGCCCTGGATAGGCCTTTTTATAATCCGTCAACATGTCGCTCAGATGCTTGGCCGCTTCCGCATCCAGTAGCGGCGCGCCATTATTAGGATTACCCTCTCGAATTCCGTAAGTCTCTTCGATATTAATCATTTGTGTTTTTCGGGTCGCAATCCAATCTGTAGAAACTGGGAAATTTGGATTAATTAACATCAACGGCCCCCACTCCGTTGTAAAATTATATTCACATTTCGGATCGCCGAGCTTGCTTGGTGCTACAGTTGTAGTATCTACCACCTCCTCTTCTTCAGCTGGCTCGGAATCGTTTTGCTCTTCTTCAACTATCGCCTCATCCGCCCCCTTAATTTCTTCCTGCTCAGGCTGCGGTCGGTCACAAAAGATAATCAACCCACCCAAGCTCACCAAGGCACAAATCACAAAAATTATGATTTTTCCACCCCAGCTCCCTAGATTCCATTTTTTACTCATAACATCAGTATACTACACTCTTTAATCTTTAGATCAAATCCCTCTTGACAATTCATCACGCTTAAGGTAAAATAAAGCTCAAGCTGGTACGCTTCACAAGGGTTCCACTGACAAGTGGAGTGTGGAGACTCAAATACAAAAACAGCGGATTAAAACAAACCAATGTGCCCTAGGGTGGGCGCGCATCAGCTAAAAGAGGCTGACAAGTCAGCCTCTTTTTTGCTATTTAATTTTACAAAAAAACTCTTGCTTTTTATAAAAGTTGTGATACAATAAGAGACATAAACTAAAGTTTATTGCTTAGGTTGAGGGTGTGGCGAGGATTTTTAAAATACTTCTCGTTCGATCACAGCAAGGGAGATAACTAACTGTGAAACGCTCTTTTACCAAACTAAAGAATGCTCTTAGGCTTCTCATAGCAGCCTATTTAGTCATTCCAACGGGCTTGCTTAGCCCAGTTTTTGCTAACGCTGACCCGTCAGTCAAAAACCCTAATCCAGCATTTACCGAAATAGACTTCGGTCAAAACAAAAAAGCCAAGCTTTACAAATCTGCTAAATCCGTTCCCGGCGTGACCAATAAATGGGATATTACTCTTCGGATTGAGTCTCCCAAAAGCACCAGAACTTCAGACACAGTCATCGTAATTGACCGGTCTGGCAGTATGGAAGGTACTAAATTAAGTAAAGCTAAATCTGCCGCCAAAACTCTCGCCGGCAAGTTGTTAACTAATACCACTACGAATCGAGTAGCGGTAGTTTCTTTTGCTGAAGATGCTACTATTAATCGAAACTTCACCAACAACCTTTCGCAGGTTGAAGCCGCCATTAATGGCCTCAATGCCTATGGTGGTACCTTCACCCAAGCTGGTATGAAGCAGGCCGCCGATCTCGTCGCTGGCTCTGGTGCAGATATCAAGAATGTCGTCTTTCTCTCTGACGGCAAACCCACCTACAGTTATAGAATCTCCAACCTAAACACTCTATCTGAGCAAACAGGCACTTTATCTCAGCAATATATTGACAGAGCTACCCGTATTGACGGAAACCCTGGAACGCACGGAGTTTATGGTAATCGTTTAGCAACTACCGCTAACATACCAAAAGCCCGCTATCAAGATAGTCGAGTGGGTGGTGGCTCTAGCGTATTTCATCGTTATGACCCCCTTAACTCTTCGGCCTATCCCTCCAGTAGCGACAAATACTACAACCACGGCAATTCCGCCATCGCTGAAGCTGGTTTCTATAAAGCTGCAAACGACAAAGGCTACCTTTACACTATCGCTCTTGACGCAGGCCCCGAAGGTAATGCCGTCCTAAACAGTATGGCCTCACCTGGTAAAGCCTACACTACCACCAACCCCAACGACCTAGAAGCTATCTTCCAAGCTATTGGTGGCGAAATTACTAACGCCCTCCAAAACGCCTCCGTCCTTGACACTATGGGTACTGGCTTTGCCATTTCTCCTAGCTCGGCCGTCGGTACAGCTGGTGCCACCTCCCTAAGCTGGACTCCTGTCTTCACTGAGGTCGGTAATCAATATGTGGCAGAAGTCACCTACACTATTCAAACCAATGATAGTATTTTCGATGCCACCCCTGACGCTGAGGGTTTTTATCGAGCCAACGCCAGCGCTATTCTTACTTATAATAATAATCAAACCGCCAGCTTCCCAATACCGTATATTAAACCTAGCTTTGTTAGTGTTTCCAAGGTGCTAACTGGTCAAACCTGTCCTAACTGTACTTTCGATGTCACGCTTACTGATCCAGCTCAACAGGCTCATCTTTTCACCGTTAAACATGGCGAAACTCAGACCATTGTCAAACCTATGCTCGTCGGCGATTACAGTGTGCTTGAAGTTGGCACCGCCAATAACCCTGTCTCTGATATTAGTAAATATACTATTTCCTACTCGAGCGAATCTGTCTCTATCGCCCAAGGCGAAGATGCCGCAGTCACTGTGACTAATGATTATGTTTCTCCCATCATCAATGTCACTGCCACCAAAACTTGGGAAAACGGCCCCGTAAACAATCGCCCCGACATTTGGTTTACTCTTTATCGTAAAATTGCTGGCGGTACCGCCACCAAGGTAGCTGGTGCCGAAACTAAGAAGCTTTCTCAAGGCACCACTCAAGTTATTTGGGAGGGCCTAGATGAAACCGACGCCGACGGTCACCCTTACATCTACTCCGTCCAAGAAACCGATGCCGAAGGCAATAGCTTCACTCCAACTAATTATAATAAGGTTGAAGATGCACTGACTGTAACCAACTCCTACACCATCCCCAAGACCAGCGTCACCGCCACTAAGGTATGGGACGGCGGCACTAGCCTCACCCGCCCCGACATTTGGTTCACCCTTTATCGCAATATCACTGGCACTAATCCTGCCATAGTTTCTGGCGCTGATATTCAGAAACTCTCCTCCGGCACCACTCAGGTCACCTGGAACGATCTAGATGAAACCGATATTAACGGCAACCCCTACATCTACTCTGTGAGAGAAACCACCGCCACTGGCTATAACTTCACTCCAGAAAATTACACCAAGACCGAAGATGGCCTCACCGTCACCAATAAATACACCCCTCCAAAAACCGACATCACTGTAAATAAGACCTGGACCAACGGTCCCACTCCTCGCCCTCTAATTACCGTGAACCTCTTGCGTGGCACCACCAACGAAAACCTCGCCGTTTATAAGACCACCACTCTCGCTGACGGCCAACTCAGTCACACTTGGGCTAACGAAGATCGCAACGACCCTGTCACTGGTACGGAATACATCTTCAAGGTTGAAGAGGCTGCCCTCTCTAACTACAACATTACCTACGGCGACCCAGTAGAAACTGGTCTTACCATTACTCTCTCTATTGATAACTCTTACTTCTCCGACCAAACCAGCGTTACCGCCACTAAGGTATGGGACGGTGGTACCACCCTAGAGCGCCCAGACATCTGGTTTACTCTACATCGAAACATTGCCGGCACCAACCCTATCGCTGTCTCCGGCGCTGAAACTCAGCTTCTCGAAGACGGTACCACGGAAGTCACTTGGGATAATCTAGATGAAACCGATATTAACGGCAACACCTATATTTACTCTGTCAAGGAAACCGACGTCAACGGTAACGATTTCACTCCAGAAAATTACACCAAGACTGAGAACGGTCTCACCGTCACCAATAAATATACCCCTCCAAAAACCGACATCACTGTAAATAAGACCTGGACCAACGGTTCAGCGCTGAACCCCACTATTACGGTACATCTCCTTCGTGGCCTTGATGAGGATAATCTATCTATCTATAAAACCGTTCAGCTTTCTCGAAACAATAGCACGCACACTTGGGCTAACGAAGATCGCAACGACCCTGTCACTGGCACGGCCTATATCTTCAAAGTTCAAGAAGATGTTCTTTCTAACTACACTATTACCTACGGCGACCCAGTAGAAGTCGAAGACGAAACTGGTCTCACCATCACACTATCTATTGACAACAAATACACCTCCCCCACCACCAGTATTACTGCCACCAAGGAGTGGGATGGCGGCTCTACCCTTAACCGTCCAGACATCTGGTTCACTCTCTACCGTAAGATTGCAGGTGGTGACGCCACTAAGGTAGCTGGCGCCGAGATTAAGAAACTCTCTCACGGCACCACTGAAGTCGCCTGGGATGGCCTAGACGAAACCGACATAGAGGGCAACACCTATATCTATTCCGTTGAGGAAACCGATGCCGAAGGTAATGACTTCACCCCAGAGAATTACACCAAAACACACGACGGCGATCTGAAGATTGTTAATACCTATAATTCTCCCACCACCAGCATCACTGCCACTAAGGAATGGGACGGTGGCACCACCCTCACTCGCCCAGACATTTGGTTTACCCTTTATCGTAAGATTGCAGGTGGCGACGCCACTAAGGTAACTGGCGCCGATATCCAACTTCTTCAAGACGGCACCACTGAGGCCACTTGGGAAGGCCTAGATAAGACCGACGCCGAAGGCAATGATTACATCTATTCCGTTGAAGAAACCGATGCCGAAGGTAACGATTTTACCCCAGAGAATTACACTAAAACCGAAGACGGCCTCACCGTCACCAACAAATACGTCTCTCCAAAGACTAGCATTACTGTCAATAAGGTCTGGACTAACGGTCCCACCCCTCGCCCTGCTATCACCATAGATCTCTTGCGTGGCATCACTGAGGATGAACTTACCGTCCATAAAACCGTTACTCTCACCGATGGCCAACTCAGCCACACTTGGGCTAACGAAGATCGCAACGACCCTATCACCGGCAAGGAGTACATCTTCAAAGTTCAAGAAGCCGCCCTTTCCAATTACGACATTACTTACGGCGACCTAGAAGAAGCTGGCCTCATCATTACTCTCTCTATCGAAAACTCCTATGTCTCACCCAAGACTGATATTTCCGCCACCAAAGAATGGCAAAAAGGCTCTACTCTGGAGCGCCCAGACATCTGGTTTACGCTTTACCGCAAGATTGCAGGTGGCAGCGCTACCAAGGTAACTGATGCCGAAGTTAAGAAGCTCTCTCACGGCACCACCGAAGTCACCTGGGAAGGCATGGATGTCACTGACCTTGACGGCGAACCTTACATTTACTCAGTCCAAGAAACCGACGCCGAGGGCAACGATTCCACCCCAGAAAATTACGTCCAAATTGATATTACCGACAATCTAAAAATCATCAACCAATACGTCTCTCCAAAGACTAAGGTTTCCGCCACCAAGGAATGGCAAAATGGCTCTACCCTAGAGCGCCCAGATATCTGGTTCACCCTTTATCGTAAGATCGAAGGTGGCGAAGCTGCTAGGGTAACTGGCGCCGATATCCAACTCCTTCAAGATGGCACCACCGAAGTCACCTGGGACGGCCTAGATAAGACCGATGCTGAAGGTAACGATTACATCTATTCCGTTGAAGAAACCGATGCCGAAGGTAACGATTTCACCCCAGAGAATTACACCAAAGAGCACGATGGCGACCTGAAAATTGTCAACTGCTACGTCTCTCCAAAGGCTGATGTTTCGGCCACCAAGGAGTGGGTAAACGGTTCTACTCTTACTCGCCCAGACATCTGGTTCACCCTCTATCGTAAGATTGCCAGCGACGAAGAAGCCGTTGTCGTAGACGAAGCCGATGTACTCATCCTCCAGGACGGCACCACCGAAGTCACTTGGTACAACCTAGACGAAACCGACATTGAAGGCAACGCCTACATCTACTCCGTCATGGAGACCGATGCCGATGGTAATGATTTCACCCCAGAGAACTACACCAAACTAGAGGAAGGTCTCACCGTTATCAACACCTATGCTTCTCCCATCACCGACATCTCCGCCATCAAGACCTGGCGAGGTGGCACCACTCTCACCCGTCCAAATATCTGGTTCACCCTTTATCGCCAAATCGAAGGTGGTGACGCCACTATCGTAGACGAAGCAGAGATTATGGAACTCGTCCACGGTACCACCGAAGTCACCTGGGAAGGCCTAGACGAAACCGATATCGAGGGCAACACCTACATCTACTCTGTAAAAGAAACTAACGAGGATGGCGAAGACTTCACCCCAGAGAATTATAAGAAGCTTGAAGCTGGTCTAGAAGTAATCAACATCTACATTCCACCCAAGGTCCCCAACACTGGCCTCACTGGCCAGCGTGCCGAAGACCACGGCATTGCTCGCACCGCCTCTATCTCTCTAGCTGGTCTAATCGCCGCTATCGCCTGGTTCATCATCCGCCGTCGCCAGTTGACCACTCGTCGATAAACTAAAACACCAAAACTAAACACCAAAACCAACACCCCTAACGGGCGCCCCACCAGCGCCCGTTTTTACTCACTACGCCACACCCCCATTCATTGCATCCGCACCCCACCCGCCCCATCACCATCTTGACTATTTCCATAAACTGTGCTATAATAGATAGATATGACTAAACCTAAGCTTCAATTCACCATCATCACCCTGTTCCCAGAAGCCCTCGAGGCTTATCTTCATACTTCTATGATGTGGAAAGCTCAGGATAAGGGTTTAGTTTCTTTTAAGCTAGTTAATCTTCGCGACTTCGGCCTCGGCCCTCATCGCTCTGTCGATGACACCCCCTACGGTGGCGGTGACGGTATGTTGCTCCGTCCCGAGCCTATTTACAGCGCCATTGAGAGTATTAAAGCCAAAGACCCCAAAGCCCAAACCATCCTCCCCACTCCTGTGGGCAAACTCTGGACTCAAAGCTCAGCTAGAAAACTCGCCACCAAAACTGGCCACTACATCATACTTTGCCCTCACTACGAAGGTTATGATGAGCGTATTATGCCACTCATAGACCTTCCTGTCTCCCTCGGCCAATTTGTCCTCACTGGCGGGGAACTACCAGCTCTCTGTATTGTTGATTCCATCGTTCGCCTCATCCCTGGAGTCTTAGGCGGTGCCACCTCTGCCGACATTGAAAGCTTTTCCCACGGCGACAACCTAGAGTATCCTCAATACACTAAACCTGCCGATTTCCGCGGCATGAAAGTTCCAGAAGTCTTACTCTCTGGCCACCACGGCAAAATTCAAGCTTGGCGCGATGCCCATTCGGGCAAATTCAAACCTGAGCCTTAACCCCAACCACCCTAGACCCCTAAACATGTTAAAATAGTCTTATGGACTTAGAGTTAACGGTGGAAAAAATTAAGGGTATTGGCCCTAAAACTACAGCCATCCTCAACAAGGCTGGCATTTTTACGCTCAAAGACCTCCTCTACACCCTACCTCGTGATTACGAAAATTACCAAACCCCCACCAAAATTTCCCAAATTCGCCCTGGCAAAGTCGTGGTTAAGGGTAAAATCAGTCAACTCACTACCCGCCATACCGCCCGCCGGCGCCTCACTATCACCGAGGGCGTAATTCGTGATCAAACCGACGCCATCCGCGTGGTTTGGTTTAATCAACCCTACCGCACCCAGCAATTTATTGAAAATAAGGAATACTACTTCTCTGGCGTCTATGAATTTAATCGGGGTCGCTATCAACTCACTTCGCCATCCGCCTGCCTCGCCAGCGATGTCGAAAAGCAGGATAATTTCCAACCAATCTATATCGCTCGCTCCAAGCTTAAATCTAATTTCTTTAAACGAATTTTTAATCATCTTCGCCCCGACTTCGCCCTCATTCCCGACCTCCTGCCACCTCACCCCATGGCACCCGCCAAGACTCGCGCCGAGAGTCTTTTCAAAGTTCATTTTCCTGCCAACGATGCCGATGTTGTCGCCGGCCGTAAATACCTCGCTTACGAAGAATTATTTCAATTCATTCTCGCCGCCAAACTCAACCAGGCCAAAAACCAACAACTTGTCGCCAAGTCTCTTGAATTCAGCGCCAAGAAAACCCAGCAATTAGTCGCCCAGCTCCCCTTCAAGCTCACCAACGCCCAGCGCCGTGCCGCCTGGGATATCCTGCAAGACCTCGCTCGAAATACGCCCATGAACCGACTCTTACAGGGCGATGTCGGCTCTGGCAAGACCGCTGTGGCCGCCCTAGCCGTCGCCCAAGCTGCTTGGAATCACCAACAGGCTGTCTTCCTCGCTCCCACCGCTATTCTCGCTACTCAGCACTTTGAGACCCTAAAAACCCTTCTCGCTCCCTTCAACTTTAAAATCGCTCTCCTTACCGGCGCCACCAAAGCCAAAACCGACCTCAAGGCCCAAATCGCGAGCGGCGAAATTGACCTAGTCATCGGCACCCACGCCGTTCTCACCGATGACACCGTCTTCCACTCTCTAGCACTCTGTATTATCGACGAACAGCATCGCTTCGGCGTCAATCAGCGTCAAAAACTCCTTCTCAAAAGCCCACCCCATCTCGCCCCCCACCTCCTCACCATGACCGCCACGCCCATCCCCCGCTCCCTCCAACTCACCGTCTTCGGCGATCTCGATATTTCGATTATTAATGAACTACCCAAAGGCCGTCAACCCATCACCACCCAAATCCTCTCTGAAGTCAACCAAAACGACACTCTCTACCCCAAAATGCGCGAAATTATGCAATCTGGTCAGCAAATCTACTGGATTTGTCGGGCGATTGAGGATCAAAGCGAGATAGTTTCAGTGAAAAAACGCGCCAAACGCCTCCAAGAAGTTTTCCCAGATACAGCCATAGAATTCCTCCACGGTCGCTTGAAGCCTGCCGAAAAAGACGCTATCATGACCCGTTTTGCCAATCACCAAATCACCATCCTGGTTTCCACTACTGTGGTGGAAGTGGGTGTAGACGTACCAAACGCCTCCCTTATTATCATCGAAGACGCCGAAAACTACGGTCTCGCCGCTCTCCACCAGCTACGTGGTCGGGTGGGCAGAGGGAATCAGCCCAGCTTCTGCTATCTCCTCACTTCTGGCGACCAGCCACCCTCCCGCCGCCTTCGCGAACTCGAAAAGTCCACCGATGGTTTCTATCTTGCGGAAGTTGACTTGAAGCTCCGTGGCCCTGGCGAAATTTACGGCAGTCTCCAGCACGGCGCTCTGAATCTTCGCATCGCCACCCTCTCCGACACCAAACTCATCGCCGCCGCCGAGCGCTCCGTTTCAGAATTTATCCGCACCGAAGCTCTTCACGCCCAAAATTCCCGCACCAAGACCCCTAATATGTTACAATACCAAGAATTGGCCACCGCCATCAAAAAGTATCAACAACTAACCACTCTCAATTAATATGTATTCCGCTGGCTCACTTATCAAAATTTCCAAAACTCCCACCAAGCTGACGGGTACGCATCAAAAAATTAATCGTATCGCCAGAAACTGCCTCGCTAAACATCTCGACCACCAAACTTATTTTCCCACCACCAAAGAAATTTTATATTTTGAAGGTGCGCGTGGTCCAGATAGCCTGAAGCACAAAAGCCCCGGCATCGACGAGCCGGCCCACTTCATCTTGCCCGACCAGGACGACGGCAAACTCATTACTATTATCAAAAATCACCAACACAATCTCCGCACCGCTCTCAAAAACCACAATCGCGAACGCGCTGCTTTTGAGGCCGCCTGGCTCGCCCACGCTGTCGTGGATGGCCTCACCCCCGCCCATCACTTTCCCTATCAAGAGGCTGTACAGGAACTCATGACCAAACAGGAATTCGTCAAGGTGTTTAGTCAACCCATCAAGGGAATTATGCGTGGCCGTAGCGCCCTCGAGACCGCCCGCAATAACTGGCTATATTGGGGTGCCCAAGGTTATATGAATAAACATCTAGCTTTTGAATATGGCGTGGCGGTGGTGGTTACCGCCACCCCCGACCGTACACTCACTCCCAAACTCACCCGCACCGACCTCGACCAACCCAATCTTGAAAAAGAATTTTACCAGGCCTTGAATAAAATTCATCACCTCAACATGTATGGTCGTTTCCGTCAAGAGGGCTGGACCACTAAATTAGCCCTAGAAACCAAAAAAATTCTCATCCCTACGATTATTCGCACCGTCGCCTGTGCTTTCGCTTCTGCGTTACCACCGAAGGAAGCCTCTACGTTACCGCCAAAGGAGATTAAATGAAAACTAAACCATCCCGCCCAGTCACCCCCCTCCGCATTTTAAGCGGAACCTACAAAGGCCAAGTCATCATGCCACCGCGTGACTCCGCCACCCACCCCATGGGTTCTCGCGAAAAACTCGCCCTTTTCAATATGGTCGCCCCCTACTTGTCAGACGCTATCGTTATAGATGCCTTTGCCGGCTCCGGCGCTCTCGGCTACGAAGCACTTTCTAGAGGCGCCAAACAAGTGGTATTTTTAGAAAAATCCCCCAAAACCGCCCAAATCATTCAAAAAAACGGCGAACGCCTCGGCCTCCAGCCTCGCATCGTTAAAGCTTCCTCCATCTCTCAGACTTATCCCACTTCTCAGACCGATTCCACTTCTCAGACCGATTCCGCCTCCCAAACCGACCCCACCTTTACCCACGACTCCAACCCCGCCACCATTCTAATTAGCCCCGCCGAAAAGTTCTCTCACTCACCCTGTTTTGACCTTATCTTTGCCGATCCACCCTATTCTGATTTTCACCCCGAACTCATCACCCCTCTCACAAAATTATTAAAAAAATCCGGCATTTTAGCCCTCTCGCATCCCCACACACCCATCACACCACAATTTTCCGGCCTTAAACTCCTCAAAACTCGGCGCTACGCCTCTGCTCAGATTTCCATTTTTGAAAAAGCATGATATAATTAAGCAAAACAGGGAGTTATATTATGAATCAAAATCCAGAATACCAGCGCAAGCGCAAAATTGTCTTAGTTACGGTGGTGATGGCAGTGGCGATTGTTTGTTTATTAGTGGTGATTGGCACGCTAGCTACTGGCCGTCGTCCATTTAGTAAACCTGCCAACGAGTCCGAAACCACGCAAGTTGATGATGGTACTACACCAGCCGAATCCGATGGTGAAGTCGCCCCAGGAGACACTACCGAGGAGAGCACTGACAGCGCCGAAGGCTCCAGCGACACTAATGATACAGCCAGCGCCAGCGACCAAGAAGAGGTCGAAGTTGCGACTGATTATCTCCCCGCTACTGGCCCCGCAGATGCCCTACCTCTCGCCCTGATTGCCGGCTCCGCCGTCACCTACGCCGGCTCCGCCGTCCTCGCCCGCCGCAACGCGTAAATATCTCGCTCTCACCCACTACCATACCTAAACACCCCGCTCGCCCCCACCGCGCAACATTGCTTAACCACCCCTAACCTGCTATAATAATCCTTGCGCCCGAGTGGTGAAACTGGTATACACGTATGCCTTAGGAGCATATGCCGCAAGGTGTGCAGGTTCAACTCCTGTCTCGGGCACCAAAAATTTTACTTTGACCCCACCCCCCAACAATAATCATCCAACTCTCCCAGAGTATAATTTTTATTTTTTACGACACTAAATACATAGTTTCCGCTATCCGATTTACAAGCAATCGCATCATAAAATATCGCGTCATGATAAAGTACATCATTATAGTAGACAGTTTTTATCCTATATCTTGGTGGCATACTATAGGCCTCCACACTTACATAGTCAGCAATAATTAATATCGCAAGCGTACCAATAAACACAAAGAAGGCCAAAAAAAGCCTCTTAAAGGATTCAAGACCAGACATCATTTTATAAACACCTATCGTAAACACCAAAATTCCCAACACTGAATAGATCGAACCCCAACTACTTTCGCTAGGAAAAACCATAATTGCCAAAATAGACACAAAAAGTCCAGCTATAATCAACATTAAAGAAATAATGTTGCTATTTTTCTTGTTTTTCAATTCACAATCTTCTTTTTTCATAACATAATTATAATATAGCTTAAATAGGAATGTAAATATCACGCAGATATGCAAAAACCCTGTAAACCCTGTATAATCAAACCAAAGGCCCTTATGAAAAAACCCAACACTAAATTTCTAATTATCTTCATCCTCCTCATTGTCGCTGCCGTTTTTTCCTTCATCCTCTATCCCAAACCCTTCAAATTAGAAGATAAATACTACCAAACCAGCACCTACCTAGATTTAGACAAGACCAAACTCAATCAATTAATCGAAGATCAAGAATCCTTCCTGGTTTTCATCTGCCAAGATCTCTGCGTCAGCTCCAATGAATTTAATCAAGTCCTAGATAACTTCCTCGCCAAACATCGCCTCACTATTTACAAATTATATTATTCCGAAATGAAAGACACAGTCCTTGGCGAACACATCAAATATTATCCCTCATTCGCCGTCGTCAAAAAAGGCCAAGTCATCGCCTCCCTCGACGCCAACAGCGACGCCCACACCGAAATCTATCAAGACGTCAATGAATTTGAAAAATGGCTATCAAAATATGTGATTTTATCCGGCGCACCAGGCAGCAGTCAAGTCACCAGCCCCCAATCCACCACAGAACCCGCAGCCGACCTTTCCGCGAAACTCAGCCACCTAAAATACGACAACCACAAAGTCAACATCTATTTCTTCTGGGGCAGAGGCTGCCCTAAATGCGACCAAGAGCTAGCTTTCTTTAACCAAATCAAAGCCGAATATGGTCAATACTATACCCTGAATAGTTTTGAGGTTTGGCATGACGCTACCAACTCGCAAATCTTTAGAGACTTCGCCAAAACCATGGGTAACGACGCTAAGGCAGTCCCCTACACCATTATCGGTCGAAAAACCTTCATCGGCTTCAGTGAAAAATACGCCGAAGACATCAAAAACGCCATCATCTCCCAGCACCAAAACAGCTACGACGTCCACTTTAACCAGAAGCCTTAAATTCGCTAAACTTCATCCAGAAATCCTCACCCTTCGCCAAGTCGCCTCGCCAAATTTTAGCCAAAAACCCTAATTTCAGGTATAATAATACAAAGCATACGAGAGGAGGTTTATGAACAAAAATCTTGAAAAACGTGATTGGAAAAGTTTCCTAATCATTCTAGGTATTATCGTTTTACTTCTAGGTATGGGCGTACTCAAAAGAAGTGAAATGAGACCCCTACCTAAACCCAGAATTACTAGCGGTATTCGGGGCGAACAATTCGGTATTGATAAAAACATCAACGAAGCCACCATCGATAAATATTTAGACAGAAAAGACACCGTCTATCGCGACATGAGAATGCTGAAAGACCCTGGCAACTACGAAGCGATCGGCGGAGATTCCTATCTCTCCGGGTTTGTCAAAGGTTTTGAAGTTACGCCACTCCCCCTCATCGTCAACGTCAGCGGCCTGCCCGAAGAGGTGGGGAACACTTACACTGGCGACACTCTGTACACCCTAAACGCCGACGGCACCTACACCGCCAACTACCAAGAATCTCTAGCCTACCTAGAATACTATTTCCCCAAAAATAAAAACATTATTCTCATGTGTGGCGGCGGTGGTTATTCCGGCATGATGAAAGACATGTTGATTAAACTCGGCTGGGATCAAAACAAAATTTACAACGCCGGCGCTCATTGGAGTTACGAGGGCAACAACAACATAGCTGTCAAAAAAGAAGTTGACGGCCAAATCTCCTACGATTTCTGGAAAGTCACCTACCACAACATCGACTTCAGCGCATTAAATAAGCTTTAATAAAATCCCAACCATCTTAAAGAAATAAATACAACATAACCGCCACGTGTTATAATTTAACCATGTCCAAACGTTTTCTTGTCACTGGTGCCGGGGGGTTTGTGGGGAGCCATGTGGTCGATCAATTATTAAAAAATCCACAATACGAAGTCATCGGCACCATCCGTAGCGACAACGATTGGGTTACAGCACGACGAAACAAAAAGCGCCTCAACCTCGTTCGCTTCGACATGACCGACCGCGAAGCAGTGGAGCAACTATTCAAAAAGTGGGCAACCAAAGACACCATAGTCATCCACACCGCAGGCTTAATTTCTATAGAGAATCGCATCAAGCCAGTAGTTTACGAAACCAATGTGCGTGGCACGCAAAATATTATTGACGCCTGCATTAAATTCAAAGTCAAGCGCCTAGTCTACACCAGCTCAGTCCACGCTATGAAAGAAGCTGAAAAAGGGCAAACTATGAAAGAAGCCCATAAATTCCACCCTGACTGGGTCGTGGGCGGTTATGCCAAATCCAAAGCCATCGCCACCCAAAACATGGTTAACGCCAGAAAAACTGGTCTCGATGTAGTCATTGTATTTCCTTCTGGTATCACCGGCCCTGGCGAGTACGGTGACGGCAATTTTAAACAAGTGATGTTAGATTATTTGAACGGCGACATGATTACTTACTTAGCCGGTGGCTATAATTTTGTGGATGTGCGAGATGTGGCCGACGGCACTATCGCGGCCGCTATTACGCCCAAAGCCAAAAACCAGAACTACTTACTAACCAATCAATTTTTAGAAATCAAAAAACTGATTGAGTTATTAGATCAAATCTATCCAGACCGGCAGCGCAAACTCAGTAAAATGCCAAGATGGCTCGCCTACATCGTGGCGGATTTATCTGAATTGTGGTCAAAACTACGTGGTGTACCCCCAACCTTTACTCGCTATGCAGTTCATGTACTGAACAGTAATGGTGAATTTGATTATACCAAGGCCAAAAATGAGCTCGATTATCACCCCAGGCCAATTACTAAGACCATTCGTGAAGCAGTAGCTTGGTACGAAAAAGTCGGACTCTTGAAATAAACCAGCTAGTCAGCCAAATTCCTGATATTCGCACTTGCATCGCCGAGTTTTTCTTGTTACAATAAGCATAAGCTAAAAAGGTGGGAGAATTTTGAATAAAATTACTCAATATCTGAATCAACACATTGTTGGTAATGTGTATGATAAGCCCTCTATTTTGGAGGTCTATTCCACTGACCGCTCAATTCTCAAAGTCACCCCCAAATTTGTCGCCCTACCAGAGACCACTAGCGATGTTCGCAAACTCATGCGCTTCATCAATCAGCTTGCCGCCAGAAATTACAAACTCCCTGTCGCCGTACGCGGTAGCGGTCTAGATAAGACCGGCTCCGATCTCAGTTCTGGTCTTGTTATCTCCACCGAGCGCCTCAATCAAATTCAAGAAATTGACGTCCGCGACCGCTTAGTTCGCGTACAAGCCGGTGTTACGCTCGGGCAACTTAATTCCGCCCTCGCCCTGCACGGCCTCACTCTACCCATTAAAGCCGACCATCGCGAAACCATTGGTGGATTGATTTCCACCTGCGCCACCGACCCCTACTCTTATAAATATGGTGGCATCGTCAACTATGTTAATCGCGCTGAAATTGTCCTACCAAACGGCGACTGTCTCCAAACCACCCATCTTTCCAAACGCGCCCTCAACCGCAAAAAGAGCCTCACCACTTCAGAAGGCATCATTTATCGCGATCTTGACAACCTCCTGACCGACTACGCCGATGTCGTCTCCCGCATCCCCACTCCCAACTTCAACCTTGCCGGCTATCCCAAAATTGCTGGCGTCCGACGCCAGAAACCTGCCACTTTCGATTTACTCCCCCTCTTTTTCGGTGCCCAAGGCACGCTCGGTATTATCACGGAAGTGATTCTAGAATGTGCCATCCTGCCCCCTCCACCCAAACGCCTCATCGCTTCTTTCGGTTCGATTCGCACTGTGATCGACTTTATGAACCTCGCACGTTTCCTAAATCCCGCCGAACTCACACTTTATGACACCACAATTTTCATCGCTGCCGAAAAACACGGCAAGCGCCCAGAACTCCTCACCCGTAAACTGGATGACGACGGCTACACCGCCTTTGTCAGTTTCAATGATTCACCTCGAAAAAGCGCTCGCAAAGTCAAAAAATGCGTTGAGGCCCTACCCAAAAACGCCAACCCCATCGTTGAGACCAAAGACAACGCCCTGGCTTTTTCGGATTTTGAAGGTGCCATTTCTACCTACCTAAATGACGACGCCAAAGGCGAACGCGTTCCCATCTTAGACGACTTCTACATCCCCAGCTCCGAATTTCTCACCTTCTTTGAAGGTCTGAAAGAACTAGAAAAAACCCACAAAACCTCTCTGCCGATTTTTGGCTCCTACGCTACTGGCGTTTATTCTGTCCGCCCCGATGTTTTACTCGATACCTTGGAAGGTCGACAATTTGCCTTCCAGCTCCTCCGCGACTTTAACCAATTACTCAAAAACAACCACGGTGTTATCACTGGTGGCGCGCCAGAAGGTCGCATCAAAGCCTTGCTTACCAACCCCACCTTCACTATTCGCGAACGCAAGCTCTATCAATCCATCAAGAGTCTTTTTGACCCCAATAATATTCTCGGCTCCGAAACCAAGCTCGGCGCCGACCCTCGCTCCACCATCCGCAACTTAAGGGTGGCAACAGGGAACTATATTGTGATATAATATCACTTATGAAAACTACAATTAAGAAATTATCCGCTACTAAAGTAGAATTAAAAGTCACTCTCAGCCCTGCTGAGCTAGAGCGCGCCAAAAATCAAGCCATTGATCGCCTTAGTCAAGACTTGCGCGTGCCTGGGTTTCGCAAAGGCAAAGCCCCGCGCAAAGTCGCCGCCCAACATCTTTCTGCGAACGACATCAATAGCACCGCCGCCGACATCGCCGTCCGCACTACAGTACCCGTGGCTTTCACCGAAGCTAAGCTCAACCCACTAGTAATTCCTAATGTGAATATCACTAAATATGTACCCGATGAAACCTTGGAATATGTCGCCACCGCCGAAATCCTGCCCGAAGTTAAACTCGGCAAATTCAAGAAACTAAAAGTTAAAAAACTCCCCACCGCCGTCTCCCCAGCCGACATTCAAGAAATCCTTGATCGCATCGCCACTTCCTATGCTAAAAAGCAAACTGTCAAACGTCCTGCCGCCCTTGGCGACGAAGTCATCATTGATTTTGTCGGCAAAAAAGATGACATAGCTTTTGATGGTGGCTCCGCCAAGGACTATGCTCTCACTCTCGGCTCCAACCATTTTATTCCTGGCTTTGAAGATGGTCTGGTCGGCAAAGCTTCCGGCGACAAAGTAGAGCTCCCGCTCACTTTCCCTAAAGATTACCACAACAAAAATCTCGCTGGTGCCAAGGTGGTTTTTGAAGTCCTAGTCAAGCAAGTCAACCAAGTCACCAAACCCAAACAAGACGATGCTTTGGCTAAAAAATGTGGACCCTTCAAAAACCTTACCGAACTCAAGGCTGACATTAAAAAGAATCTCACCGCCCAAAACGAAGCCAGAGCCCTCGAACACTATAAAGACAGCCTCGTTAATGCCCTGGTAGCTGGTTCTAAAATCCCTACACCAGACATTCTAGTTTCCGATCAGCTAAACTTTATTAAAGAAGATATCACCAGAAACGCCGCCTCACGTGGTCAAAAGTTTGAAGATTATCTTGCCGAAGCCGGCCAGACCGTTGAAGAATGGGAAAAGGAAGCCACCAAGCTTGCTACCGCCAGAGTAAAAGCTTCGCTAGCCCTACAGGTACTCGCCCGTGAGCAAAACATCACCGTAGAAGATCAAGTCGTAGAAGCTAAAATCGCTGAACTTAGAGACGTTTATCAAAAATCCCCCGAAGCCCTCAAAAACCTACAAGACCCCCGCGTGCACGCGGATATTAGAAATCGCCTAACTATCGAAAAGACCGTAGATTATCTTGTCAGTGTCAACTCACCAGCTAAAACCAGTTAAAACTAGCTAAAACCAGCCCAAACTAGCTAAAACCACCAAAGCCACCAAATAATTTACTAAACAGCTTGACATTTCTCACTTCCTAACCTATAATTAGGATAAGAGTTTCACTGCTTGTTTTGTGATGCTGTAAACCAAACAAGCCCATTATTAAGTTTAAATTAGGAATATTACTGTGCCAACTATTAATCAGTTGATTCGGAAGCCTCGTAAAAAGGCTAGTAAAAAATCCAAAGCTCCAGCGCTGGGTTCGGTTGTTAATACGCTAAAAACTCGTCATTATGACCACCCCGCCCCCTTAAAGCGCGGTGTTTGCATTAAAGTTACCACCAAGACCCCCAAGAAACCTAACTCTGCCCTCCGCAAGGTCGCTCGGGTGCGCCTTACTAACGGTCAGGAGGTTTGGGCCTACATCGGTGGCGAAGGTCACAACCTTCAAGAACACGCTGTAGTTCTCGTTCGCGGTGGTCGCGTACCCGATCTTCCAGGTGTCCGCTACCACGTGGTGCGTGGCACGCTTGATCTTCAAGGTGTTCAAGGTCGCAAACAAGGCCGCTCCAAATACGGCACCAAGAAAGAAGGGAAGTAATCATGCCACGAAAAACTACTAAATCTCTGCAGCGCCCTGTCTCTCCAGACCGCCGCTATCAGTCAGTCTTAGTTCAGCGATTAATTAATAAATCTATTTTGGATGGCAAAAAACAAGTCGCCGAACGCGCGGTTTATGCCGCCCTAGAAGGCGCTGCCAAAAAACTCAAATCCGAAAATCCAGTTGAGGTTTTTGAAAAAGCCCTTGCCAATATTTCGCCTGACTTTGAAGTTAAGAGTCGCCGTGTCGGTGGTGCTAACTATCAAATTCCATTTCCAGTTTCTGGCCATCGTCAGCTCCACTTTGCTTTTTCTTGGCTCGTGCAAGCTGCACGCGCTCGCAGTGGCATGTCTTATGCTAAGCGCCTTGAAGCCGAAATCGTTGACGCCTACAACGAAACTGGTGCCGCCTTCAAGAAGAAAGAAGACTGTCACCGCATGGCTGAAGCCAACCGCGCCTTTGCTCACTTCGCCCGCGCCTAATATGCGCCTAATATGGTGTTCGCAAACACCCTAAAACTCTCATCTTCAAGGTGAGAGTTTTTAGCTTCCAACTTTCTTTACTTATGTCAAAAATTTATGCTATACTAAGCATAAGTATATTAGGAGGCATCTATGGTAAAAATCGCAATTAATGGGTTTGGACGGATTGGTCGCTGCGCGCTCAAAATCCTCCTCGACCGTCGCGATGTCGAAGTGGTCGCCATTAATGATCACAAGCCACTTGCCGCCTCCGCTTATCTCCTATCCTATGATACCGCCTATGGCATTTATGGTCGCAAAGTCAGTTATGACGAAAAAACCAAGACCCTCTCGGTCAACACACGCAAAATCCCCGTCTTTCAAGAGTCCGACCCCGCTAAATTATCCTGGGGTAAATTAGATGTGGATGTGGTTTTAGAATGCACTGGTCAATACACCGATCCCGATAAGGCCAAAATTCACCTCAAATCCGGCGCTCGCAAGGTCGTAATTTCCGCCCCCGCCAAAAAGACCTCCGTCAAAACTGTAGTACTGGGTGTCAATGAAGATGTCGTAGTTGCGGACGACCAAATTATTTCTGCCGCCTCCTGTACTACCAGCTGCATCGCGCCAGTCATGAAAATTCTAGAAGACAATCTAGGTATTGAGAAGGCCATGATGACCACTGTACACTCTTATACCGCCTCGCAACGCCTCCAAGACGGCTCCGCCAAAGATTTCCGCGAAGGTCGAGCTGGCGCCGAAAACATTATCCCTACCTCCACCGGCGCCTCTAAAGCCACCGCCCTCACCATCCCCGCCCTCAAAAATCGCTTTGCTGGTCTTTCTGTTCGCGTTCCCACCCTCACCGTCTCATTAGCTGATATCACCGCCGTAGTAAAGACCGACACCACCATAGAGGATATTAATAAAATTTTCAAACGCGCCGCTAAAGAACCCTACTACGAAGGCATTGTCGGTGTCACCGAAGAACCCCTAGTCTCCTCAGATTTTAAGGGCGATGCCCGCTCCGCCATTGTGGATCTATCTTTCACGGATGTAGTCGGTGATAACTTAATCAAAGTCCTAGCTTGGTACGACAACGAGTGGGGCTATGCCAACCGCCTAGTAGAACTCGCCGTGGATTTCGGAAAGGTCAGTTCATGAAAATTTTTCTCGGTGCCGACCACCGTGGCTTCGCCGAAAAACAAGCCCTCTTCACTCACTTGACAAACAGCACAAAAGATATTGAAGTCATTGACAAAGGCGCCGAACAGTATGACCCCGAAGACGATTTCAACGATTGCGCCATCGCCGTGGCCAGAGAGGTTCTGCAGAATCCTGGTAGTTTCGGTATCTTAATTTGTGGTTCCGCCCACGGTGTCTGTATGCAGGCCAATCGCTTTAAGGGCATCCGCGCCATCGTTGGTTACAACCCTCAAGTCACCAAAATCGGTCGCGAACACAATCACGCCAACATCCTCTGTCTCTCTGCCGACTACCAGAGTTCGGCCGAGCTCACCGCTGTGGTGCAAACCTTTTTCGCTACTCAACCCATTAACGAGCCACGCTACTTGAACCGTAATCAACGTCTAGATAAGGAGACCCTATGAGCATTATAGTTCCCGCCATTTTAACCGATGACACCGCTCAGTACAAACGCTACATCGAAGTTTATGGTAACTTTGCCAAGCGTGTACAAATCGACATCACCGATGGTCAATTCACCCAGAACCCCACCATTCCCGCCGAAGCCATTTGGTGGCCCGAGGGCTGGATTTGCGATATTCACCTTATGGTCGCCAATCCTGGCGCCTATGTTGCTACCATGATTAAGCTTCGCCCCTCACTGTGCATCTTTCACGCCGAAGTCGACGAAGACCTCTTACCAACTTTCGTCAAACTCAAAGAAGCCGGCATTAAAGTTGGCGTTGCCCTACTTAAACAAACCTACCCTGGTAGCGTCAAGCGCTACATTGAGGCCGCAGATCATGTTTTAATCTTTGCTGGCGAATTAGGCGCCCAGGGCGGCAAGGCTAATTTATTGCAAATTGAAAAAGTCGAACTTATCCGCTCCATCAAGCCAAATGTTGAAATTGGCTGGGATGGAGGTGCCAATATGACCAATGTACGAATTATTGCGCATGCCGATATAGACGTCATCAATGTTGGCAGCGCTCTTAGTCGTGCCGAAGACACCGTCTCAATGTATCAATCCCTCGTCGCGGAGACCGACAAGCGCGGGGTTTTATTATAAGGAGTTGTTATGCTAGAGTTTGAACGTCAAATGCTTACCGAGTTGTCCATTGCCGACTTAGAGCGGTCGCAGGCTTATGCCCGCGACCTAAGTCGTGGCCTCAAAACTGTCCGCACCTTTCCGCAAGGTGTGACAATTTTCGGTTCAGCCCGTATCACAGAAAACACTAAGTATTACAATCTCGCTCGCGAACTGGGGCGCTTACTAGCCAACAACGGCCACGCGGTCGTCACTGGTGGTGGCCCCGGCATCATGGAAGCTGCCAATCGTGGCGCTTTTGAATATGGTGGTCGCTCGATTGGTTTGGCTATTTCGCTCAAACACGAACAATTTCCCAACCCCTACCTCACCGACATGCTTAAATTCGAATATTTCTTTGCCCGCAAAGTTATGCTGGCGATGTCCGCCAAAGTCTATGTCTTTTTCCCAGGCGGCTTCGGCACCATGGACGAACTTACCGAAATTCTCTGCCTTATGAAAGAAGATAAAATGCCCAAAATGCCTATTTTTCTGATTGGCAAAAGCTATTGGCGCCAACTAGATGGTTTCTTCCAGAGCAAAATGCTCCCCCTTGAATTGATTAAAAAAGAAGACCGCAAGATTTATAAACTCACTGATGATATTAAAGAAGTAGTAAAGGCCGCCAACAAAATCGGCCACCCCAAGGTTAAAACCAACTACTACGACGGCTTTGATAAGGCCTAGTGCTATAATAGGGGTATGCCCAAGTTTCAATTAGTTGCTAAGTTTAAGCCCACAGGTGATCAACCTAAGGCGATTCGCACTCTCACTGCCGGCCTCAAAGCCGGGGCCAAGTCTCAGGTTCTACTAGGCGTGACTGGCTCTGGTAAAACTTTTACCATGGCTAATTTAATTCAAAATATTCAAAAACCCACTCTCGTACTCGCCCATAATAAAACTCTCGCCGCCCAACTCTACTCTGAGTTTCGTGACTTCTTTCCCAAAAACGAGGTACACTACTTCGTTTCCTATTTTGACTACTATCAACCTGAAGCCTATATCGCCTCCACAGACACCTATATTGAAAAAGATTCCGCCATCAACGAAGAAATTGACCGCCTCCGTCACGGTGCCACTGAGGCACTACTCACGCGCAGTGATGTCATTGTAGTCGCCTCGGTTTCTTGTATTTATGGCATTGGTTCACCCGCGCACTATCTTGAAATGTCCCTGCCACTCTCTCAGCGCCAAGACCAGTGGCTACCAGACGGTACCGACACCGCTCTTACTCAGCAAGATTTCATTAAGCAACTGGTTTTTATGCAATATCATCGCAATGACCTGGCTTTCGAACGGGGTAATTTCCGTGTCATGGGCGACACTATCGATTTATTTCCCGCCAACGGTGAATTTGCCTATCGTTTTGAATTCACCTTCAACCACCTAGAGACCGTTAAAATTATTGACCCGCTCACTGCAGAAATGCGCGAAAAACCCCAACACATTCATATTTTTCCCAACACCCACTACGCCACTCCCCGCGCCGACCTCGAAAGAGCCCTCATCACGATTCGTGAGGAGTACGAACAGCGCCTCGAGTATTTCAACAAAAAGCAGGCCTATTTAGAAGTTCAACGCCTGTCTCAGCGCACCAAGTATGACCTAGAAATGCTTGCTGAGACTGGCTTTGTCAAGGGAATTGAAAATTATTCTCGCCACCTAGACGGTCGGGCGCCCGGAGAGCCACCCACCACTCTCATTGATTTCTTCCCCAAAGACTTTTTACTCTTAGTCGACGAATCGCATATGACCATTCCGCAAGTACGAGGTATGTATAATGGTGACCATGCCCGTAAATCCACCCTGGTGGAGTATGGCTTTCGCCTACCTTCAGCTCTAGATAATCGCCCACTCACCTTTGTTGAATTTGAGCAACGCATTAATCAAGCGGTTTATGTCTCCGCTACACCAGGTGAATATGAATTAGAGCGCTCACCTGAGCCGGTCGAACAACTCATCCGTCCCACCGGCTTGCTCGATCCGAAAGTAGAAGTTCGCACCAGTACTGGCCAAATTGATAATTTAATCGACGAAATTGACCAGCGAGTAACCAAGAATCAGCGCGTGCTCGTTACCACGCTCACTAAGCGCATGGCCGAAGATTTAACTGACCATCTCAAAGAACGCGGCATCAAGGTTGCCTATATCCATTCCGAAGTTGATACTCTAGAGCGAAGTGACATTCTCCGCGACCTGCGCTCTGGGACCTATGATGTTTTGGTGGGTATCAATCTATTGCGCGAAGGCTTGGATCTTCCCGAAGTCTCTCTAGTGGCGATTCTTGATGCCGATAAGGAAGGGTTCTTACGCTCTCGCTCGGCCCTTATTCAAACTATCGGTCGTGCAGCTCGCCATAATGAAGGCAAAGTTATTATGTATGCCGATAACATTACTAAAAGCATGGAAGAGGCCATCTCTGAGACTAATCGCCGCCGTGAACTACAGCAAGCTTATAACAAGAAGCATCACATCACCCCACGCTCTGTAGTTAAAACCGTCAGCGCGGGACTCCGCGCTGTCATTCCTGAAAAAGCCGTGGCTAGTAAACTAGATTTGAAGCGAATTCCTCGCGAAGACCTACCCGCGCTCATCAAGAAGCTTAACTCCGAAATGCAACTTGCGGCTGCTAATTTGGAATTCGAACACGCCGCTTTTCTCCGTGACCAAATCGCTGAAATTAAAACCCTGCTCTAATCTTACTCTAGCCCTTTTCTTATCCGGCGAAATATGTTAAAATCTTGAAGCGTGGTTCCGTCGTCTAGTGGTCCAGGACATCTGGTTCTCATCCAGAAAATCGCGGGTTCGAATCCCGCCGGAATCACCATTTTTTGTGCTTAGAATTTAGTTCCTGAAATTATTCTGCTCATGCTATAATTAAAAGCATGGGCCGTTTTGAGTTCTATAAAAGGAGGCTCAGAGTCCTACAAATACTTTTTGTATGGTTGTTTTTGGTGTTTGGTTTCTTTGGTAGCTTTAGTGGTCTTAGCTTCCTTGGTTTATCTGGCCTCTTTCATGGTTCTACCAACGTCTCTGCTCTAGACGATAATATCTCAGTTACTCTTGAAGCTGTACTCTCTCTAGCTCTGTCTGATACTGCAGTTAATATTCCTATTACTCCTAGTGATAGCGGCACATTCTCCTCCACCTCCTTCACTGCTACCGTCTCAAGTAATAACGTTACTGGCTATAAACTTCTCCTCACTGATTATGATACTAACACCAACTTAGTTCATGCGGTTACTAGTACGGCTACTATCCCTACCCTCTCTTCTAATACCACTAAGACTAGCTTCCCTAGTAATCAATGGGGTCTATCCTTAGATGATACTAACTACTTACCTACCCCAGCTAGTAATGGAGTAGCTATCACAGTTAAGGAAAACACTATTCCCGTTAACAGCGACCCTGTTACTGTCTATGCTGGGGCTAAGGTTACTAATACCACTATGTCTGGTGCCTATACTGATGTAGTGACCATTAGTCTAATCGCTAACCCTACTCCTACTTCCTTTGATCAAGCCTATGCTCTAGCTGGTAAGACTAAGTCTCAAGCTATAGATAACCAATATTACTACACTATGCAAGATATGCATAAATCCATCTGTGACATCGTCTCTAATGAACAACAAGCTACCCTAGTAGACATAAGAGATAACAAGACCTACACTATCTTCAAATCTAAAGCCCCAGATAGTAAATGTTGGATGAATCAGAATCTGGATTTAGACCTGTCTAGTTCTATCACCCTCACCAATCAAGACACAGACTTAAACTCTGTAGACTCTTGGACTCCCGAATCACCTAATGGTACTACTATTGCACCAGGAAATCTCAGCTCTTCTACTTGGGCTAATGATAATAATAACCCCTACTCTTACGATACAGGTGATGTCTTCTTCTACACTAGTGGAGATAATACTGATGATACTATCTATAACTCCCTCGATTCCTGTAAGGTCGACCACACCGAGGCTGAATGCAGACATTACCATGCTGGAAATTTTTATAATTGGTCTGCAGCTGTGGCTAGTAATGATACTTCTACCCACGCCACTAATTATGAGATTATGCCTAATTCTATCTGCCCCAAGGGCTGGAGGCTATCTAGGGGACCAGAAAGTAGTGGTGGCTATTCGGAAATTCATGACTTATTAGTTACTTATGGAGTTATTGCTACTGGTGCGCCAAGTAATGCATTTCTTCCTGAGGGCTTTAATAATATTCGGGCAAATCCGTTATATTTTGTACGTTCTGGCTGGATAGAAAGCGGCACCCTTAATTGGTCTGGCGGTGCCGGTAATCTTCACTATTCTAGTATTGAAAGCATCTCCAATGTTTATCGCCTAGGGTTTTCTAGTGGTGGTATTTTTTATCAAAGTAGTTATTCTCGTTTTGCTGGCTTTCCCGTGCGCTGTCTCGCTGACAACCGCTATCTATACTCCGTAAACTATCACCCTAATGGCACCAACGTTTCTAATCTCCCAACTAGGCAAACTACCCGCAGTACAGATTTTACTTATAGCTTCACTATTAATTCAACCATACCAGTTAAAGCCAACTATAATTTCCTCGGCTATGCCACCTCTGCGGATGGCGAAGTAGCCTACCAACCAGGATCCACAATTTCCGTCTCTGGTAGCTCACCCACCATCACCCTTTACGCTAAATGGGCAGAAGGAGTAACCTTCAGCCAAGCCTATAGTCAAGCCGAGAAAACTACCATAAACGTGGGTGGCATCGATTACTACAAAATGCAAGACATGAATAATAACATTTGCCATGCTGTAGGTGTAGGCCAAGAAACTACCTTAGTAGATACTAGAGACAATAAAACCTATACTGTATTTAAAGCTAACGATAGAAAGTGCTGGATGAACCAAAATTTAGATCTTAACTTATCGTCCGGTGTCACTTTATATGATACTAATACAGACCTTAACTCCGTAACCTCTTGGACGCCAGGAAGGGGTACTATTGCTACAAACAACTTAAGTACTTATGCCGATAGTGATAGCACTCCTTACTCTTATGACCCAGGAGATGTTTATTGGTATACTAGCGGTACGAATGCAGACGATACTAAGTACTCGTCATTTTCTGCTTGTACGGGCGCTGGTCATACTGAATCGGAATGTAAACATTACCATGCGGGGAATTATTATAATTTTTCTGCTGCTGTGGCTAATAATAACACTGCTGGCTATAATACAGATTATACACAAATGCCAAACTCTATCTGTCCGAAGGGCTGGAAGCTTCCACAGGGTCCAATAAATAGTAGTATTTATTCAGAATTTGATGGTTTATTGGCTGCTTACGGCATAAAGGAAGCTGGTGCTCCCAATAGTTATCTTGCAAATGGATTTAATAGGATGAGAGTTGCCCCGTTGTTTTTCGTTCGTCCAGGTAACGCAGCGACTGGAGCGCTGCACAATCTTGGCAAAGCTGGCTTTTATTGGTCTACTACCGTTAATTCAGCTGAGAAAGCTTATATTGCAGAGTTTCATAGTAGCAGCACCCCTATCCGGACCCAGAGAGATAATCGGCGCTTTTATGGTTTTCAAGTTCGCTGTGTCGCCAGGTAAGAATTAAAAATTTAACTACTTTTCACCCCAACTTATTTATATCCACATTCCTTATCGCCTCCACTCTTTCTATGTTATAATTATTACCAATGAATATCTCTCAAGAACAAATTCATCATCTTGCTGGACTGTCTAATTTTTCCTTGTCCGACGAAGAGGTTGCCAGCCTTTCTGCTGACCTTACCAAAATCCTCGACTACATCTCCCAACTAGATCAACTTGACACTACTGACGTAGAGCCCACCTTCCAAATCTCTCCGCTTACCAATGTCTGGCGCGAGGATAATTTACCGTCAACCGCCCCAACTCCTAGCCCCACCGCCCTACTCGACCTCGCTCCCGAAACTGAAAATCATCAAATTAAAGTTCCAAAGGTGCTCTAATGAAAGTTGCCAATCGTACCGTCACCGCCACTCGTCTTGTCCAGGATGCGCTAGAAAAGGCCAAGCATTTTAACGCCACTCACAATATCTTTACTTTTCTAGACGAATCCAGCGCCCTCAAAGCCGCCGCCAAGATTGACACAAAAATCACCAAAGGGGAAGACCCAGGTCTTCTCGCCGGTGTTCCTTTCGCCATTAAGGATAATTTCCTTCACCCAGCCGGGCCCACCACTGCCTCTGCCAAAATCTTAGAAAATTTCACTAGCCCTATTACTGCCACCGCCGTTCAAAAACTCGAACAGGCCGGCGCCATTCTCATCGGTCGCACCAACCTAGATGCCTTTGCCCACGGTTCTTCTACTGAAAACTCCTATTTTGGTCCCACCAAAAACGCCACCGACACTACTCGTGTTGCCGGCGGTTCATCTGGTGGCTCCGCCGTAGCCGTGGCACTAGATATTGTCGAATTCGCGCTCGGCACCGATACCGGTGGCTCCATCCGCCAACCCGCCAGCTTCAACGGTGTTCTCGGTTTCAAACCCACTTACGGTGCAATTTCTCGTTTCGGCGTCATCCCAATGGCTTCTAGCACCGACTGTGTCGGTTTTTTCACCAAATCACCCGAAGATTTAGACCTACTTATGAGTCTTACCGCCGGCCAAGACCCCGCCGACCACACTTCTTTGCCGGATTTTTACAATTTACCGCCTAACCCGTCCGAATCTGCCCCCACCAAAGAGGTAGAGGCATCAGAGAACCCCACCATCGGTATCATTAAAGATTTAGATTATTCCATATTACACTCCGATGTCAAGGCTACCTATGAAGCCACTATTAAGAAAGCTAAGGATCGTGGTTTCAAAATTGTTGAACTGAGCCTCCCCACCTTAAAATATGCCCTCGCGGCCTATTACATTATCACTCCCGCCGAAGTCGCCAGCAACCTTTCGCGCTACGACGGCATCCGCTATGGCTACCGTGCCCCCTCTGCCACCACCCTAGACGCCATCTATCAAGACACCCGGAGCCAAGGCTTCATGCCCGAAAATAAACGGCGAATCATAATTGGCAACTTCGTCCTCTCTTCCGGCTTTTACGACGCCTATTTCAAAAAAGCCGCTAAGGTGCGCACCCTTATCATTCAAGAATACGCCGCCGCCTTTAAAAAATGCGACTTCATCCTGTCTCCTGTCTCACCCAACCCCGCTTTTAAGCTCGGCGCCAAAACCCACGACTCCATGGCTATGTATCTAGAGGACTTTTTCTCCGTACCTGCCAACCTCGCCGGTCTTCCTGCTCTCGCTTTTCCTACCGGCACCACCACCACCAAAGACGGTCTCCCACTCGGCCTCCAGCTCCTCGCCCCCCGCAAGCAAGACCGCAAGTTAATTAATTTTGTCAAGGAGTTTATCTAATGGACTGGTCTCTAATTTCACTTCTGGTTTCCATCATCATCGTCGGTATTCTGATTTTTGTCGGTATCTTGCTCACCCAAAAACGTGGCTATACCTTTGATGTGATTGAATATCAAACTAACTTCCTCACTATTGAGAATACCCTAGATAAAGCCAACCCACTTTCTTTTAATACCGTAGTGGTGGAGGCCGACAAATTACTCGACAAAGCCCTCTGCGAAATGGGCACCCCGGGCAAAACCATGGGCGAACGCCTTAAACACGCTGGTGGTCGTTTTACCAAACTTAATTCCGTCTGGTACGCCCATAAACTTCGCAACCAAATCGCCCACGAACACGGTTTCAAACTAGAATATAGTCAAGCCAGGCACGCGCTGAATGTTTTCCGTCAAGCCCTTAAAGATTTAGGAGCCATCTAATGTCTAACTTATCTCAAGATTACGAAATCACCATCGGCATTGAATGTCACGTCCAGCTCGCCACCAAAACCAAACTATTCAGTCCCGCCGACAACGACGCGCGCGACCAAAACCCCAACACCTGCGTCTCGCCTATAGATTATGCTCTACCTGGCATGCTACCCCTACTTAACGCCGCGGCCGTCAAGCTCGCCGTCCGCGCCGGCCATGCCATGAATTGTGAGATTCACCCAACTTCCCACTTTGATCGCAAACATTATTTCTACCCAGACCTACCCAAAGGCTACCAAATATCCCAGTTTTTCCAACCTCTCATCGGCGCTGGTCACATCTCACTTCCCGACGGCTCGCGCGTCCGTATTGAGCATGCCCACCTAGAAGAAGACGCTGGCAAACTTACTCATTATGGCGCCTACTCACTCGTAGATTTGAACCGCGCCGGCACCCCACTCCTTGAAATCGTTTCACAGCCCGACATTCACTCCGCCCGCCAGGCCGCTGCTTATTGTAAGGAGTTGTGGCGGATTATGACCTACGCTGGCGTCACTCTCGGCGACCTCTATCAAGGCAATATGCGCTTTGATATCAATATTTCAGTTGCTAAAACCGGCGCCAAGACTCTTGGCACGCGCACCGAAATTAAGAATCTCAACTCCTTCCGCTCAGTCGAGCGCGCCGTAGAGTATGAAGCTAAGCGACAAATTCAACTCCTCACCGCCGGCGAGAAAATTAAGCAAGAAACTCGCGGCTGGTCTGACGACACCGGCAAAACCACTTCGCAGCGCAGCAAAGAAGCCGCCGCTGACTATCGCTATATGCCCGAGCCAGATATTCCACCACTCGAGCTTTCCTCCGAATTTATCGCCGCAGAGCGTACCAAGCTCCCAACCATGCCTAGCGACTACCGCAAATTATTTAGTGACTCTATCCCCACCGAGACCACCGAGATTATTCTAGATTACCCCCATCTCGCCGAGAGTCTCAGTGCTATTATTGAAACTCCAGCCAAACCCTCGCTTATCCTCAAAGTCGCCAATCTTTTCACTTCCGTTTTATTGGCCGAAGAAAACACTAGTCTCTTAAATAACCCCCTCCCCTCCACTACTCAACTTCTCGACCTCGTCACTATGCACGAAAACCATGAACTCAGCTCCACCGCCACTAAAGAAATTTTCCTCAAACTCTTCACTCAAAAAATGCAAGACAAAGATACCCGCACCCTCGCCAAAGAACTCAACCTCCTCCAAGAAAACGACACTGACGCCCTCGCAGCAATCATCGACCGCGTCCTTCAAGAATCCGAAACCCAGCAGGCCCAAGCCGACTACCGCGCCGGTGAAACCAAAGCTCTCGGCTTCCTGGTCGGGCAGGTCATGAAAGAATCTAAAGGCAAAGCCAATCCCTCCGCCGTTCAAGATATCCTTAAGCAAAAACTTAGTTAATCTATCCATTATAGCACAGAAAGGACAAAATGTCAAGCATAACCGCCATCGTCACCACCTTCCTGGTCGCCATGCTCCCAGTTTTAGAGCTGCGTGGCGCCATTCCAGTTGGTGTCGGCATGGGTCTCTCGCCCATCTTTTCCACCATTATCTCCATTCTCGGCAACCTCACCCCCATCCCATTCATTCTCCTGCTTCTCCAAAAAATCTTTGACTGGCTCCGCGACAAACCACCCACCAAAAAACTCATCGCCTGGTTGGAAACTCGCGCCGACCAAAAACGCGACGTGGTCGATAAATACGGTTATCTCGGCCTGATGATTCTCGTCGCCATCCCCCTGCCTGGCACCGGCGCCTGGACTGGCGCTCTGGTGGCCTCCGCCCTCAAAATGAGAAAAAAGCCTGCCCTCCTCGCCATCACTGCCGGTGTGGTTATTGCTGGAATCATTGTCTTCCTCATCACTTACGGCACGGTTAGCCTATTTTAGGCGACTCGCTAATCACTCCCGCCAAAAATCCCACTAAAGCTCCACCTCAAAAACCCCTCTTCCCACGCCCCAAAAACTATGCTATAATTAATCACGTCTATTTTTTAATGTAAAAATTATCAAAGGAATAAATAAGGAAACCCATGGCTACTGACATCAAAGACCTATCACTCCTGCGCAATATTGGTATTATTGCCCACATTGACGCTGGCAAAACTACCACTTCCGAGGCAATCCTCTATCGCACCGGACTCAAACACAAGATTGACCTTGTCAAAGGTGACACCGGTGGTGCTACTACCGACTGGATGGATCAAGAAAAAGAGCGGGGGATTACCATTACCTCTGCTGCTGTGACCGCCCACTGGAAGGGTCATAAGATTAACATTATCGACACCCCTGGTCACATCGACTTTACCGCTGAAGTGGAGCGCTCACTTCGTGTGCTAGATGGCGCCGTGGTGGTCTTTGATGGCAAGATGGGTGTAGAAGCTCAATCCGAAACTGTCTGGCGTCAAGCCACCAAATATGGCGTGCCTCGCATCTGTTTTATCAATAAAATTAACCAAATCGGTGGCGATTTTTATCGTTCATTAGACTCTATCCGCCGGCGCCTTTCTAAGAACGCCCTTCCTATTCATCTGCCCATTGGTTTTGAAAAAGACATCTGTGGCGTAGTTGATTTAATTGATATGAAAGCCTACACCTACAAAGATTATGCTGACCGCGAGCTTGCCGTTGGCGAAATTCCTGCCGAGATGCTCGATAAGGCCAAAAACGCTCGCTCCCTCCTCGTGGAAGAAGCTGTTCAGGCCGATGAAGCCCTGATGGAAAAATATTTCAACCAAGGTGAAGAATCTATTACCATCTTGGAGCTCAAAGCCGCGCTCAGGAAACGTGTCTTAGACGGTGATTTCTACCTCGTAACTGGTGGCGATGGCCGAGGTGTAATTGTCGAAAAAGTCCTTGATTTAATGGCCGACTATCTCCCCTCACCACTCGATCGCGACCAAGGTCAAACCGTCGGCACCAACCCTAAGACCGGCGACCAAGTCATTCGCAAGGCTGAAGACTCCGAACCTCTCGCCGCTCTTGCCTTCAAAATCGCCACCGACCCCTTTGTCGGTAAACTCATCTTTATCCGAGTCTATTCCGGCAAACTCCAATCCGGCTCCACTATTTTAAATGCCACCACTGGCAATAAAGAACGCGTCGGCCGCATTCTTCGCATGTTCGCCGATAAGCGTGAGGATATTTCCGAAATTACCGCTGGTGACATCGCCGCCGTGGTTGGTCTCAAGGAATGTACCACTGGTACCACCCTCTGTGACCCTGCCCACCCCATCCACCTAGAATCTATCGAATTCCCCGCCCCACCCGTCTCTATCGCCGTGGAACCCAAAACCAAATCCGACCAAGAAAAAATGGGTATCGGCCTCTCTAAATTAGCCGAAGAAGACCCCACTTTCCGCGTCCACACCGACGAGGAAACCGGCCAGACCATCATCTCTGGTATGGGCGAACTCCACCTAGAAATCATTATCGATCGTCTCCGTCGCGAGCACAACGTGGAAGCCAACACCGGCGCCCCACAGGTAGCTTACCGCGAAACCATTCGTGGCATCGCCGAAGCTCAAGGCAAACACATCAAACAATCTGGTGGTCGTGGTCAATACGGTGATGTCTGGATTAAGTTCGAACCCAACGAGCCCGGCAAAGGCTTTGAATTTATTGATATGATTAAGGGCGGCGTAGTTCCCCAAGAATACCGCAAACCCGTCCAACAGGGAATTGAAGAAACCTTAAACGGCGGCGTGATTGCCGGTTACCCAGTGGTAGACATCAAAGCTACCCTCTACGATGGCTCCTACCACGATGTCGACTCTTCCGAGCTCGCCTTTAAGCTCGCTGGCGCCATGGCCACCAGAGAAGGCATCAAGCGTGCCAACCCTGTACTACTAGAACCCATTATGAAGCTTGAAATTACCACCCCCGAAGAATTCATGGGCGACGTAATCGGCGACATCAACGCCCGCCGTGGCCGTATCGACGAAATGGAAGATCTCCAGGGTGGCGCCAAACTCATCCGCGCCTTCTGCCCACTCGGCCAACTCTTCGGTTACACTTCAGACCTACGTAGCATGTCTCAGGGCCGCGCCGCTTCCTCTATGGAGCTCTACGAATACGAAGAAGTCCCCCCCAACATCGCACAAGAAATCATCGACGACCGAAATACGAAGTAATCTAACCAAAATTTACTTCTAGCGAATTTTTAATTTCTCGCCATTCAGGCATCTTACTCTCCAATAAATCATAGAATTGCTGATTATGTGTCGGGTTATTAATGTGACATAGCTCATGCAGGCAAACATAATAAATCGCTTCTGTCGGCGCCTTGATTAGGTCAGGATTTAGCGCCACCACCCTTCCATCACGACTACAACTCCCCCACCGTCTCTTCATCGCCCGAATCTTCAGCTGGGGAATCGTTTTATAATTAAATTCACCAAACGCCTTTATAAACTGCCTCTTAAAAACACTCCACCGCCGCCCATCCAGCCACTCATTAAAAAGTCTCCCATTATGCTCCGAATTTCTCAGTGACTTTGTAGTAAAAATTACAATCTTGTTTCGCTCTAACCTCACTAAGTCTCGCTTCGCACTCCTCACCTCCAGTAAATACTGTCGTCCTAAATAAAAATACGACTCACCCGACACATAGCGCCGCTCCAGCTCTACGGGCTTCTTGTACTTCCGGAATTCCGCTAATTGCTTTTCCATCCACGACCACTTCTTCGCCAAAAACTTCTCAATCTCCGCCAGCGTCACCTCTTTCGGTGCCCGCACGATAATCCTTAGATCCGGCCGCACAATCAGCGTCAAGCTTTTCCGCTCCAAAAACTCCACAAAATAATCATAACGGTACTTACCGTAAATAAATTCCAGCTTCATGCCCGCGAGTAAAATCCGTGATTATTCTGGGCAATCTCCACAATCTCCCCCGCCGCCTTCTCAATCTCCAAATTACTAAGATTTACCCCATACTCCATCTTCACCACATCATAAAGATAATCATCAATATTCGAGCACATTTCACGCCGCATCTCTGGATTCCGCCACCAATCCACCTTCACCGAACTCCTCACCACCTCCACTACTTCTAAAATTATCTTCCGGTATAGCTTCTCATCTTTTATCGGCAGAACTTCCCGTGCATTACGATAAATCACACCCGCCCCCTCCATCTCACCAATCTCCTCTGGTAAATCACTATCCCGCCTCGCTTCTGCCTCCACCGCCAGCTCTCGGAGTTGCTTCAAAGCTTCTATATCCGCTAGTTTCTCTTCCCGCATCGCCTCGATAATACTCTTCACTTGCTTAGAGTACTTTTCAAACAACACCTCATCTTCTTTCCTATAGTCATTGACTACTCTCATTGTCTGCGCCGCAATCGCTTCTGCCTTAGCTTTATTACTACCTAAATCCTCAATCGCCTCCTTTAACATTTCCCGATTAGTAATTTCAATCGGCTCAGTCAGGACCTCCGCTTCATCAGCACTCACATACCTATCTAATATTTTCTCTAGTTCTCGCTTATATTCCACAAAGTCAAACTCATCACCAAATTGCACCGCTGCCGTCTTTTTGATTTCGCCAAATTTCTTCAATCCCTCCCGATAGAGCTTTAATTTATCACCATCAATTTTCTGTACGAAATCCTGCAAAATCACACTTTCCTTATATACTGTCAGGAATTTATTATATTTATCCACAAATTTCTTTCGCTCTGGCTCATCTCTTAAGAAGTCAATTATCTGATTATCATCATTTAAGCCCCGGAAGAGGTCGCAAACTTCACTATAACTCTGCCCCAGCTCCTGAATTTTATCGTTCACATCCACCAAGGTCCTCCTGACATCCTCTGGGTCAAAGTTGCCAAATAGGTCCATCGCCGTATCAATATTTACCGCATTTTCCGAGTAGTCAATAATAAATCCTGCCGTCTTAGGATTGCGCGGATTCTCATACAATCGGTTCACCCGTGCAATCGCCTGTAGCAAGTTATGATCACGTAGCTCCTTCGCCAAATATAAGACCGTATTACATGGCGCATCAAATCCTGTCAGTAACTTATCCACCACAATAATCATCTCCACCCCCTCAGGATTATTTACAAAATCATCAATCACCGCCGCCTCATAAGTCTTCAGGCTCGAGTGTTTCGCCTTAATCTCCGCCAAATAGTCCGCCACTTCTTTTTTCTTTAGCTCCTCAGGCCCAATCTCTCCGCTCTGATCACTAATCACTAAGGCCGTACGGACCAGCCCGCGCCCAGCAAAATAATTCTGCATTAAAAGCGCCGCATATTTACTTGGCGCCACCAATTGCCCCTTCAGCCCCGTATTTTGGAAATTCTTTCTAAAATGGCTCTCTACATTAGCGCAAATCTCCTCGATCCTCGAGGGGTTTGCCTCCAGAGTTTTGCGGGTAATTCGTTTCTTAATTTTGTAAGCATCTTCATCCGACACCTGCTCATCCACCCGCTCCGCCCAGCGGTCAATCTGCGGTGCATCCTGATAGAGATCCACATACCGCCCCTCATAAATCAGCGGCAGAATCACCCCATCCCGCAAAGCATCATCAATTGTATAGCGGTCGATAAACTCCCCAAACTGCTTACGAGTCTTATCCTTCTTTAGTAGCGGCGTCCCCGTAAAGCCAATCACGCAAGCATTCGGCAAGCACTTCAGCATTTCCAAATTCGCATCCCCGCCCTGACTACGATGCACCTCATCAATCAATATAAAAATATTCGGGTCCTCATCATAAAAATCCCCTCTTCGCTCACTCGCCGCCTCAAACTTATGGATTAAAGTTGTCAAGACATCTGGGCTTTTCTTTCTCAAATGATTTAGTAAGTCCTGTCCACTCTTCATCCGCGTCACTTCCTTCTTCAAACCCGCATTAGAAAAGGTGCCCTTAATCTGCTTATCCAGATCAATCCTGTCCGTCACCACCAGCACCCGTGGATTTTTAATATTCTCATCCTCAATCAGCGCCCTTACAAACATCACCATCGTCAAACTTTTCCCCGAGCCCTGCGTATGCCAAATCACTCCACCAGTTCGCTTACCATTTTCTACTTTCTGTATTTGCTTAAGCATCTTCTTAACTGCAAAATACTGCGGATAGCGCGCCACCTTTTTATTCAGCCCATCGTAAAATACAAAATTCTTCATAATATCCATCAGCCGCTCTTTACGCAGTATCCCATAAATCACCCTATCTTGCCCCTTCACAGGCCGAGTCAACTTTTGCTCTACATTCTTGTGTTCGCGGTTCAAATCTTCCAGCAACTCTTGGAATTTTCTCTCATCTACTGGTCGCTCGATTACTCTCTGGATTTGCCTATCCACTTCCGCCAGGGAACTATCCTTTTCCCGCCACTCCACAAAGAATTTCTCCGGTGTCCCCGTCGTGCCATAGACTGCATTTTCGCTATCCATCGCCAGAAGCAGCTGCGTAAAGATAAATAATTTTGGCGCAAACTCTATATTCTGATATCGCTGCAATTGATGAATTGCTTTTTTATACCCCACGCTAGATTTTTTATTTTCAATCACTACCAGCGGAATCCCATTTACAAAGCACACTATATCTGGGCGAATATTGCCCCGCGCTGATATTTTATACTCGGTCGTCACATGGAATTCGTTATTATCTAAATTGTCAAAATCAAAGAACCTAATACTGCGATTTTGCAACTGCCCACCTACCGATACCCGAATTGAAGCGCCGCCTAATTTCGGCATAATTTTCGCCGAAATCTCCCGACTAGTCTCAATTAGCCCATCCAGCTCATAATTCTCCAGCTCATCCGCCACCATATCAATATCCGCCTCGCTAAACTTCCGCCGCTCGCCGTCATATTCGTAGCTATTAATCCGCATCAGCGACTGCTTCAGGACATCCTCTAATAAATATTTACTATCATCCCCACCACGCAGAGCTAGTGCTTCCTGCCGACTCAAGTATTTATAACCCAACTTCATCAGCAGCGTCACCGCTGGTAGCTGCGACTGCTGCGCCTCATCAAAATCTACCTTTTCTATACCCATTTTATTATGACTCCTTCTTGGTTAAAATATCCTCTGGCGTCCGAATCTCGCCAGTAATTAAATTCCTTAGTAAAAACTTCTTCTGCTGCTGGATGGCAGACAGTTTATTTTTCAGCAGTTCAATCTCCTCGTCGCAATTAGCCAAAATCTCAGCAATCTTCTCCTGCTCTTTCAGGCTTGGCAAGAGTATTGGTAAATTTTTGACAATATCTGCGTTAATGTTCCCCTGCGTTCCAGTTTCGACATATCGATAAATGTATTTTCGAAAATCCAAAAGATAATAGTAAAGAAATTCTAAATTAACCTTCTCATTAGGGAGTATATTCATCATGGCTTGTGATGTCGCCATCTCAATATTATTAATTGACGGTAGTCCTACGGACGCATACATAGAATATATTAGTGATTTTTTTGGTACAATCCAAGCAGAAGAATTTTCCAACCCTAATTGAGTGATAAATTTTGACGTTCTTGACAAATACTTCCCCTGCTCTGTCATGTCGCTTATGGCCAAAAAAGGGATGTCTCCGCCGTCGTAGTATATTTCCTTTGTCGCAGTTGGCGTCCCTCCACTTTTTGCCTTCTTACACAAATCACCTAATTTTACTTTTTGCCACTCTGTGGTATTTTTCCCAACCCTTAACTTTTGCCCAAAAATCTGCTGCATCAACCCCTTCTTCAGCTCCTCCTTCAGCGCCACCTTCCGCTTAAGTCCTTCAATATACTCATCCCACACCTCCAGCACCCCCACAATCCGCCCCTGTTCCCCCACTGGCGGCAGGTTAATTTCTAATTTTTCAAGATCATTTTTTGAAAATTCTAAGAAGGTACTACCTGAACTAATCCTTAAGAGCGCTTTTTTATTCAATTTCACCCAATAATAAACAAACTCCGTAATCGCGCCATCCTTAATGATTAGATTTTTAAATCCCTGATTCGTAGTAATTTCATAATCATTAATTGCGCACTCGCCAATAGTTGCGCGAGAACAGAGAATAATCGAATTTGCAGGAATTAGCACAGCAGAGCTTGCTCTCAGTCCTTTTTCTGTAATTTGTTTTTCTGTTGGCTTACTAATTCTTTTCCCGACCTTAGTAATCTCTGATGGCGTAATCCATTGAATATTTCCATTCCAAAATTCTTCCACTCTCGTATCGGGCGTTCCACCAGAAACTACCTCTGCTACCTCCCCCAACCTCTTCACCTGCCAGCTAGTCATTCCTGTTCCCATTTTTTTATTTTTCTGCTGCACGGTTACTCCTCTTCGTTCGTTGATTTTTTATCAAATTTAATCTCCTGAAATAGGCCGCGTATATTTTTTAGTGAATCTTCATTCAATTTTACACTTCCACTTTTGACTTTTTGCAGAAAACACCTTGCCAGTAAGACTTTATCTAGATTGTTTTTTGTAATATATTCTGAGTTTTGTAATACACTTTTAAGATTTTCATTCTCAAGAACATATTTTTTAAAATCCTCATTGCTTAAAAGATCTACAGTTGTGCCTTTTTGTTTTTTTGTTACGAATTTTACGGCATCGGAAAGAACTCCCCAGTGGCTCTCTAAGTTCTTCTCCCCGTCAGATCCCCCCTTGTCTTTATCGAGTAAATAGTAAACATTAGCTCCCCAGCCCTCCAAAATTGCACCAACAATACCCATCTTTCCTGCCCCGCCACCATTTATAAAATTGACCCTAGGTTTATTTTTATTGACAAGCTCATTAAAGGCTTGTAGATAAAAGACATCTTCCGGCCCCTCTACTACGACATTATTTTTTTGATTTACGTTTGTAATAGAATCATTTACGCCAAGCCCTATTGCAGTTAATATGGGAGTTAAGGTTTCTTTGTCGGCGACTCTGTGCGCATGTATCTTCCCAAGAATAGAGGTTTTACTCTTGGCCTTCTCTACTAGTCTTACATTTTCGATATTATCCTCAGTGATAAGATAAGGTGAATGGGTCGAAAATATGATTGGATAGTCAGAGGTATTATTGTTTAACACTTTTAACATATCTTTTTGCGCCTTTGCATGTAAAAATAACCCAGGCTCATCAATTAATATTACATTTGGTTTATCCTCACTAATTCGCGCTACTATTCGGACAAAAAAACTTAAATACCACTGTTGACCCTTACTTCTTTGGGAGGGTTTATACATGCACTCATTCTCCTCTATCCAGAAATAAATCACGCCACCGTCTTTATTGACATTTAGGGTGATTTGGTCTTGGGTCCAAAACTCTTTAAATTGACTTGTGAACTCGGCATTCACCATACGTTGATGATTTTGTTGTTCTTGTTTATTCTCTGAAGATATGGCTTTTTTGCTGAAACTGCTAACTTCTTCTAAGTCGCTTGCCCATTCATTAGATTCTAGCTCTACTACAGGTATCTCGTCGGGAAAGCTATCTTCGAAAGATGAAAAAAGTATAAAATAAGGCAGTTTTTTCTCTACAAAAGTTTCTATAAATTTATTAACGTTTGACTCTATTTCTGTATACTTTTCTATTTCTTCGATTACAGCACTTACTTTTTTGTAGCCCTCTTCTTTTTCATTAATATTAGGTAAAAACGACTGGAGCTCATTTTTATAAGTAGACAACTCCTGACCATTATATTCTATAATCTGAGGGAGAGAGGAGAGGCTTTCTATTTTCTCTATGACCTCATCATATGAAAATCCCCAACCAAGAGTCAATCTCGCCTTCTCGCTTAAGAAGTATCCGTCCTTACCACCAATTTTTCCTAAATCCAACTCAATGTCATTTTTCACTAATCTCTGCAGCCCAGCAGATTTGTAGATGTCGCTTACATCATCAGCGGTCAATTTAAATGTGATAATAATCTCAGGTGGCTTTTTAGACCCTATAACCCACGCTTCTTCACGAATTTTTTTATCTTCATGAAAATCTGCCAAAGCCTCAAGGATAGCAGTTTTGCCACTTTCATTCTTTCCAGCCAGAATTGTTATCTTGTCACTGAGAAAACAATCCCCAGAGTCCTCAATCGATTTATAATTTTTAATTCTAAATTTTAGAATTTTCATCTTTTTTCTCCCTCCTTATTATTGGGCTTCTTAGGGGCTTCATCTTGACTTAAATTCTTCCCCGCATCGATTATCCGGTCTGATATCAGCTCCCTCTTTTTCTTAGCAATAATTTTCATCATACTATTTAAGTCTTTAGCCTCTGAAGCCCTGTCCCTGAAATATTGACTAAAGTCAGTGCCCCTTAATATGTTCATGGCCTCCTTCCAGCCGTCAAGCTGCGCCATATTTGTCATAGTTTCTACGGCCATTTTAGCGGTCTCCTCCTGGTAGCGGGTATTATTTTTTATAATTTCGCTTAGATTTGGTGTAGTATAGGATAGCCCAAGACTTACTAATCCATTAGTCATGGGCGAAAATGTACTCCGCATTGTTTTAGTAAAATTTGCAATAGCGTCTGGGTAAATTTTACTAGCCATTTCTAATAATGAGGCCACACTCTTAGCGACGCTTTCCATCGTCTTTGTGAGGCTATGACTATAATCACTTTTAATGCTACTAATATACTGGTTTATATATTTTTCGTCTTTTCTAACATTCTTTAGCTGGTCCAGGCTAATACTTTTTATGTGTGCAGCGTCGTTTCTAGCTCCGCAAAGTCGAGACAGAGGGTCTTTTACAGAGGTGTATTCTACAGGATTTTCAAGTAGGGAATTAATAAGCTCCCATATCGTTTTAGGCTCCATCACTTCTTGCGCTTTTGATTTCAAATCATCAAAATCCCCCGACGATGTAATTAATTGAAGTAGCCAGTCGCACTCCGGGAGGCTATTTCTATAGACTTGTGACACATCTACATTGAGAACTGCGATTAGCTCTCCAAAAGAAAAATTCTGTATTTCTCTGCACCACTCAATGCGGTTTCTAGGCTTACGCTTTGTCTTGTGTTTTTGATATTTTTTAATTATTTGGCCCATAACCATTTCCGTTTCTGGCAGGACAAACATCAACAGCCTCTTTAGTTGATTTTCGATTAATAGGGTTTTTTGTAAAATTATCTTTGATCTTTTTTCCGATAATTCATCTGATAATATTACAGCTTTTTTAGATTTTGAGATATTCTTATACATATCATCAGTCAGCAATTTCTCTTCTGCCCTAATTCTAATTATGAAGAGCCCAGCTTGGCGATCGAGGTCATTTAGTTTTGCAGAATGAGGGTCTGGAACACCCAATCTCTTCAACAAGTCCATAGCCTTTAATTCAGTTTTTGCCTCAACTGCGAATTCTATTGAATATTGCTTAGTCATTTCCCCCCTTTCTTCTATTTCCCCAATGAGTTATTAAGTAATACTTAATAACTCGCGACCTAATAGCATTACAGAGACCATTTGACACCAAGCCCTCACTCATGAGATTATATAATTGCATTAAGGCTGGGGTTGAATTAGTGTTCATGCCTTGGCCTTTCTTGATTTACTGGAGTTTTTACCACCCCCAAACCCATTCTTGCGATTTCCCCTATTGACTTTTTTCTTCGCTCGTGCTACAATGGTTTTATCACCATGGCCAGACAAGCCTAAGGTTTCGACCGACCGCCGATGCTGGCTATTTTTGTGCTCTAATGATTTTCTTGCTCTACTAACTATATCTATAAATCGACTATACTTTCTCAGGAGACTCGAGTACCTTTTATTCGGACAGATAATTCTGCCGAGTTTATTTTTCTCTAGCAGGTACTCAGCTAGGCAGCTAAAATCGCCATCACCCGAAACAATTACAGCCTTATCATAACGACTAAATACTTTCGCCGCAGCATACAGTACCAACTCCGCATCAACATTACCCTTATGTGACTCTTGACCGTCTTCGGTATAGGAAATCGTAGGCTTGAAAACTAATTGGTAACCGCTGTCAGCTAAATTTGTATAAAGCTGCTCGTTACCAGGAATCATCCCGATAAACAAATAAGCCTTTTCCACACGGTATTTATTCTTTAGATAAAGGCGGAATTTCTTAAAATCCAACTTCCAGCCCTGAGAGCGAACCCCAAGGTTCAGATTCTGGCTATCAATAAATGCGTACACTCTATCTAACTTCTTCGTCATTCCACAATCCCCAAATCTTTCAAATAGCGCTTCATTTGCTGCTCTAGCCTCTCTAATTCAGGATTAAGCTTGTCAATTTCTTCAATCGTCGCCGCAATATCAACTTCCTCTTCCTCCTCAAAAGTATCCACATAGCGCGTGATGTTTAAATTATAGTCATTTTCCTTAATCTCCTCAGGTGTCGCTAGATGAGCGAACTTTTCCACATTCTTCCTCTCCAGGAAAGTCTGGAAAATTTTCTCCCTATTTTCTGGCGTCAAGCTATTCTTTGGCTTGCCAGGCTTAAATTCTTTAGATGCCTCGATGAACAGCACGTCCTTCTCATCCTCCCTCGCGCCACCCTTTTCTCGTGCCCGGTCAATCACTAAAATCGCCACCGGAATATCCGTAGTTTGGAACAACTTCCCGGGTAAACCCACTACAGCCTCGATAATATTCTCTTCCAAGAACTGCCGGCGAATCTTGCCCTCCGCCCCACCACGGAATAGTACTCCATGCGGCACAATCACCGTCATCCGCCCAGCCTTTGGTTTTAGAGTTTCTACCATATGAGTGATAAAAGCATAATCACCATTGCCCTTCGGCGGTATCCCGCGCCAAAATCTGCCATATTTATCCTCAGCTGCATTTTCCGCTCCCCACTTCGCCAAGGAAAATGGCGGATTCGCCACCACCACGTCAAATTTCATCAATTCATCTTTTTCCAGCAACAGGGGATTATTCAGTGTGTCACCCTGTTCAATTCGCGCGCTATCCATCCCGTGCAAGAACATATTCATTCGACAAAGTTGGTAGGTGGTACTATTAGATTCCTGCCCATAAAGCGCAAAGTTATCGCTGCCCTGCTTGCGGACTTCTTCACCCGCCAAAAGTAAAAGACCGCCACTTCCTACGCAGCAATCCGCAATCCGGTCTCCCGGCTTCGGCCTCGCTAACTTTGCTACCAGCTGTGCCACTTCTCTCTTGGTGAAGAACTCCCCCGCCTTCTTACCTGCATCCGAGCCAAACTTCTCAATCAAATACATATATGAGTTACCAATGATGTCTTCCTTCACTTCGCTCAAATCTATCGCGTTAAAATCCTTCAAAAGGTCACGAATCATTTTATTCCGCTGCTCAGGCTTACCTAGAATAGCCTCGTTATTAAAATCAGCATGAAATACGCCGTCCAGCTTGGACTTATTCGCATCCTCGATAGCACGCATCGCGGTATTAACAATCTCGCCGATATTATCATTCTCAATCTGCATATAAACTTCGTCAAAAGAGCTGTTTTTCGGAATATAAAACCGCGAAGTTTTTATTTTCGCTTGGATGCGCCCCTCATCATCGCCGAACCGTTCCTTTAATTTCTGCTGTTCAACCTTTGATTTATCGCTTAAGTACTTAAAGAACAACATCGTCAGGGCATAATCTTTATAAACACTCGCGTCTACTGTTCCTCTTGCTGAGTCCGCCGCATTCCATAGGACCTTATTTAGCTCTTCTTGGGTATATTGTTTGGCTGTCATTTTAACTCCTTAGTAATTAATTTACTGATTGATGCGTCGAAAATCGCATCTATCATTTTCGTTTTCTTTACATATTTTTCATGCTGAGACTGCAGATTATTGGCTAGTCTCACCACTAGCTCCTGCTCCTTTAGCGGGATAATCGGGATTTCCAGCTCATCAAGATTCGTCTTTGAGATACTTTTTATATAGGTGCTAGTCGATGCCCTCTCTAGTTGCGACTGACCAGTACGAGAATTAAGGTAGTGCACTAAATATTCCGGCATCACTTTTGGAGATTTAACCCTAACTATAAACAGGGAAGAGGAAGCAATCGCCTTTAACCTCTTTTCTCTAAATACCCGCGCCACGAATTCACCCCTCGCAGACAATAAAATATCGCCCGGAATCAGGGCATGCTTTTCAGAGTTTGGAATGGTAATTTTTAGTAAATCAGTAAAATCTGGCACCTTCAAATCTTGTGCTTGGATGACGTTGATGTCTCCCTTTTCGTAGTTAGTTAGAGAAGACTTGAGCGAGTACCCACTCTTTACTTCTGTAAAATCTCCTAATTTAATTTTCATACCCCTATACTAGCACATCAAAAATCTATTGTCAACATCACCCGCAACCTTACTGACTCAATACGACTGATTTATAATCAATTCTAGTCATAATAATATAATCCAAATCCACCAACCGAACCCCCAATAATACCATAAACATATTGACAAAACGAGCCATCTGTGCTATAATCATAAAAGCATAGTGTATTAACCATATACATTATAGAACATCCTAGGACCATGCAGTTCACCCTTATCGGGGAAAGGAGAATAAAATGAAAAACTGCACTATCATAAACGTAGAAGGAGGCACATCCCTTTACTTCTGCAAGACTCCCATGACCTACCAGGAAGCTCACGACAACCAGACCGACGAGCTCAAGCTAATAGAAGGCCTACCAGAAGACTTTCATCTCATACCTAAAGCAAGCTTCGGCGAGCCGGTAGAGGTAGAGTGGCGTTGGGAAAAACCAGGTAGTCACTGGGTCAAAGGACCAGAGCACTACTACTGGACCAAAGAGTGGACAGAGTTGTTTCAGTCAGACAGGGAAAATCCCGAACTCATGGAACAAGTCATCGTACTCAACGCCATTGACCCCGAAAGTAAACTCGGTGCCATCTACGTCAAAGTACCCGCCCAGTCGTCCTAGCCAAAATTCCTCGGCTCCCATACCTCCAGTATGGCCAAAGCCGGGGATTTTTACATCGAGAATCTTTACCCCACCAATCCCCGCCATAAATCCCATCAAAACCTCCTTAAAAAACCCCCTCAAAATTCCCCCTTTACAAACCTTACAAAATGATTTAGAATAAGATAAGAGTTATGGAGCTGGTTTTTATTAGTGCTCCAAAACACGTTTAATAATATAAAAGGAGAAAGAATGGCACAATTTGACCGTTCCAAGCCGCATATTAACGTTGGGACCATGGGTCACGTTGATCACGGCAAAACCACCCTCACGGCTGCTATTACCGCAGTTCTAGCAAAGAAGCTTCCTTCCGAAGTTAACAAATCAGTCACCTATGACCAGATCGATAACGCTCCTGAGGAAAAAGCACGTGGTATTACCATTGCTACCAGCCATCAAGAGTATGAATCTGAAAAGCGTCACTACGCTCACGTCGATATGCCAGGTCACGCTGACTATATTAAAAACATGATTACCGGTGCCGCCCAAATTGACGGTGCGATTCTCGTCGTTGCCGCCAATGATGGTCCGCTCCCCCAAACTCGCGAGCACGTACTACTTGCCCGCCAAGTTAACGTCCCCAAAATCATCGTTTTCCTCAACAAGATGGATCTCGCTGACCCAGAACTCGTTGAGCTCGTTGAAATGGACGTGCGCGAACTACTTAACAAATATGATTTTGATGGCGATAACGCCCCCATTATCAAAGGTTCCGCTCTTAAAGCTCTCGAAGGCGATGCTGCCAACGAAGACGCGATTATGGAGCTGGTTAAGGCTATGGACGAATACTTTGAAGTCCCAGAACACGATTTAGCCAAACCCTTCTTGATGCCTGTAGAAGATGTCTTCTCCATCAAGGGTCGTGGTACCGTAGCTACTGGCCGTATTGAGCAAGGTGTCGTCAAGCTCAACGATGAAGTTGAAATCGTCGGTATTAAGGATACCCAAAAGACTGTCGTTACCGGTATTGAGGCCTTCCATAAAGCCCTCGACCAAGGTCAAGCTGGCGACAACGCCGGACTCCTGCTTCGTGGTATCGAGCGCGAGCAAATTGAGCGTGGTCAAGTCTTGGCTAAGCCGGGCTTTATTACCCCTCATACTGAGTTTGAAGCCCAAGTTTACATCTTAAAGAAAGAAGAGGGCGGCCGCCACACCCCATTTTCTAAAGGCTACAAACCTCAATTCTACTTCCGTACCACTGACGTCACGGGTGAGGTTGAGCTTCCAGCCGACAAGGAAATTGTGATGCCTGGTGATACCGTTACCTTCAAGGTTAAGATGATGGCGCCAATCGCCATGAACAACAACGACCGCTTCGCTATCCGCGAAGGTGGTAAAACCGTTGGCTCTGGCGTGGTTACCAAGATTATCAAATAATCATCCGCCAAAATTAGAAAAGCCTACCGATTATCGGTAGGCTTTTTGGTTATGCCAAACTGGAACTTATTAGTTCAGAATTAAACTTTCGCATTCTTCGCTCCATCTCTGCCTGCTTTTTTTCCAGCCACCCCTGTATCACCTTGTCATACTCATCTATCCGAGCTTGTAGGTATCTACAGTTTCCAGGTATTATTATCATCCCACTCTTCCATAGAGTATGGATTATACCAATAATCTCCCCAGTCACTGCAATGAGGCAATTTAGCCACCAAGGTGTCTCACCTTTACCCCGACTTAACTCCATTACTTTCACTTCGTCAGCGCCATAAATGCTGATTTTTGTGCAAGTGTACTTTAAGCCCGCATTCTTCTCATCATTAAGATGATGGGCTAAGTCCGATGTAGAGAGCTTAATGCTGGTGTCTACCCCGTACAGTACGTAACTAAGAGTAGTTGGTTCCCTAGGTGCTTCTATTGAATTGTCCTCGAAAACTCTATCGAGAGTCTTCAGTAAGCCACAAAAAGGTGCAGACTGACCGTCTCCATTCTTGTTATAGCATAAGCAGGAGGATTCATCGCGAATCCTCAACTCGTTACCAGTTGTCATTAATGTGCAACCCCCTAAATTATTTTTAGGTAACAAAAATTACCTATACCCCTATTATATCACAGAATGTTAAAAAATGCAAGACCCTTATGTCTATTTTAGGATTTCCCCTGAAAACCCCTTGACAAACACTTTATTATTCAGTATACTTACCATAACAATTTAATCAATTATCAAGTTCTAACCATTCATCGACGATTTACTCTTTAAAATCATCTGAAGTTATAGAACAAAGAAAGGAACAAATGTCCGAAGATAAAACAGTCGAGAAAACCACCAAAAAAACCACTACCAAACCTGTTAAGGAGGAGGTTAAATCCGCCAAGGAGGCTCCTAAGGCTACCAAAACTACTACTAAGGCTAAATCATCCACTAAACCTGCCACCCCTAAGACTCCTAAGGCCTCGGAGGTCCCTAAGGCCCCCAAGAAACCTGCCCCTAAGGCCGCTAAGGCCAAAACCCCTCCCAAAACCCCAAAACCCACCAAAACCCCCTCTTCCGAAGAAGAAGGTCTCAAGATTCGCATTCGCCTCAAAGCCTATGATCATCGCCTCATCGACCAAAGTGCCAAGCAAATCGTCGACACCGCTCTGCGTACTGGTGCTACCGTCTCTGGCCCAGTGCCACTACCTACCAAACGTAGCACTTTTACCGTTAATAAATCTCCCCACATCTTTAAGGCTGGTGGCGAAACTTTCGAAATGAAGGTTCACAAGCGCCTGATTGATGTTTCTCATGCCAGCCCCAAGACCATTGAATCTTTGCAGAATCTCGCTCTCCCCTCTGGTGTTGACCCAGAAATTAAAATGTAGTTGTGCTATAATTTATCCATGACCTTCATCGCTAAATTTAAAAAGCGCTTTTATTTCGTAGCGGCCCGATATTTCCGGTTTTTTGCGAATTTTGTCTTGAAGCGCTGGCGACCCCGCGTAATTGCTGTCACCGGTTCGGTCGGCAAAACTACCCTACTCCATCTCATTGAGCATCAGCTTGGTCCCAGGGCCTATTATTCACACGATGCCAACTCCGCTTTTGGCATCTGTTTTAACTTAGTTGGTCTCAAAGGCATCACTGGCTCGCAACTCCGTTGGCTCTATCTCTTTATCGCCGTCCCTATTCGGGCCTTATTTTATCGCCACAAAGAAGAATTCTATGTCGTGGAAATTGATGGCGAGAGGCCTTATGAAACGGAGTTTCTCGCCAGTTGGCTCCGGCCAGAGGTGACACTCTGGGTTTCGCTCGGCCTCTCTCACGCTGTTCAGTTTGAACAAGAAGTTAAAAATGGCAAATTTGACACTCACGAAGAAGCTATTGCCGCCGAATTTGCCACGCTCCCCAAGTACACCACCAAGCAGGTTTACATCGACGGTGATTCCGAACTCATGCGCCTAGCCACCAAAAACATTCAGGCCAAGGTATTGACTTTCCGCAAAACCGACATTAAGAAATACATTGTCTACCCCACCTACACCGACTTCACTTTTGGCAGTACCACTTTTCACTTTAATCACCCCATGCCGCGAGATGTTTCCATTCAACTACTGATGCTAAAAGAGTTAATGTCCTATCTTAAACTTCCCCTCAAACCCGACTTTTCTGATCTCACTCTGCCACCTGGTCGGAATTCGCACTTTGTCGGCAAAAAGGGTATCAATATTATCGACAGTAGCTACAACGCCCACCTTATCTCCATGCAATCCATTTTAGATATGACTAAGCGCCTACATGCTGGCCATAAATGGCTGATCATCGGCGATATGGTCGAGCAGGGCTCGCTAGAAGCCGAAGAACATCGCAAGCTCGCCGACCTCATCGCCGACACTAAGCCAGAAGAAGTTATCCTCATCGGTCGGCGCACCAAAAAATACACCGCTCCTCGCCTCAAAGAACTAGGTATCTCCGCTAAAACCACCCTTGACCCCAAGCGCGCCCTCACTTATATCGAGAATAATATCACCGGCAAAGAAACCTTAATTTTTAAGGGTAGCCAGTATCTTGAGTGGATTATTGAAAAACTCCTCCAAGACCCCAGCGACGCTGCTCGCCTACCTCGCCGTGAACCAGCCGCCAGAAATCGCCGCGCCAGATGGGGGCTGAAATGAGTACTCTCTATATTATTCACGGTTGGACTTATACTCTAGAGCCTTGGACTAAAACCCTCGAGCTTCTTAAAAAAGCTGACATTAAAGTCAAAATGCTCAAGGTCCCAGGCCTTACCGCTCCCTCTCGCAAAGTCTGGACCATCGCCGAATACGCAAAATGGGCCGACCAGCAAATTCCAGACGGCGCCATCGCCCTCGGGCACAGTAATGGTGGGCGCATCTTACTTAATCTCCTACAAAATCGCGCCGACAAGCTAAAACACCTCATCCTCTTGAATTCCGCCGGCGTTTACGAACCACCCACTTCACGTCAAAAAATCATCCGTAACCTCGCCAAGCTCGGCGCTCCCCTTAAGAAATTCCCCCTGATTCGGCGCATTTTTCATAAAGTTTCCGGTGTCACCGACTACGCCCACGCCCCAGCCAATATGCAAGCCACTCTTACTAATATGCTCGCATCAGACCGAGAACTCAAACTCGAACAAGTCACCACTCCCACTACTATTCTCTGGGGACAGGCAGACAAAGTCACTCCGCCTCGCCAAGCCGAGGTTTTACACGCTAAGCTCACCAATAGCACTCTCAAATTCTATCAAAACTGGACCCACGCTCCCTATATTTCCGACCCTGCAGGTCTCGCCAGGGCTATCGTTAGCACCCTAAAGGAGATTAATTAATGCTATTTATCGGTCAGGCCGCTAATTACACCAAAAAAGCCCTTTACCGTCACCTTTTTACTATCGGTCTACCCCAGGACTCCGAACGACTTCGTCAATATCTCGCCAAGCGTTATCAGGGCGATATTAAGCACGTCGCGCTATTCAATAATGGTCGTTCCGCTCTCGCCATGGCTCTCAAGATGTCCCTTCCGCGCAACAGTAAAGTTGTGACCAGTGGGTTTACCTGCCAGGCGGTACTGGAAGCTATTAAGGGCGCTCGCTGTGTGCCTATCTATGCCGATATCGAGCCTAAAACCCTCCACTTCACCGCAGACATTTTACGCCAGCTCTTGACTAAACACCCAGACATTAAAGCCATCATCATCCAAAACACTCTCGGTAACCCAGTAGATATAGTCGCCATCGAAAAATTAGCTAAAACCCACCAACTAGTCTTAATTGAGGATCTCGCCCACTGCACCGGCATGACTTATGCTGATGGGCGCGAAGCCGGCACCGTGGGTGACTTTACCGCGCTTTCTTTTGGTAAAAATAAATCTATTGATACGATTACTGGCGGAGCCTTGGTGGTCAGAAAGCCTGATCTACCCCCCATTCAGCAACCCACCAAACGCCCCTCTTTTGCCGCTTCTTTCCGAGCACGCTGGTATCCCGTTTTTGGGGCTATTGCTCGTGCGCTCTCTCGTCCCCACACCCAGCGCCTGGCCCATTTCTTCCTCGGCGCCTGCGTTCGACTCCACCTCATCGAACGCTCCGCCGACGCCAAATTAAACTTAAACACCCGCCTTTCACACTGGCAGGCCAAGTTAGCACTCAACCAACTTCAAACCACTCTCAAAAAATCCCATTTCCCCCTCCGCCAACACTACTTTGTTTATGACCGAGACGACTGCCTAGAAAGTCTCCTCCTGGCTGGCTTTGATTTTGCCGAAACTTGGTATGATGTGCCAATTTCTCCAGCACGCTACTACGCCAAAACTCATTTTCCCGAAGCAGAATGTCCAGTCGCCACACTCGCTGCCAAACACATTATCAATGTCCCGCGTTTTTACTCCACCAAAGAGTTAAAACCCGCACTAGACATCATTAAGCAATTTGAAATCTCGGAACTTTCACCTGCGCTCTCTAAAACCAACCTCTGGGAGAAAATTCTTCAAAACGACCCCACTGCTAATTTTCTCCAATCCCCGGCCTATGCCAAAACCCAGCAACTCCTAGGCAACCAAGTACTAGTCCGAATTTTTAACCAACGTGGCGCAGCCCTCATGACGATTCGCAAAGCCAAGCGCGGACGCTACCTAGAAATTGCTGGTGGGCCGCTGATTGATTGGCAGAATACCAAAACCATCAAAGCCAGCTTCAAATTAATTCGCGCTCTCGCCCGTAAATACCACTGTGTGTTTGTGCGCTTCCGTCCCCAACTCCTCAACACCCCTGCCAACCGCAAAATTCTCCGCCAACTCCAAGCCACCCCCGCCCAAATGCATCTAGCTGCCGAGCACACTGTCATCCTCGACCTGACTCAACCAGAGGAAACCATCCTAGCTAATTTTCGCCGTCAAACCCGTTATGAGGTGCGCCGTGCCGATCGACTAGGTATTCAGGTGACTTCTGGCAACTCCTTAGAGCTCTTCAAGGAATTCCATGCCGTTCAAGCCAAAACCGCAGCTCGGCAACATTTTATTCCACCCAATCTCAAAACTCTGCTCGCCGAAAGGGAGGGCTTTGGCGACCAAGCCAAAATCTATGTCGCTAGAACCACCACTGGTGAACCTATCGCCTATGGTCTGATTTTAATCTTCGGTCAAGAAGCGATTTACTACGAAGCCGCCTCCACCGAACTAAACCGCAAGCTTCCCGGCGCCTATGCTCTGCAATGGCAAGTCATACGTGACCTCAAAAACCTCGGTATCAAACGCTATAATTTATGGGGCATTGCACCACCCAATCAGCCCAATCACCGCTATGCCGGCGTTACCCTTTTTAAAACCGGCTTTGGTGGTGAAGTCACCGAGTACATCCCCGCCCACGACATTATTATTCACAAACATCGCTATCGTTTAACCTATCTTTTTGAAACTATCCGTAAAAAATGGAGGCATTTATGAAATTAACCGACGCCACTAATCGCCAAACTTGGGATAAATTTATCACCAGCCACCCAGAAGCCAACTTCTTGCAGTCTTGGGATTTTTATGAATTTCACCTTTCTCGTGGCAAGGAAGTAGTCCGGCGAGTACTTATCAAAGACCAAAAAATTATCGCCGCCTATGCTGGCGTGGTAGAAACCGCCAAGCGCGGTCATCATCTTGCCATTGCGGGTGGCCCAATTTTAGATTGGAAAAAGTCGGCCATCGTTAAGGCGGTTTTCGCTGACATTAAAGAGCAAGGGGCCTTGTATGACTGTGCCTTTGTGCGCGTCCGACCCCAACTCCCCCTTTCCGACCACTCACTCAAACTCATGAAAAAACTCGGCCTTACAAAAGCGCCGATGTATCTTTCGGTTGAACACGCTGGTATTCTAGATCTTAAGTTATCTGAATCCGAAATTCTTGCCCGCGCCAGCCAAGGACTTCGCCGGAAACTTCGCAAGGCCAAAGATGTCACCATCGAAAAGTCCACCGACCCCAAAGACATCAAGATTTTCTACCAAATCCAACTCCAAACCGCCAAGCGCCACAATTTCTATGCCTTCTCGGAAGATTTTCTCACCAAACAGTTCGCTGCTTTCGCACCCAACGACGAAGCCGTCCTTTACACCGCCAAACTCGGCGCCGAAATCCTCGCCCAAAACTTCATGATTTTCTATGGCAATGAAGCCAGCTACCACTATGGTGTCTCTTCAGCGCTCGGCACTAAGCATTCTGCCGCTCCCCTACTTCATCTCGCTGCCATGCAAGACGCTCGGGAGCGGGGAATTGAACGTTATAATCTTTGGGGGATTGTAGATGAGGATGATACCAAGCATCGCTTCTACGGCGTTTCACGCTTCAAGCGCAGTTTCGGCTGTGAAGAATTAAAATACACTCCCGCTCACGACCTCGTACTTAAACCCTGTGCCTACCAAATCACCAAACTCATCGAAACTTTACGTAAGAAACTTCGCCATATTTAAATTTATGTGCTATAATTTAAGCATAAACTTTAAGAGGCTTTTTTATGACACGCATTAATCCTAAATACATCGACCAACACTGGTTGGTTTTTATTGCTCAAGGCGCTCTTGCCCTATTATTTGGCTGGATGGCACTCTTTACTCGCGCCACCGTCTTTTCATTCTTAATTGCGCTAGTTAGTATTTTTCTACTTAGCCTCGGGATTATTGATCTACTCAACGCCATCAACCGCCACATCAAAAATCGTGGCTGGCTACCCTCTGTCATCATCGCCATCATCGAAGCCGCTGTCGCCACCGCCCTACTCTTTGTCTCTACCAAAGAAGTCACTTGGGCCTTTATTATCATCGCCGTCTTTACTATCATCAAAGGCCTCTCGGAAATTATTCTCGGTCTCACCAATCTTGACCCAGTTGATCGCTTCATTCGCATCACTTGTGGTATTTGTGGCGTGGTAGTCGGCTTTGTAATCTTCAACACTGGCCACTTGGCTTTTGGTAGCTTCATCCGGCTATTCGGTGCCTATATGTTAATTCTTGGTATCTCCCACCTTATCTATGGCGTTCATAATTATTCACAAAAAGTTGATTATCATCTTGCTAAGTCCAAAGCAGCTAGCAAGCGAGCCAAAAAAGCCGCTCGGACTAAAAAAGCTACCAAGCGCAAAACCAAATAATGTGGTATAATTGGGTTTTAAGGAGAACTTATGCACTATAAAGTACCCACTAAAGCTATCATTACCGATGCAGGTTTTGCTAGCCGCTATTTACCCATCACCAAGACCATTCCCAAGGCCATGCTACCACTCGGCAATCGCCCCATTATGCAACTTGTGATTGAAGAGTGTGTCGCCGCCGGCATTGAAGAAATTATCATTGTCGCCACCCCAGAAGGCAAACCCATCTATGAAGACTATTTCAATAATTCAGTTAACCGCATTCGCAAACAACTAGCCGCTCAAGGCAAAGAAGATCGCTACGAGCCAGTCCAACATGTGCTCGACTTCCCCAAAATTTCCGTGATTGAGCAAGACCCGTCTTACCCATACGGTAATGGTTCACCCATCGCCTCAGCTCGCCCCTTCATCCATGATGATGAGGCCTTCATCGCTGCCTATTCTGATGATGTAGTCTTTGGCGCATCTGCAATCGCCGACTTAATCAATTCTTTTAAAGAACACCCCGACGCCACCGCCATTATCGCTGGGCAAGAAGTTCCTGATTCTGATATTAGTAAATACGGCATTATCGACTATGACCCTAGCACCAACGTCTTACGGGGCCTAGTCGAAAAGCCTAAACCCGAAGAGGCCACCTCTAACCTCGCCTCATACGGTCGCTACCTGCTCACCCCAGCAATTTTTAAGTACCTTGATCCTAAAAATACTGGATTAGACGATGAACTCTGGACTACAGACGCCATTGCTAAACTTATTCCCACCCAAAAAGTTTACGTCAAGCGCACCACCGGTCACTGGATGACTACTGGTGACCCCAAAAATTATTTTATGACTCATCTTAAATACGTTCTGGATAATGAGGATTATGCCGAGGACGTGCGTCAAATTATTAAACAAGGAGAAACCCTATGAATTTAGCCGAATGGATTTTAGTCGTCTTTCTATCGGTTGCGCTATTAATTTTCTTAATTTTAGCCATCATTTTAACTATTAAACTGATAGATATTACCAAAGAAGTTCAAAAAATTATTATCACCAGCCAGGGAATTGCCGAAAAAGCTGATGATGTCGTAGAGAACGTCAAAGACATGACGTCAATCGGTGGTGTGGTTAAAACCTTTGCCAATCAATATAATAAAGCCAAAGAAAAGGAGGAACATGGCAAGCAAAACAAAAGCAAAAAATAAGGACGGTGGCGGTTTTCTGCTGGGTGCCGCACTGGGCGCACTGTTTGGTGGAATTGCCGGTATTTTAACTGCTCCTAAGTCTGGTAAGCAGACCCGCGCTGATATTGAGCGTGGTGGCAAAAAGGCTATGAGAAAAGTTCAATCAGAAAGCAAGAAAGCCTTCAGGGAAGTTCAAAAATCCCCGATTTTCAAAAAGCCCGCTGCTAAGCCAGCCCCAGCCAAACCACGTAAAACTACTACTAAGGCCAAAAAGACCACTACTAAAAAATCTACCGCCAAGAAATAAGTTTTTTCAAGAAACGTAGTGTTATAATTAGGTTATGAAGGAGGTATTAAAGCCTAGTGATTTTGTGCATCTGCACGTTCACACCCAATATTCGTTGCTAGATGGATTAACTAAAGTTCCTGAGCTAGTTGATTTTGTCAAATCGGAGGGGATGGAAGCTGTTGCGGTCACCGATCATGGCACTATGAGCGGCCTAATAGAACTTTATAAGTGCGCTAATGACGCTGGCATTAAACCCATCCTGGGTCTAGAAGCCTACATCGCAGCGCGCAAAAGAACTGACCGTGACCCCGCCAAAGACAAAGAGCGCTTCCATGTCACCCTGTTAGCGATGAATAATCAAGGCTTCGAAAACCTCTGCCGACTCGCCTCGGAGGCGGAAATTACCGGCAAATATTATCGCCCACGCATTGACCGTGACCTAATGCGCAAATACCATGAGGGGATTATTTGTCTATCTGGTTGTGGTGCTTCAGAGATTTCCGAAAAACTCAAAGCCGGTGACGAAAAGGGTGCGCGCCAACTCGCAGATTGGTATGCCGAAACCTACCCCGACCGGTTTTACCTGGAAATGCAGGACCATGGTCACCCAGACTCTCCCACACATTGGCCAGAACAACATAAAATTAATCTTGGCTTGCAAAAAATTGCCAAAGACACTGGCCTACCACTCGTCGTCACTTGCGATGCCCACTATTTGAAGCGCGAAGATCAAGACACTCACGAAATTCTGCTCTGTATTGGCACCGCCTCTAATCTTTCCGATCCTGACCGGATGACTCTTAAGGATTTTGAACTGCACGTCATTCCTCCCCAGGAAGTTATCAAGCGCTGGGGCAAGGACTTCCCTGAAGCTATTAAAAACACTAAACGCATCGCCGATCGCTGTGATGTCAAATTAGACCTTGGGCGGATTTTGATTCCTAAATTCCCCGTCCCAGAAGGGGAGACCGAGAAGACCTATCTAGATAAATTAGTTTTCCAAGGCCTTGCCTATCGCTATGGCAGCAAAGACTTAACTGAAGTTACTAATTTATCTATCGCCCAGTGTCGTAAGTTGCTACCAAAACCTGTCCTAGAGCGCATTGATTATGAATTATCTGTAGTTGACAAGATGGGTTACAACGGCTACTTCCTCATCGTGCAAGACTTTATCAACTGGGGCAAATCTCAACGCATTGTTTTTGGCCCTGGTCGTGGCTCGGCCGCTGGCTCGATTCTGGCCTACGCTTTAAGGATTACCGAATTGGACCCACTAAAATACGACCTACTATTTGAGCGATTCTTAAACCCCGACCGCATTTCTATGCCCGATATTGATACCGATATTCAAGACACTCGTCGTGACGAAGTGATTGACTATTGTACCGAAAAATACGGCATTGATCGGGTGGCCAACATTGTAACTTTCGGTAAAATGATGGCCAAAAACGCCGTCCGTGACGTTGCCCGAGTACTAGAAGTTCCCTATGCCGAAGCTGACCGCTTAGCCAAAATGATTCCCGACCCAGTTATGGGGCATCATGTGCCGATTACTGATGCAATTAAAGATGTCCCCGAACTTAAACATGAATACGAGACCAACCCTGTCGCCAAAGAGGTTTTAGATTTCGCCGAGCGTCTAGAAGGCACCATCCGTAACCACGGCGTTCATGCCTGTGGAGTAGTAATTGCACCTGATGACTTAGTCAAGTTTCTCCCCCTAGAAGTTTCCGCCAAAGGCCCCATTACCACTCAATTTCCAATGTCGGAAGTTGAAGACCTAGGGCTCCTTAAGATGGATTTTCTCGGTCTTTCCAACCTTTCAGTCATCAACAACGCTCTACGCATCGTTCGTAAAGTCTACCAGAACGATATTAATCTCTCCACCCTCCCACTTGATGATGAAAAAACCTACGCACTCCTGCAGCGCGCTGAAACTACCGGCATCTTCCAGCTAGAATCCGCCGGCATGAAGCGATATCTAAAAGAACTCCAAGCTTCTCGCTTTGAGGACATTATCGCTATGGTAGCCCTTTATCGCCCTGGACCAATGCAATTTATTGATTCCTTTATTCGCCGCAAGCACGGGCAAGAAAAAATCACTTATCTTCATCCAGGACTTGAGAGCGCCCTCAAGAGTACTTACGGTATTTTGATTTACCAAGAGCAGTTCATGCAGATTGCCAAAGAATGGTGTGGTTTCTCGGGTGGCCAGGCCGATACTCTCCGCAAAGCCGTAGGCAAGAAAAAAATGGACTTGATGAAGCAAGTTAAACCAGAATTTATCGAGGGTGCGATGAAAGTTGGCGGCGCCTCTAAGCAAATTGCCGAAACTTTCTGGGAACAACTCCTAGAATTTGCCAACTACTGTTTTAATAAGTCTCACGCAGCTTGCTACGCCTTGATTGCCTACTGGACGGCCTATCTCAAAGCTCACTACCCAGACGCTTTTATGGCCGCCTTAATGACCGCCGACATTCGCTCCACTGATCGCCTCGCGATTGAAATCGCCGAATGTCAGCGCCTCGGCATCAAGGTGCTCGGTCCCGATATCAACCAATCATTTGGCGACTTTGCGATTGTCGGTGGCGAAAATACAATTCGTTTTGGTCTATCTGGCATTAAAAGTATGGGTCAAGCCCTAGTCGAAGATGAAGTAATCGCCGAACGTGACGAGAACGGCCCCTTTACCAGCGTCTGTGACTTTGCTAGGCGTGTTAATGCCACCAAGTTTAACAAACGCTCTTGGGAGGCTGCCATCAAGACCGGCGCCTTTGATCGGTTTGCTACTCGTTCGGACCTCCTCTTTAACCTTGAAGCCATCCAAGCCTATGGTCAAAAAGTTCAGAAAGATGCTCTAAGTGGCCAAACTGACCTTTTCGGCGCCTTTGGCGAGGCCGGCTCCATTCCAGAGGTTGAAATCCAACCCGCCCCAGTTCAAGCTAGCGAAAAAGAACAACTCCTATGGGAGCGTGAACTAATGGGTCTCTATCTTTCCGCCCACCCACTTGATAAGTACGATACTTATTTCGAGGAGCAAACTCACCCACTTTCTCTTGTTACCGCCGAGAATGACAACAAAATCATCACTATTGGCGGCATTATCTCCAGTATTCGCACAATTTTGACCAAAAATAACACCAAAATGGCATTTATCAAGATAGAAAATAAAGTCACGGAGCAGGAAGTTGTAGTTTTCCCCAATATCTATGAACAATTTGGTGGTAAACTCCTACAAGACAACGTCATCAAAATCGTTGGGCGAGTTAATGCCACCGACAAAACTGGTCGCCCCACTTCCGATATTAAAGTCCTTGCCGAATCTATAGAACTAATTTCTGATGACGAACTAGACCAGTACCAATCTACGGGCAATCGCTTGCCGCCACCCGCTACTAATTCTTTTTCGCGTTCCAAGCCTACCCGTACCAGAAACTCCATTGCATCCAAAGTCTCAACCTCAGCCCCGCCCACGCCACCCACTCCCCCCACTCCAGCACCACCCAAAAAACCCACCAAACTCTTTCTCCTCATCAAAGACCCCCACGATACTTCTGCGCTCACTCAAATTCGCCAACTCTGTGAATTAAACTCCGGCTCACAGGAGGTCATCTTGGTTCTTCAAGAAGAAACCATCAAGCGCCCCATCCGCATGTCTTTCAAGATTCATCCCTCCCCAGACTTATTAGACCCCCTTGCCGAACTTCTAGGCGCAGATTGTGTCAAATTACAATAAGCTCAGTTGATATAAAGCAATCCCAGTCGCCACAGATACATTAAAAGACTCTTTCCGCCCCTGCATGGGTATTTCCAAAAACCAATCTATCAGCTGATGGAGCTCTTGCGAAATCCCTGCCACTTCTTCGCCTAAGACCAAGAGGATTTTTTGCCCCCGCAGTTGGGTTTTAAGCTCAGGGTTATTAATTTGCCTTAATCTCGGGTCGTTTAAATTATTCTCTAACCCTACAATTAGCCAACCATTCTTTTTCAACTTAGCAATTTCCGCCTGCAGGCTTTTTACTACCCGACATTCTATAAACTCACCCGCTCCAAGCGCAGTTTTGTCAATTTGCCGAGTTAATTTATCTGCCAGATGTGGCAATAATCTTTTATCATGAGGTACTGGTGTATAACCAGAAAATAGGGCCTTTTTAGTCCCAAAACCTTCCATCGTCCGCAGAATCGCCCCCACATTATAGGTAGAGCGAATATTATGTAATACCACAACGATTTCCATTTTTTTATGATATAATAATTCTCGCTATGTTGCAAATTGACTCTCAAGATATTCCCGCCATCACCACCGCGCTCCGCGAGCATCAAATCGTGGCGCTCCCTACTGAAACCGTCTATGGTCTCGCTGTCAGCCTGACATCTAAGCCGGCCATCAAGAAATTAATAAAACTAAAAAGTCGTGATATTGATTCTGGCAAATACTTTACTCTTGTGCCGGAATCAATCTCCGCGATTTCTCAATACGCCCATATTACACCTCTTGCCAAGAAAATCATCAAACTAGCAGTGCCAGGCGAGGTTACTTTAATTTTACCCAAAAATCCCAACTTTACCCATTTTTATTATGACCAGATTGACACTATCGGTGTTCGGATTCCTAATCACCCGCTTTTTCAAAAACTCCTACCCCTGTCTGGTCCACTGCTTCTCACTTCAGCTAATCTAAGCGGAGCAGTCCCAGCGCAAAATTTATCGGAAGTTTCCTCTGCGCTCCCTTCCTTTTTAACAGTAGTGAAGGGTGAAACTGGGGGTCACCAACCCTCTACGGTAATTGATTGTACTAGTGCTGAACCTAAAGTCCTCCGTCAAGGCGATTTTATCTTATCATCTGTGCTATAATCAAATTCATATGGATCGCTATCAACCACTCAAAATTGAAGCCAAGTGGCAAAAAATCTGGGAAAAAACCAAGGCATTTGCTGCTGGGCCAATTGACGAATCTCGCCCTAAGATGTTTCTCGCTGAGATGTTTCCTTACCCATCTGGCGCTGGCCTTCATGTCGGTCATGTCCGTAACTTCTCTATTGTAGACGTACTGACACGTTTTTATACTCAGCAGGGCATGAATGTACTACGCCCCTTTGGTTACGACACTTTCGGTCTCCCCGCCGAAAACTACGCCATTCAAACCGGTATTTCTCCCCAATCTGCCACCAAGGACAACATCGCTAATTTTCGCAAACAAGCCAAACGCTTAGGGTTTGCCATCGATTGGGACCGCGAACTCAGTACCTCCGATCCAGATTACTATAAATGGACTCAATGGTGTTTTCTTGAGCTTTACAAAAAAGGTCTGGCCTATCAAAAGGAATGCTATCAATGGTGGTGTCCCGTCGATCAAACCGTCCTAGCCAATGAACAGGTAGAAAATGGTTGTTGCTGGCGCTGTAATTCGGTCGTAGAGAAGAAAAAGCTCAAGCAGTGGTTTTTAAAAATCACTGCCTACGCCGATGAATTACTTGATGAAATTGACCAATTAGATTGGCCAGAAAAAATCAAGACCATGCAGAGAAACTGGATTGGTCGCTCACGTGGTGCTGAAATTGATTTTGCTGTACAGGGTCAAGAGGCCTTAAAGATTAAGGTTTTCACTACTCGTCCTGACACTATTTTTGGCGCTACCTTTCTGGTTCTCGCCCCTGAACATCCTCTAGTTGCTCAACTTACCACCCCTGATACTCAATCAGTTATCGACCAATACCGCAACGCCACTCTTCAAAAAACTGAAATTGAACGCCAAGAAAACAAAAACAAAACCGGCATTTTTACCGGCAATTACGCCATCAACCCCGCCACCAAACAACCCATCCCTATCTGGGTGGCCGATTATGTTTTATTAGATTATGGCGAAGGAGCGATTATGGCAGTTCCCGCTCACGATGAGCGTGACTACGAATTTGCCACTAAATTTAAGCTCCCCATTCAACAAGTGATTAAAAAGCCCAAAGCCTTTAAGTCTGAAGTTTGCTATGGCGGTGAAGGTCAACTAATTAATTCTGGCAAATTTAGCGACTTAGATTCCGCCGACGCTCGCGAGCAAATTGTTGCTTGGCTGGAAAAACAGGGAATTGGTAAACTTCGCACCACCTATCGTATGCATGACTGGCTAATTTCTCGCCAACGCTATTGGGGCTGCCCGATTCCTATCGCTTACGACAAAGACGGCAACCCCCATCCCATCCCCGAAGACCAGCTACCTGTCATTATCCCCGAAGTTGATGACTATCAACCCGACAGCTCTGGCCACTCCGCACTCGCCAAGGCCACTGATTGGCTGAAATGCACCATTAACGGCGAAGAAATGACCCGTGAGACCGATACTCTAGACGGCTATGCTTGCTCTAGTTGGTATCTCTGGCGCTATACCAGTCCTCACGACACTAAACATGCCTGGAATCCAAAAGCCATAAACTACTGGGCCCCGACTGATATTTATGTAGGCGGCGATCATGCCGTAGCTCACCTCCTCTATATTCGTTTTTGGTGTAAGTTTTTTGCCGACCAAAATCTCCTGCCATTCCGCGAACCCATCAAAAAACTCCTCTACAATGGCTACATCAACGCTCCCGACGGCAAGAAAATGTCCAAATCCAAAGGCAACGTCATTGATCCACTAGATGTCATCGACCAAGGTTATGGCGCCGATACGCTTCGCACTTATGAACTATTTATTGGCCCCTACGACCTTGACGCCGCTTGGGACCCACGCGCCATCGGTGGCGTGTATCGTTTCTTGAATCGTTGCTGGACCCTCTGTTTTGGCGAGGTTAAATCCGCCGCTCCCACCACCAATCTTGTCGCCCGTCATCAAACTATCAAAAAAGTCACCGAAGATTTACATCGCCAGAGCTTCAACACTGCTGTCGCAGCACTTATGCAGTACGTCAACACCCTATATAAATCAGGTGCTGCTACCGAAGATTTAATTATTCTTGCCAAACTCTTAAAGCCCTTTGCCCCACATCTAGCTTCTGAGATTCTAGAAGCCAAGCAAGCCGACGATTCTTGGCCAGTTTGGGATGAGGCTCATCTTGTCACCGACACCATAGAAGTAGTAGTGCAAGTTAACGGTAAATTGCGCGCCAAACTTGCGGTTTCTACCGATGATTTTGATGATGAGGCCAAGCTTCGAGAAATTGTACTTAGCGACCCTGGAGTTCAAAAATTCGTCACTAAGTCACCGAAAAAATTCATCATTGTTGCTCGGTCCAAACTGGTCAATATCGTAGTTTAGACTCTTTCTCACCACAATTTTACTTGTCAGAGTTTTGCATTAGTGGTATGATAAGGTTAAATTATCTATCAAAAAGGAGCCTAAAGTGCCTGAACCTAAAAAACAGACTAGCCCGCGCAAAACTGGTTTACGTCGTAGCCATCTACGCCTCAAGTTAGCGCGTGCTGTTAATAAATATTCACCGATTAAAGTCTTTGAGACCGCTAAGCAAACCCCTGGCCTCAAGGTTAAAACCCCTCGCCCTAAAAAGACCCAATCCAGCCCCAAGCAAGCCAAATCCCGCCCTGAGAAAGTTAAAGCCACCGGCAAGAAAAAATAACCATGGCCAGTAATCGTCATCTAGGTCGGATCATTGTCTTACAGAGCCTGTACGAGTACGAGCTCCGTCAGCAATCGGGTGATACTACCGCCGAGATTGATACCATTATCGCCAAAAACATTGAACCCTATGCCAAAGCCCTCGGCGACGTCGAGTTTGTCTACCGTCTCGGTAAATCCGTGATTGAAAATCTCGACGACTTAGACAAAGTTCTCCGCCCGCTCGCCCCTGAGTGGCCCCTAGAATCTATCGCCGCCATCGATCGCAACATCCTCCGAATGGGCCTCTATGAACTCTCCGAATGTTGCGAAACCGTCCCTCCAAAAGTAGCTATAAATGAAGCCGTTGAGCTTGCTAAAGCCTTCGGTTCGGACAATTCTTCTAAGTTTATCAATGGTGTTCTCGGCACCGTCTACCGACAGATTTATCCAGAAGAATCTAGTCCAGAAGGAACCCATGAAACAAACTCAAAATCTGAAGAAACCCAAGAAGACTCCAAAGACTCGGACCAGTAAACCCCGCAGGGAGTCTCCTTTTCGTAAACTTAAATCCGCTTTCCACAAGAAAAGCACCATTCAAGAAATTGTGCGCGAACCCACCGCTGGCGGTATCGTTTTTCGTCTAACCGAAGACAAAAAAGACATTGAGGTGCTACTTATTCAAGACTCCAGAGGTCGCTGGACCATTCCTAAAGGCCATATTGAGCCAGGCGAAACCGCCAAGCAAGCCGCAGTTCGCGAAATTGGCGAAGAGGCTGGTCTTACTCGTATTCGAGTCATCTGTTGGCTCGGCAAAATTCACTTTAAATATCGCCGCCTAGAGCAGCTTGTCCTCATGACCACCCAAATTTATTTAGTCCATTCCTTGGATGATTCTGAGGCTCTAGTCAAAGAAAAATGGATGAAAGGCATTCAATGGTTCAAATTCCCCGATGCCCTAGACGCCATTGAGTACGAAGATATCGAGCGTCTGATGCTCATCGCCAAGAAAAAAATTAGATCAGGAGAATATTCATGAATCCCACACTTATCTCTCAATATCAAACCTTTGCCAGAGAGCAACTCGGTTTTGAATTTCGGGATGCTAGTCTTTTAATTACCGCCCTGACACACAGAAGCTATCTCAATGAGCATAAAAAGACCGTTCGCGAACACAACGAGCGCTTAGAATTCCTCGGTGATGCCGTCTTAGAGCTCGTCACCTCTGATTTTTTGTATCGTAAATACGACGAACCCGAAGGCATTATGACCTCTTGGCGTGCTGCGCTCGTCCGCACTGAGTCACTGAGCGCTGCCGCCCAAGAGCTCGGCTATGCCCCTCTTGTACGCATGAGTAAAGGCGAAAAACAGGGTTCCGAGCGGGCTCGTGCTGTCATCTTGGCCGACTGCTTCGAAGCCGTCATCGGTGCTATTTACTTAGATCAAGGCTACCTCGCTGCCAAAAATTTCATCAAAAAACATATTTTAAGCCACATCGACGCTATTTTAGAAACTGGTAGCTGGCGTGACCCCAAGTCTTATTTCCAAGAATTAGCCCAAAAACAAGATGGTACCACCCCCTCCTATCGCCTGATGAAAAGCGAAGGCCCGGACCACGACCGCACCTTCACCGTGGGAGTTTATGTCGGCAAACAACTCAAAGGCGTAGGCACCGGCCACTCCAAACAAGAAGCCCAGGTTGCCGCCGCCGCCGAAGCCATCAAGAAGTACCAGGGCAAAAAACACCAGAAATAACCTCTAAATATGTTATAATAAAAACCAATAGACTTTAAGGTGGTGAAGAAGAAATGTCTAATCGCACATTGGAGAATCCGGTAGATAGTGGTTGCGACGCTCAAAAATTAGGACTTTACTCAGGAGTCATAAGCATTGAACTCGCAAAAGATTTTTACAGCGTCGTAGAAAAGATAATTAATATCTGTCATGAACTCGCCCAGAGTATGGAAAGCCTTAAAAAGTGCCACAATGATAGTAGTCTGTCCGATGAGATAGGGCCATTAAATAAATTTATCAAAACATATCAAAAGCACTATTTCAAACTCATAAAGGAATACAATGAATTAGCGCAAAAAGTCGGCCTCAAACCAATTGGCAGCCCCGAGGAACAGGAAGAATTACTCCGTAATTTGACTAGCGACGCAAAAATTCAGATACGGACCAACATAGGGCGCAGGACCAAACCAACTTATAAATGGATGACAGCACGGGATTTTATCTTAAAAACTATCGAGAAATTATGGCCTGATGGCCTGATTGTCAGTATCCAAATCCTCTACCGGAATTTTCTCGCCCACAAAGACCTCTAATAAGGGGTCTTTTTCTATCGGTCTAGGGTAGATATATTGACTTTTTCACCAAAGTGTGCTATAATAGAGAGTGAAGATTATTTTGGGAGGGAGAATAATGACTAGTACCTCAACAACGCAAATGTCTTTAGGTGAGTACTACTTAGAAGAGTTCTATAAAAATAACGGCATTACAGAGGTAGGCGACGAGCGTCTCTATAGGCAAACTTTAATTCCCGACTGCTTAACCGGGATAATTGTGAATAAAGACGAAATCAAGGACTATTACGAGGCTATGCGCACTTTAGTCAGTGACCTTGGGAAGTATGCGACAGCGCACAAACTCCTCCGCAATCTTAAGACTCCTCTTGATCATAATACCTTTTCCGAGACCGAAAAAATCCTTTACTGGAAATATAAAGGCGGGCTTTACAAAGATAAAGTAGAGAAGTTAGAACGAAATGTAACTATTCTTAAGCAGATTTGTAGAGAAAGTGCATCCTTATTCAATTCTTTTGCCTGCCAGATAGGTGTTGACCCTTATCCAAGCCCTGACGAGCTATTCGAGCTTTTAGCTGATGACAGAAAGATTATCAAAATCAGCAGGACAGGCAGGGTTAGTCTTCGCTATCTGGATGCTTTACGTCGTGAATATTTTTATAATGTAATCCCAGAACTTTGTAAGCGCGAAGAACTTCGTAGTATCCAAGACATTCTCGCAGATTTTTTCAACAAACAAGAGAAAGGCTCCAGATAAAGGGGTCTTTTTTCTTGCTTTTTTGACCAAAATACTTTATAATTTAACAATTATTAATTAAAAGGAACAATTATGCTTGCGATTCGCTTACAGCGTAACGGCCGGAAACATCTCCCGATGTATCGGATAATCGTCCAAGAAGCGCAGCGCCACCCCCTATCGGGTCGTGTTGTAGCTGAGGTCGGTAATTACAACCCCGCCACCAAGGCCCTCGTCCTCGATAAAGAGTTGGTGGAAAAATATCTCAAAAACGGTGCCCAGCCCTCTTCTCGGGTGGCTAGAATACTCTCTAAGGAAGGGATTAAGCTTCCCAAATGGTATCAAGCACCCCCCAAGAAGCAGGCTAAGGCCAAAAACCCCGATAAATTACGTAAAAATCAACCTGCCACCGAAAAGCCAGCTGAGGCTGAGTCACAAAAGCCAGCTGAGGCTGAGTCACAAAAGCCAGCGGAAGCTGAATCGGCAGGGTCAACTGAGGCTGAGTTATCCGAACAACCAGAAGGAACACCAGCTACTCCCGCCGAATAATTTTTGTGCTATAATTAATTTATCAATTAACCGGAGAAATACTAATGGCTACTATCGACCAACAATTCGTAGAATATATTGTCAAGACCCTTGTCAGCAACCCAGACAAAGTCACTATCGAGCGCACCATCGATGAAAAAGGTGTTTTACTTGCTCTCACCGTAGATCCAGAGGATGTCGGCCGAGTTATCGGTCGTCGTGGTGCTACCGCACAGAGTATTCGTACTCTACTTCGCGCTCTCGGCACCAAAAATGATGCCCGCTACAACCTCAAAATTGTCAACACCGATAATTTTGATGGTGAATCAGAAAAAACCGCCACTAAATCCAAGGCTACTTCCACCAAGAAAACCAAGGAAGCTAAGGAAGACGCTGAGCCAGAAACCCCAACCGAGGAATCCACTGACGAGTCAGTCGACGAATCTGCAGATGAAACATCCACCGAAGATGACCTCATCGAAGCTCCTGAATCCGATCTCGCCGAGAAAACTCGCGCTGAGCTCGCCGACCTCGATGATTTAGAAATTTAATTAAACCCCTTGCATTATTAGCCGACTTGTGTATAATACTATTCAAGCTAACTGCGAGTCGGCTTAAATCATTATAAAGTTGAGAGTTTATTTTGGCTAAAAAATCACCATTTAGGTGATTTTTTGGTGAATTTACCAAAAAACCCTTGCTTTTTATTTTATTTTGCTTTACAATTTATTCCAAGAAGCAAGTGTGCCGTATTTTTGGTTGCTACTTGGTTTTGGCGAAACCACAAAGCAAAATATGGCAGTAATCTTCGGCGCTAAGATTATATTAACCACTAAAAACTAAGAGGTGACTGTGACTACAAAACAGAAAAGTGGGAGCCGAGTATTTTTTACTGAAGGCGACCAAGCTCTTCCTATTCCTGATTTGATTGCCCATCAAAAGGATAGCTGGGAAGATTTCGTCAAATTTGGTCTCCGTGAGATTTTCAACGAGCTCAATCCGATTGACGATTATACGGGGCAAAAATTATCTTTAAGGTTCAAAGATTACGAGTTTCAAACTCCACCTAAAACCGAGCGCGAGGCTAAATATGACCTCATTACCTACGAAGCTCCCCTGCAGGTGAAAGTCGAGCTAACTAACAAAATTACTGGTGAAATCAAAGAACAAGAAATTTTCTTTGGCAATTACCCCTGGATGACCGACCGCGCCAGCTTTATCATTAATGGTACCGAGCGGGTAGTGGTTTCTCAACTCATTCGTTCCGCTGGTGTCTTTTTCACCGCTGAAACTATCGGCGTTAGACGCTATTACGGTGCTAAGGTTATTCCTGGACGTGGTGCTTGGCTAGAATTTGAAACTGCCACCAATGGTTGTATTAGTGTCAAAATCGATCGCCGTCGCAAAATCCCAGTCACTACTTTTCTCCGTGCCCTCGGTCTCACCAAAGATTCAGAGATTCGTGCTAAATTTGCCAAGGTGGATACTGGTGAAATTAGCTATATTGACGCCACTCTAGACAAAGATTCTACTAGTACTAAAGCTGAAGCTCTACTTGAGGTTTATCGCCGACTGCGCCCAGGTGATTTAGCCACTGTCGAAAACGCTCGCTCCATGATTGAGCGCACCTTCTTTGACTACAAGCGCTACGACTACTCGGCCGTGGGTCGCTTCAAAATCAATCAGCGCCTTGGATTTAATACACCTAACGACAGCGACCACCGCACCCTCCAGAAAAAAGACCTTATCGCTATCATTAGTGAAATTATTCGCCTCAACAATACTGGTGAGCCAGCCGATGACATCGACTCACTAGCTAACCGCCGAGTTAAACTAGTCGGCGAATTAGTCCAACGCCAATTCCGCCTCGGGATGCTCCGCCTACAACGCAATATTCTCGACCGTATGTCAATGGCGAACCCAGAAGACGTCACCCCAGCTCAGCTCCTCAACTCTCGCCCAGTTGTGGCCGCTGTCAAAGAATTCTTCGCTAGTTCGCAGCTTTCTCAACTCATGGACGAAACCAACCCCTTCTCCGAGCTTGCACATAAGCGCCGCTTAAGCTCCATGGGTCCAGGTGGTCTGACTCGTGAACGCGCTGGGTTTGATGTGCGTGATGCTCACCCCACTCACTACGGGCGGATTTGTACCATTGAAACGCCAGAGGGTGGCAACGTCGGTTTAGTCTTAAACCTCGCCACTTATGCGCGCATTAACGAATATGGCTTCATCGAAGCACCTTATCGCGTAGTCAAAAAAGGCAAGGTGACCAATGAAATTGTCTATGTTGATGCCTCAGCCGAAACCTCTATGATTATCGCCGATGCCTCTGTTAAATTAGATAAGGACGGTAAATTCAAAGAAGATTGGGTTTCCGCTCGAGTTAATGGTCACCCCAGCCAGGTAGAATCTAATAAGGTGACTCATGTGGACGCTGCTCATAAGGAAATTCTTGGCGTGTCTGCTAGTCTGATTCCTTTTGTCGAAAAGAACCGAGTTGACCGTTCACTTATGGCCTGCGCTATGCAGAAGCAAGCTGTCCCCCTACTTAGAACTCAAGCTCCCGTAGTTGGTACAGGTATTGAGCGCGAAATTGCTCTCAACTCTTCACAACTCGTCCTCGCCGAAGGTCCTGGTGTCGTGAAGAAGTCTGACGCCGATTCTGTAATCGTCACCTACAACAAGACCGGCGATAAAGAATATAAACTTCTCCATTTTGAAAAAACCAACGATGATCGCTGCTATAACCAACACACTAAAGTAGTGCGTGGTCAAAAAGTTAAAAAAGGCGACGTCCTGATTGAAGGCGCCTCCATTAGTAATGGCGAGATTGCTCTCGGTAAGGATTTTCTCGTCGCTTTCATGCCTTGGCGTGGTTACAACATGGATGACGCCATTGTCATCTCTTCACGCTTGGTTCAAAACGACGATTTTACCTCTATTAATATTAAAGATTTTGATGTAGAAGTCCGTGAAACCAAACTCGGTCCCGAGCAAGTCACTCGCGATATCCCTAATGTCTCCGAACACTCCCTTCGTCACCTTGGCGAAGACGGTATTGTGGTAGTCGGCTCTGAAGTTTACCCAGGTGATATCCTAGTTGGTAAAATCACCCCTAAAGGTGAACAGGAGCTCAGCTCAGAAGAGCGTCTCCTCCGTGCGATCTTTGGTGAAAAGGCCAAAGACGTCCGAGACACCTCCGTCCGCATGAACGGCTCTACTTCTGGTAAAGTCGTGGATGTCCGAATTTACACCCGTGAACAAGGTCACGAACTCAAAGCCGGCGTTTTGATGCAAATTAAGATTTTCGTGGCTGAAATGCGCAAAATTAGTGTTGGCGATAAATTAGCTGGCCGGCACGGTAATAAGGGTGTGATTTCGCGCATCCTACCAGTTGAAGATATGCCCTTTATGGCCGATGGTACACCAATTGATATTGTACTTTCACCCATGGGTGTGCCTTCCCGTATGAACCTCGGTCAACTCTTTGAGCTTCATCTCGGCATGGCCGCTAAGGCGCTTGGTTATCAAGTTGCCACCCCCTCCTTTAACGGCGTCCCTGACGAAGTCATTTCTGATGAATTAGAAAAAGCCGGCTTTGCTCGTAATGGCCGTGTCCAACTTTACGACGGCCTCACCGGCGAACCCTTTGAAGAGCCCACCTCTGTCGGAGTGATGCATATGCTCAAGCTCCACCATATGGTAGAAGATAAAATCCATGCTCGCTCCACTGGACCCTACACCATGGTTACTCAACAACCACTCGGTGGTAAGGCTCAAAACGGTGGTCAACGTTTCGGAGAAATGGAAGTCTGGGCGCTTGAAGCCTATGGCGCCGCCACCACTCTCCAAGAAATGCTCACTATTAAATCAGATGATGTTTATGGTCGCGCTAAGGCCTACGAAGCCATTATCAAGCAAGAGCCAATTGAGGGACCTAAACTACCAGAAGGCTTCAACGTCTTGGTTAAAGAATTACAAGGTCTAGGCCTAAAAGTTGAACTGCTCGATCACGGCAGTTCCGCTGATGCAAGCGATGTTATCGAGAGGACCTCTCGTGAAATTGAAAAATCCAAAGACGATCAATCTATCTACAACACTAATCGTCCAGAAACGACATCAGAAATCACCGACCTAGATAGTGAGGAGGCGGCCGCGATGCTGGATGAAGAAGGTATTACTATAACAGAGGGAGACGATGACACCGTCGCTCTCGGAGAGGAGGAGTTCTAAAATGGCGTGGATGGATAATTTTATCTCAGCTTCCGACTTTGATGCGATTCGAGTTTCTGTAGCCAGTTCTGATGACATCCTAAATTGGAGTTACGGCGAAGTCTTAAAGCCTGAAACCATCAATTATCGTACTCAAAAACCAGAACGCGATGGTCTGTTCTGCGAACGGATTTTTGGTCCAGTTAAAGACATTAACCCACATGACAGCAAGCTCAAGGGCGTGCGCTCCCGTGAGGCTGCCGTAGACAAAGAAGGCAATCTAGTCACCAAAGCTATTGCTCGCCGTGAACGCATGGGTCACATTACCCTAGCTGCCCCTGTCGCGCATATTTGGTTTATGCGTGGTATGCCTAGCGCTACCAGTCTACTACTCAACATTACAGTTAAAAACATTGAAAGAATCGTTTATTTTGCCACCTATCTCATCATCGATACCGATGCTGAAAAAATCACTACTACCCTCAATGACCTTGAGGCCGAAACCACTGCCGCCCGCGAGGCCATCAATCTTCGCTACGAACAACTAGCTACCGACAAAAATACGGACCTTAAAGCTCTCGCGGAAGAGCAAACTCGGGAAATGGCTGAGTTGGAAGAAGACTACTTAACCAAAAAAGCGGCCCTGGATGGCTTCAATAAGGGTGCCATCATCACCGAAATTGATTACCGCAATTTACCAGAAGGTTATGAAGACTTAATCACAGTCGGTATGGGTGCCTCTGCCATTCAGAAACTCTTAGAAGAAATTGACTTACCAGTTTTAATTGCCGAACTTCGTGCCGAATCCGAGGCCTCTAGGGGTCAACATCAGAAAAAACTGATTAAACGCTTGAAGACTATTGAGGGAATGTATGCTGCTGGTATTAAGCCAACAGATCTTATTCTGTCAGTTATCCCAGTTATTCCACCCGACCTCCGCCCCATGATCTCCCTACCAGGTGGTCGTTTTGCCACTTCAGACCTCAATGACCTCTATCGTCGAGTGATTAACCGCAATAATCGCCTGAAGAAGCTCATCGAACTCAACGCCCCAGAGGTGATTTGTCGCAATGAAAAACGCATGCTCCAAGAGGCTGTGGATTCACTAATTGACAACTCCGCCACTCGTGGCTCGCGCTCTGCCAGCTCCCGTAATGGTCGTCGTCGACTTAAGTCCCTATCTGACCTCCTAAAGGGTAAGCAGGGTCGTTTCCGCCAAAACCTACTTGGTAAGCGGGTAGATTATTCTGGTCGTTCAGTTATTGTGGTTGGTCCGGAACTCAAACTCCACGAATGTGGTTTACCTAAACAAATGGCCCTAGAACTCTTCAAGCCCTTCGTGATTAGCTGGTTAATGGCCAATGAATATGCCAGCAACATTCGTGTCGCTACGCGTATGATTGAGGCCGGCGAATCCATCGTCTGGGACGCTCTAGATGAATGCATTAAGGGTAAATATGTACTTCTAAACCGCGCTCCCTCCCTCCACCGTCTGTCCGTTCAGGCTTTCCAGCCCAAACTCATCGATGGTAAAGCAATTCAGCTTCATCCTCTGGTCGCTTCTGGCTTTAATGCTGATTATGACGGTGACCAAATGGCCGTCCATCTACCCCTATCCGCAGATGCCCAAGCCGAAGCCCGCGAACTAATGGCTGCCGACAAAAATCTCTTAAAACCCGCCGATGGTGCCCCGGTACTGGCTATCTATCAAGATGTGGTACTTGGTATTTACTACCTCACTTACGATAAACCAGGCACCGACACTAAAGATGTCAAGGCCTTTAGTTCTGTCTATGAAGCTGAAATGGCCTATGACCAGGGTTTGATTGCTCTACAGACACCTATTCGCGTCTTCACCAAGAAAGAGATTAGGGACACCACACTCGGCCGAATTCTCTTTAACGAAGTCTTACCCGCAGATTATCCTTATGACAACTCCGTCCAGACCAGTAAACAACTCAAAAAAGTCATGGCCGACATTTTCAATCTCTACGGCGCCGATATTACCGTCAAGACCGCTGACGCCATTAAGGATCTCGCTTTTGAGTATGAAACCATCGCTTCAATCTCTACCGGTAAAGATGACTACCCCACTTATCCAGAAATTGACGACTTCATTGCCGAGGGTGACGCTAAGACTGCCCTTATTCAAGATCAGTTCAATCAAGGCTTAGTCACCGAAGAAGAACGCTATAATCTCACGGTTGCCAACTGGCGCGATATTGATAAGCGTATCTCCGACTTCTTGAAAGACAAGTTGGCCAATATGGACACCGATATCGCCGTGATGGTTAACTCTGGCGCTCGAGGTAGCGTTTCCAATATCAAACTCGCCTCTGCCGCTATTGGTATCATGGTGGATATTAATAACAATGAAATTGAGCTACCAGTTAAATCATCCTACAAGAAGGGCCTCAACACTCTAGAATCCTTTATCGCCACGCGGGGTGCCCGCCAAGGTCAGGTTTCCACCGCTCTTCGTACCGCTGACTCTGGTTACCTTACTCGTCGTCTAGTAGATGTGGCGCAAGATGTCTTTACCACCGATGAGGTAGCTGAAGATCCTGGCTTTGTGGTTTACAAATCCGAAACCGCCGAAACTGGCATCGAATTCGTCCAGCGCATCTCTGGTCGTTACACCGCAGATGCCGTCCCTGGCTATATCGAAGCCGATGAGCTAATTACCCCAGAAATTGCCGCCCAAATTGCCGATGATGAGCAAATAGAATCCGTCAAAATCCAGTCAGTCCTCACCACCCTAGCCACCGATGGCGTACCACGCAAAGCTTACGGTGTAGATATGGCTACCCGCTCGCTCGTGGCCGCTCATCAACCTGTCGGTGTAATTGCCGCTCAATCCTTGGGTGAGCCAGGCACTCAGCTCACTCTAGACACTAAACACGGCTCGGGTGTGGCTGGCTCCGGTGCCATCGCTCGCGGTCTCCCACGTGTCGAAGAGTTACTAGAAGCGCGCACCCCTAAAGGTCAAGCCTGGGTCGCCTCGGTTGATGGCCTAGTTGAGGCTTGGGAGGAAGGGAATCACTATGTCGTAACCGTTACTCCTCAGGCTGGCGAAGTTACTCGCTACGAACTGAAGGGGCGTAGACCAAAGGTTAAAGATGGCGCCACCGTCAAAGCTGGCGATGTTATCGCCTCTAAACCCAAAGGTGCCTCACCGATTCTTGCCAGCAACGACGGCAATATTCAACTGGTTGAGGGCGCGATTATCCTAGTCGCGGCCGCCAACAGCCCAGTTCGCTATGAAATTCCCGGCGACGCCGAGTTGCTAGTCAAATCTGGCGACACTATCTCTGCTGGTGACCGTATCACCTCTGGCTCCCTCAATCTTCAAGATCTCCTCAAATATAAGGGCTCCGAAGCTACTGCCCGTTACATTATGAACGATGTGATGTCAGTTTATGCCGCTCAAGGTCACGAGATTTCCGCCAAACACCTTGAAATTATCGTCCGTCAGATGTTCTCTCGTGTCAGAATTGATGAATCTGGTGACTCCACCTTTGTCGCTGGTGATATCGTCAGTCGTGCCGCCGTAGTAGCTGAGAATCAAACTCTCACCACCTCTGGTAAAACCCCCGCTACCTATACCAATCTCTTACTTGGTATCACCAAGGTCTCTATCTGGTCCGATTCCTTCCTTTCCGCTGCTTCCTTCCAGGACACTACCAGGGTATTGATTAATGCCGCCATCAATGGTCGCGTTGATCATCTCCGTGGCCTCAAGGAAAACGTGATTATTGGTCGTAAAATCCCCGTAGGTACCGGTGTGACCCCAATTATCACAGATTTAGCCACCACTACCACTGGTGAAGAACCCAAACCTGAGGATGTCGCCGACCTCTAGAGTTACAGGGGCAGCCAAGAACCGCCCACCTCTGGGCGGTTTTTTGGGTTTCGCTCACAAAAACAGTAGATTATTGTAAAACTATTGACATTTTATCAATTGTATGCTACAATTATAAATGTAGCTTAAGTTTTTGCGTACAGGGGGTATGCAAAACAAGAGTTTAGTGCATAATAAACAGGCAAGTTCTTTAAAAAATTAGGAGGAATCGTAGTATGAAAAAAATCACCGCATTGTTGTTGTCGTTAATCTTAGTCATTGCTTTTTGCACCCCTGGTGCATTAGCTGTCAACACGGATGCTGAGGGTGAAGACCCTCCAGCAGTAGGAGATGTTCAACCTGGTTCAGAAGCTGATGCTGCACAAGGAGGAGACGAGTCAAACCCTGATCCAGCCTCAGACCCGAACACTGGTTCAGAATCTGAACCCGTAGAGGGTGAAGGCTCAGGCGTAGCCCCCGAAGAAGGCACTGAAGGTGAAGGACAGGGTGAAGGACAAGGTGAAGGTCAGCAGGGAGAAGGTGAAACACCCCCCGTTAATGACGCTCCACCCGAAGACCCAATATCTATTCAAGACACCACTCTAGTGTGGAACAACCACATCAGCGGAGTCGACTATAGGTACTATAACGGCGAAGCCTGGATTCCGTTTACCGTTCTTCGTAACACGGAGACGGACGAAGTACTCGTAGAGGGAGTAGACTTCACAAGAACTTATTATTGGAGTCAACACCCCACTAATGACATCAATGAGATGTCAGAGGAAATCGACTGGACTAATCCCGGCGTCATCCACGAAGAAATTCGTGGTATCGGAAATTACAAGGGTTACTGGGCTTTCAGCTTCAACACGTATCAAGACATTATTTTTCAGCCGGACAATGTGACAATCGAAGAGGGAGCAGAATTTCCTGAATCCTTCGCAGTTAGCATATTGAACGGAGGTCCACTTGAGGATATTCCCACCTTTGAATACATAGTCACACCTGAGGTGACGGATTCCAGCACGCCTGGTGTGTATAAACTGTACGTGCAACACGTACTTGACCCTGAGGACCCCGGATACTTCATGATTGAAGATTTACTCGAATCCACCAGCGAATGGTTCCGCTGGCTCGACGCTACTGAAGAGTATCCTGAGTATAGGTCTGTAGTGCGCGACCCCGAGACTGGGAAATGGACTTTCGATGGTCTAGTTGATCCCGAAAACGGTGAAGCTTTAACTACGCGTGTCGGTCAGATTTTCCGGACACTTTCTCGTTTCGGTACGCTGACAATCACAGAAAAAGCTCAGCCTCCGGTAGATCCTCCTGCGGAAGATCCTCCGGCAGATCCTGGTTCGAGCGATCCAAAAGTCACAATTGTGGATGCTCCGAAGACCGGTGATACCACGGATGTTATCATATTTGCAGGGCTGACAATCATGTCGGCACTAGCATTGACTGGTGTAGTACTGGTCAAAAAGAAAGCACGCTCTCACTGAGTATAATTCCCCCTAACTATATAAAAGCTACAAAAAGGCCCCATCTGGGGTCTTTTTAAATTTGGTTCAAATATTTATCTTTAATTCTGCTCATGCTATAATAGAAGGCATGGATACTAGAGCGTATCACAAGAGAGGTCAAAGCCCAAATATAGTTTTTGGCTGGTTATTTTTGTTTATCCTTGCTTTGATTTATAGCATAAGCTCTTCTAGTCCCACTCACGCCAATAGTACCAATATTATCCTAGATGTAGGAACTACTCTGTCTCTAACTCTCTCTAGTAACTCAATCAATGCTTCAGTCCTACCTACTGCTAGTGGGGCCTTCTCTTCTACTTCCTTTACGGCTACCGCCTCTACGAATAACTCAACTGGCTATAAACTAACTTTAGCTAGTAAGGATACTGATACCAATCTAGTTCATACAGTCACTAGCACTGCCACTATCCCCACACTCTCTTCTAATACTACTAAAACTAACTTCCCCAATAACCAATGGGGCCTATCCTTGGACGATACTAACTATCTCCCTACTCCAGCTAGTGATGGCACAGCCATTACTGTTAAAGCAACTACAGCTCCTATCGCTAATGATACCTCTACTGTCTATGCTGGCACTAAGGTTACTACCGATACTATGTCTGGAGCCTATACTGATACGATCACCATTAGTCTAGTAGCTAACCCAGAACCAACCAACTTCAATGAAGCCTATATTCTAGCTGGTAAACAAAAAACACCAGTTACTACCGAGCAAGGCACTAACTACTACTACACTATGCAAGATATGACTAGCAACATCTGTGCTAGTGTGACCTTAGAAAACGATGAAATTACCCTAGTCGACACTAGGGACAACAAAACCTACACCGTCTTCAAATCCAAAGCCCCAGATAGTAAATGTTGGATGAACCAAAATTTAGACTTAAATTTATCCAGCGACACCACCCTCACCAATCAAAACACTGATCTAAACTCCGTAGACTCTTGGACTCCTGAATCGCCTAATGGTACTACTATTTCCCCTGGTAACCTTAGTGTTAGTACTTGAACCAATGATAATAATAACCCTTACTCCTATGACCTAGGCGATGTCTTCTACTACACCAGTGGAGATCGTACAAATGATACTACCTATAACTCCCTTGATGCTTGCAAGGTCGATCATACCGAAGCTGAATGCATGCACTACCATGCTGGGAATTTCTATAACTTTTCTGCCGCAGTAGCGAGTAACGACACTTCCGCCCACACCACTCCGTATGAAGTTATGCCAGACTCTATCTGCCCTAAGGGCTGGAAGCTTCCACAAGGACCAACAGAAGCAGGAGATTACTCGGACTTTTACGACCTCCTGGCTTCACACGAGATTGTTGATAGCGAGAATGACTTTCTAAACGACGACGACGGACCTAATAATATTAGGGCTAACCCATTATTCTTTGTCCGCGCTGGCAGTATTGATGATGGCGTCCAGTACAACCCCGGCTTCGTCGGCTCCTATTTGTCCTCTAGTGTTGAATTTAGTCCTTCTTGTTATTACAACCTACAATTCTTTTTCACTTCCACATACGAAATTATCAGCACTCGAGGTAGTTATAACAGGTTTATAGGCTCTACCATCCGCTGCCTCGCCCGCTAAATTTCGTGACTCGTCAAAAACGCTCCCACCACGCTTTTAGTAAATTCCCCTTGTCTTTTCTCACAACCTGTGCTATACTAAACCAGTATATTCAAAACATGGACATACACTAGACGCCAGAGTAAGTCTTTTTCAAGAAACTGCTCATAAGTCTAGCTTTAATTATGTCTTTAAGGGAAAGGAAATGCATGCAAGTCATTCTCGGCACCAAAATTGGTATGACCCAGATCATCGGCGATGATGGTATTGTGACGCCTGTCACCATTCTCCAAGCCGGCCCAGCCACAGTGACTCAGATTAAAACCGTCGACACCGATGGTTATAACGCTGTTCAGGTTGGTTACGGTCAGGGTAAGAATCTGAGCAAGTCGGTTACTGGCCACGCGAAAAAGGCTAATACCAGCCACCAGCCCAAAATTATCAAAGAGTTCAGGATTAAAGAAATCCCCGAAGACCTCAAAATCGGTGACCAAATCACCGTAGAAACCTTTAATTTAGGCGACAAAGTCTCCGTTACCGGTATTTCCAAAGGCAAAGGCTTCGCTGGCACCGTAAAGCGTTGGAAGTTTAAGGAAGCTCGCAACACCCACGGCTCTCAAGATATCCGTGGTACTGGCTCCATCGGTTCTATGTATCCCCAAAAAGTATTTAAGGGCAAGCGCATGCCAGGTCGTATGGGCGCCGATCAGGTGACCGTCAAAAACCTCACCGTTGCCTATATTGATAAAGAGCATCATCTCTTAGGTCTCAAAGGTGCCGTTCCTGGCCCCAAAAAAGGCCTCATTATCATAGAGGGAAAGGAGTAATATGGCCGAATCTAAATCTGCTACCATTAAATTAAATAAAGACGTATTTTCTCAAAAAGTAGCTAATCACGAACTCTTGAAGCTAGCCTATGATGCTTATCTCGCTGATTCGCGCAGTTCTCACGCCAAAACTCTCACCCGCGCCGAGGTTCGAGGTGGTGGCAAGAAGCCTTGGCGACAAAAAGGCACTGGTCGCGCTCGCTTCGGCTCTATTCGCAACCCCATCTGGCGTCACGGTGGCGTAGCTTTTGGTCGCACTGGCGAAGAAAACTTCACCAAGAAGCTCAGTCGTGCCGCTAAGAAACAAGCCATTTGTCAAGCTTTGAGTCTCAAAAACCAAGCCAAGGCTATCCAAATCGTTACCTTGAAAGCCACCGGCAAAACCAAAGATACCGCCAAGCAACTAGCCAACCTCAAACTCCAAGACAAATTCGTCCTCGCCGTAGTTCCCGAAAAAACCGACCAACTCTTAAAGTCCACCAACAATCTCAAGCAACTGAAAGTTGTCCGCGCCACCTACCTTAATGTTTTTGACATTTTAAACGCCGATGCCATCCTCTTTAGCCCAGAGGCTGTGGAAATTACTACTAATTGGCTCACTGGAAAGGAGAAAGTCTAATGGTTGCCCAAAAAACCCCTAAAAAAGCCGACTCTGCCACCAAGACTACTGACGCCAAAACTACCAAGGCTAAAGTCAAAAAATTACCGATGCTAGAACCTCGTGCTACCGAAAAAACCTACGCCGAGCAAACCAAGCGCACCTATGTTTTTCCAGTCAGTCGCAGTGCTAATAAACACACCGTCAAAGAATTAGTCGAACAAGAATTTAGTGTCACCGTCACTAATGTCCGTATCTTGATTCGTGATGGCAAGCCTGTAAGATTCAGTCGTGGTAAGCGCGCCTATCCAGGCACTACCACGCGCCAAGATCAGAAATATGCCTATGTCACCCTTAAAGATGGCGATTCCATCAAAGTTTTTGAGGAGCCAGATAGCAAAGACACTAAAGAAACCAAAAAAGCCGCTAAAAGTAAGGAGACCAAATAATGAGTATTAAAGCTTATCGTCCAACTACTCCTGCCCAGCGCCAAAAAACCACTCAGGATTTTAGCCAAATCACTACCAAGAAGCCACTTAAATCCCTCACTAGTGCTAAAAAGCAACAAGCTGGCCGGAACCACAAAGGCACCATTACGGTGCGTCACCGGGGTGGTGGAGTTAAACGCCACTATCGGCTACTCACTCACGCTCTACCCAAAAACCTCACTTTCACTATTGAGGAGATTGAATACGACCCAAATCGTAGCGCTCGGATTGCTCGCATCAAAGACCAAAACGGTGTTTACTACTACGTCATCGCCGATACCAACATGACCAAAGGCGCAACTTTCACAACTAACGATGACGCTCCGATTGAAGCTTCTAATCGTTTAACCTTAGAGCAAATCCCAGTTGGTACTTTCATTTATGCTATTGAATTAACTCCTGGCAAGGGCGCTCAAATCGTCCGCGCTGCTGGTACCAACGCCCAACTCATGGCCAAAGAAGATGGCTATGCCACTATTAAGTTACCATCCGGTGAAGTTCGTAAAGTTCTCACCACTTGTGAAGCCTCTATCGGTGTGGTCAGTAATCCCCAGCACCAAAACGTGAAAGTCGGTTCAGCTGGCCGCAAGCGTCGTAAGGGTATCCGCCCCTCCGTACGTGGTGTGGTGATGAACGCTACCGACCATCCCCACGGTGGTGGTGACGGCGGTCGTCACAGCCCGGGCAAGGCCCCGCGTACACCTTGGGGTCAACTCACGCTTGGTTATCGTACTCGTCGCAATAAGAAAACTAATAAAATGATCGTGCGCAGTCGCCACGAAGGAAAGAGGAAATAATGTCTCGTAGTTTGAAAAAAGGTCCTTTCGTGGACTACAAGCTAGCCAAAAAAGTTAAAGCGCTCTCTAGCGAAGATCGCACAGTGATTAAGACTTGGGCTCGGCAATCCACAATTTCTCCAGAAATGGTGGGTCGCACCATCGCTGTCCATAATGGCAAAGTACATGTTCCAGTTTTCATCAGTGAAAATATGGTCGGCCATAAACTTGGCGAATTTGCCCCCACTCGTAAATTCCGTCGTCATGGTGGCAAGAAGGCCGCTGAAGCCGCTGCCGCTAAGGGAGGTCAATGATGTCTACACATTTTGCCAAAGCCTACATTAAAGGAGTAGCTAGCCAACCCCGCAAGACTAATATTGTTGCTAGTCTGGTACGCGACCGCTATGTTGCCGATGCTTTGGTGATTTTAGATCACACTCCCCGTCGTGCCGCCAAAGCTGTGAAAAAAGCCATTGAGTCCGCCAACGCCAACCTGCTTAATAATAGTAAAGTCTCCATCGACCCAAAAACCATTCGTATCGCGCGTATTTCCGTAACCACTGGCAAGCGCTTCCGTCGCTATATGCCCGCCTCTCGTGGTCGCGCTCTACCCTTTGAGAAGATTTCCAGCAACATTTTCGTAGAAGTTGCCGGCGATGAAAAAGTTAAAAAATCAGCAAAGAAGACTGCTGATAAAAAGGAGCAGAAGTAATGGGACAAAAAGTTAACCCCATCTCTTACCGCCTTCAAGTGAGCAAAGATTGGTCATCTAAATGGTTTACTCGCAATGTCGACTTCAAAAAATGGCTCATCGAGGATGTCAAGATTCGTGAAGCGATTGAAAATCGCTACAAAGCTCGCCCCACTATCGGTAAGATTACGATTGAGCGTAGTGCTAACCTGACCACCGTCACAATTGCTACCGCTAAGGCTGGTGCTGTGATTGGCAAGCAGGGTTCTGGCATTAACGAACTAAAGAGAGAGCTAGAGAAGTTTGTGACTAGCCCTCTACGTCTCAATGTTGAAGAAATCAAGAAACCAGAATTAAACGCCAAGCTGGTTGCCGAAAATATTGGCTTCCAACTCGGCAAGCGCATGAATTTCCGTCGTGCCGCCAAGATGGCCTGCCAATCCACGATGGCTGCTGGCGCTAAAGGTATTCGCGTGGAAGTCGCCGGCCGCTTGAATGGCGCCGAAATGTCACGTCGCGAGAAGTTTATCGAAGGCTCCGTGCCTCTACACACCCTCCGCGCAGATGTTGATTTCCACTGCCATCATGCCCCCACTATTGCCGGTATCGTCGGTGTAAAAGTTTGGATTTATAAGGGGGAAAAGTAAATGGCACTACTACTACCTAAGAAAACCGCTCACCGCAAAGTCAAAAAGGGTAAGAATAAAGGCGTTGCCACTCGCTGTAATAAGGTGGACTTCGGTGAATACGGCCTTATGTCTCTAGACAACGAGCGTATTAATAGCCGTCAGATTGAGGCTGCCCGGCAAGCTATCACCCGCTACATTAAGCGCGGTGGTAAAATCTGGATTCGTATCTTCCCACACACCCCAGTTACCAAGAAACCCCTTGACGTAAAAATGGGTAGTGGTAAGGGTGAACCTCAATTTTTCGTAGCTAAAGTCAAGGCTGGTACCGTGATGTTTGAAATCGCTGACGTACCTGAAGAGGATGCTAGGGAAGCTCTTCGCCTCGCTAGCCACAAACTACCTGTGCGTTGCAAAATAATTAAGAAAGAGGAGTTCTAATGGCACATACTCTACAAGGGATTGTTACTTCCGACAAACGTGATAAAACCATCACCGTTTCCATCACTAGTCGCGAAACCCATCCCCTATATCGCAAACAATACACCAAGACTCGTAAATATACTGCTCATGATGAGAAAAACGAGGCTCGCACCGGTGACCATGTAGAAATTACCGCCTGTCGCCCCCTGTCCAAAACCAAGGCCTATCGCTTAGTCAAAATACTCGAGCGCTCCCACGGCTCAGTTGAGTTAAAAGATGAAGTTCTTGGCGTAGTCCCAGAAGTTGAGGGTGCGAAGACTGAGACTTCTGAGACCTTGTCCCGAAATCCTCACGAGGATTTCGAAGTGGGTGAGCCCCGTAACGACGGGAGCGAACGAGCGGGGTCGAAGAAGGCTCAGTCTAGCCCCACTAAAAAGAAGGAGACTGTGTCATGATCCAACAAGAATCTCGCCTCAAAGTCGCTGATAATAGCGGCGCCAAAGAACTCGGCGTCATCCGTGTATTAGGTGGTACCGGCGCTCGCTACGCTAGAGTTGGCGACATCGTCACCTGTAGCGTCAAAGAAGCCTCGCCAACTGGCGGCATTAAAAAGAAAGCCATTGTCAGGGCGGTGATTGTTCGCACCCGTCAACCTATTCAACGTCCAGATGGCTCCACTATCCGCTTTGATGAAAACGCCGCTGTCGTTATTAATGATGACAAGACCCCTAGAGGTACTCGCGTTTTTGGCCCAGTCCCACGTGAATTACGTGACCTTGGGTTTAATAGAATTATTAGCTTAGCTCCGGAGGTACTCTAATGGCCCGACAATTGAAAACTGGCGATACCGTCAAAATCATCTCTGGTGACCACAAAGGCAAAACCGGTAAAATCGTCAAAATGGATACTAAAAACCACCGAGCAATGATTGATGGTATCGGTCTTCGAACTCGCCGCATCAAAGCCACCCAATTTAACCCTAAAGGTGGTAAAAAAGAAGTCCATCTCGGAATTGATTTATCTAATCTTCAAAAACAGGAGGGTAAAAAATCATGACGAAAATCATCCCTAGACTAAAAAGTCTCTACCTAACCAAACGCCCAGAGCTTCAGAAGTCTCTAGGTCTCAAGAATTTACACCAAGTCCCCGAACTTCAGAAAATTGTAGTATCCGCTGGTGTCGGCAAAAAACGCGAAGATAAGCGCTACACCGAAACCGTAGCCCTTACTCTTAGTAAAATCACCGGCCAAGCTGTGACTTCCCGTCTTGCAAAGAAATCTGTTGCTGGTTTCAAAATCCGCAAAGGCATGGGAGCGCCAGTCGGTCTGCTCGTCACACTTCGCGGTGATAAGATGTATGAATTTGCCGACCGCTTAATTCATGTCGCTCTGCCTCACGTCCGTGACTTTCGGGGCGTTTCCCGCAAGAGCTTTGATCAGCAAGGGAACTACAGTCTCGGCCTCAAGGAGCAGACTGTTTTCCCAGAAATTACCTTTGAAGACGCAGCAATTCTGCATGGTCTTGAAATCACCTTTATTATTAAAAACGGATCTTACGAAGGGAGTACCAAGTTGTTAGAACTCTTTGGTCTGCCGTTTGAAAGGGAGCATCATGGCAAAAACTAGTGCAATTCTCCGCGATCAAAAACGGCAAAAACTATACAATAAATACAAAGCTAAGCGCGCTGCCTTGAAGGCTGCTGGCGATTCCGAGGGGTTACAAAAATTACCCCGCAATTCCAGCCCTACGCGGTTAAAGAACCGCGACTTACTAGACGGTCGTCCTCGGGCCTATATGCGTCGCTTTGGCCTCAGTCGTATTAATTTCCGTGAAAAAGCTAGCAAGGGTGAAATTCCCGGCGTAACTAAGAGTAGTTGGTAGGAGAAAGGAGAAATATGTCATTACAATCTACTGATCAAATTGCAGACCTCATTACTCGCATTCGCAACGCGATTATGGTTGGCAAAAATACCATCCGAGTACCTGCCAGTAAGCTCAAGGTCTCCATCGCCAAAGGTCTAGAAAACACTCGCTTTATCTCTGGTTACCAACTCATCTCTAAACAACCTCGTGATATTCTAGAGATTACTATTAATGAAGTGGCTAAACCTGCACGCATTAACGAAATCGCCAAAGTTTCTAAGCCCGGTCGCCGCATCTATGTGGGCGCCGACGAAATCCCTGTAATTAAGTCTGGTCGCGGTATCGTCCTCATCTCCACCCCTAAAGGTGTAATGAGTGGCCAAGAAGCCAAGAAAAATCGCCTCGGCGGTGAAGTCCTGATTAAAGTTTGGTAAACCCTTAGGTTACAAAAATGCTTCCCAGAAAACCGGAAGCATTTTTATGCTATAATTAAGACAATGAAACCTCAGGTTAAAGTCCAGCCACAAACTGCGTTAATCACCGGTGGCAGTTCTGGTATTGGCCTAGCTTTTGCCGAAGCTCTAGCCGAAAAAGGCTACAACCTCGTCATTGTTAGCAATCAAGACGCTATTTATACCGTCGCAAAAGACTTAACTCAACGCTTCAAGGTCACCGTCACCCCAATCTTCCTCAATCTCGCTACCGATAACGCCGCTCACACCCTCCACGAATATTGTAAAAAACACCGCGTCACGATTGATATTTTAATTAATAACGCCGGTATTTTACTGTTTGACGAGATTGACGACATTACTGATGCCGAAGCAATTAGAATCTTAAAGCTCCACGTCCAGACCCCCACCATGCTCTGCAAACTCTTCGGTACCGACATGAAAGACCGTGGCACTGGGCATATTTTAATCGTTTCCTCGATTACTGCCTGGTCTACTTATCCTAAACTTATGCTCTACGCCGCCACTAAGCGCTACCTTAGAGATTTCGGCAAAGCCCTACATTACGAGATGAAAGATTATGGGGTTAATGTCACTACAATCTGCCCTGGCGCTGTCAATACTGATCTTTTTCCACTCGATCAAAAATACCGCCAACGCGCCCTACGTCTCGGTATTATGATGGAGCCAGACAAGGTCGCCAAAAAATCCCTTAAGCGCCTTTTCAAAAAGCGCGCCTCCTATGTCCCTGGTGTTTCTAGTAAAATTATGCTCTTTTTCTTAAAAATTATTTCCATGAACACCGTTCAATGGGTCCGCCACAAATTCCCCATCTTCTCCCGCCGCCGTATCTTACAGCGTGCCCGCGCTCGCCAGCGTGAACAAGCCCAAAAACAGCACAACACTTGACTTCTCCTTTAATCTGTGCTATAATAGAAAGATATTAGATTTTTCTTGCATATCTTGCGAGATTATGCTACAATTACCCCATTATTAACAAATAAGGAAAGATATGAGTCGTATCGGAAAACAACCCATCGCTATACCGACGGGAGTGACAATCACGGTCGGCGACAGCGAAATCACTGTTGCGGGCCCCAAAGGTTCACTCAACGTCCTCATTCAGCCCAACACCACTACCAAGGTAGAAGGCGACCAAATCATCGTCACCCGTAAAGACGACGAAGCTAATTCCAAAGCCTGGCATGGCCTCCAGCGGTCATTACTTAATAATGCCGTTCAAGGCGTAACTCAGGGTTTTGAGAAAAAACTAGAAGTCAACGGAGTTGGTTTCCGCCTCTCTGGTGGCGGTAAACAAATTGAGTTAGCTCTCGGCTTCTCTCACCCTATTAAATACACTGCCCCAGAAGGTATCGACCTTAAAGTCAACAAGATGGAAATCACCGTCTCAGGTATTGATAAACAAAAAGTCGGCCAGGTCGCTGCCGAAATCAGGGCCCTCAGAAAGCCAGAACCCTACAAAGGTAAGGGCATTAAATACGTAGATGAAACCATCATCAGAAAAGCCGGTAAGGCAGGGAGTACCAAACCATGACAACCTTAAAACGTCGCGCTCGCCGCACTCGCGCTAAACTTCACGGCACCGCAGAGCGCCCACGCCTTAGCGTTCATATCAGCAATCTCCATATCACCGCTCAAATTATTAACGATGATAAGGGAGTTACCTTAGCCTATGCTACTACCGTAGGTGGCAAACTCACTGGCACTAAGGTTGAAAAGGCCACCGCCATCGGTAAAGAAATCGCCGAAAAAGCCAAGAAAGCCAAGATTAAAACCGTCGTCTTTGACCGTGGAGCAAATTTATACGCTGGCCGCCTCGCCGCACTCGCCGATGCCGCCCGCAAAGCAGGATTGGAGTTCTAATGTCTGAACCAGTAAAACAACCAAAACAACCAAAAGTTATCAATAAAGCCGGTACCCTCAAAATGACCGACGAGGTTGCCGCCACCCGTCAACCTAAAGATATCGGTGGGCGTAGAATAGAGCGTCGCTCTTCACGCCGTGACCGTGTTCGCGCTGATGTCGCACCCAAAGAATATGACGATATTGTAATTTCTGTAGATCGCGTCTCTCGCACTGTGGCTGGTGGTCGCCGGATGCGTTTTAAGGCCCTAGTCGCTATCGGTAATCGCAAAAATAAAGTTGGTGTGGCCGTGGCAAAGGGTAATGACGTTACTACTGCCGTCCAAAAAGCCACCGAGAAAGCCAAGAAACACCTCCTCACCTTCCATATGGATGGCGAAACGATTTGCCATGAAGTGGAAATTAAGGTCGCCGGCGCTAAAGTACTCTTGAAGCCTGCTGCCCCAGGTACTGGTGTGATCGCTGGCGGTGTCGTCAGATCTATTATTGGTCTCACCGGCGTCAAGAACCTCATCTCTAAATCTCTCGGCTCGGCCAATAAAGTCAATATTGCCTATGCAGTATTAGAAGGTTTAAGACAGCAAGTCCCTCGCAAAAAGTGGAATACGACTACCGTCAAGGCCGAAAAAACTGAAAAGACTAAAAAAACCACGGCTACTGAATCTACCAAACCCACCAAGAAGGAGCCAAAATCATGAAATATCACGAATTACAGGTAAACAAGAATACCCAACCCAGGCGCAAAGGTCGTGGTATCTCTGCTGGTCAAGGTAAAACCGCTGGTCGCGGCACTAAGGGTCAAAAATCTCGCTCCGGCTATAAGCGGATGCCAGGTTTCATGGGTGGTCAGCGCGCCATTATGCAAGCCGTACCTAAACTCAAAGGCTTCAAGAGCATTCATAAGAAAGCCGAGGTAGTTTATACTGATCGCCTGAATGGTCTGAAAGGAAATATTGATAACTTCGTATTGGCTGATCACAACCTTATTTCCACCCCCTATACTAGAGTTAAAATCCTCTCTCGTGGCGAATTAACTGCCAAAATTGACCTCGAAACCCAGTTTGCCTCCAAGACTGCCATCGCTGCCATCAAAGCCGCTGGTGGTGACTTCAAGCAAGTTCCAGTCCCCACCCGCACCGCCACTACCGAAGACTAGTTTTTTCAAGAAACTGTGCTATTATTAAATAAGATAAATTAGCTGAGGCTCTATGCATTTCAAGACCATTTTCAAATCCCTGAAGAATAAAGACATGCTCAAGCGCATCTTAATTATTTTGGGTATCTTGATAGCTTATCGCGTCTTGGCACACATCCCAGTTCCCCTAGGTGACCCCGTTACTCTCCAAGAAGCCGTCCAGCGCCTTATTGAGCAGTCTGACTTCGGCAGCTTCATTAATCTCATCTCTGGCGGGGGATTGACGGCTTTTTCCATTATTCTCGTCGGTATTTCACCCTACATTACCGCCTCGATTGTCATTCAACTAATTACCAAGGCCATCCCCTCACTAGAAGAGCTTTCCCAAGACGGGGAAACTGGCCGTCGGAAAATCAATCAATGGACTCGCATCGCCACTGTACCACTAGCCATCATTCAGTCCACGGCCTATATTTATATCCTCTACCAATCTGTTATTGCCAATAATACCTCCATTGCTTTCGAGCCCTCCACTACGGACTGGCTGCTTTCAGTCACCTCTATGGTTGCTGGCTCAATTATCCTCATGTGGCTGGGAGAACTTATCACCGAACAAGGTATTGGTAATGGCACCTCCATGATTATTTTTGCCTCTATTATTTCCCAATTTCCCACCACCATGGCTTCTCTTGGTACTGCACTTTTTGACACTAGCGATGGCTCTCTTTCACTGTTTGGCTGGCTCAATCTACCAGTCAACCCTACGGTTTTCTGGATTGTCTTAGGGTTTGTTGTCGCCCTTCTTGCTGTTATTTACTTCTTGGTGAAACTCAACGAAGCCCAGCGTGTCATCACAATTAACTATGCCAAACGCGTGCACGGCAATAGCGCCTATGGCGGCATCAAATCCATCCTCCCCATCAAACTTATTTCTGCCGGTGTTATCCCTGTGATTTTTGCCACCGCCTTCCTATCTCTCCCCGCCCTCATCGGCCAGCTCATTCAGGTAGTCAATCCTGCCAGCTCTTTTGGCAAGAACTTAGTTACCCTCTTTACCGCTCCGAGTGCCGACAACTTTCTTGCACTCTATCCTGACGGCATTACTATCCGCTGGTTCCTGTATCCAGCACTCTACTTTATTTTAGTCATTCTCTTTACTTATTTTTATACTTCCATCATTTTTAATACCAAAGAAATCGCTGATAATCTCCAAAAACAAGGTGCTTTTATCGAGGGAGTTCGCCCTGGCCTTACCACTGCTAATTACTTAGCTAAAGTCGTTAACCGCCTCAATCTTCTCGGCGCCTTTTCGCTTGGCCTGATTGCCATGCTACCATTCATTACAGATTACGTTTTTATTGTGATTACTGGTGCACCAATTGGCTTATCCCTATCGGGTACCGGTCTACTCATCGTAGTCACCGTAGCTCTTGAAAACCTCCGCCAGCTAGATTCCCGTGCGTTAATGGTAACTTATGATGATTATCAAGTAGAGTAAAATGAATCTACAGGGTTGGAAAAAATATCGTTCACAAATTGCTTGGGGGATAGTCTTTCTGCTCGTTGCGGGCTTTGTAACTCGTGTCGCTATCTGGGAAAAGCATTATTACGAATCTAAGGAAGGCTCCGAACGCCCCAAAACTCAGATTATCACCGAAATAGAAGTAGATGAAACCGAAATCACACCCGCTCAGAGAACTGAATACAATGTAGCACCTGGACTGCCCCGCTACCTGACTATTTCCAAAATCGGCATCACTAACGCTCGAATTTTTCCTGTCAAACAGCTCGCTAATGGCGAAATTTCCACGCCACGCAGTATTTTTGATGTTGGTTGGTATAATCAATCTGGTAAACCAGGCGCAGGTGGCACCATGCTTCTAGATGGACATAACGGTGGCCCCACCAAGGTTGGAGTTTTTAAGTACCTTCCCGACCTCGTTCCTGGCGACCTCATCACGATTCAACGGGGTGGCGACAATACCGTATTCACTTATGAGGTAGTCGAAAACCAAACCTACTCTATTAAAGAAGCCAACCGTAATATGTACAAAATGCTTGAAAGCCCCGTCAAGGGCAAGGAGTCGCTATCAATCATTACTTGCACCGGCGAATGGTCCCAAATTCAAAAAACCTACCTTTCTCGGCAGCTACTCCGCGCCGTTTTGAAATAAAATCTAAAATTTACCATAAAAACCCTTTACATTATTTAAAAACTGTGATAAAATTATTGGGTAATTTATGGCTAGTCAAAAGGAAGTGATTAAACTCACCGGTAAAGTCGTTGAGGCGTTGCCGAACACCCAGTTTCGGGTGGAGCTTGAGAATGGCCATGTCATCATCGCACATATGAGCGGGAAAATGCGTAAAAACTTTATCCGTTTAGTGCCTGGTGACCGGGTAGAAGTTGAGTTAACCCCTTACGATCTTACAAAGGGCAGAATCAGCTTCCGCCTCAAGGATTAATAATAAGCGTTGTTAAAGCTTACGACACCAACTCGAGAAGTGTTGTAACTTTTACAACATAAAGGAAAGGTTTTTAACAATGAAAGTACGTGCCAGTGTTAAAAAAATCTCCCCCGATGACATCATTGTCCGCCGCAAAGGCGTCCTCCGAGTCATCAATAAGAAAAAACCTAAGAATAAGCAAAGGCAGGGTTAAGCATGGCAAGAATTGCTAGTGTGATTATTCCGTCTGACAAACAAGTAGGGACTGCTCTGACTTATGTCTACGGTATTGGTCGCACCACCTCTAAAGCCATCCTTGCGGAGGCCAAAATTGAGCCTACCACTCGGGTGAAAGATCTCACCGAGGCTGAAGAACAGAAAATCAACGACATTATCGCCAAGAAATATCCAGTCGAAGGTGATCTGAAACGTCTCGTGACTAATAATATCAAACGTCTCAAAGACATTAATTCCTACAAAGGTATCCGCCATAAAGCTGGTCTACCAGTTAAAGGTCAACGTACCCGCACGAACGCACGTACTCGTAAGGGTAAGGCCATTGCTGTTGGTGGCGCGCAACCCAAGGCAGCGAGTAAGACTTAAGGAGTAATATGACAGAAGCAGAAGATATCAATAAAACTCCAACCCCTGAAGTCACTGAAGCGCCAAAAGTTGCCAAGAAAAGCAAAAAGAAACGCATTGTCCCATCTGGACAGGTCCACATTAAATCTACCTTTAATAACACCATCATTAGTGTTACCGATAAGCAAGGTGAAGTGCTCAGTGCTTCCTCAGCTGGGGCCAGCGGTTTTCGCGGTAGTAAAAAAGGCACCGCTTACGCCGCCCAAGTCGCCTCCGAAAAAGCCTGTAGTATCGCCAAGAAAGACCACGGTATGAATAGTGCCGACGTCTTCGTTAGTGGTATTGGGTTGGGTCGTGATAGCGCCGTTCGCGCTGTTTCAAGTGCTGGTCTCAAAATTGACAGCATTACCGACGCCACACCTATCGCTCATGGCGGTGTCCGACCTAAGGGAGAAAGGAAACCATAATGGCACGAGATAAATCCCCAATTGTTAAACAGAGCCGTCGTGAGGGTTTTGCCCTTGCCCCTAAAGCTCACAAAGTCATGGCCAAAAAGACTGGTATCCCCGGCCAACACGCCAGTAGGCGCGTACGCGGTGGTAGCCTCTACCTCACTCAACTTCGCGAAAAACAAAAAGTCCGCCGCCTTTACGGCCTATTAGAGAAACAGTTTGCAAAATTAATGAAAGAAGCCATCAGTTCCGAAGGTCTAGCCGGCGAAAACTTACTCCAATTCTTGGAGCGGCGTGCTGATAACGTCGTTTACCGTGCTGGCTTTGCGCTAAGTCGTCGTGCTGCCAGACAATTAGTCTCGCATGGCCACTTCCGTCTCAATGGTCGTCGCATAGATATTCCATCTATCAGGTTAAATCCCGGCGATGTTTTAGAGGTTCGCCCCAAATCACAAAAATCTGAGTACTTCAAGAATCTCGGCAATGTCGTAGGGGCCAGCTCACAAATCCCCCTCAGCTGGCTAAAAAGCGACGCGGGGGCGATGAAAATAGAAATTACCGGACTGCCTAAGCGCGAAGAGGCTGAGGCAGGTATAAACGAACAATTAATCGTTGAGTATTACTCACGCTAAGGAGAAATTAAAAGCTATGACAACCAAAGTTATTCACGAAGCAAAACTCGCAGAAGTCAAAGACCTCGGCGAAAACAGCGCTCAATTCGTCATTAAACCCCTTTACTACGGCTACGGTAATACTCTTGGCAACTCACTTCGTCGCGTTTTACTTTCTAGTATTAAAGGTGCCGCTATCACGGCTTTCAGTATTGAAGGTAATACTCATGAATACACCACCATCCCTGGTGTCCGCGAAGATGTGGTTGATATTATGCTCAACCTCAAGAATATTCGTTTTAAGTGCCACATTGACACCCCAGTTGAGCTAACTCTAGAAATTAGAGGTGATAAACAAAAGAGCGAAAAAGATGGCCAAAAACGCGTAGTTGCTGGCGATATTAAATTACCCTCTGAAGTTGAATTGAAAAACCCCAATCAAGTCATTTGCCATATAGATGACCCCAAACGAGTACTCAAAATGCATTTTGTAGTCGAGACCGGTCGGGGCTACCTCACGATCGATCGCTCCAGTAAAGAGCGTCTCCACAGTGACATGATTGCTTTAGATGCCGTCTTTACCCCAGTCTTACGGGTACGCTACAAGGTAGAGAACACCCGTGTTGGGCAAGACACCAACCTTCAACAACTCACTCTCACCGTCGATACCGATGGCACTGTTACTCCTCAAGAAGCTTTCGAGGAAGCTGCTGCTATTCTCATCAATCAATACACCGCTCTAGCTGGTGGCACTACTGTTGAGTCGGCACCAGCCCCAGGCACCGTTCAAGAAGAAGATAATTCTGGCCTCTTACTACCAATTGAAGAGTTAGGCCTCTCTGCTCGCACCGCTAATGCCTTGATTAATAATGATGTCAAAATTGTTCGCGACCTCGTCACCCTTTCCGAAGCTGACCTTAAGGAACTCAAAGGCTTCGGTGCCAAGGCCCTAGAAGAGGTTAAAGAAAAGTTAACGGAGTTAAATTTCTAAAATGCATCGCCACGGATACAAAGGCCGCAAATTCGGCCGTAAAACTGACCAAAGACGAGCACTGTTACGTGGGCTCTTGTGCTCCCTTTTTCAACATCAATCAATTAACACCACTCTTGCCAGAGCCAAGGAAATTCGTCGTTATGCCGAAAAATTAATTACTCTTGCCAAGAAGGGTGGTTTAGCTAACCGACGCTTAATCATCGCTCGCTTAGATAATATGGAAGTGGCTGGGCTTCTAGTAGACACCATTGCCCCCCAAATCAAACGCGACTCTGGTTATCTCAGAATTGTCCGCACTGGCTTCCGTAGAGGCGACCGCGCTGAAATGGCCACTATCTCCTTTGTCGATGAAATATCTCTTAAAAAACCAACCTCTACCGAGGAACCCAAGCCAGCTAAAGCTGCCACCAAAAAGACCACCAAAAAGGAGGTTAAATCATGAAGAAAACCTACAGCCAAAAAACCGCTGAAATCAAGCGCGACTGGTACTTAATTGATGCTAGCAAATTACCGCTTGGTAAACTTGCAGTGATTATCGCGGATAAGCTAATGGGCAAATCCAAAGTTACCTACACCCCTCACATCGATAATGGTGATTATATCGTGGTGATTAATGCCAAAGATCTTGTAGTTACCGGCAATAAGATGACCGACAAGAGGTATTATCGCCACAGTGGCTACCCAGGCAATCTTAAAACCCTCAAACTAGAGGAAGTGATTGCTAAGGACCCAGCATATGTAATCCAATCTGCTGTCAAGGGCATGTTACCCAAGAATAAATTAACCGCTGACCGACTAGCTCGTCTCCGCGTCTTTGCGGATGCCGAGCACTCTCACGCTGCACAGAACCCAAAGGAGATTAAATAATGGCTACGAAAAAATATATCTACGGTCTTGGGCGTCGCAAATCTGCAACCGCTCGCGCTCGCCTCTATCAAGGCAAAGGCGATATCACTATCAACGACCAACCAGCCCTAGAATATCTATCTGGAAACAAAACCTATCTTGCCGAGATTACCGACCCCCTTGCCCTCACTGGTAAGCAAAAAGACTATGACATCACCATCAAAGTTTCTGGTGGCGGCCTTGCTGGCCAAGTGGATGCCATCAAATTAGCGATCTCTAAGGCAATTACCTTAGAAGCGCCAGACCTGCGTCCAGTACTCAAGAAGGCCGGCTTCATCAAGCGCGATCCTCGCGAAAAAGAACGCAAAAAATACGGCCTCCGTGGAGCCCGCAAGAAAGAACAATTCTCTAAGCGCTAAATTAATCAGTCATCCATTAAAAAGGGTCCTCACAATCGTGGGGACCCAAGCTTTTGTCGAGTAATTTATTTAGAATTCAAAGTCTTTCGGATAAGGGCCAATATTACCCTCCCCCTCTCTCATTGCACGCAAATAAGCACGATAGATGCGATCAGGGTTAGAATTGCCAGCCACTGTCACTAAGACACCATTAATCCATTGAACCGCCAAACAACCTTTATTTCCAGCAACTGCAATCATCTCCTTGATACTTTCATCAACCATCACACATTTAGTATTTACCCATACAACGTTCATTCTTTAATCACTCCTTTTCATAAGAAACTCGCCTCTAAAGCTTTTAAGATGCTCACCTCACCGGTGCAAGATATAGGTATAACCTAATACTCTAATTATAGCACAAGTGGCTCAATTTGTCAATATAACCAATCCTCACCCTATTATTCACAACAAAAATCCACCCCTGTCGGCGGACTAATCACTGATTGGTGGAGTGCAGGAGACTCGAACTCCTCGCCTCAACAATGCGAATGTTGCGCTCTACCAGATGAGCTAGCACCCCACCACCCTATTTTACCATATTGGGAACTTCAGCGCTAATGCCTTAACCTCAGATTTAACTGCATTAAGCTCTTTTTTCACCTCTGTTAATTTCTCTTCGGTCTGTGCTTTTTGGCAAATTTCTGCCACTCGTTTCATCCAGCCAGCCAGGGTTTTCATTTCTGTCACCCCTAGACCGCGTGTAGTAATCGCTGGTGTCCCTAGGCGCACCCCTGATGGCCGAAATGCCGCCCCCTTATCACTGGGCAAGGAATTAGCATTCAAGGTTAAACCAGCCATATCTAGCGCTTTCTCATACAACTTGCCATCTATCCCAAAACTCCCCACCATATCTACCAACATTAAGTGATTATCCGTCCCGCCACCCTGTAAAATAAAGCCCAGCTTCTTCAACTCCTCTGCTAGGGCCTGGGCATTTTTCACAATATTTCGCGCATAATCGCGAAATTCTGACTGCATCGCCTCACCAAATGCCACTGCCTTAGCCGCAATAATATGCTCTAGAGGTCCACCCTGTGTACCAGGGAATACAGCGCGGTCAATCAAAGTAGGGATATTTTCCAAAGTTTTCTCTGGCCTCTTCAGGGGTACACCCACTCTACCCTGCGATAAAATCAAACCACCCCTGGGACCACGTAAAGTCTTATGGGTTGTAGAGGTCATTACATGGAAACCAAAATCCAGCGGATTCGGATGCACCCCTCCAGCAATCAACCCCGCCACATGGGCCATATCGGCCATTAATAGTACCTCAAAAGGTTGACCGGTCTCCGCCGATGCCTTTTCTTCCACCTTTCGCGCCAGCTTCACCACCCGTGCAAAATCCGGCACCTTCATAAATGCCGAATAACCCACCAAAATTATCTTCGGGAGCTCCGCTAAGGCTTGACGTTCCATCTCCTCATAATCAATATCACCATCCGCGGTCACCCCATAAGGAATAAACTGGAAAGTCTTCGCCGCACGAGTCACCGGCGCACCATGGGTTAAATGCCCGCCAGCGCTCAACGCCATTGCTAGAATCTTATCTCCTGGCTCACACCACGCAAAATACACCGCTTCGTTTGCGTTGGCCCCAGAATGTGGCTGGACATTTGCATGATCGGCGTGAAACAACTGGCAGGCCCGCCAAATCGCCAACCGCTCAATTTGGTCCACATTATCTTGACCGCCATAGTAACGATAGTTTGGTAGAATCTTTTTTGCTATCTCCGCCTCCGTTTTATCGGAAACTTCCCCTGCGCTCTCTTGATATCCCAGCCCTGTAAAATCTGGGTATCCTTCGCTATATTTATTGGTTAATACTGAGCCAGTCGCCTCTAAAACCGCGGGTGAAACATAGTTTTCACTCGGAATTAATTCTAATCCCTCCCGCTGACGCTTTTGCTCTGCCTCAATCAAATCAAATACTAAATCCTTCATAAAATCTCCTCAAGTTACTTTTTAGTGTATTTTACAAAGGTATATTTCAGTCCATGTTCTTCGCCTTTCTTGATTATTGATTTATGATATCCGGTTTGATCAAATTTTGGGAAAAAAGTATCGGCCGGCACGCTCGCCTCTATCTCTGTTAAATAAATTGTTTTAGCGTAAGGCAGTAAGGCGCCATAAACACTCGCCCCACCTATCACAAACACCACTTCCTCACTATCTCGATACTTCTCAATCAAAGCCGCTAAATCCGTTACTGGTATCACCCCCTCTGGTAACTCCTTCGGTCGACTAGTTAAAACATAATTTTCCCGCCCCTTTAATGCACCAGGCAGCGACCAAAAAGTCTTTCTACCCATCAAGACCTTATGCCCCCAGGTAGTTTCCTTGAAAAACCGCATGTCTTCCTTGATATGAAATACCAAATCCCCATCTTTGCCCATCTCACCCTTCTGGCCAACCGCTGCGATAATCGCAAACATCGCTACTCCGTTACCGGCATCACGATTCTGCCTTGATGCTGATACTTAACTAGTCGAATATCCGCTAACTCCTTTGAATTATCAAACTTGAAGAAATCTTTAACTTCTGGATTAATCCATAACCTCGGAGCAGGGAATAATTCACCATCTTTTTCCAACTTCTCATCTCGACGCCGCAGCTGTTCACGAATCCCTTCTACCTGATTTTCATAAATATGCGCATTATTTATCACATAGGTCATCTGCCCCGGCTTCAGCCCCGCCACCTGGGCAATCAGATGGCAAAACACCGCATATTGCACCACATTAAACGGCATCCCCAGTGGCACATCATTACTCCGTACCGTCACCATCAAATTCAGCCGGCCATTAGTTACATTCCACTGCGAATTCCAAACACAGGACGGTAGAGCGGCGCTCTTTAACCACTCGTTTTGCCAGAGTGACAAAATCATTCGCCGATTAGTCGTGTCGGTTTTCAAAGTCTCAATCAAGGACTGAGTCAACTGATAACGCTTCACAATCCAACCGTAAGCCGTGCCAATCGTCCCCGCAAATTCCTTCCCAAAATCCTTCCCCTGATATTTACCATCCGCCCCAATTTCCCATTCATCCCAAATTTTAATGCCTCTATCCCGCAGCCACTTCACCTCGTTACTCTGCGCCTGGTAAATCCACAACATCTCTAGAACTGCAGACTTAAAGGCCACAAACTTCGTGGTCAGAATCGGAAATTCCTCCGAGAGATCAAAAGTCAAGACTTGATGGGGTAGAGAGTAAGTTGTGGTCGGCTTCACCACCTGCGATACATGCGTGGGGATGTTTTCCTTGCTGACCTGCTTTCGGGCTTTTTTCAGTACTGCTGGATCGGTAGTAATCTTCTCGCCATCCCTTAAAATCCGCTCACACAAGTCTAGATACTGCTCGTCAAATCTACTCATTTCACCTCCTCTTCTTTTTTCTATTATAGCACAAAGCGGCTTAAAAAAGAGCCCCGAAAGGAGCTCTTAAGAAAGACTTATGTAAATAAGTCGGAAGGCAGGTCGTCTATCCACACAAACGGTTTTTCTTCATACGCATCCTTCATCGCAACATACAAAACTTCCATCATCGCTGAACACATTCTCAAATGAAGATAGGGCTTCACGCGGATAAAAAATCCCGCCGCCCACAAATCCAGCTGATTATCTGTTTTTAGAGCAGCAATTATTTTTTCTTCCACTTCATTCAAACCACTATAGTCCAGCCGAGATTTAATATCACTAGGTCGACCTAGCTTTTTGTAGAACAAGCCCCCTAGTATTGCCATAATACTGTCAGCACAATACAAGATTTGCCCCCGTTCAGTACTCCTATTCTCCTTTTCGTCATACAGAGCAACTAGCTCTGCTCGGAGCGGAGAAGTAACTCCAAGCTCATTGATAAACTTCAAGAACGCTTTTCGCTCCGAAGCCTTTTCTTCCTCGGTCTTACCTCTGCATTTTGGAATATCGCCCACTTCAACTTCCCCAGCATCATGAAATAGTGCCATCATGAGAAATAGCTGCAAGTTTTCAGCGATTACAGAATCTGGGTAATATAGTGCCAACAGTCCAAAAAAAGCCGCAAGAATAGCCGAATGCTCCAATACTGACTCTGGGCGCATCTTCGTTTCTCCTGACGCATTTCCCCATATAACATATCCAGTGCGCGGAATCTGCCCTAGTAGTGAAAATTTGACAAGTGATTCCCAAATTCTAGGACTAAAAATACCAATACTTATATCAGGTTTCAAAACTATCACCATCCTTCAAAAATTTAAGTTACGCCACCCTGATTTCTTATATTATACCATACTTCAAGATAAAAAACAACAAGTAACGTCACGTAAAAATTGCATAAAAAAACTCGCGAGAAGCGAGTTTTTAATCTTGCCCTAAATAGGCGTTTGCTCGGTTATTCATCTGAAAGAGATTTTCTTTCAGATAAGCTGTCATAATCCGGACCCACACACATTGATATGCAAATAGTGAGTAGAAGCATGGGAATAAACCCAACAACTTTAAAATCCCTAACAATCACATTTAAAAGTAGGATTGTAATCGGCACCGATAACAGACTCGAGATTAAAACACTAGATTTAGCGAGCACACGCGGCTCTTTACTCGTATAAGTCTTTTTATTGGCAATAACATAAAATAACGCCACAATAAGAGAAAACACGAACATTACAATTGCGTTTATAATAAGGAACAATAGTGTCGCTAAAGCTAATGCTTGAAGTGTGCCAATCTGAACAGCTTCTGGAAACAAATAGGATGCCACCCAAAATATTCCACCAAGAGCTATAAGCCTGAATAAACTTTTCATTTTTTACCCCCTAAAATAATCTTGTGTTTTCCTAGTAACACTCCTGGTAAAGAATTTTTAACCGAGATGTGAATGTACTAGTTAAAATTTTAACCTTATCTGTACTATTTTAACACAGATTAGCAAAAAAGTCAACTATAATACCGTATAGCGCGCCGTCAGCGACATGAAAAAAAGATTAAAGCTGGCACCTTAATCTCTCTTATCAACCTGGTGGAGTGCAGGAGATTTGAACTCCTCGCCTCTTCTATGCCATAGAAGCGCTCTACCAAATGAGCTAGCACCCCAGTGCCAGTATTCTAGCATATTTCACCAAAAATTACCATCCTGATTCCAAAAAACCACACTTAGTGTATAATTAAACCCATGAACACTATTCTCACTGGTATTCGCGTCAATAGCGAACTCACACTTGGTAACTTCCTCGGCGCTCTCCTGCCGATGGTAAGGCTAGCCAACCAACACTCTAAGGGCCACCATATCAACATTTTCATTCCCGACCTTCACACCATTATCTCTGAGGTGGATGGTGACTTGCAAGCCAATCTCATCCGCTCTATCAAGTACTACCTCGCGGCCGGTCTCACCATCAATCAAAACGTCCACTTTTATCGCCAATCCTACGTTCCCGCCCACTCTGAACTCTGCTGGATTCTCAATTGCTTCACCAGTATGGGTGAACTCTCCCGCATGACCCAATACAAAGAAAAGGGCGAAGGTAAGGAATCTGTCAATGCCGGCATTTTTAACTACCCCATCCTCATGGCCGCCGATATTTTTCTCTACGATGCTCTCTATGTACCAGTCGGCGAGGATCAATTCCAACATTTAGAGCTCGCTCGTAATTTAGCGATTCGGTTTAATCATCGTTTCGGCGAAATTTTCACTGTTCCCGCCAAGACCAAAGAACAAGCCGATTTTATGGGCACAACCGAGGGTATTCGCATCCGCGATCTTCTAAACCCCGAAAAGAAAATGAGTAAATCCACACCCGCCGAAAATAGCAAAATTATGCTGAGTGACGATCCTGCCAAAGCCGCCAAGAAAATCATGTCTGCCACTACCGATTCGCTCGGCAAGATTAAATATGATATGTTTAACCAGCCCGGCATTAGTAATCTCTTGCAAATTGAAGCTCTGGTCAACAACCTCCCCCTCCAAGACGTGATTTCCACCTGGGCTGGCGAGACTAATTATGGTGATTTCAAGCAAAAAGTTGCCTCCAGTGTCTCTGGGCTGCTTTCTACCTTCCAAACTACTCTTGACACTATTCCCGACCGAACTGTACTCTCTCTACTAAAAACTGGCGAATGCTACGCCAATCAGGTTGCAAACGCTAAGCTCCTCAAGGTTCAAACCGCCCTCCATCTCCGCTAGTGTGTTATGATTAAGGCATGATTATCACTGGTAAAAAATTCTCCAAACCCGACCTCTCTCGGGTGATTAATCATGATGTCGTACTGAAGAAAGCGCCCAAGAAAATTCCGAAAACCCGCTTAGATTTACTACTAGTCGAGCAATACCCTGACTACCCCCGCGCCACCTTGCAAAAATTCATCACCTCTGGCTTTGTCACCGTAGACGGTAAATTGGTCACAAAACCTAATTCCAGATACGAAAAAGGGGTTAAACTCGCACTCAGTCTCCCCGACCCCGAGACCAACACCAAACTCATCCCTACGGTAATTTACGAAGACGAACATGTCTTGGTGCTTAATAAACCCTCTGGGCTCCTCTCTATGGCTAAGGGGGCCTATTGTAACGAACTCACCCTTGCCGATTATGGCATTTTAGTCCACCGCCTCGACCGTGCCACCTCTGGTGTGGTAATTCTCGCCAAAGACGAAACTACCGCTAAACTTTTGCGTAAGCAGTTTCAAAACCGCACCGTACACAAAACCTACTGTGCCATTACCGAAGGTCATCCCAAACTAGATGAAGCAATTATTAATCTGCCACTCGCTCGCGACCTCAAACGCCCCACCACTTTTCGTGTAGACCCTAGTGGTAAACCTGCCGAAACCTACTACAGAGTTCTCCAAAAATCGCCTAAATACAGCCTTATCGAACTAAAACCCAAAACTGGCCGCACTCATCAACTCCGCGTTCACCTTAAACACCTCGGCACCCCCATCTTGGGCGACCCAGTCTACGGCTCAGCCCAGTCATCAAAAGCTAGTAAACCTAAAAAGTCCATCCAGACCAAGCCCAAAACTAAACCCCCTCGGCTCTTCCTCCACGCCACCTCTCTAGAAATCACTATCCCAAAAGGGAACCGCCAGACTTTTTCCGCACCCCTGCCACCAGAATTTCAGGCCACCCTCAATATCGACACCGCCGCCAAATCAACTAAAACCCAAAAGGCTTAAAATGTTTTTCGACGACCTTACCGATTTACCCCGCCTCGCCACCAGTCACCACTGCGTGATTTTTGTACTAGACACGCCAATTAATCTCCCAGCCATCCTTACCGTCACCCCGCCACCCAAAAAGCTCGTCATCACCCTCGGCCAAATCCAAGAAGTCATCGCCGCCACCAAAGCCAAGCAAACCACCCCTCAATTTATTATTATTAACCCCGCTGACGCCATGAATGAGGAAGCCAGCAATGCCTTTTTAAAAAATCTGGAAGAGCCTCACCCCAATTACCACTTTATTCTAATTACTGAACATCCCTATAATCTCTTACCCACCATCCTGTCACGTGCCGCAATCTATATCTTGCGCGACCAAGACCAATTTCTCGCTCCACCCACCGCCACTAAACCCATTCAAGACCTTGCTAAACGCCTCATTACCGCCACGCCGAGAGAATTACCAGATATCGCTAATACCGTACATAAACATACCGACAATCGCATTTTCGCCCTCAACGTCGTCGCTACCGCCATTGAATTACTCTATAAATCTTACTTTATTACCAAAAACCCCAAACTCCTCACTAAATTACCCAACTTCCTCCGCCTCTATCAACATCTCCAACAAAACGGTCTTATCAAATTGCATTTCGTCGCTGATTTGCTATAATATCCTTATGCTAGCCGTCTTCGCGATAGTCATTTTTATCTTATTTTTAATCTTTTTTTATCCCCTTAAAACACCCCAGGCCAAAGAGCCAACACCTAAATATAAGACCCAGATGAGAAAGCTTTGGTCTATTGCGCAATCTGCTATGAAAGAGAGTAAGCCCGCTCGTGCCGAAAAAGCCCTCCTGACCATCCTTAAATTCGACGAAAAAAATGCCGCTGCCTACAACCGGCTCGGTATCCTCTATGCCAAAGAAGAAAAATGGAGCGAAGCTATCGAGTGCTTCGAGATTGCTCAATCTATTGATAATAATCCCTCATCACTCCATAACGTCGGTCTAATTTACTTAGAAACTAGTGCTTACGAAAAGGCCGTAATTGCCTTTCAGCAAGCCCTAGAATTAGAAGGTGATGTCCCTTCGCGTTTTATCGCTCTCGCTAAAGCACAGGAAAGATTAGGGAATCGCAAGGAGGCCATTAATGCCCTAGAATCCGCTTATGATTTAGACCACAGTGTTTCTACCTTACGACAAATCTTAGGAATCTATGAACAAGCTGAGGATCAAGAGGCTATTGCCGCCACCAGCGCCCGCATAGAGGCCCAAATCGCCGCCGACACCGCCGCCAAAGCCGCTCGTGCCGCCAAAAAAGCCAAGAAAACCCCTGTTAGAAAAGCCCGAACCCCTAAGACTAAGCCCCGCCTATCTCGTCCTGAAACTCGCCCACCTCGCCTCAAGCCCCGCCCATCTCGCCCCAAATCTCGCCGCCGCAAGGTTATCTAGCCTTAAGTAGGCCATTTTAAAAGCGCCCTAAAAAAAGGGCGCTTTTTACTTTTAGTCAGACGCTGCCCTAAACTGAGCTATAACTATAAAATTATCTTCAGTTGAGGCAGAAAGATCATATAATACCGATTTAGTCAAGTCTTTTATGTTTATCCGCTTGTTTTTCCCAGCTTTTTTGCTATAATATGGTTAGCGCTGGAATAGTCTAGTGGCAATGACAAGAGACTGTAAATCTCTCGGCTTCGGCCTTCGTAGGTTCGAGTCCTACTTCCAGCACCATTTTACTAGTTAAGCCGCGATAGCTCAGTCGGTAGAGCGCATCCATGGTAAGGATGAGGTCTCGGGTTCAAATCCCGATCGCGGCTCCATGAGGAGAAGAAATAAAACAAATGCCATGCATTTGTTTTTTTCTTCGACGAATGGAGAGTGAAAGCAGAGCGCCTCGCGGCTCCAGTCAAATACAAACCTCCCCCTATCTACACTTTGATTAGCGTAAATAGAGGGAGAGTTTTGTTAAAGTTATTAATTAGTAGAAAAACTCAATCTTCTTTTAATTTGCAAATAAAGCCAACTCCTTTTTCTAAATCTTTTTTAACACCCTCCATGTCTTTATTAACATCCACTATATTTTTTTCGTTTTTTGCTTCAATCTTTAACATATTTCCATTTGTGGTCACTATACATTTAGACTGATCAAGGGTTTTGGGGCAAAAACCTACTTTTACCTGTGGCTTCATTTTCTCCAACATAGCCTTGTTTGGGAAAGTTATTTCTACAAAACCACCAGCATCTTTAACTTTTTGCGTTATAGGGTCAAACTTCACCAACAGTTGTCCTACTAGCGATGCGCCCTCTTTTTCGTCATCAATATTACACTCCATTATTAAATCTTTTAGGGTCCATTTAGCTGTTAGTGTTATGTTTTCTGTGATTGGCGTAGTAAAATCAAATTCCTCATCATCAAGATACCAACCAATAAAATCATGCTTTGCTTTAGTTGGGTTGGTAGGTCTTATAGCTTGATTTTTATTCTTGACCTCTTGGGTTTCAACGATAGATCCGCCATCGCTATCGAAAATAACTTCGTATTTTTTGTTTGCAATAATAATAAACCATGACGCCACAGCAACTAGTATAGCCGCAATAATACTTGAGATTATAGCCAGTAACTTCTTGCTCATAGTTGTCCTCCTTTCGTTATTGTTAGCTTATTTTTTATAAGCTTTGTTTTACTGATAGCGAAAACTCGAATAGGAAGTTGTCGCCACACAGTTATTATAACATGTGTTCTTATATTTCAGGTATAGGACCTTAGTGCTATCATAATAAAGACGAGGTCTCGGATTCAAGCCCCAATCGCGGCTCAATAAAAGAAAAATTGCCCAGGTTAAAAACCCAGGCAATGACGAGAATGATAATGTTTTAGCTAAAGAAAGTGATTTTCCCTTTACGGCTTTGCGAGTCGTAATAAGCTTTAAACTTATATCGTTTGTAGACTGCTTTTTTGACACTAATAGTGTCCAAGTCAGCCATACAATTACCATATAAGTTAAGGCTTTCGCCGCTGCTAGATTCATGTTCAATCCCAAGAATCTTAATATCATAAATATTCATTAAGATATAAGCGCGTCCAGGACTTCCCTCTGGCCCAGTGTAGCCAATCGCAACAGCGAAATCAACCTTGACTCCCGCAGACTTATCAAATGCATACTTAAATGCATCAGTCAACCTATCCTTGTTCGGTCCACCTTCAATATTGAAGGTTCTTTCTTCTACTTCATTCTTCTTTGTGTTCATACGAACACCTCCTTAATGTACTACCCAAACGCATACACGTCACGGGCGAATCTGTTAACCTCCCAAGAGGTTACAACTTCATTGTATCACACTTATGCTATTTTGTCAAGAGTTTTACCCAATTTTTCAGCCTAAAGCCCACCAACTCGCTTCTCATATGAGATAGCCTCCTGATCAGGGTTAGTGATATCTAACTTACCCACCAAGAAGAGATTATCAAAAAGTTCAGGATCGTCGATATGTTCTTCAATATATTGCCAAACTTTTATAGCGCCATTATAGTAAGCAAGGTCCTTATTATTAGGCAACTCACCAGTACCTCGAAAACAACGCTGAACAGCTCCTAGGAGTGTCTTCGTAGTTTTACCACTAAGATCATTAATCGTGTGCTGAATATCATAAACCTCACGAAAATTCTTATTTTTAAAAGTCGCTAAACCAATATTTATATAATGATCAACACCAGAATCCCTATATTCACCATTAATAGCCTGTTCAACACAAGCCGCAACACCCTCATCGAATACTTCATTATCTGGAAAACCTGTTGAAAAGGCGGCGATATTTTGATCAACATAGGGAATTGCCCGCATCGCATGAACACCAAGCTCATGAATAACAATACTAGCAGCCTTGGCACGAGAATAAGTTACAGATTCCGAAAAAATTATTTGACGCTTTTCATGATTAACAGAGGCATTACTAGCACCTGGACTAACTACAGCACGATAGGCCGTCGCCTCACTATCGGGTTCATCAGAAAACTCCTCACTCAAAATTTTGTTCACAATTTCCGCCATCTCATTTCCCGTAAATTCATCTTGATCTTCAGGGATATGTTTTAGAAAGTCCTTAAAAAATTCCTTAGTCAACTCTGCAAATCGCTCGACAGTTTCTGGTTTTGGCTTAAAACGTTCAATTTGCCCCTCACCAAGCGGCCCAATATCACCTAATAACTGATTATATTTTTTACGATCATCTTCAGAAAGCGAATCAACCTTAATCTTCGCCAACTTCTCCTGAAGTAGTGCTTGAAAAACTTTCTCCTCTGGTTTACCGTAAAGAGCTTCATTTGCTATCCGGTGATGTTCGGCAGCTTGAGTTTTTTCTTCAGGCGTAGCAGCAGTATTATATTCAAAATTCGCCAATAAAAAATCATTTTTGCGACGACAATCAGCGCTTAGTGCGACCAAGAGACGTTTTTCTTGCCTAGAAATATTAGCTTGATTAATCTGTAAATCTACCCTATCCAAGGTAGTAAGATTTGTCGTCACCTCATTTGGGTCAAGATTGCCATATTCATTATTTGGGCGCACTAATTCAGGATTAGCCAAAAATTCTTCCTTAGCAGCCTTATCATTAGAAGCATTCAAACGTTCATAAACAGTGACATCCGTATTAGCAATCGCCCCAATCATATCATTAAAAGATGTCAAAACTTCGTTGCGCTCAAACGGCACAGACTCAAGAGATTGCCACTTCTCAGCGTCACTACTATAATTCTCACTATTCTTTAATCTTTCTGCCATAAAACATCCTTTTTATTCTAGGTCCATAATATCACATATGCTAAAATTATAGAGTGACACAACCACGCTCTTTACCACCGACGACAACTTGATTGAAGGAGGGTCCGGATATGAAGCTCCAAGTTGGAAAAACGGTCTATTTACAGGGGTACGAACTTAATTATCCTAGATTTCCGCCCGATGTTTTTCCTAAATCATTCTCTAAAGAAGCCCCCAAACAACACGAAATTTTCCTTGTTCCTAACCCAGAAGACAGGTTTAAATTTATCCACGCATTCAAAGATCCTAAAAATACCGCGTGGCTAATGAGTCAAGATTGGATTGTAGATTATGACCAATGTATGGAGATGTCACTTTCCGAACTCAAAGCCTACTACAAAAAAGTTAAACAAACGTATGATGCCGAAATTAATCAGTTTAAAAACCAAAATCTAGAATACCGCACCAAACATATCGACACACAAAGTTTGAAGTTCGGCCAGACAGAACATAAAATCTACTCCCTCGAAATCATGATCAAACACCGCAGTCATCAAATTCAATTCGTCCTTCCAGACGGCACTGTCGTCCCCAACACCTTTAGGCAGAAGCTTAACCACTTCCTTGCCCGGCTATTTGGCCTCAGCGCTCAGTAATGGGCGCTTTTATAATTCCCTAAAATCTATCTTTACGCTTCCCACTCCACTGTCTATCTGTACTCTGTTCTCGCCATCACCAGTCACATACCCATCACCCACCGAACCACCATCTACCATCACCGCCCCCAGCCCCTTACTAACCTTAATTTTATACAGGTCTTTCGCACCAATCAGCCCCAATCTCACCTCACCTACACCACAATCAATCTGTGAATCCCCCATCAAAGCAGCGTTAATTACCGTTTGGCCAACCCCTAAATCAAAATCTGCATCATGTAGCTCACCACCACCCAGATAAAATCTCCCAGCTCCGGTATGAATTTCCGCTCTTTTGTGTGCCACCAAGCCACCGATTCTCACATCTCCAGCACCAGTGTCGACATACAGCTCTTCAGCTACCAGCTCTTCAATCTCCACTCTACCCGCCCCAGTCACAATCGAAACTTCATCAAATACCATATTTTTTGGTATATAAATCACTATCTTCCTCTGACCACTGGCAAACCACTGCCTGTCATCATTTACCTCTAAAGTCTCGCCATCCTGCTTGATTCTCACCCTCTTACTATCCGCCTCCACCTTCAACTCATCACCGTTTCTAATCGCCACCCTCGCCGCACTCGTACGCACCTTCAAAACCTTACAGGTCTCACTAGATATCACCTCAGTCACTCGAATCGGTACCTCATCTTGCCGCGAACTAATTAACCAGCTCGTACCGCCCGCTATCATAAAAATTAACGAAAAAATTGAAGTAATAATCAAAAAGGCAAAACCATAGGCAAAATACCTAATAATCATGTTTGTAGTACGCATTATTTTACCTCCACCCCACCAAAGGTGCAGGAGCCCGTCAAGAAGACTGTAGCCTTAGCCTTACCTTCTCGTTCTACTTTAGTGTCCCGCTCCACCCCTACACCACCAAACACATTGGTCGTCTTGTCGACTAAATCAACACCTGCTGGTAAGGTCATTTTGACCCCACCAAACACACAAGAGACCTTAATTACGATGTCTTTTTCTAACTTTGCCCCCTTTAAATCTAGAGTAATTGCCCCAAAAGCCACATCTAGTTCTAGATTTTCTACTTTTTTACCATTGTAATCCAGCTTCTTCTCGCCAAAAGTCACACAATATCTGTGGTCGTCACTGGCTGTCACATCTTGCGGTAAATCTTTTTTCTTCACCACCTCATCTGTAATTAGCTTAAAGCCGATTAATAATAATATGGTTGGGAAAACCAAACTACTAATTATGCCAAAGTCCATCAAGCCATTAATACTCAAGAATAATGACACCCCGATTAGAAGCCCAATAGCTGGGCCAAGTTTCTCTCGCTCCGTCGCTAGACTAATTAGCGAAGGAATGATAATGATTAATGTCCACCATCCGTTAAAGAATAAATCGACTGGCAATACCCCCAATCTCTCAAGGCCAATCAGAAGACCTAGGACCAAGAAGACTACGCCCCATAAAATTTTTTGCACTCTTTTTTTCATATTTACCTCTATTGTTATGTTAAAACCATTTTAGCATTTATTTAATGATAAAGATATTAAATAAACTAAAACCCCCTACTTTTGGTAGGGGGTAAGGAGTAGATCGTTTTTCTGATCGCCTCCTAGAAAGGAGGCTCTGTCCGGAAGAATGCCTTGGTTATCTCCTCTATGATAAGACGATTTCCTTCACTTAGCTGCTGGTTTATTCTTACCCAAAGTCCATAATCTTCAAAATGTTTCTCAAAATATTCTGCTTCACTCTTAAGCATAATTTCTAAGGAGTTAAAGTCATAATAAATCCTGCAGTCACGATTGGGGTATCCAGAAGCATAAATCTCCTCATCTAACTTCACGATCACCAACGGCGACAGGCCGCTCTCAATCACAAAATCCCAAATCTTGCCAGTCATGAAGACCTCTGTCTTAATCGCTCCTTCACGGTTCTTAGCGACATAGCAGAGCACCTCATCTCCAATCTTAAAATGATCTATGGGTCTAAGGAACGGAAAGAGCGGTTTTTCTTCGGCCTGCCTAATTGCATAATTAATTCCACTAAGAGAAAGCTTAACTTTACGCTCTTCATCCCACAGTGCAGCTCTTTCATCCACTACGTACCTTGCGCATTTGTCTAAAAAATCTTCCCCGCCAATGGCGAGCCGACAGCTCTCATTCTTGGAAAAGTCGTGATATCCAAGCAAGGTTTTCTGCTCCTTATTGTAGGGGTAATAGGCACCTCCCGGAATCAAATAGCAGTCTGACGCCGGACGAGTAGTAGGGGATAAAATTATCCTCCAATTATTACGACGATACGGACATCCCTCACAGGGTGGCACACCTAGCTTCTTACAGGTCCGCTCTCTTTTCTTAAGTTCACCAATTGCCTTAAAAACATCTCCTTTTGGCAGAAGATCAAGAATTTTTTCTATCAAAATCATCCTGTCTTCCAAAACATCCTTCATTGCCTCAAGATTACGCCGGCCAAAACCCGCAAACTCTTCCGCAGTCACCCCACGCATCCTAGACCAAGGCTCAGGGAACACTTCCAATCGAGCAAAATCAACGTACGACATCACTAAAATCTCCTTTTTATTTTATTCAACTTAACTAAGTTGTAGGGGGATTGCTACTTAGTAGCGCAAAATATACCAAACCCTATACTTTGCGCTACCAAGTAACTCTTACTGCGGCATTCTAAAAACGATCTTAAAGTACAACAGGCGCAAGTTTTGCGCCCACTCTTTATATTATATCACACTTTATTATTATTATCAAGTACAGCGCCGAAATTAACTCTAAAATAAAATACCCCTTACTAGGTAAGGGGTAAATCATTTTTGGTACATCTTAAGAGTTAATTTTTGCTTGAAAGAACGCTTTAATGATTTTCTTTATGGTATCACGACTTTCCTCGCCTAAATCCTGGCTCACCCCCATCCAGGTTCCGTAATATCTAGGATTGGCTTTAAAATATACCCACTCTACTTGACTGACAATCCTTACACTCTTTGCATCAAATTCGTGTAGGGAACTCTTTTTAAACCCAGTTTGAAACTGTTCGTCCAATAGTCTTACCAAAACCCTTCCAAAGTCACCATTTTGTATCACTTTTTCAACCCCAGCCAACGTGAAAACATCTCGCCCCTCATGGTTAATACAAACCACCACTTCATCTCCACGCTTAAAGTGGTCCCAAGGTCGAAACATTGCAAAAAGTGGTTTCGGCTCGGCCTGCGCTATAATTGTAGCGATTAACTCAATGCTATGGTCAATCCTTAGCCTTTCCTCACGAAGCGCAGCAAGTTCGTCAATAACCCCTTGTGAACAGGTATTCAAAAAGCCCTGATCGCTCTTTTTTGTAATTACACAAGCTGTGTTATCTGAAAAATCATGATACTCATAAAAACTGTCCTCACCATCAGGAATATTTCCTAGAATTAAAGAACAACCTGCCGGCCGGTGAGTAAGGGGTAATCCTAAACTCTCATCTCGACGATAAATACACCCCCCACAACGATTAAATGTCGTTGTGCCATGTTTTGGCGACTCCTCTCCCAGCTTTTTGATATACCAAATCGTCTTGCCACCAATCGCATTAACCCTCTTCTGTGCTCCTTCAATACATTCAGCAGTGTGGGCTTTCTTTCCTTGCAGATTATCCATTAGAATTTGAAAATTACTCGCACCAAACCAAGCAACCCTATCTAAGGTTGGCATCCGAATCCTACTCCAGGGCTCAGGGGATGAGAGAAATATTTCCCGTAAAGAAACTTTAGATTCTGCCATAGTTTTTACCTCCCTTCTCTTTATTCAACTCATAAAGGGCTGATTGCTGATTAGTGGCGCGCAGTGCATAATCTCCATCTTGCACTCTGCGCCACTAAACAGTAACTATGACATTCCAAAAATGATTTTAACGTACAAAGGGCGCCACGACGCCCACTACTTAAAATTATACACTACTTTTTATAATTCAACCTGCCCCTACAAAAGTCAATTGACTTTTTTGTTGACTATGTTATAATAGAAAAATCAACCTTGGGGGAGGTATTTTAATGAATAGTACATTACAACCTAAAAAAGGATTGGGCGGAAAAGAATTAAAAGAGGCTCAGAAAGCCTTTAGTCAAGAATATCGTACTGGTAAATCCGGATACAATTATCGTCACCGAAGAAGACCCTATGACATTGAAAAAGAAGGCGACCATAGAGTGGTGGCTTCCTTTCATCCCGGTCTCTACAACTCTAAAGACGTTGAGAAAGAAATTGGGTCACTTTTAACCGAGTTATCACTCTCTGAAGCAGCCTGGGTTGATAAATCCAGCGAATTTGATCGCGGCTACATTATCATCGTAATTAATAAAACCGAAGTAAGTTGCGTCAGTAGGGCTCAGACAAAGATATATGAGGCACTCTTAAAACTCTTCAACCAACTTGAGCCCATCTCCCTGCCTAATCCTTAACTCGCCTCACGCGAACACCCAGCCCTGCCTAAGCGGGGCTAAATTTTTATGTTATAGTAAAATTATGGAAAAAATAAAACCCATACCATCTAACTGGAATAACCAGGAAGCCACCGACTACGACCGCAAAGTTCAAACCCTCAGTAGCGCCGTTGAGGCCAGCCGTATCAAAGAAATCGATTTTTTAGGGAAACGCTACTATACCGCAGAGTATCTTGAAAAAGCCAACCAAGAATTGGCTGAAATATTACAAAAACAGACTGGCGAAAGCGAAGAGTCTGCCCAACTAGCGGAATGGGAATTTGTTTATGCCCTCAACCACCAAGAAACTCTTCCTGGATGTCGCGCTCGCCTCGCCTCTAAATATGATGACCACCGAAATGGTATTGATATTATCTGCACATTAGCAGACGAACAGGGAATTGATTATATTTTTGGTATCGATGTCACTACCTCCACCCTAAAAGATAATATTGAAAAAAAATTTGCGCAAGGTGACTACCCCAGAGCTAAAGGACAAGTGCCTGCCGGTTGCTCCTTCATTAAGTTCTACCAAGATGGCAACCGCCATGCCTGCATCAAGGGTGTCCCCAGATTTATACTTGGAACCAGCCCATTATTCAACGGACACCAAAAATATCTAGACAAATTTCACATTCAGGCCGATGGTTCAGTCTCTCACGAACCAGATCCAGATTTAAGGTTTAATATTCTCTCTAGTCTGCTGATTCAATCTCATACTCTAGAACACAATCTTATTAAAAACCCCACTGGAGACGACGCCGTCCGCGAACGCGCCATCAAAACTTGCTCGATAGTTAGAAGTGCCGCATTTGACGGGTTGGCTGAATTAATGCAAATCCCAGAGGGGAGTAATTTTAGTAAACTGTTTGATAAAAAATTCAACCAAAACCTTCGTCGAGCTAAGGCATTAAAAGTTAATGGCCACCCAGACTATAGTTATAATTATCTAATCAACGAAGCTATGAAAAGATACCATCAAGCTGTCCAATAAAACATAAGTAATTTGACTAAACTTTGTCAAATCACATATAATTAAAACATTAATCTTAATTGAGGTACCTCATATGGACAACCCGACCCCAAATCTTCATCAAAAACCAAACCCCACACCAAACACACAGCCACCAACTGTCGCCAAGCCTAACGTCCTCGGTAAATCTATTGCGGTCGCGGCAATTATCATCCTTGCAGGCACCAGCGGCTACGCTCTTTGGCGAAATTATGAAATTTCTAGACAGAACCGAGAGCTCCAAGCCGAAATCGACCAATTAAAAGCCGGAGAGCAAACCGAATCCGAAACCGAGACCGAAACCGAAACCCCAGAAGAAACCCCAGCCCAAGATAATCAACAGCCCACCCCCACTAACACCTACCGGCCATCCGCCAACCTCATCGAAAACATCAAAGCCGCCCTCGACACTATGAATACCCAACCCATCGAAGGCTACATGGCAAATAACCCCGTCCTATACTATGCTAATGACGGTAAAGTCTCTGAGCCTCACACCTCTGAGAGCCCCACCGCCGCCACCTTAGCTCTAGATTATTTCTTGGACGCCAAGACTCCCTGGAACCTTAATCCCACCGCCCAGGAAATCGCCACCTTTAAGCAAAAAATCAACCTAGACGCTAAATACTTCGGCGAGAGTTGCATTATCGGTCGCTCCGCCAATAAAAAACACTTAGTCTCTCTCTACTTCAATAATAATGGCAAAATCGAAGCCATTATTATGAGCCGCACCGCCGACCAATTTTAAATTCTAAAACCCTATTCTATCAACTTAGCATGCACCACTGTTTTGTCTTGATAGTTGTAGCAGGTAGAAAGTGTTAAAATCCTATCTACTGTGGTGGGTGAGTCGCCAAAATTATAAAAACTACGCTCTGTAATCAACCCCAAAAAGTCCGCAAACTCCTCATCACCCCCAAATGCAATATCTAAATAATCACTAGTGGTTTTAATTTGGTAAACACTAAACACCTTCCAGGATGTTTCTTGGGTTGGCGTAGATAATTTAATCAAATGATTTTCTGGTTGTAGCTGCCACCCTCTACCTAGTACATTTCTTAATGTACCAAACATAACCCCTGTCAAGTAGCCATGCCCATAAATGATATTATTCTGGTCAAAATCCTCTAAATTATTACGATAATCGGCAAATATCCACCCAGCCCGGTTATACTTCTTCTCAAATGAGTGATCAAGATAATAATCATTATCCCCAGTCTGAACTACTGGATAGTTGACCTCTGTGCCCGGCACTGACAACCAAGCTACGGTGTCTGGATTGGCAGAACTTAATTTTGCCCAATCAATCACCGCGTCAGCACCACCATTATCCTTAGTATCAACAATAATCTCATTCATAATTTGCTGTATTTCATGCGAATCTTGCTGCCAAAGATAGATTTTATGTAAAGAAAAAGCTAAAATTACCCCAAAACCCACCAAAAGCCCACCAAAAACCCCCTTTTTTACTATTTTGGGCTTGCTTTTTTTTATAAGCATAGGCATAATGGTATTATATCGCATAAGTAAACGATATCAAGGAGGGAGCTGTGAAAAAAGCTTTTAGTAAATTTAAATATCTAGGAGCTGCATTTCTGCTCATTATGTTCGGAATAGTTGGTGTTTTATTAAACTCCAATTTTTCTTTTGCAGAGGCAGCCGGCGTTATTAGAGTAAATGATATTACAGTCTATGACGCAGACAATCCAGCATTCACTGCTACTGGTGGCTATAACGCCGACCATAATATCGAAGGTATTGGTTATGATGTCGCAAATCATTACCTAGAGATGACTAGCGCCAGCGTCCAAAGCATAACGGCCGACGGTGATTTGGTGATTAATCTAGACCAAAGCAACACCATCCAGGCGGTTGATGAATTGACCCTAAAAGTCATAGGCAATTTAAAGATTATCGGTAGCCATAACTCTTCGCTATCTATCAGCGCATTAAGTCCAGAAAATTATGCTATCGAAATCGATAATCTCAACCAACTGACCGTTGGTGATGCAGCCAATAGCGACCGAACCGTCACAGTCCAGGTGACACAAGGTATTGCCCCGCAACCAGAAGCCGAAAACGTTCTTGTAATCGAAGGTAGCTTCTATACTAACGGTAGTGGTATGGTAGAAGTAGATCCAGAACCAGAGTCACAACCATTAGTACTTCATATCGGCAGCACATTAGTCATTGACGAAAGTGGTGAAGAACCCCATATTAAAGCAAGTTCTGGAGAAGGTTGGAATATCTCACAAGAATTTATGGACATTTACAGTCTCGACATTCAAAATAATGCCACAATTGGCGCCATTACAGGCACAGGCGACGGCTTTGTTATAGTTACTGGGCCAGGCACCATCGAGAAAACCCCTTCAGATTTCTCCGTCTACGTCGCTGGCAACTTCTGGCTTTCAACTGGCGAAAACCCCAGTGATGGCGATATTAATCTACTTGGCGGCATCTTCACTAGGGGTGGAGTTGAAACTTTTGACGGTAGCCTAGTAATCGGCTCCGATGCCTCATCCAGCCCAGAAGGTATTTATGCCTCTGCTGTAAGGGTTGGACGCAGAGACTTAATTATTTACACCGATGGCACCGCTCTAAGTTACCATCAAGAACCCCTGGGCGAAGAAGGATTAGAAATTTTCTCATCTCACGGTAAAGAATTAAAGGTAGCTAAAAGCTCAAAGGCCACAGAACACGCTCGCTCCGCGACAGTTAGTGGCGGCGGTATAATTGATTTATCATACACAGATTCACTAGGCGTTTTCACTCCCCAATCCGAGTATTGGCCATGGATAAATATGTCTGGAGCAGAGGAAGAAGAAAACCCCCAACCAAAGATAGTTATTTGTACCAATGGCGACCATTCTGACCCCGACAAATACATCATGTCCACCAGCGACACTAATTTTCGACTACAATCAACCGCTGGCACCCTATACAACCTCGGTTGGAATATCCCATTTGAGGAAGATTCAATTGTCACAAACGGTACCGTCAGAGTTATCGCTGCCCATGGCTACAAGTTTACTTCCGCTGGTTATACTGATTATCAAATTGAAGCTGGTAGTCCCGTAACGATAGAGCTTTTACCAGATTACGGCTACCAATACGTATCTGGCGGGTTAAACGGCAATCCCACTACGCCTGAGCCTGGCAAGGCCTCTTACACCTTCATTATGCCCGACCAGCATCTCCACCTAAGTGCTATCTTCCAAAAAGTCGACGACTCCATCAATATCAACAGCGAGTCAGTCAAATCAGCCACCATCAATATGCCAGCTGATGAAATTAACGGTACCGCTGAATTAATTATTGACGACGCTGAAGTTGTGGATACAGCTGATTTTGAAACCGCTGCCGGCGATTTAACCATCACCAACTACCTAGACCTCAGTCTTAATGAGATTATCAACAAGGGTCACGCCGATCAAGCTTGGACTACCGCCATTACGGATTTAAGCGCTGAAATGACCGTTAACCTCGAACTGACCGATGAACTACAAGGGTATACCGAATACGCAGTCTTGAGAGAGCACGAAGGAGCCGTTACCGAGCTAGCTAGCGCCTACAATCCAAATACTGGAATTCTCTCATTTAAGACTGGTGGCTACTCCAACTACGCCATCGCCCGCAGTTCATCAAGACTCCCCCGCAACCCTCTCACCTACGATGGTATCCAAAAATACATCGCTCTAGCCATCACTAGCTTTATCGGCCTAGTTGCCACCGCACTCTACGGTCGCAAGAAACTATTTTCACGCTAAAGTCTTATCTAAAAAAATCTAACTATTAACCTTCATATTTCATAGCGCTTATGCTATAATTTAAACAATGCCTACTAAGTATCATAGGAGGAAAGTATTACTACCTTCTGCCATAGGCTTATTGGTAGTGTTTTTTGCACTCTTTAATTTAACTCAGCAAACCGAGGCCCTACCACTCTACGACGACCCCAGTCTTTTTGTCACCCGCTGGCAAACTAATGTCACGGGGGCAACTGAACCGACCAAAGTTACTTTAGCTTTTTTAAAAGGAGCCACTAGTAAGTATGAAATCTCCTGGAAGTGTGATGGTGTTTTTGAGGATGTTTATGATTCTAAAATAACTCATGATTACCAAGAGGCCGGCACTTTTGATGTCTGCATAAGAACAACAGACCCCTTCCGTCTTCATACCCCCAACTTAGCTGATGACGAAAAAGCTAAGCTTTTGGAAATCAGGCAGTGGGGTCATGTGTCGTGGTCAAGCTTTGATTCAGTTTTTCGCGGCACAATAAACATGCAGCTAACCGCTACCGACTCCCCCGATCTATCTGCTGCCGCCAGTATGAATTTTGCTTTTGCAGACACCACAAACTTTACTGGTCATGATTCAATGAATAATTGGGATACCAGCAACGTAACTAGTATGATGTATGTATTTTGGAATGCTTCTCAATTTAATGGAGCAATTAGTGGTTGGGATACTAGCAACGTAACCAATATGGCGCATATGTTTAGAGGGACTTCTAAATTTAATCAGCCAATTGGTGGTTGGAATACAGAGAATGTAATCAGTATGGTATCTATGTTTAATTACGCTACTGCCTTTAATCAAGATATTAGCAATTGGAATACTAGTAAGGTCGAAGATATGCAGACTATGTTTTTTGGGGCTAGCGCATTTAATCAACCACTTAATCCAGTGACTGTTAATCCCGGTGCGCCGAATGAATATACCTCATGGAACACAAAAAATGTAAAGAGCATGTTCCGTATGTTCCAGGGGGCTAAGGAATTTAATCAATATATTGGCGATTGGAATACAGAAAACGTTACAAGTATGTCATATATGTTCCAGGGGGCTACTGCCTTTAATAATGGTGAAGCACCAGGCGAAAGTCAAAACACTATGAGTTGGAATACAGCAAAGGTTGAAGGTATGTCTTTTATGTTTCGAGATGCTAGTGCGTTTAATCAATATATTGGTGGCTGGAATACTGGTGTGGTTACTGGTATGACTAACATGTTTCAGGGCGCAACCGTTTTCAATAACGGTGAGGTACCAGGTGAAAGTCAAAACACCATGAATTGGGATACTAAAAACCTTAAGGATATAACATATATGTTTTTAAACGCCAAAGCGTTTAACCAAAATATCGGCTCTTGGGATACTAGCAATGTAACTGGTATGATGGGTGCGTTTATGAGCGCTAGTTCCTTCAATCAAAATCTTAATAACTGGGATACTAGAAAAGTTACTAGCATGATGCATTTATTTAATGGGGCTACTGTTTTTAATAATGGTGACGAGCCAGGTGCTAGTAATAATCCCTTAAACTGGGAAATACCAAAGGTTACTAATATGTATTCCGCGTTTGTAGCAAGAAACTTTAACCAGCCATTTGGCCCCAAATGGAATACAGCAGGTGTAAAAAACATGTCGAATATGTTTAGACAGGCTAGAAGCTTTAATCAATATATTGGTGATTGGGATACAACAAATGTTGAAAACATGTCGTATATGCTTCAAAATGCCAATGTTTTTAATAATGGCGCTGAGCCTGGTGATGAGAGTAAGCCTCTAAACTGGAATACTACTAAGGTTACAAATATGGCAGCTATGTTTAATTATGCTTATCAGTTTAATCAACCGTTTGGTGATAGTTGGAACACGGCAAATGTGACAAATATGACACGTATGTTTGATCGTGCTGCTGAGTTTAATCAAGACATATCTAGTTGGAATGTTAGTAAGGTTCAATACTTTAATCAACTTTTAAATGCTTCTAATATGCAATACAACAATTACGACAGCTTACTAAATGCATGGAGCGAACAAGCTGTATTGCAAAATCGCACCCTTGATGCAGTAGGGGTTAATTACTGCTATGCAGAAACCGCAAGAAATAATTTAATCAGTACTGACCACTGGACCATCAACGATGCCGGTCAAAACTGTCCTCCGCAAAGCTTAAAACTATTTCCAGATGAAGTCGAAGAAAATGAAACTGAAGTTGGCACCATCTCAGCCACTGATGAAACCGCCATCATCTACTCTCTTGTGCCTGGCGAGGGTAGTGCAGATAATGCCAAATTTGCCCTTAATCCCACCACTGGATTACTGGTCTTTCTGGAAGCCCCAGACTATGAAAACCCTACCGGCTCGGCTGACCCAGAGGATTTGAATAAGTACACCATCAGGGTACGAG